>OMFI01000658.1_pt1 | contig 10952 bp, 10 predicted proteins | sample 1645591 | NCBI WGS metagenome assembly OMFI01 (sample SAMEA103958112, study PRJEB25191) | human gut metagenome | biome: human-associated habitat [ENVO:00009003]; feature: intestine environment [ENVO:2100002]; material: feces | place: Germany | collected 2013/2015 | reverse complement strand
TCTTCATCTTATCTATTATTTATTCGTTATTATCCAATTGTATTTCTCACCATCTTGTCTGTCCGTCCCCTTCGATGACCCATTTGTAAGAAGTGATTTCTTCCAGTCCCATCGGGCCGCGTGCGTGCAGCTTCTGCGTGCTGATACCTATTTCTGCTCCCAAACCGAATTGTGCGCCGTCAGTGAAGGCGGTAGATACATTGGTGTACACACAGGCTGCATCCACTATCTTGATAAACAAGGCTGCACGCTCCTTGTTCTCCGTAACGATGCATTCACTATGCTTGGAACTGTTTTCCTGGATGTGTCCCAGTGCGTCTTCAAAGCTTCTGACCGTTTTGACGGCCATTTTGTAATCAAGGAACTCTGTTCCGAAACTTTCATTTGTTGCAGATTGTAAGAACTCTGCAGGGTAGTGGCCTTCCAATGCTTGGTAAGCTTGTGGGTCGGCGTAGATAATTACATGGCTGTCTTTCAGCTTCTCGCAGAGTTTGGGAAGGTCGACCAGTCTTTTCTCATGCACAATGACGCAATCCAATGCGTTGCATACGCTGACTCTGCGCGTCTTGGCATTGTGGATAATATCTGCTCCTTTCTTTACCTCTCCGAACTCGTCAAAGTAAGTGTGGCAAATGCCTGCTCCTGTCTCAATGACCGGTATTTTGGCATTATTGCGTACAAAATTGATTAAATTACTGCTACCTCTGGGAATAATCAGATCAACATAACCTACCGCATTTAGCAATGCGGCTGTTGCTTCCCTGTCGGCTGGTAACAGTTCTACGATATGCGGATTTATATTAAAACTTCCCAGTACTTCGTGAATCACGCTGATGATGGCACGATTGGAACAGTCGGCATCGCTTCCTCCTTTTAATACGCAAGCATTTCCACTTTTCAGACAAAGAGAGAATACATCAAAACTGACATTGGGGCGTGCCTCATAGATTATTCCTATGACCCCGAAAGGAACACTGATTTTTGTCAGCTTCATCCCGTTGGGGCGCACAGTCTCTTTCAGTATTTTGCCTAAAGGAGAGGGGAGCGTAGCTACATTGCGTGTATCTGCTGCGATACCTTTCAAACGCTCTTCCGTCAATTTCAACCGGTCGTACTTCGGATCATTTGGGTCCATCCGTGCAAGATCCTTTTCATTCTCTGCAAGAATGAACGGTGCTTTTGCAATTGCCGCATCGGCCACTGCATTTAAAATCTGATTGATGGTATCATCGTTCAGTAAGGCCAATTCTCGGCTTGCTGCCTGTACGGCAGCAAAGGTTCTGTTTAAATTTGTAGTCATTTGCTCCTTTTTTGCATTAAATAGAAAGATAAACAATGCAAATATAGTGAATGATGTGAATAAAACCTGTTGAAAACAGAAATAAATGTTGTGTCTAGGTTATAATTGTAATAACCTTTGGAGTGTATATTTTTATTGTGATGAGAAAATATCTCATCATGTTGAGTATTTAAACGCGATTATTATTCAATATATAAATAATCATAGTGTACAACAGGCTTCTTTCCATGTTTTCCGATAACCTCTTTGGCTTGCTGGGAGTCACAGTTTGCTTTTCCTACACCCACTTGGTTTCCTTGAAAGTCTATGATACGGACAATATCGTCTTTTTCAAATTCTCCTTCGATATGAGTGATACCTATCGGGAGAATACTGACTGCTTTCTCCGAACTGAGTACCTCAGTGGCACATTCGTTGATGTGAATTTCTCCTTTGGCAAAGCCTTCACTATGCGCAATCCACTTCTTGATACTGGATACCGGTTCGCAAGAAGGAATGAAGCGGGTGCAAAGAGTGCTTTCGGGGTGTTCTAACAAGTCTACCAAGATGTTGTCACGTTTACCATTGGCGATGATAACCGTAATTCCTTCATCAGCAACTTTGCGGGCGATATTTGTTTTCGTCAGCATACCTCCTCGCCCGAAGCTGGACTTGCTTGCTTGAATATAGTTGGATAGATCTTTCCCATGACCGATTTCCCGAATAACGGAAGAATCGGGATCGGACGGAGAGCCGTTATAGATTCCGTCGATGTTGCTTAAGATGATAAGTGTCTGCGCATCCATCATAGAAGCTATGAGTCCGGACAATTCGTCGTTGTCCGTGAACATGAGTTCACTTACGGAGATAGTATCATTCTCGTTGACGATAGGAATCACATTGTTTTCAAGCATTACCGTCATACAGTTTTTCTGATTCAGGTAATGGCGGCGTGTACTGAAACTTTCTTTCGTAGTCAGCACTTGTCCGACGGTAATTCCGTGCTCACGGAAAAGTTCGTAATAACGGTTGATCAGTTTGGCTTGCCCTACGGCAGAGAATAATTGTCGCTGGTCTACACTATCGAGTTTCTTCTGCGGATGTACCTCGCTACGTCCGGATGCAACGGCTCCAGAAGAAATAAGGATGATTTCTACACCGGATTTATGTAGTTCTGCTATTTGGTCAACAAGTGCAGACATACGGGTTACGTCCAATGTTCCGTCTCGGCGTGCCAAAACATTACTACCCACTTTTACTGCGATTCGTGTAAATTCCTGTTTCATCTTTGCTAACGATTTGAAAGCACAAATATAGAGCTTTTTGTCGATATGTTACCAAAACAGCCTAAAAAGAATTATCTTTGCAGCCGGATAGAGAAAAGAAAAACAATGAAACATACAAATCCGCAAGTAGAACAGATGACCTCCTTCATCGTAATGGATGTGTTGGAACGGGCAAACGAGTTACAGAAACAAGGCATTGACATTATTCATTTAGAAGTAGGTGAGCCCGATTTTGACGTGCCGTCTTGTGTAGCAGAGGCTGCGAAAGCTGCTTACGATCGGCATTTGACTCATTACACCCATTCTTTGGGAGACCCTGAGTTACGTCGGGAAATTGCAGCTTTTTATCAGAGAGAATATGGAGTGGCGGTTGATCCGGACTGTATCATCGTGACTTCCGGCTCTTCCCCCTCTATTCTTCTTGCCTTGATGTTGCTTTGCAATTCGGAGAGTGAAGTGGTTCTTTCCAATCCGGGATATGCCTGCTATCGGAACTTTGTGCTGGCGGCTCAAGCCAAACCAGTTTTGGTGCCGTTGTCCGAAGAGAAAGGATTGCAATATGATATAGAAGCTATCCGCAAATGTGTGAATCAGCATACTGCCGCTATTTTTATCAACTCACCTATGAACCCGACGGGGATGTTATTGGAAGAAAGTTTCTTGAAAGAAGTAGCGGCTTTGGGAGTTCCTGTCATTTCAGACGAAATTTATCATGGCCTGGTGTATGAAGGGCGTGCACATAGTATTCTCGAATACACGGATCAAGCATTTGTGCTGAATGGATTTTCCAAACGGTTTGCCATGACCGGACTGAGGTTGGGGTATCTCATCGCACCGAAATCTTATATGCGTTCATTGCAGAAGTTGCAACAGAATCTGTTTATCTGCGCATCCAGTGTTGCCCAGCAGGCGGGAATTGCAGCTTTACGGCAGGCGGATTCGGATGTGGAACGTATGAGGCAGGTCTATGATGAGCGTCGGAAATATATGATTGCCCGTCTTCGTGAGATCGGATTTGAGATTAAGGTGGAACCTCAAGGGGCATTTTATATTTTCGCTGATGCACGCAAATTTACTGCCGACTCTTATCGCTTTGCATTCGATGTACTCGAGCATGCGCATGTCGGTATTACTCCCGGAGTGGACTTTGGTACAGGAGGGGAAGGATACGTGCGTTTCTCCTATGCTAACTCGTTGGAGAATATCAAGGAAGGACTCGACCGTATCAGTCGCTATCTTTCTCGTCCCGGGCTCTGATAAGCTCTGTGGCGGCCTCATATTCTTCCTCTGTGACAAGGATAGAGACAGCAGGAGCGATATAGGGGGCCAGCGTTCCCATAATACCGTCTTTGACAACGCAACGAATGTCATTGCTTTCCAATAAACCCTTGATGATTTCAGCTTCCCACGGGGAGCCGGAGAACACCTCTATTGACTTGCTATAATCCTTTTCTTTCATGATCTTATATATTAAGGGTTGCTATCTACAAATATAACAAAAAAGAAAGACAAATGGTTATCCTTCAATTAAAATTTATTCAAGCGTGATGTGTTTAACACGGATTTGCTGTTGGAGGAAGGTGGAAGCTGATTCAGTGAACTTCTCTTCCGCCTCTGTCGTGTAAAACGAGCAGTTCCCGTTTTTCGTACATTTCGCGTCCATTTCCGGATGTCTCCTCAAATAGTCTTTCAGGCTTTGGGCTACATATTCGCCTTGCGAAATCACGCTGATATGTTCCGGAATGTATTGCCGGATTTTAGGTAGGAGTATGGGAAAGTGCGTGCATCCGAGAATCACGGTGTCTATTTGCGGGTCTTTTGTCAGTAGTTGGTCTATGTATTTACGGATAAAGTAATCAGTTCCTTCGTTTTGTGATTCATTGTTTTCCACCAACGATACCCACATCGGACACGCTACTCCGCTCACCCGGATATCCGGAAATAATTTATGTATCTCCAACGGATAAGATTCGGACTTTACAGTACCCGCTGTAGCTAATATGCCGATATGCTGGTTTTGGGTGATATTTCCGATACATTCCACTGTAGGACGGATTACTCCGAGTACGCGGCGAGCCGGATCTATATTGGGAAGATCGTTCATTTGAATGCTACGCAAAGCTTTGGCTGACGCAGTGTTACACGCTAATATGACCAGATGACACCCCATGTCGAACAGTTTGCTTACGGCTTGCAAGGTAAATTCGTAAACAACTTCAAAGGAGCGCGGTCCGTATGGACAGCGTGCGCTGTCTCCCAAATAGATATAATCATATTCAGGCATCAGTCCGCGTATTTTGTCCAGAATGGTTAGACCACCGTAGCCGGAGTCGAATACACCGATAGGGCCGGTTGAAGGGGGGAGAGATGGGATCATGGCAGTATAGCTATATAATACAGGCACGGATTACACGGATGTTCACGGTTTCGAAACCTATGAAATCTGTGTAATCCGTGCCTGTAAAGGTCCTTAACTTAATTATTTGATTCCTACTTTAGCTTTGACAGCAGCAGTTACATCTGTGGACTGCGCTTCATTTACGTAGGGAATTTCTGTTCTGTTCAAATCAAAGATATAAGTATATCCACCTTCCTGGCCTACTGCTTTGATGGCATCCTCAATTTTTTTGTAGATAGGTTCCATCATATCAGCGTATGATTTCTGCAACTGTTGTTGTGCATCTTGTTGGAACTGCATTCCTTTTTCCTGTAATTCCTGCAATTCTTTCTGGCGTCTTTCCTGAATGTTCTTAGGAAGGTTGGCTTGTTCCTGTTGGTATTCAGTATATTTTTTGGTCAGTTCATCAGTCGCACGTTTCATTTCATCCTCATATTGTTTCTGCATAGCTTGGATGTCAGTCTGAGCCTTTGTAAATTCCGGCATGACAGTAAGTACATCTGCAGATTTAAGATGCCCGAATTTCTGAGCAAATACACTCATCGGAGCGATAAGTAAAAGTAGTAAAGCAATTTTTTTCAACATAGTTCTATTTTTTATTAGTTATTGCAAATTTGGATTATCGGTTGCAAATGTAGGAAATTAATTTGAATATCCTAATCTTGAGAGCACTTCATTGCTGATATCAATGCTTGGAGACGCGAAAATAATACTTTGGGCAGAGCCTCTGTCTACTACTGCCGCATATCCTTTTTGCTCTGAAATCTGTTTTACCGCTTCATAGATTTTATCTTGAATTGGTGTGATCAATGCCTCTTGTTTTTTGGCCATTTCTCCTTCAGGACCGAAATATTTCTTTCTCAGTTCGGCTGCTTCCTTTTCTTTTGCTACAATCGCTTCTTCTCTTTGCGTTTTCTGTGCGGCCGACAGGGAAGCCGAGGCTTTCTGGTATTCTTTATAAAGTGCTTCCGCTTCTTTTGCTTTTGCTTCCACCTCACTTTGATATTGTTGTGAAGCTTGATTCAGTTGGGTATTCGCCTGTTCGTATGCAGGAATATTCTTCAGGATATATTCCATATCTATGAGAGCGAATTTCTGCGCGTGGCCTATAAGTGGCAACGCAAGCATCATCGCCATAAGCGCAATACACTTGAAAATGTTTTTGTTCTTCATTTTTGTTATGTTTATTCTTTTAGACGAATGATTTGTATTTTTTGTTACGCTCTACATGATGAAACGTTTAGACCGTCGGTCTCAGACGCGTTTAGAACTCCTGTCCCAGCACGAAGTGGAATTGAGAGCCGCCCTTGCGGTTGTTCACGTTGTCCTTGTCGAAGCCGTAGCCCCAGTCGATACCCATGAGTCCCACCATAGGCAGGTAGATGCGCACACCCACGCCTGCAGAGCGTTTCATGTCAAACGGGTTGAACTGTCGTATCTTGCTCCAGGCGTTACCGCCCTCAAGGAACGTGAGGCCATATATGGTGGTGTTGCCGAGAAGGAACGGATAACGAAGCTCTAAGGTAAAGCGGTCGTATGCATAGCCATTGTAAGCTATTGAACCATTCTCGTATCCACGCAGTCCGATGGTCTCCTCGCCAGCGTATGACGAGTAGCCGCTCATGCCGTCGCCACCCATGTAGAACGTTTCGAATGGCGACTCCTTATACTTGTTGTAGCTGCCGAGCAGACCCAAGTCAGCCCTTGTCATGAGCACGAAGCACTTCTGTCCGTTGCTGAGAGCGGTGTAAGTCTTCGACTTGAATGACCACTTGTGATACTCAATCCATGTGTATTTCTTCTTTTGCTCGTTGACGTAAGTTGGCGAGTTGGGATTGGTGGCGAGATGCTTGTAGTCCTTGCCGTCCCACAGCGACCATGGCGGAGTGAGGGTCACGCTTGCGCTGAACTCGGAACCCGTTCTTGGGTAGAGCTGGTTGTCGGTAGAGGCGCGGCTCAGCGAGATGCTGAAGTTGAGGTTGTTGGCATTACCGTTTGTCATGAGGTAGAAGTAACGCCAGTTTTTCAGCATGTAGCGTGTGTATGCAGCTTGCACCGAGAGCGTGAAGTAATCGTCAGGCCAGCGCAGGCGTTTACCCCAACCAAGCGAAGCGCCGAACATCTGGATGTACTTGTTCGGGTCGTAATAGTTCTCGTAGTTGGAATAATTATAACCGTACGAGTTGTAGCCGTACATATTATAATAATAGTTGTTGTACGCCGACTGGTTCCAGTAGTTACTGTTGATGTCCGTCTGCTTTGAATAGTATAAACCAATAGAGAACTGGTTTGGTCGCTTACCGCCGAACCAGTTGGTGGAGTAGGAGGCGTTGTAGCTCTGGTAGTAAGTACCGTTGGTCTGCGCGCTTATCGACAGCTTCTCTCCATCACCGATAGGCAGAATGCCGCGGTGCTCCTTGTTCTTGCGGAACAAGTTTGCCATTGAGAAATTGTTGAGTGTTAATCCGATACGGCCAATGATGCCAGTCTGTCCCCAACCGAGCGAGAATTCTATCTGGTCGTTCGACTTCTGTTCAAGCATCCAGTTCAAGTCCACTGTTCCCGACTCGTAGTCAGGCTTCACGTCCGGGTTGATCTTCTCTGGGTCGAAGTGTCCCATGCTCGCTATCTCACGATACGACCTCATGATGGCGTCCTTTGAGAAGAGGTCGCCAGGTTTTGTGCGCAACTCACGACGCACCACGTTCTCGTAAAGACGGTTGTTACCGTAGATGCGCACGTGTGACAGGTGAGCCTGTGGGCCTTCTTGCACTCGCATCTCGAGGTCGATGGAGTCTCCCTCGATGTTTTGCTCCACAGGGTCTATGTTTGAGAACACGTAGCCGTTGTTGTAATAAAGGTTGCCCACGGCGTCGTCGTCGCTCTTCAATCGCTTGTCGAGGAGCTTCTGGTTGTACACGTCGCCAGGGTTCATGCCCAAAACGCGTTGCAGGTAGTCGGTAGTGTAAACGGTATTACCCACCCAATGGATCTTCCTGATATGATATTTCTGTCCTTCCGATACCTTAATCCACACGTTCACGTGCTTCGGGTCGTTGTTCCAAACGCTGTCGCCAAGGATTGCGGCATCGCGATAACCCAACTCGTTGTATTTTTCGATGAGTTTTTCCTTGTCTTCTTTCCAACGCTCAGGCGTAAACTTCTTCGACTTGAGGAAAGAAGACAGCTTGCCAGCCTCGTGGGTCTTGGCGAACGCGCCTTTCCTGAACAGTCCGCCCTTGATGCGTGAAGACTTGAGCTGCTCGTTGCCTTCAAGGAAGATGTTGCGTACCTTCATCTTCGACTTCTTGTCTATCACGATGTCGAGGATGACTTGGTTTTTCTTTGAGAGGTCGTCTTTTTGGTTTATCTCAATGTCAGCGTTCTTATAGCCCTTGTCATCAAAATATTTCTTTGTGAGGATTTTCGCGCGGTCAATCATGTTAGGCGTTATTTGTCCGCCTTTCAATATGCCGAGTTTCTTTTCCATGTCCTCTCGCTCAGTCTTCTTCAATCCATAATAATTGATTGTAGACACCCTTGGCCTTGGCTTTAAGGCTATATGCAGGAATATCTTGTCGCCAACGATGGAGTCGGCGGAAATTTGCACGTCAGAGAACAGACCGTGTTTCCAATATCGTTTCACGGCATCGGTTATATCGGTGCCAGGTACGGCTATGTGCTGTCCGACCGTGAGTCCTGATATGCCCGTAAGCATATAGTCCTCATAGCCATCCATGCCAGAGACTGAAAAGCCTCCGATGACCAAATTGCGTGGCGTGCCGGCGTAAGTGATGTCGGGGTGTACGATGCGTTCTTGTGCCTCTATGCCAAGGCTGCATGCCATGGCGATGATTGCAGCTGCTACTTTCTTCTTGTTGTAGTGCATTTATTACTTGTTGCGGGTTGAAGACAGGAAAGCTGTGGCTCGTTTATGTCGCGATGTCGTCAGTTTTTCTCCCAAATTCTTCCTTGTTCTTATTTCCTTATTTATTTAATGTGGGGTCAACTTGCGACTCGGTCTTGCCGAACCTTCGTTGCCTCTTTTGGTAACTCTCAATGGCCTTGTGCAGGTCTTCTTCCGAGAAGTCTGGCCAATACACGGGCGTGAAATACAGTTCCGTGTAGGCTATTTGCCATAGCAGGTAGTTGCTTATGCGATATTCTCCTCCGGTGCGTATCAGCAGGTCTGGGTCAGGCATGAAGTTGGTTTGCAGATGCCGTGTCACAGTGTCCTCGTTGATGTCCTCAATTGGCTTGCCCGTGTCTTTCCACTCCTTTGCGATGTCTTTCACGGCTTCTGTTATCTCCCAGCGCGATGAGTAGCTCAATGCCACCACCATTGTCATTGCCGTGTTGTCGCGAGTGTGCTCTTCAGTCTCGCGCAGTTTTTCCTGCACTTCCACCGGAAGGCGCTTCAAGTCTCCGATGACGCGGAAACGCACGTTGTTCTTCATGAAAATCTCGTCCTCCAAACTTGTCAGCACGAGACCCATCAAGGCGTGTATCTCAGGCTGTGGCCTGTTCCAATTCTCCGTGGAGAATGTGTAGAGCGTGAGATATTTTACTCCCAGCCGCACACATTCAGACGTTATGCGCCTAACGGTTTCTACACCGGCTTGATGGCCAAACGAACGGTCCTTGCCTTTTTCCGTAGCCCAACGGCCGTTACCGTCCATGATGATGGCGATGCTCTCGGGAACCGGGGCGTTAGCCGTATTGGATTGATGGTTACTGCACGAAGTCATGCTCTTAGTATGTTGTTACTCTTTGTTACAGTTAATGCATTTTGGCGAGAAGCTGTAGGTCAGCGACAGTTGCAACCTGTGGAAGGCGTCCGTGTTCTTGAACATTCCGCTGCTCTCTATGCCGTATGGGTCTTTCACGCCGTCGAGCCAGTCGCTTGTCGTGAAATTGACGGCCCATTCGAGGCCGAGGTTGACCCTCTCGCTTATCTTGTACTTCACTCCTATGCCTATTGGCAGCTCCATTGCCGTCCTTGTCTTTTCCGTGGTCTTGCACACTCCCAGTCCCAATCCACCGAGGACGAAAGGCGTGAAGCGCTTTGCTCCCCTGTAATCGCGTCCTGTGCCGAATGGCAGGAAGTTGTACTCGTAGACAATGGATATGTCGTAGAGACTGTTGCCGAACGTGTATTCGCCTTGGGCGGTCTCGGGATACCACGTGTCAACATTTCTCGAAGACCCTTTCATCTTCTCATAACCCATGTTCAGCCTCAAAGCCATCCAAGGGTCTATGTTGTATCGCCACATGAGGCTCGCTGCTGGTTGCATGCCGCGCGTCAGGCTTCCGTTGTAGTCGCCGAGATACCCAGCCATGCCCGCTCCCACGCCAACCTCATGACGATATTCAGGATCGTCTTGTGCCGCGCACGTTAGCGACAACATTGCCATTGCCGCTATTGCCATTGTCTTAGTCCAGGTGCTCATTGACGGCTTGTCCATTCATCTATTTGCGCCTTGCCGCGCCCTTCGTGAACGTTTTCCGGTCTTCTTTCCACCCTAACTGTGAGAGGCGGCCCGACCACACCGTTGACGCGCCGTCGCGCGAGATGTAGATGTAGTTGTCCTTGTCCACGGTCATGTCGAACTTAGCCGCGGAGCTTCCGAAATCGGTCGGCAACTTGAAGAGCGTGCTCTTGTTCCAGGTGAGTCCCCAGTCGGGGCTTGTGTAGACTTGCGAGAAGTCTCCGCCTGTGGCTATTATGCTGTCGCCGTACAACACGGCTTTCATGTTTTCAAGGTAAGGCAACCTTTTCTGTTGGTACTCATCCTCATTATAATACATCCACGTTTGCGTTTTGTCGCCATCGTCTTCCACCTTGCTCCAGATCACGGTCTTTCCGTTGCTGTTTCCCATGACGAGAAGGTTGTAGACGGATGGGTCATTGTTCATCGGAGCCGCGATGAAGCTCACGCTCTCGTTCGGGAGCAGCGACGCGTCGTCGTCAAGCGTCTCCTCTGTCCAT
>OMFI01000656.1_pt1 | contig 10989 bp, 9 predicted proteins | sample 1645591 | NCBI WGS metagenome assembly OMFI01 (sample SAMEA103958112, study PRJEB25191) | human gut metagenome | biome: human-associated habitat [ENVO:00009003]; feature: intestine environment [ENVO:2100002]; material: feces | place: Germany | collected 2013/2015 | reverse complement strand
AGTTGTTGCTGATCCTGTAAAGCTTTCTGCTTTACGGGTATAAATACCGGTAACAACTACTTCATCCAGCTTGGTGTCACTTTTTAAAGTAATATTTCTTCGTACATCATTCCGTCCACTGTTAATCATTATTTGTTGAGTAGACATTCCAATGTAAGAAAAGGTGATAGTACAGGCTGTGTTGAATGGTATCTCTATGTTATATTTACCGTTGTTGTCAGTTATGGCAAAACGTTGCAGATCACTAATAATAACATTAACACCAGGTAGAGGTTGCCCTTCTTCGTCCGAAACGATACCTGTTGCTATACGCTTATTACTTTGCTGTTCTGTTTTGGAAATAGTAACAATATCCCTTTCCATACTGTAGGTAAGTCCAGTGCCATTAAGAACTGTGCGTAGTACATTATCCACTGTTTCATCTTTTACATGAATAGTGATCGGTTTTAGTGTTTTTGTCTGCTCTGTATTGTAGACAAAGCTCAATCCTGTTTGCTGCCTTAAAGCATCAAAAAACTCTTTGACAGTAACAGACTCCAGATTTAAAGTTACTTTTTTGCCACTTTCCGGGATGGCAAACATCATTGTAGGTAATAGTACTAGGGCTATTACTAGAGAAAGTATTCTGATCCTTTCTCTACATTTTGCTCTTCTCATTCTTTCTTGTTGTTTAATTAGTAATTAATTGTCTGTGATTAATATCTCTCTGTCTTTGATATTTATTTGTAGATTTGTAGTACGTGCAATAGCTTTTAATATGGGAGTGATGGTAGCATAACGATCCATGTTTCCTGTGAATCGAAGTTGTTTTAGTTCGGAAGTACCAAAGGAAATATTAACATTATACCAATGTTCTAGAATCTCAACAATATTTTCCAAAGTGCGATTTTCAAAAATGAGTCGACCCTCATTCCATGCTACATAGGGAGTGAGGTCTACATCGTATATGGAGACATTATTTCCTTTTTGTTCAATATGTGCTAGTTGTCCTGGTTTAATAAACTGTTCTTGTGCACTTTCTTTGGAGATAATGCTGATGCTTCCCTTTACTAATGCAATTTCTGTTCGTTCAGGTATAAATGTATTTACATTAAATTCTGTACCATACTGTTTGATTGTTCCATGATCAGTGATAACATAAAAAGGGCGGCTATCTTTAGCTATTTTAAAATAGGCTTCTCCTTTTAGGTAAACTATACGTTTGGTCTTACTGAATTTTACAGGATACCGTATTTCTGTATTATAATTGAGATGTACAGTTGTTCCATCCTCAAAAGTTACCCTAAATTCATTTCCTTGTTCGGTTGTTAATGTATTGTTTTCTATAGTTTCGTTTTGTTTTGTATGGAGGGTGTCGTTTATATTAGGGGTTGTCGGATAGATAAGTGTACCATTTTGAGCTATGGCAGTTGTAGAATGATTCACTTTGACTGGTATTGGATATGTGGGGGTAAGTGATTGTTTATTGTTTTCCGCTAATATCAGTGTAGCTTTAGGAATTCCCGGTTGTATGGCATCTCCCAAAGTAAAATTATTCAAAGTTTCTACCTGCGGTGATGTAGAAAAATACCATCCCCCTGTTATTATTAATATAGGAATTGTTAAAATAGCAGCATATTTTAGGTAAGTTGAAATGATTGAGGGACAATATTTCTTTTTGAATCGTTCCCAGGCAAGATGAGAATTTATATGTGAATAAGCTTCGTAACGTTCACGAAAAGCAATATTTGTGCATAGACGATTGAAAAACTCTTTTCGTTCTGGCGAACTCTTGGTCCAATCCTCAAGTTGTTTTCTTTCGAGAGCTGTAATATCGCCAAGGAGATATTTAGCGACTAATTTTTCTACATTTAATTTACCCTTCATATATTTTTATTGTCTTATTGTTTATTTATAAGACAACTTAGATATTGAAAAGAGGTACAAACTTTATAAAAAAGATTATTTTGATTAAGAGAAAAAGTTGGAACTATACAAAATGTCACATAAAGGGAGTAAAAAGTAGCATGTGCCCATCTGTTCTTTGATAGATTGTATAGCTCTTTTCTTTTGTGTCTTTACTGTTTCGATCGAAATTCCTAGTGTAGTAGCTATTTCTTCATTTTTTTTCCCATTCATATGTAATAGGAATATTTCCCGGCAGCGTATTGGCAATTTGTCGATAGCACGAAATAGTAGCCGGTATACTTCTTCTTCGTTGGTATCTTCTTCTTCTGTGATTTCTCGATAAGTGCTTGCCAAGCGTTCAAGATAGAGAGATTCTACATTCTGATGTTTTAAATAATTAAGAGAGGCATTTCGTATAGAATTATAAAGATAAGTCCGGAAAGAAGGTAATGATAAGAATCTCATTTTCTTTTCCCACATAGTTGCAAAAAGATCCTGTACAATATCTTCGGCAGCTTGTTGGGAAGAGAGAAAGTTGATGGCATACAACACCAATGCTTTATAATATTCATTATAAAGCTGATGATAAGCGGCTGGGTGTTGCTCATTTATACCTTTTATAAAGGAACTTTTCTCTTCGTTCATGGTGAAATATTATGTTTTATGCAGCAAATGTATAAAATATCTAGGATAAAAGAAGCCTTTCAAACTCTATAGTGTTTGTGAATGCTTCTTTTTTTATTTTTGCTTGTCTGTATAACTTCATTTTTTTCTTTGGAATAATATAACAGCAAAAAAACGCGACTCTGTTCTGAAACTTTAGAGAATCAATGTATTATAGTCTCTCTAAAAATCTTTATATTTGCAGACCGTTTGGAAACGATAGTGAATAATAAACAATACAATAACTTAAAAACAACCAAAATCAGATGAAGCAGGATATGATTGTTATCCTTGACTTGGGTAGTCATGAGAATACGGTGTTGGCTCGCGCCATCCGTGCATTAGGAGTTTATAGTGAGATTTATCCTCACGATATCACAGTGGAAGAACTGAAAGCATTGCCCAATGTAAAGGGTATTATAATTAATGGTGGACCGAATAATGTAATTGATGGCGTTGCTATTGATGTAAATCCGGCTATCTATACTTTGGGGATTCCCGTCATGGCTGCAGGTCACGATAAAGCAACTTGTGAAGTGAAGTTGGCAGAATTTGCGGATGATATTGAGGCTATAAAGGCGGCAGTGAAATCATTTGTTTTCGATGTTTGTAAAGCTGAAGCTAACTGGAACATGAAGAACTTTGTCAATGATCAGATAGAGTTGATTAAGCGTCAGGTGGGCGATAAGAAAGTATTGTTGGCTCTGTCGGGTGGAGTTGATAGCTCTGTGGTAGCAGCTTTACTTCTGAAGGCAATTGGTAACAATCTGGTTTGCGTACATGTTAATCATGGTTTGATGCGTAAGGGAGAGTCTGAAGATGTGGTTGAGGTATTCAGCAACCAGTTGAAAGCAAATCTTATTTATGTAGATGTAACCGATCGTTTCTTGAATAAACTGGCAGGTGTGGAAGATCCGGAACAGAAACGTAAAATTATTGGTGGTGAGTTTATTCGTGTGTTCGAAGAAGAAGCACGTAAGCTGAATGGTATTGACTTCTTGGGGCAAGGGACTATTTATCCGGATATTGTGGAAAGTGGAACGAAAACTGCTAAAATGGTGAAGTCTCACCATAATGTAGGTGGGCTGCCTGAAGATCTCAAATTCCAACTTGTAGAGCCTTTGCGTCAACTGTTCAAGGATGAAGTTCGTCGTGTGGGGCGTGAATTGGGTATGCCGGAGCATCTGATTACCCGCCATCCGTTCCCCGGACCGGGCTTGGCTGTACGTATTTTGGGCGATATTACCCGTGAGAAAGTACGTATCTTACAAGATGCGGATGATATTTTTATTCAAGGATTGCGTGATTGGGGACTGTACGATAAAGTATGGCAGGCGGGAGTTATTCTGTTGCCGGTGCAGTCTGTCGGTGTCATGGGTGACGAGCGTACGTATGAACGTGCTGTTGCATTGCGTGCTGTGACCTCAACCGATGCTATGACTGCCGATTGGGCACATTTGCCATATGAATTTATGGGTAAAGTATCAAATGATATTATTAATAAGGTAAAAGGCGTGAATCGCGTAACCTATGATATTAGTTCTAAACCGCCAGCTACCATAGAGTGGGAGTGATAAATTATTCCTAGTTATATATCAAAACTCACCACGGATTACACAGATTGCCACAGATTAACATTAAAAGTTCGTTTTAATAATAAATCTGTGGAAATCTCTGTAATCCGTGGTGAAAAATTTAGCAGTATTCGAATTGTTTCGTTTATTGCAGAGCCACTTCTAATCGTTCACTAACTTCACTGCGTCCGGGATCAGGATCTCTTTCCGGCGTAATTCAAGCACACCGTTGTCTTGCAGTTCATTAAGAGCTTTGGACGTATTCAGCCGGGTGTCATCCAGATAACGGGCAAGGTCGTCCATCTTTACCTTGAATATTTTTTCTCCCTGTGTTTTTTCGCAATGTAGCAGGAAGAAACGAATGATTTTATTTTTCAAGTCCTGAGCCGGTTCCTCCCATAAACGGGAATAAAGATTTTGTGCCCGGTTACTGACAATATTCATATAGTTAAGCCGGAAAATATCATATTTGAACAGGTCGCTGAGCACAAAGGCTTTGCTGATACTTACAGTATGCGCTTCTGTATGTGCTATGTAAGAAGAGGTGTAATGGGTGCTCATTCCAAACAGTGATTGCGGCTCTATTAAATAAGGTGCTTCCATCTGTTCGATGACTGTGTATATATTTTGGGGGGAATTTGTGACGATTGAAACTTCTCCTTTCAATAGAAAACAAAGTTGTGTGCAAGCACTTCCATTTTCAATGATGGTCTCCCCTGCTTTATGTTTGATAAAGTGTAGCTTTACTTTTTCCAGAATACTGGTAAAATCTTCATTACAAAGACCTTGAAATAAAGGCAATTGGAGCAAAGTGTCGAACATTGTTTCCATACGTCGTAATTTCTTGTTAATCGTACAAATTTACTCATAATACGATACTGCTGTCAACATCTGACCTCTCTTTTTGTTTTTTTTATTGTTTGAATGCATAAAAATAGAGTATATTTGCAGAAAAAAAGGAGGAAATTATGTTCACAGGCTTTAATTGGCAGCAGATGATCAGTGCGTTTATCGTACTTTTTGCCGTAATAGATATTATCGGCTCTATACCTATTATTATTAACCTAAAAGAAAGAGGTAAAGATGTAAATGCGATGAAAGCTACTGTCATTTCTTTCGTCTTGTTAATCGGGTTCTTCTATGCGGGTGATATGATGTTGAAGCTTTTTCATGTGGATATTGAGTCATTTGCGGTTGCCGGTGCATTTGTTATTTTCCTCATGTCTTTGGAGATGATTCTGGATATTGAGATTTTTAAGAATCAGGGGCCTATCAAAGAGGCTACTTTGGTTCCGCTTGTTTTTCCTCTGCTTGCGGGCGCCGGAGCTTTCACGACGTTGCTTTCTCTCCGGGCGGAATATGCAAGCGTTAATATTATTATAGCTTTGGTGCTGAATATGATCTGGGTATATTTCGTGGTGAGTATGACCGGACGTGTTGAGCGTTTCCTCGGCAAAGGTGGTATCTATATTATTCGTAAGTTCTTTGGTATCATTCTATTGGCTATTTCCGTCAGATTGTTCACCGCCAATATAACATTGTTGATTGAGGCATTGCAGAATCATTGATGTTATTACGTAAGCGTCTCGGCGATGCCGTCCCCCCTCAAAAAATAGAAGTAGCATCTCCTCTTTATGTTTCGATCCTACTTCTATTTTCTTTCCATTTGTCCGGCAATGAATTTCTATATACCTTTATGTCCGTATTTGGTGGTAGCTTTGCCGCTTTATTGATTACCTCCGTGATATATTCGAAGGTATTTATTCCCTGCATTCTGCATGAACAGGCCAGCGAATAAAATAAGGCACCTCTTTCCGCCCCCTTATGGCTTCCAAAGAAAAGGGAATTTCTTCTGGACAGTGATATATATCGGTTGTACCGCTCGACCAAATTATTGTCCAAGTAGTAATATCCTTCAGTAAAGATGCCCTTAATGGCCTCCCATTGCGAGAGCATATAGTCAACCGCTCCCGCCATCTCACTTTTGGGAAGCAAGTCAGGCTTACTCTTTATCCTGAGCAGTTCCCGTTTTATTTCGCTGAGTATCTGCGGCACATACCTTTTCCGGTGCCTGAGGTTATCCTTGTCTGTCCATCCCTGTCGACCAACACAGTGTTCATGTTCTTTTTGATACAGCTTGTTCGTCAGTTCAACGATCTTTTGTGCGTCCGGTTCCTCCCGTACCTCAAGGAACTTCCTTTTGACATGCTGCAGGCAGGCGATTCTTTTAATTCCCGGATAGGCGTCACTTTCCAATTTTCTATACGGACTGTATGCGTCACTTTGTACTGTCCCCTCATATTCGGAAAGAAGGTCAAAAAGCACCTTCCCGCTACGGGAACCATTCTCGTAGAGGTACAGTATCAATTTCTGCTTGACCGCGACGGCCGCCCAGATATACCCCTGCCTTACCCCTTTGCCTCTACTGTTCTTCTCTTCCACAAGGACTTTGTGGTAACTTTCATCACAACAAAGATAAGAGTCTTCAAGCACGGCCATTCTCAACGCCCTGTAAAGGTTTTCCAACATTTCGGCCGCTCTGCCCAGCAGGTGATGCGCGGTGGGCTTTTCAAGCTCAAATCCGCTTTCACGGAAGAAGCCGATAATCCGCTCCACACTCATAGAGTAGATATAGCGCAACTGGCATAAACCCGCTACAAAAGATCCGTCGTAGTTTGAGTTAAGGAAAGGTGCCTGGGGAGCGGAACCGCAGAAGACTGTTCCGTTTAAGCTATAAATGTTTTGCCGGTAGACAAGCTTTTCAAATTTCGGAGGAGTGTAGACATAACGGATAGAATCACGATATCCCATGAATTTGGCAAGGGATATGCTGAAAAGGGGATGTTCGGGATTGACTTCGATTACCTTCTCTTCCAGTTCAAAATGCTCCTTGCGTTTGGATTTATTGTTTCCCCGCTCTTTGGGAGAAGGGCATGGACGGGAGGGAGCCGTCTGCCGGACCGCCTCCGCCTTACCCGGTACCTGCTTTTCAGACTCGTTGCTTATAAGTTTGCCTAAGCCACGACTGATGTTCTCCTGTTTTTTCAGTTTACCATTTTTCAAGGTCAACGCCTCTTCTAATGAATGGACACTTTCGGTTAATTGCCGGACCTGCATCGTCAATTCGCAGATAAGCAGCTGCCCATGCTCCTCACGCCTGGCAGCCGCTTCAAGCTGTTCTTTTAAAGATCTGATTTGATCCTCCAGAAGTTCTATGAGCCGGTCCTTTTGCATGTGTCAAAGATAAGAAAAAAGAACCGGAAGACAAAGAAATTAGCGAAGTATTTGCAATGTAATATATTGATATACAGATTACTACATTAGGATGTCACCTCAATCGGAACCGTTTCCTGCATTTGGCAGACCGGAGCGAGACGCCCTGCATTATCAAAAGAAAAGTCTTCCATGAGAGCTCATAAGACCCTGTATCGGGATTAAAACGGGGAACCTCAAACGTACCTTCTTCCAGTCGTTTCTGATAGAGAATAAAACCGTCCGTATCCCACCGCAGAATTTTAACCATGTCACGTTTGCGGGAGAAAAACACAAATACATCACCCGAAACGGGAGAAAGGGACATGTCGGACTTGACAAGCCGGTAAAGCCCGGTCATGCCTTTACGCATATCAACATAATGCTGGCACAGATAATAATGCATGCCATCGGTTAAAGCAAACATGACTTTTCCTCCTGAATTTTACTGTTATAACGGTCGATAAAACGGTTGACGCTAAAAGGGCTGCCTTGCTTGATAGAGACAGTCACTCCGTCAGGGAAAGTGATGGTAACCCCGTAAAGCATATCCGGAGAGGAGGGATGCAACTCACGGATACTGATGCCGTGACGGGAAAGCCAAAGACACATACCATGGTAGTTTACATGTCGTTCACGGCAATAACTACGAAGAGTTAAGGCAGGAGAAGAACATAAACAGGATTTATAATCCGATAAGGTACGGGTATACAAGTCATGTGCAGTCATAAGATGTGGTTTTTTATTATGACGCAAAGCTAAAAGGAAAAATTAAGATAGAAAATATGGCATCGCCGAGACGCTTACTGTTTACTGGAGTAGAACGGTTGGAATATCTTATTAAAACCGGACTTTAATTGCTGGATGATAGGAGATTAAACGCCTGTTTATCTCTAAAATACAGTTTGTTGTTTTAAGAAGTCCCAATCCTTCCAACTTCCATGAACTAGAGAATATATAGGATAAAAATTGGGAACAAAGATTTTGCTGTAGCCAGCATGATACGCTGAATATCTTGTTTCACAACATTCTTTTCTTTAGATATTTTACGCAATACTACGAATATTTGCACAAAAACTGAAAATAAAAAGCCTTTTTATTTTTGTTTTTATCTAGAATTTGTACATTTGGACATTGTACCTGTTATATATGGTGCTACAACCATTCTGTATGCGATATAGTAATAAATACAAGTATGATATAATAGCCAATAATTAACCTTTAAATAATGCACAACTATGAGTTATTTACGATTTGACAAGACCCTGATGATTAATCTGCAAGAATCTTTGCCAAGGGAGATATTGCGGACGAATAGGTCGGGAGCCTATCATTGTACAACAATTGTAGATTGTAACACACGCAAATATCACGGTCTGTTGGTGATACCGGTCCCCAACCTCGATGATGAAAACCATGTGCTGCTGTCTTCTTTGGATGAAACTGTAATTCAGCACGGTGCGGAGTTCAACCTGGGGTTGCATAAGTATCAAGGAAACCACTTCAGTCCTAACGGGCACAAGTATATCCGAGAGTTCGACTGTGAAAATATCCCCACAACTACCTATCGTGTAGGAGGCGTCATCCTTCGTAAGGAAAAGATTTTCGTACACCATGAAAATCGGATTCTGATTCGTTATACCTTGGTCGATGCCCATTCGGCAACCACACTTCGTTTCCGCCCTTTCCTGGCATTCCGCAGTGTGCGCGAGTACACGCACGAAAATGCGCAGGCAAGCCGCGACTACCAGTTGGTAGAGAATGGCATTAAAACCTGCATGTATCCCGGTTATCCGGAGTTGTTCATGCAGCTCAACAAAAAGAATGAGTTCCACTTCCAGCCTGACTGGTATCGTGGTATCGAGTATCCCAAAGAACAGGAACGCGGATATGACTTCAACGAAGACCTTTATGTGCCGGGATATTTTGAAGTGGATATAAAGAAAGGGGAAAGCGTTGTCTTCTCCGCCGGTATCTCCGAGATTTCTCCCCGCAAGCTGAAGCAGACTTTTGAGTCCGAGGTGGCCGACCGCACTCCGCGTGACAGTTTCTACCACTGTCTGAAAAACTCGGCGCACCAGTTCCACAACAAGCAGGGCGAGGAGCATTATGTGCTTGCAGGCTATCCCTGGTTCAAGTGTCGTGCCCGTGACTTGTTCATCTCCCTGCCGGGTCTTACTTTGGCCTTAGGCGAGCAAGATGAATTTGAAGACGTGATGAAAACAGCCGAAAAGGCTATCCGTGAGTTTATCAATGGAGAACCTTCCTCCTATAAGATATACGAGATGGAGCATCCGGATGTGCTGCTGTGGGCTGTCTGGGCTTTACAGCAGTATGCCAAGGAGACCTCGCGTGAAAATTGCCGGCAGATGTACGGTAATCTTCTCGAGGAGATTGTTGACTATATCCGTGAACGCAGGCATGACAATCTCTTCCTGCACGAAAACGGACTGTTGTATACCAATGGCACCGAGAAAGCGGTTACCTGGATGAACTCTACCGCCAATGGCCGCCCGGTTATTCCGCGTACGGGCTACATTGTGGAAGTGAATGCACTATGGTACAATACCCTGCGTTTTGTAGCCGATATGGTTCGGGAGGGAGGCAATGAAATTCTTGCCGATACACTGGACGCTCAGGCAGAAATCACCGGAAAGTCTTTTGTAGACGTCTTCCGCAATGAGTATGGCTATCTGTTCGACTATGTGGATGGTTATATGATGGACTGGAGCGTACGTCCCAACATGATATTTACCGTTGCCTTTGACTATTCTCCGTTGGATAGGGCCCAGAAGAAACAGGTACTCGATATTGTGACGAAAGAACTGTTGACTCCGAAGGGCTTGCGTACACTGAGCCCCAAGAGTGGCGGATACAATCCGAATTATGTCGGCCCTCAGATACAGAGAGACTATGCCTACCATCAGGGAACAGCGTGGCCATGGCTGCTGGGCTTCTACATGGAAGCATATCTGCGTATCTATAAAGTGAGTGGCGTGTCGTTTGTAGAGAGATACCTCATCGGTATGGAAGATGAAATGACTTCCCACTGTATTGGCGCATTGCCCGAACTCTTCGATGGTAATCCTCCGTTTGTTGGAAGAGGGGCGGTGTCATTTGCCATGAATACGGCGGAAATCCTGCGTATCTTGAAGTTATTGTCTAAGTATAATTTATAAAAGGAGGAACGAAGATGAAAGTTTTAATGTTTGGATGGGAATTTCCTCCCAAAATATATGGTGGTCTTGCGGTTGCTTCTTATGGAATAACTAAGGGATTGAGTTTGCAGGGTGATGTGGAAACTACTTTCTGCATGCCCAAGCCGACGGGCGAAGAAGAGGACTTCTTGAAGATAGTGGGCATGAACCAGGTGCCTATCGTGTGGCGTGATGTCGATTACAATTATTTGAAGTCGAGGCTGACGCGCAACATGACGCCGGAAGATTATTATTCTTTCCGCGACCATATTTATTCGGATTTCTCTTATATGCACGTCAATGACATAGGCTGCATGGACTTTGCCGGCGGTTATCCCGGCAACCTGCACGAAGAGATAAACAACTTCTCGGTGATTGCCGGAGTAGTGGCTCGCCAGCAGGAATTTGATATTATT
>OMFI01000592.1_pt1 | contig 11631 bp, 10 predicted proteins | sample 1645591 | NCBI WGS metagenome assembly OMFI01 (sample SAMEA103958112, study PRJEB25191) | human gut metagenome | biome: human-associated habitat [ENVO:00009003]; feature: intestine environment [ENVO:2100002]; material: feces | place: Germany | collected 2013/2015 | reverse complement strand
GTACCGCCGAGCATATTGCTCCACTGGTCATCACCGCCGAACTGCATATTACAGCCGTAATCCTTATACAGCTTGTAGAAGTCATAGCTCTGCATTATCATATAGTTGAATTCGAGGAACGAAAGACCTCTTTCCATTCTCTGCTTGTAGCACTCAGCGCTCAGCATCTTGTTTACCGAGAAGCAAGCGCCCACCTCACGCAGTACGTCTACATAGTTAAGGTTCAGCAGCCAGTCTGCATTATTTACAAGCAGTGCCTTGCCGTCCGAGAAATCTATAAAACGGCTCATCTGCTTTTTGAAGCAGGCAATATTATGCTCAATATCTTCCTTTGTGAGCATCTTTCTCATATCCGTCTTGCCGGAGGGGTCGCCTATCATACCCGTACCGCCGCCGAGAAGCGCAATAGGCTTGTTGCCTGCCATTTGCAGACGCTTCATAAGGCACAGTGCCATAAAGTGACCAACGTGCAGAGAGTCGGCTGTCGGGTCAAAGCCTATGTAGAACGTAGCCTTGCCCTCATTTATCATCTTGCTTATTTCTTCCTCGTTCGTAACCTGAGCGATAAGCCCTCTTTCAATAAGTTCTTCGTAAAGTGTCATTTTCTTCTTCCTTTCGGTTTATTTTATTATTTTCAAGACAAACGTCTGTGTGTCCGTTTGCAATATCATGCTGTCATCTGATAGGAGCATTGTTTACCCATTTGCACTAATTCTCGGCTTATGAACGCTCTATTTGTTTTGCGTCCTGCAAAACTCTGGGCGTTCAATATCGGGCATCCTTGCCCGTCCCTTGCCAAAGGTGAGCTTCTGTTGCTGAGTCAAGCTCAGCCAACTATTGAGGGATCGTTTGCTCCGAACCTTTCCGCTTTTACTAACACCTCCGCTGACAATCCCTCAGTCACAGTGACGGAAAGCTTTGTTCTATATCAAAACAACTTTGATCTGATATATAAAACAATACCGAAAATGTTGTACCGCACTGCGACAGCTCCCTTTACACAAGGGAGCAAGTACGTTATTTTAAACCTTATTGAGTTTTTCTACAAACAAAATGAGCTGTGATGAAACCCATCACAGCCCCTTCTTATTATTCACTTATCTTTATCAGCTAAGCTCGATCTCAGCAAGCTCTACATTGATAGTCTTTGTCGTATATCTGCCTGTTGCGCCTGCCCTGTAGACTGTCAGCTCAACGGTATCACCGATATTGAGCTCGGCGATAATGTTCTGGATATCTGTTACAGATGAAACAGCAGTGCCGTTTACCTTTGAAATGATATCGCCGACTTTAAGACCGCTCTTTGCTACCGGCATATCTTCCGAGATATATGTTACATATACGCCGCCGCTTTCAAGTCCCTGCATATATGCGCTGTATTCGCTTATCTCTTCGCCGTTGATGCCAAGACCGGGACGGTTTGTAACATAGCCCTTTGTCATAAGGTCGTTGATAACGGGCTTAGCCTCGTTTATTGTAATGGCAAAGCCGATGTTATCTATAGACGCTGATGTGTTTGATACCAGCTTATAATCGATTATACCGATAACGTTGCCATACATATCGAAAAGTCCGCCGCCGCTGTTACCGCTGTTGATAGCCGCATCTATCTGTATTGTGCTTGTGCCGTATGCGCTGTTTGAAGCGGAGGCTCTGCCAAGACCGGATACGATACCCTTAGTAAGAGAGTTGAGTAACTGTTTGGGATTACCGAGTACGCATACATCCTGACCTACTCTTACAGTGTCCGAGTCACCGAGCGTTGCATATTCAAACGGATCGTCACGGCTGATCTTCAGCACTGCAAGGTCTGAATAGGTATCACTGCCGACTACTGTAGCCTCATATTCCTTTGTGGTATCGGGATCCTTGTAATCGGGAGCGACTACTGTCATTTTATCCGCACCCTCTACAACGTGTGCGTTTGTGATGACATAGCCGTCAGAGGTGAATACAACACCACTGCCGCTGCCGTATTTCATAGGCTCTGCATAACCTGTCTGGCGCTGATAGTTATATACCAGCACAACGGTGTGCTTTACCTTTTCGTAAAGCTCCTCTGCATTCAGAAGTGTGCTGTTTGAGCTGTCGTTTATCTTGCTTTCGTCAAGGGGAGCGGCTGTTGCCGTGTTTGAGGTGTTAAGCGTTGTTGACGGTGCGGCAATGGTGCTTTCTGAGCCGCTGTCAGTCGACTCGCCCTGAGATGTACCTTCAGACGAGTTTGCAAAGGGAATGGTGGCATTTATACTGTTGCCGAGTACCGTGCCGGCAAATCCTGCACCGCCGCCGACTACAAGAGCTATAGCAACGATACCTGCGACCAGAGCGCCCTTACTGCCGCCTTTTTTCTTTGGTGCCTTACCGCCGTCCGGGACAACGTGGACGTTATTCTGACCATTGTTCATACCGTTCATACCTTGCTGAGCGTTATTCATATTGCCCGCATATCTGTAATATGAGTTGTAGGCATTCTGCTGTGCATTGTAGCTACTGCTGTAGGAGGTGGTATCTTTATAACCGCTGTTTGTGTTATTTGCGGCACCGGATGTATTGCTTGCTTGCGCTTCTGTATTTGCAAAAGCGCCTGTTGCCTGCTGTGCATTGTCGGCAGTAGAGAAGCTCTGAACCTGTTCACTGTCGTTTGTATTCATATCTTTGCGTTCAAATCCGTCTGTCATATCTATCATCCTTTCACGCCCGTAGGCTTTATTGCTTTTTGACTATGGCTAAAGTATACAGTTCGTATGTGAAAAAGTTGTGATACAGCTTTGAAGTTTGACAGATAATTGCTTTAACGGCATTTTTATCACAAGTGAAAAAATGTTCAGGTTATATGGACAAAGTGTACGATGTGTGATAGAATAGCATTATCAGGAAAATATGCACAGGAGGAAGATTTATGTTCTTCTTTAAAAAGAAAACGGATAAGACAGAATCAGCCGATACCCCGCTTAAAAGAAAAGCGAAAACTATGCCAATGACAAAGAAGGTGCAGTTCTGCTATATAAAGCCCGATGAGTTGAATATGCTTTTAAACGGTGATATAAACTCGGTGCTGACGCTTGAACCTGTGAATTATTATGCGGAGAAAAGCCGCTACTGGCTGTGCGTTTTTTATTACACGGAGGACTACAGCGAGATAATTATGCGTTTTGAGCTTTATGAAAACGACAGAAAGACAACGGCTACCGATTATTATGAGATAAATAAGGAGTTGTATTCAAGGATATTGCTTAAGTTCGGGCAGAAGGTTGAATTCTGAAAAGCCATATGTGCTGCATACGTTGAAAAACACACGCAGACAAGAAAATCTCCTCGATAAGCGTACAAAGATACGTTGATGGGCGATTGACGTAGTAAACAAAAACGCCTTTGCAAAGCCGTTTTCAGGCTCTGCAAAGGCGTTTTTGGCGGTGTGTGGATTTATGACGAAAGAGCCACCGTCACCGGTGGCTCTTTAATATTCATTTTATTAACGATTATTCAGCGTCCTCAGCTTCCTCTTCCTCGTCCTCAGGCATTTCTTCCTTGAGTGCGCGGATAGAAAGGCTTACTCTGTTCTGCTCTTCGTTGATTTCGATTATCTTTACCTTGACTTCATCACCGATAGAAAGAACCTGAGCTACATTGTTGATACGCTCTGTAGAGATCTGGCTGATGTGGATAAGACCGTCAACGCCGGGGATAATCTGTGCGAATGCGCCAAAGGGTGTGATGCTTACGATAGTAACGTCAACAACATCACCTTCGTGATATTCAGCAACAAACTTGTTCCAGGGGTTGTCCTCTTCCTTCTTGCAGCCGAGTGATACTCTCTTCTTCTCGGGGTCGAAGCTCTTTACATATACATCGAGCTTGTCGCCGATCTTAACGATCTCTCTGGGGTGCTTGATTCTGTTCCATGTGAGCTCGCTTGAGTGAACCATACCGTCAACTCCGCCGAGGTCTACGAATACGCCGTAGCTTTCGATAGACTTAACTTCACCTGTGAACTTCTGACCTACCTCAATGTTCTCCCAGAACTTAGCCTTAGCGGCATCGTTTGCTTCCTTCTTAGCCTGACGGATAGAACCAACAACTCTGCCTCTTGCCTCTGTTACTTCGATAACCTTGAAAGGAACGGTCTTCTTGAGAAGCTCTTCGAGCTTGCCGTCCTTGGGAACGCCTGTCTGGGAAGCTGGGATGAATACTCTTGTACCGTTGGAGATAATGATAACGCCGCCCTTAACTACCGATGATACTTCACCTTCGAGCGTTTCATTTGCTTCCATAGCGGCTGCAAGCTTTTCTACGCCGAGAACGCTGTCAACCTTCTTCTTGGAAAGTGTAACTGTACCTTCTGCGTCATTTACAGCTGTAACGATGGCTTCGATCTCATCGCCAACCTTGACAACATCTGAGGGAGCCGCATTGGGATCCTGCGAAAGCTCGCTTGCAGGAATGTAGCCCGAGTGCTTTGTGCCTAAGTCTACAACAGCTTCGTTCTTGTTTACAGCTACTACTAAAGCCTTGACCCTGTTCCCTATATATACTTTTTTGAAGGTCTTGTCAACCTCCGCCATGAAGTCGAATCCTTCTTCATTGTTGAGAATTTCGCTCATAATTCTATGAACCTCCTTTATTATATAGGCAGGTGTCGAAGCTCCTGCCGTTATACCGACCGTACCGCCCTGCAAAGGGAGCAGGCTAAGCACTGCGGCTTTATCAATATCACTGCCGTCCTGCGTAAATATTACAGGGCAGTGTTTTTGACTTATCTGTGCCAGCTTTGCGGTGTTGCTGGAATTTTTTCCGCCGACCGTGACCATAAGTGCCGAGCGCCGTGCAAGCTCCTCGGTTTCCTTTTGTCTTTCAGCCGTCGCACTACATATTGTATCAAAAATCGTGATATTTGTATAGTGTTTTTTTGCAACTTGAATGCAAGATTGCCATTTTGACGAATTAAAGGTCGTCTGAGCAACCATAATTAGTGCATTTTGACGAGGAAATTTCTGTAATTCTGACAGTTTTTCCAGCTCGTCCGAGTCACGCACCACTGTTACCTCATCGGGATTTCTGCAATGTCCGACTATCCCGATGACCTCGGGGTGATCGGGGTCGCCCGCTATGATAACGGGGCATTCCGACTTTGAAACAATGTTGTGTATCTTTGCGACAAACGGACAGGTAGCGTCAATACAGCTTATGTCCTTGTCGTTTATATAATCTGTTACCGATTTTGCAACGCCGTGAGAGCGGATTATAAGCGTCCTGCCCTGCGGCAGATCGTCCGGTGAATCTATGGGGTATACTCCCAGCTTCTGAAGTCTTGCTATCTCACTGCCGTTGTGTATCAGTTCTCCGAGCGTATAGCAGCAGCCGTTTTCTTCTGCGGCTTTCTCCGCAATTTCGACAGCACGCTTAACTCCGAAACAGAAGCCTGCGCTCTTTGCCGTTTCGATATTGTAACGGCTCACTTACTTTCCTCATTCGTCTGCTTTTCGGGCTTCGGGTTATACTGCTTGGGGAGCGGATCGCCGTATTCGCTCATACCGTCCATCAGCATCTTTATGTTATCCATAATAAGATTTGAAACACGTCTTAGCTCTGTTCTGTCGTCGCTGTTCAGTGCGATATGCTCGGCAGGAATCATCTCGCCTACCGAAATCCATACTTTTCTGCGGAAGCCCTTTTTCCCGTACTTTATGCACATCGGAAGAACGGGGGCATTTGTCTTGCCTGCGATAACCGCAATACCCGATTTTGCTCTGCCGATATTGCCGTCCTTGGAACGTGTGCCTTCGGGAAATATTACGAAAGCCCTGTTCTTCTCAAGGTCGGCTATAGCGTGGTCAATGGCACTGCCGTCACCTGCGCCTCTTACAACGGGGAAAGCTCCGCACTTTGTAATAAGCCAGGCAAAGAATTTATTTTTCTCGAACAGCTCAATCTTCGCCATAAACGAAAAATGCGCCTTGTTCACTGCCGCTATCAGCGGAGGATCGCCGTAATCCTGATGATTGCAGGCGATTATATAGCCGCCCTTTATGCCGTTCTTATACGGTCTGTTGTCACCGCCGATTACCTTGATCCTGTATTTTATGTGCATTGAAAGACATACTATCTTCCTGAAAAATTCATACATTATCTGATTTCTGCCTTTTCTTTGATTATTCTGACAAGCAGGTCGCACGAGCCTTCAAAATCAAGCTCTGTCGTATCCGCAAGCACTGCGTCGTCGGCTTGCTTCAGCGGTGCTATTTCTCTTGTCATATCGTTGTGGTCACGCTGTTTAAGATCTGTAAGCACGCTCTCGTAAGATACAGCCGTACCCTTTGCGATAAGCTCGTCATAACGGCGCTTTGCACGCACCTCGGCGTCTGCCGTAAGATATATCTTCACGGTTGCGTTAGGAAGTACGACAGTTCCTATATCTCTGCCGTCCATTATCACGTCACGGCTTTCTGCCATATCACGCTGAAGCTGAAGGAGGAATGCTCTTACAGCCGGGATAGCGGAAACCTTGGAAGCAGCCATGCTTATTTCGGGTAAGCGTATCTCGTCGGAAACGTCATAGCCGTTAAGATATATGTGCTGTGTGCCGTCCTTTATCTTTACATCAAGAGAAATATGCGAAAGTGCCGCACTTACTCTCACGGGGTCGTCCATATCAACGCCGTTGCGGTCGCAGAAAAGACCTATACAACGGTACATAGCACCCGTGTCAACGTATATAAAGCCTAAACGCTTTGCGCATTCTTTGGCTATGGAGCTTTTGCCCGCTCCTACAGGGCCGTCTATAGCTACTGCAATACTCATATCTTTTCTTCTCCAATTTACATATATACTAATTATAACACGGTTTTTATCCGATTGCAACAGGGAAAATGTGAAATTTGTGCGAAATACAGCGTTTTTTATAGCGTTTACTTATAAAAACGACCCGCAGTATTCCTTTACTGCGGGTGTTTCTTTATTTGTCTGTTGTAAGTTCGGTCGTTGCATAGCGAATGCTCTGCTTTTTCGACGAGCAAGCCTTGAGATATTTCCTTGTACGCTTATATGTGCTGAGTACATGGGTGTTCTTAGGATCTCTCCACCAACAGCGGATAAGCATACCGTATATTGTTATCGAAATCTTCTTGCGCAGGAGGTAGTATATAAGCCTGTGCTGTTCAAAGATATCCTCACTTTCCATAAACATACGCAGTGACGCATATGCGCGCAGGTAGCTTACAGTATCGCGCTTTGATATTGTACCGGTCACACTGCCCTCATGATGTGCATAATAATAAAGCGTGTCGTTTGCAAACGATACCTTGTCGGCATAGTAGAACAACTGCGGCATTACAGAAATATCCTCGCCGAAACACATTCCCTGCGGGAAGTAAATATCGTTATCGGTAAACAGACTGCGGCGGTAGATCTTATTCCAGATGTAACTGCGGACAGTGATATCCATAAGCACCTCGCCGAACACCTTTTTGCCTTCAAAAACGCCTTTTTTATGCAGAATGAAATTGTTCATTCCGCCGTCGTTGCTGTCAAATATGTTACGGTAGTTGCATTGTGCAATATCCGAGCCGTATGCCTCGGCTGTGTTGTACAGTACGGAAATATACGATGGCGATACATAGTCGTCACTGTCAACAAACATGACATATTTGCCGCAGGCTTTTGCTATACCGTTGTTTCTTGCGACAGAAACTCCGGAGTTTTCCTGCGTGTAGACGTGTATGAAATCATAGCGTGCCGCATAGTCGTTTACGATATCCATAGATTTATCTTTTGTGCCGTCGTTGATAATTATTATTTCATAGCTACAGTCGCATTTCTGATTTACCAGTGATTCAAGACAGCGTGCCACATATTTTTCTACGTTGTATACAGGGACTATTACACTGACATCCGTAATTTTTTTCTGTGCCTTTTCCGTACCCATAAGTTTATCCTTTCTGTAAAGTCGTATCGGTTGCAGATAGAAGAATTGTATGTTGCCGTATTTATAGCTAAAGATATTAAACTGTGTAAATTATACAACTACTCCTTTTTATAGTCAATCGGAAAACCGCCAAAAAGTCAGGCTTTATTAAAAATATGTCAATTTAACGAATAAGAAGACCGCAAAAAGCAGATAATTAATCAAAAAGAACAAACGGAGATGATTGCTTGAACAGTGGCAGAGTATACGTTGCGGCGGCGATAACCGCAGGAATAGTTTGCATAGCGGCAATGCTCGGCGTGCTGAGCGCTGCAATATATGCCGAAGATGAAGAAAACGACAGATTTTTAGGACTGATGTATCATCAGGTGCTTAAAGATGAGAGCCGTTCGGGAAAGTATATAATAACTCCTTATGAGCTTGAAGAAGATCTGAAATATTTGTCGGCAAACGGATATGTATCTGTATTGCCGTCAGAACTTACGCAGATAAATGACGGAGAGAGGAAACTACCTGAAAAGGCTGTGATGATAACCTTTGACGACGGTTATGAAACGGGACTTTATTATGTGCTTCCGCTTCTGGAAAAATATAATATGAAAGCGGTTATAAATATTGTCGGTCGCTATACGGACGAATATTCACAGATCAACGAAGAGGGCAGACATCTTTCCTATGCGTATCTGACGTGGGGCGAGATCAGAAAGTTGTCTGAAAGCGGGTATGTCGAGATAGGCAATCACACATATGACCTGCATTCAAACACGGGGGACAGAAACGGTTGTGCTCAAAAGGACGGGGAAACCGTGTCAGATTATCATAGAGCGTTGTATAACGATGTATCGGCATTGTCGGATAAACTGGAAAAGATGACAGGGGTAAAACCTGTTGCTTTTGCATATCCTTTCGGTTCGCTCAGCAACGGAAGCGCAGAGGTTATATCGGGTTGCGGTATCAGGGTGTTTATGACCTGCCTTGAAAAGCCGTGCAGAATAACCGGAGGGCAGATAATTACGGTTGATCGTTATAATCGAGAAAGCGGAAGAAGCGTACAGGAGATATGTGCGCAATATAACGATACGCTGTAAAAAATGACATAGAAAAATCGGGAGCGCCGGCAAATGACCGTTGCTCCCGATATTTTTCCGCTATTTCTGATTACTTAGACTCAGAAACGTTTGTTGAGCTACCAACGCTTGATGATGTTGTGTTGTTGCCGCAAGCTGTTGCCATAGCTGCTACCATAGCTACTACTGCTACTAAAGCTAAAATCTTCTTCATTTTTTTAATCTCCTTACAGTAAGTTTGTATCGATCTATAATGTCGAATCTGTCGCTCGACTGAAATGAATTATACATAAATTTTACGTTATGGTCAAGTGGCTTTTACCTTAATTTGTTTATTTGGCTTAATTTTCGTTCAGATTGACAAAAAAGCGTGTAATCGTTTAAATGTAACTGGACATTTTTATGGCTATGGTGTATAATATGTGTGAAAACCAAGCTGAATTTGACCGTTTCTGTCAAATCGGTTACACGGTTGTAACTTTATTGGAAATAAAAGTAAAGCAAAATCAGCTCAAGCTTATGAAATATGTAACAAAATGTAATTAATTTCTTGAAATTGTATAAAATTTTGTAACAGATTAGTTTGCAAGCTGAAAATCAGGATGCAGAAAGGAAAAAATAATATGTCAAATGTACCGACACCGCACATAAAAGCACAGGCAGGAGAAATTGCAGAGAAAATTCTGATGCCGGGAGATCCGCTCAGAGCAAAATTTATTGCAGAAAATTACCTGACTGACGCAGTCTGCGTAAACGATACAAGAAATATGCTCGGTTACACCGGTCTTTACAAAGGCGGAAAAATCAGCGTTATGGGCAGCGGAATGGGTGTTTCGTCGATCGGAATATACAGCTATGAGCTGTACAATTTCTATGATGCGGATACTATTATCAGAATCGGCACAGCAGGTGCGCTCGTGCCGCAGGTTCAGCCCAGAGATGTAATTATTGCACAGGGAGCCTGCCACGATACGAACGTTGACCGTCAGTACGGACTTCCCGGGACGTTTGCGCCGATTGCGGATTTCGGACTGGTAAAAAGAGCGTATGAGCTGGCAACCGAGAAAAATATAACCGCTCACGTCGGAAATGTTCTTACGGGAGAGGTTTATTATGACGCTTCAAATAGCCTTTCCGCATGGTCGAAGATGGGCGTTCTCGCTGTAGAAATGGAAGCGGCGGCACTCTATATGAATGCGGCGGCGGCAGGCAAGAAGGCTCTTTGTATCTGCACCGTAACCAATAATCCGCTGACAGGCACAGAGGATATTACTCCCGAAGAACGTGAAAAGACGCTTACAGATATGATAACCATTGCGCTTGATGTGTAACCGCTGTTTTCTGTATTTATATTCAAATAGTATAAAGCTATATTGGCAGGATATGCCCTGAATGGCAGTCTGTATATGGCTGACGCTAAAAAACATGAAAATATGCCTTAAATTGCCGAAAACAGCGCTTGCTTTTCGGCAATTTTTCATAAATTTTCGCTATTAAAATTGTTTGATATGCCATCAAAGTTTTCTTGCTATTCGCTGAAACTTATGGTATAATTTTGTCATATAATAATTTCCATTTGATATGGGGGTTGTTTAATTCTGTTAAGACGAATGGGGGATAACCAGTGACAACTTTTACTTACGTTGCTACCGACGTTAACGGTAAGAAGGTCAAAGGTACCGAAATGGCGGAGGATTCCGTAGAACTTATTGATAAGCTCCGACAAAAAGGCTTGTTCTGTACATCTTATAAAGATGCCTCAAAGAACAAGGCGGCAGATGTCAAATATAAGTTCAATACAAAGGACCTTTCTTTTTTCTGCCGTCAGCTTTCAGCAATGCTTACATCCGGTGTCAGCCTTGTAAAATCACTTCAGATATTGCAGGCTCAGTCGGAAAATAAAAAGCAGAAACAAGTACTCCTTGATATATACGAAGAGGTGCAGAAAGGCCGTAGTTTCTCAGAAGCTATCGCAACAAAGCCGGGCGTGTTCCCGTCGCTGTTTGTAAGTATGGTAAGCGCAGGTGAAGTTTCCGGTAATCTTGATGTTATCATGAACCGTGTATCGGAACATTACGCAAAGGACAGCAAGACCCAGAACAAGATAAAAGGCGCTATGATATATCCTATCGTACTGCTTGTTCTTCTGCTTGTAATAATGGTTGCAATGTTTACGCTTATCATGCCTATGTTCCGCGACCTTGCGGGTGACACAGAGATGCCGCCGCTGTCGCAGGCAATTTTCGGTATCAGTGACTTTATGATAAATCAGTGGTATATTCTTATTATAGTTGCTATCGCAATAGTAATCGCACTGCGTTTGATTATCAAGACTCCCTCAACAAAGCTGAAATGGGATGAAATGTTGCTGAAGGTTCCTACAGTCGGAAAGCTTCTCCGCACGATCTATACCGCACGTTTCGCCCGTACAATGTCAAACCTTTTCTCTTCGGGTCTTCAGATGGTAGACTGTATAGAAAAGTCGGTAGGCACGCTTGGCAATACATATATTATAAAACAGTTTGAAGACGTTGTAGAAAACGTAAAACGAGGCGAGGCGCTTTCCGTTGCAATGGGCAGAATAAATGTATTCGACGGTATGTTCGTTTCTATCGTTTATGTCGGTGAGGAATCAGGTACTCT
>OMFI01000586.1_pt1 | contig 11676 bp, 8 predicted proteins | sample 1645591 | NCBI WGS metagenome assembly OMFI01 (sample SAMEA103958112, study PRJEB25191) | human gut metagenome | biome: human-associated habitat [ENVO:00009003]; feature: intestine environment [ENVO:2100002]; material: feces | place: Germany | collected 2013/2015 | reverse complement strand
ATGCAAAAGACCGTACGGAATACTGTATTCCCACTCAACGGGAATAACTTTCATCAGTGGATGAACATTTGCCCACCCTGGTATTGCAAGCAAAACATCGTTTGTATTTTCACATCTGTTGAATATGCTCATACTGTAAAAATCAAAGTCAACAATATGTATCTGCGTATGATTTTGCCAAATATCGTTACGCAAACGGTCAACATAATTGCTCCAGCCACGGCGCATAAGCAGTAAGTTTTCGCCGTATAAATCGCTGATTTGAAGCTTATCCTTTTGTGCAAGCCTGTGGTGAATGGACATGGCACAGCAAAACGGCTCACGGGATAATTGCAAGCCCTCGCATTTTCTGAGTTTAAGCATTGTATCGTCAAATATTCCGCCGATAATATCAATGTTCTTTCCCAAATTCGCAAGTATCTCCTTTGCGTTTTCGGGTGTGTTCTCAAAAGGAACAATCTCAAATTTTATATCCGGGCACTGTTCTTGAATTTTCGGCCACATTTGCATAAGTAATTGGGCAGGAGTTGTAGGTGACGAGCCGATACGAATAATATTTTCGCCTTCGCTCATTGCGTTTTTCGCCCTGACAACGCTGTCCTTGCAATAGCTGATAACGTACTTTGCATCCTGATAAAGTGACTTGCCTGCGTTAGTCAGTATCAACCCACGGTGTGTACGCTCAAACAAAACCAAGTTAAGAGAACTTTCAAGCAAATTGATTTGTTTAATAACGGCAGTCGGCGTGATATACAATTCCTCCGCCGCTTTGTTAAAACTGCCTGCGTCCGCAACCTTTATAAATGTTTCTATCTGTGGATTATACACCATCCCACCACCTACATAACAAAATTAAATCACAATCCGTTGTATATCAAAATGATAAATCTTTTTCTTAATTATACTTTAAAACTCTCAAAAAATCAAATTGACTAATAAATATCCGTCTGAACACACAAGCGGTTATTTTAATTTTTTAACTTTTCCATCTTAAGGGGGGTACAAAACACCTCCGACCGTTGTAAACAAACTTATTGAGCGTATCAGACGAATTTTATTACCAAATTTTTTAACCAAAGAAATTCAACAATATCTTTCTAGATTAAAAGATATTGTTGAAGATAAACGAATGTTTCCGTTTACAAAATCCTATCTGCATTATGAAATGCGGCGAGGTTGTGCTGCCAGCGGTGTAAAGAAAATAAAAATTCATGGTATCAGACATTCGCATATTTCATTGCTAATTGATATGGGCTGCAATGTAGTTGCTATTGCTGACCGGTTGGGCATGAAAGTGTAGATGTTACATACCGATATGCACATGTGTTTCTGTCCACACAGCAGGAAGTAGTGTCGAGACTTGACAATATGATGATTTCATATAGTGATTTCGTTGAAATTTAGCGGGTTTTGTAGTAAAATATGTAATAGGCTTTGCCCTGCCAAGTCAACCGTGCGGAAGGAATTACATGCGGTTTTGAGTGAATAAAAGGGCCGTTTATAGGGGATGAAGTGGCAGCATGTTAGAAATGGCGGATAGTTCCTTTTCCCTGAGACATATGGCAGTTGCGGTAGTTTTCACTAAAAAATCACCATGTGTAAAATAATGGTATGATAACCGATAGTTCATGGTTTTTAAATTGATGGATAAGTATTCAGAGAAAAAGCAGAAAAATGAGGGGGGACAGCATGGCAAAGAAACAAAAAGCAAATAAGAAGCCTGTTGCTAAAAATAATCTTCAGGAACTTAATTGCCTCAAAAAAAGAAGGTTAACAAGCGGAAATTTATATTAATTTTTATCATAAGCAATGCATAAAAAATCCAAAGTGACATTCAAAGTGACAAATATGATGTCGCTTTGGGAGCTAAAATAAAGATGTTTTTAGGTTTACTCCAAATTATAGGGCAAACCTATTTTGTAAAACAAGGTGAATATTTCTAAGCCAAAGCATTTTTTGGCCAGGACTTTCTCAGTGCCGCATAGGAAATTATAAAGTTGGCAAGCCAGCCTGCCGGAACCGCAAGCCAAACAAATGCAATACCATAACGCGGAGCGCAAATTAATGCTACGGACAAGCGAATGGCAAGGTTAACCATATTTGCAATTAAAAAAGGCTGCATATTTCCGAGCCCGCGAAGAACTCCGTCTGTTGCCATTTTAATGCCCATAAATATGAAAAAGTAGCCAATCCATCGCATATAATCACCGGATACCTGATACGCTAAAGCTGTTCCGTCTTTTCCTAAGAAAAGTGAAGAAATTTGTGTGTGCATTGTTTCAATAACTATAAAGGCAAGAACGGCAAAGCAAACATCCAACAGTAATGCGGCACGGTAACCTTTCTTAATGCGGCTGATTTTTCCGGCACCGAGATTTTGCGACACAAAAGGCGACACGGCATTTCCGATGGATACAAATATCAGTGAAAAAACATTTTCAACTCTCATTGTTGCCGCATATCCTGCGAGTGCTTGCGTGCCGAAAGGATTTACAACCGCCTGCACAATCATCATACCGATTGATACTGTGGATTGCTGAAGAACAGACGGAACTGCGATTTTAAGCATGGAGCACAGTTCTCTTTTATCAAACTTGTGAAAAGGACTTGCATATCTTCGCATACGATTAAGAAAAATCAAAAGCGAAAGTATTGCGGAAATGCCCTGCGCAATAAGAGTGGCAAGAGCAGCGCCGAATACGCCGAGTTTAAGACCGCCCACCATCCAAAGATCCATAATGATATTCAAAACCGATGAAAATATTAAAAGCCATAACGGAATTTTTGATTCGCCGATGGAAGTAAACATGGTAGACAGAATGTTGTACATAAATAAAAACGGAAAGCCTGCAAAATATATGCGTAAATACAGCACCGCATCCTCCATTATATCTGCCGGCGTTTGCAATATACTCATCATCCAATTAGAACCGAAAAATCCAAAGATTCCGAGAAATATGCTTAAAAGCAAAAAGCTGATTAAAGATGTGGAAACGATTGTTTTCATTTTGCCGTAATTTTGAGCGCCGAAATAACGGCTTACAAGCACACCTGCGCCCACGCCTGCACCAAGCGCAATGCAAATAAAAACATTGGTAAGTGCTGCACAGGCACCGACTGCTGCAAGCGCCGATGAGCCAACAAATTGACCGACGATGATGGAATCGGCCATATTGTAAACTTGCTGAAAAAAGCTGCCTAAAATCATTGGCATTGCAAAAACAGTTAACGCCTTTAGGGGCGGGTCTGTTATCAAATATTCATCCTTTGCCATTTTTATATTTTCCCCAAAATTGTATCACAAACAAATTTAATCAAAAAGCCGAACATGATACAGCTGTCTCAGTCTGCACCTGTTCGGCTTTTGTTGTTACTGAACAATCGCTCACCGAGCGAACATAAGAAGTATAGCATTGTAAAAAAATATTGTCAATGCGTTTTATCCCGAATTTGTGATAACCTTCAATGCTGAAAATTCATAAATCATCAACTTCAGGACTTTATTGTTATTTTTTAATGCCTCTTGCAGCGGGGTGAATTATATTTTAACTTTGAATACTATTCGTTTTTCAACAGCATCAAAAATATGTCAATTATAATTAAACTTCTGAAAACCAAAAAACACACGACACTTGGCAACAAGGACTTGTCTCGCTACTTTATGCCGTAAAGGAAAACAAGCCGTTCATCGTCAATGTTTATAATTGCGTTGACAAGGCACAGGTTGAAAAATATCTCAAACCGCTTACAGATGACTTGCTTTTGGGTGTTGTTGAGGAGGAATCTGTAAACATAAGAGTTCGTGATGAAGATAAAAAATTTATTGCAAAAATTTATTCATATTGCTTTGTTGGCATTATGCTTTACTTCGGATTACTCTGTTGAATCGTACGGCACAAATTACATTTTCTTTGTAACGATAAATCTCGGCTTCAAAGCGCCGCAAAGAATAAATATTTATCTCAGGCAAATTGTTTCCGATCTTGTTGCTTCGGGCGATTTGCCGAGGCAAAACAGAAAGTATTCGATTTATAAAGAATCCTCTTCGGGAAGCTTTAAATTCTATCACATCAGGAAAACTCTTGCTCCCGAAAGCGATATTTCAAATCTTAAAAAGCTTGCCGTTATTCTTAAATATAAAATCAGAAAAATAGCAGGCTCGCCGGCTAAATGGTACGGCCTTGAAAATTCAAATATGATGATTGAATATGTGCCGCTGTTTATTCAGGCAAAGCACTATGATCCGTTTAAGCGCAAAACTCAATAAAAACATAAAGAGCGCCCCTTATGGCGTTCTTTTTTGTTTTCTTTTAAATATAAATACGATTTATTGCATTATCCGTTTGCCGTGTTATAATAAAGGCGAGGTGATAATGATGAATGCAAAAAATGAAAACAGATTTGTTTTGAATAACGGTGTGCTTATTCCCGATGTTGCATTCGGCACCTATAAAGCCGCGGCAGGGAATACAAGCGAGGTTATTTTAAAAGCAATCGAAGCTGGTTATCGCTGCTTTGATACAGCTTCGTTTTACGGCACGGAGAAATATCTTGCCGAGGCAATCAAGCAAAGCGGAATTCCGCGCGAGGAATTTTTTATCACTTCAAAGCTTTGGAAAACCGAGCTTGGATATGATAATGCGATTGCGGCATTTCAGGCATCACTCAAAAGGCTAAATACAGATTATTTGGATGCTTATTTAATCCATTGGCCTTTGCCTGCTCCCGATTATGAGGATTGGAAGGTTATTGATTTTGATACCTGGCAGGCACTTGAAAAGCTATACGGAGAGGGCGTTGTTAATGCAATCGGCGTTAGCAATTTCTTACCTCATCACATTGAAAATATTCTTGAAAGCTGCGAAATTGCACCCGCAATCAATCAAATCGAATTTCACCCGGGCTATTCTCAGCTTGCAACGGTTGAATATTGCCAAAAGCATAATATTTTGGTGCAGGCGTGGAGCCCGCTCGGCAGAACAAGAGTGCTTGACGATTCTTTGATTTGCGAGCTTGCAGAAAAATATAAGAAGCAGCCCGCTCAAATCTGCCTTCGCTATGCATATCAAATGGGCGTTATGCCGCTTCCGAAATCTTCGGAAACATCACGAATGAAAGAAAATATGGATGTTTTTGATTTTGAAATATCGCAGGAGGATATGTTCCGCCTACAATCCATGCCGCCTGCGGGCTGGTCGGGTCTGCATCCGGATAGGTAATGATTTGTTTCGGTTAAGGGCAATTTTTTAACCGCAAAAATATTTGTTTCATTTAGTTTATAATAACAGTTGAAAATCGGGTGTTTCTATTGTAAAATTACAGTATAACATTCGGAGGAACTTATGAAGGATTACATTTTAAACGGCAGTGAAGCTCTTGGAATTGAACTTGGCTCCACAAGAATTAAGGCTGTGTTGATAGCGGATGATTGCACTGTGCTTGCATCCGGCGGTTTTAATTGGGAAAATGAATTTAAAAACGGATATTGGACCTATAACCTAGAAGAGGTTTGGCATGGTATTCAAAGCGCTTATGCCGAGCTTAACGACGTGGCAGTGAAAAAATTCGGCTCAAGAATAGAAACGCTTTCTTCAATCGGATTTTCGGCAATGATGCACGGCTATCTTCCTTTTGATAAAAACGGAAATCAGCTTTCTGAATTCAGAACATGGCGCAACACCACCACGGCCGCGGCTGCGGAAAAGCTTACAAAGCTTTTTGATTTTAATATTCCGCAAAGGTGGAGTATTGCTCATCTTTATCAGGCGGTGCTCAACGGCGAAAGCCATGTTGCCGATATTGATTATCTAACAACGCTTGCAGGCTATGTTCATTGGCAGCTTACGGGCGAAAGGGCAGTCGGCATCGGTGAAGCCTCTGGAATGTTTCCGATAAACAGCGCTTCACTTGATTATAATTCGGAAATGCTTGCTTTGTTTTCCGATATTCCGGAAATTAAAGCGATGCCGTGGAATATTAAGGATATTTTGCCGCGCGTGCTTGTTGCAGGCGAAAATGCGGGAAACCTCAGTGAAAAAGGCGCAAAGCTGCTTGATCCGTCCGGCACCTTGCAACCTGGCATACCCCTTTGCCCGCCCGAAGGAGATGCCGGTACAGGCATGGTGGCTACGGACAGTGTAAGAATAAAAACAGGCAATGTTTCGGCGGGCACATCCATATTTTCAATGGTAGTGCTTGAAAAGCCGCTTAAAAATGTGCACGAGGAAATAGATATCGTCACAACTCCTGCCGGTGCCGATGTTGCAATGGTGCATTGCAACAATTGCTGCACGGATCTTGATTATTGGGTTTCCGTGTTTTATGAATTTGCACTTGCGGCGGGTGCAAAAATAACAAAGCCGCAGGCTTACGATCTGCTTTATAATGCCGCGCTCGGCGGCAATGCGGATTGCGGCGGGCTTGTAAATTATAACTTGTTTTCGGGCGAACCCGTTTCTCATCTTGAGGATGGCAGGCCGATGTTTGTTCGTGGGCGCGGCAGTGAATTTAATCTTGCAAACTTTTTCAGATCGCAGATTTATTCGGCACTTGCAACTCTTAAAATCGGAATGGATATTTTGAAGAAAGAAAATGTGAGCATAGATGTGCTTATGGGTCACGGCGGTTTATTTAAAACAAAAAAAGTCGGTCAGCAGCTTCTTGCAGGCGCGCTGAAAACTCCCGTTGCCGTTACCGAAACGGCGGGTGAGGGCGGTGCGTGGGGAATTGCCGTGCTTGCAAAATACTCAGAGCAAAAAGGCAATGTGTCACTTGCCGATTATCTCGATAATATCGTTTTTGCAAATTCCGAAAAATCCGTTATAAATCCTATCGAAAGCGATGCAACCGGATTTGAGCGTTTTATGGAAAATTATAAAAAAGGCTTTGCGGCTCAAAGAGCCGCCGCCGAAAATCTTTGATACGGGTGGTATAAAATTATGGCATTAAAAGATTATGAATTTTGGTTTGTTGTGGGCACGCAGTTCCTTTACGGCGAAGATATTTTTGAAACTATTGATTCGCACGCTGCCGAAATGTGCGCCGAATGGAGCAAAAAAATGCCGTGCAAAATCACGGCAAAGCCCTGTGTTAAAACATCAAAAGAGATTTTGGATATTATGCAGGCGGCAAATTCCTGCGATAATTGCGCCGGCGTTATTACTTGGATGCACACCTTTTCACCGTCAAAAGCGTGGATTGCGGGATTTAATGCACTGCAAAAGCCATATCTTCATATAAACACTCAATATAATCGCGATATTCCTTGGCAGGATATTGATATGGATTTCATGAATCTGAATCAATCCGCTCACGGCGACAGAGAACACGGCTATATCGCCGCAAGAATGAGGCTTAAAAGAAAGGTTGTTGCCGGCTATTGGAAGGACGAGGCTTTCCAAAGCAAAATGGAAACATGGATCAGAGCGGCAATAGGGGCTGCCGAGTCAAAGCGAGTTCATGTGCTCCGTATTTCTGATAATATGCGCAATGTTGCCGTTACAGACGGCGATAAGGTTGAAGCACAAATCAAACTCGGATGGCAGGTAGATCATTACGGCGTGGGCGATATCATTAAATATGTTGATGCTGTTACCGATGATGAAATCGATGCTCAAATGGCGGAATATGAAAAGAATTATATTATGGACACCGATAATATCGACTCCGTAAGATATCAGGCGAGGGAAGAGGTTGCCATCAAGAAATTCCTTGATGAGCGCGGTTTCAATGCTTTCCACACTAATTTTGAGGATTTGCAGGGCCTTCGTCAATTACCCGGTCTTGCCGCTCAGGATTTAATGCGCCAAGGCTACGGATTTGGCGCCGAGGGTGATTGGAAGGTTGCCGCAATGCTCAGGGTTATGACCACCATGGCGGAGGGCTTAAACGGCGGCACCGTTTTTATGGAAGATTATACGTATCACTTTGAGCCCGGCAACGAAATGCTGCTCGGTTCGCACATGCTTGAGGTCAGCCCGCAATGCGCAGCTGAAACACCTAAAATTCAGGTGTATCCGCTCGGTATCGGCGACAGGGAAGACCCCGCAAGGCTTGTGTTTAAAGCTCAAACAGGCAAGGGCATTGTGGTCACTCTTGTTGATATGGGCGACAGACTTCGCCTTATCTGCAATGATGTTGAGTGCAAAGAGCAGATAAACGATATGCCTAATTTGCCCGTTGCAGGTGTGCTTTGGAAGCCGCTTCCGAATCTTCAAACCTCTGCCGAGGCTTGGATTTATGCGGGCGGCGCGCACCACAGCGTGCTCTCTTACAGCCTCACCGCAGACAACATGCGCGATTTCGCTGAAATTATGGGAATTGAATTTATTCATATCGGCGAAAATACAAATATTGAGGAATTCAGAAAAGAACTTTTCTATAACGATGTGGCATACAGGCTGCATATGAATTGAGGATTAAATAATGCTTGAGGAATTGAAACAGAAGGTTTATGAAGCCAATATGCAGCTCAAGGAGTACGGACTTGTTGTGCTCACTTGGGGCAATGTTTCGGCTGTTGACAGAAAAAAAGGCTTGTTTGTTATTAAGCCCTCCGGTGTGCCTTACGATAAAATGACCGCCGATGATATGGTTGTTATGAGCCTGACAGGTGAAAAGATTGAGGGTAAGTTAAATCCTTCATCCGATACCCCAACGCATTTGGAGCTTTATAATCGCTTTCCCGAAATCGGCGGAATAGCGCACACTCATTCAAGCTGGGCGTGCGCCTGGGCTCAGGCTGGCCGTGATGTTCCGGCTTACGGCACAACTCATGCTGATTTTGCAAACGGCGCCGTACCATGTGCCAGAGGGCTTACCGAAGTCGAGGTTAACGGCGAATATGAGCTTAATACAGGCAAAGTGATTGCCGAGGAGCTTGAAAGCCGCGGAATTTCTCCGCTTGAACGTCCTGCCGTGCTTGTGCACAGGCACGGCCCGTTCACATGGGGAAAAGACCCGTTTAAAGCCGTTGAAAATGCTCTTATTTTGGAAGAGGTATGCAAAATGGCTTCGCGCACGGAGCACATTGCCGCGTTTGATAAAGACTCCGATATCGGCATTGAAGAATATTTGCTTGAAAAGCACTATCAAAGGAAGCATGGAAAAAACGCTTATTACGGTCAAACAAGGGAGATGTAAATGAATAAAAAACCATTCATAATCTGTATGGCAATTATGGCTTGTTTGGCTGTTGTAACCGGCGCATACAGTGCTTTCGGAAATCAATTTGTTAATATTAAAGGGGAAAAGGTTTCGTATAAAACGGTTTCTGCGGCAGCAGCTTCTGCAAAATCGAAAACACCTGCGGCATCAACCGCCGAATGCTCCGTTAAGCAAACAACAACCAAGCCCACAACGGAAAAAGAACCGCAAGGCAATAATAACAGCACATCATCGAGCATGCCTTATCTTATTAAGGTTAATAAAACTCAAAATATCGTTATAATTTATAAGCAGGACGACAGCGGTGAATATACCGTTCCCGTTAAGGCAATGGTGTGCTCCGTCGGTAAAGAGGGCAACACTCCGTCAGGCACATTCAAAACAAGCGATAAATATACTTGGCGCTTGCTTGAAGGAAATGTTTACGGTCAATACGCAACAAGAATAACCGGGCATTTTCTTTTTCATTCTGTTCCATATTTTGAGAAAAGTAAGGATACTCTTGAGTATGATGAGTATAACAAGCTTGGCTCTGCCGCTTCTGCCGGTTGTATAAGACTTTCAGTTGAGGATTCAAAGTGGATCTATGATAATTGCCCAACAAAAACAACCGTTATAATGTATGAAAGCGATAAAAAAGAGCCGCTTGAAAAGCCTTCACCGATTAAGATTGATACTTCTGACACGGGGAAACGCAATTGGGATCCTACAGATCCGGATAAAAATAACCCGTGGAATAACTGATTTTGTTAACATCTGCATAAAAGCCCAAACACATAATTTTTGTGTTTGGGCTGTTTTATTTACAAGTAAAAAATGAACATAAAAAAGGGAAACGCAATTGCGTTTCCCTTTAATAATTTGATTAATTAAGATTATCTCTTAATATCGTCCCAAGCTACGCCGTCAATGTGGAAGAGCTCATCAAAGTCATATTTGTTGTTTTCTTCCTTAGTGTGGTTGGGATACCAAACCTGTGCGAAGAACGGGTTTGTTTTTGCGATTGAATCGTAATCCCAAGACTTTTGAGGAATGAAGCATTCGGGGCACCAATGGCCACCGAGAAGGATAAGTGCGGGGCTTGCTTCAAATTCAGCACCGCAGTGGCCGCATTTCCATTTAAGCTTTGTTGCCATATCGCCCTTAGTCATTGTTTCGCTGAGGCATTCACCGCCGCGGAACTTAGCAGCCTGCTTCATATCTTCAATGTCAAGCTCTGATTCTGGCTTTGTTTCATCATAGCCGTGGTCAAGTTTAAACTGCTCTGCTGCCGAATTGTCTTTATCAAAGTTGATGATTTCAAAATCTTCCCACTTTGTAGGAATCTTTTCCCACTCTGCCTTAGAGCCATAGTATGCGCTCATACGGTTGGGCTCGTTTGTTGCAACCCAATCAAGAGTGCCGAAGCCGGGAGTGGAAGCGATTTTCTTCATGAAGGGCTTTGCGCATGCCGCAACAAGATTCTTCGGAAGATATCTCGGTATTTTGAAATAAAATTCAACTTGATCTGCAAGGCGGTTGAAGTAATCCTGAATCGGAAGATTTTCACGGAAGTGAAGGAAGTTTTCAAGCTTGTCGCCGTCTGCATAGAACTGTCCGTGGAAGTTCTTTGTGATAAACCAGTTGGGGTCAAAGAGCTTTTCGGGGCCTGCAAGGCCGAGCGTGCCGAGAAGAAGCTTTTCAAATTCATAGTTGGAAATTCTGTATTCCTTACCGGAACCGATGTTGAAGAAGTGGTTCCAGAAATCCGAGCCGAGGTGACCTGCGGCATCTTCTGTAACGAGGTTGCACATAAGTCTGCCTGAATCCTCAACAGTGCACCATTCAAGAACGCCGTTGATCGGAACGTGGAACATGATGGGATCCATATTTTTAAGAATGTTGGGGTAAAGAATACCGCTCTGGCGCATTACAACCCAATTCTTGATGCCGCTTTCAACGAAAGTGCGCTCTGCAACAGTCTTTGAAACTGCATAGTGGTCATAAATGGAAATTTTGATCGGATCTCCGCAGCGACCCCAGTGAATGGGATAGTTGCGATCGCCGGTTTCTGCAACGGTGCCTATGTAGCAAACCTTAATATCATCTTTATTCGGCTGAGCAAGAACTGCTTTGCAGATGTTCTGAGCGGCTCCGATATTTGTTTTTTGTGTTTTATAGGGCTTCCAGTCCGCTGTGGGAGAAACCATACCGCCGACATGAAGAACATAGTCGGATCCTGTTACACCCTCAAGGATTGCATCGTAATCAAGAAGATCGCCCCAAATAACTTTAACATTAGGCTTAGCAATGATGTGCTTTAACAGCTCCTCATTCTTAGCACTTTTTCTGGCAAGCATTTTAATATTGATTTCGTTGGACTTTTTGAGCATTTCCTGAACGGCAGCCCAGCCCATATTACCGGTACCGCCGGTAATGAATACGGTTTTCTTTGCCATTGTATTTCCTCCTTAAAGAAATATGTAAAAATTTACAAAGCATATTATAAACTATTTCTAAACAAAAAACAAC
>OMFI01000565.1_pt1 | contig 11973 bp, 10 predicted proteins | sample 1645591 | NCBI WGS metagenome assembly OMFI01 (sample SAMEA103958112, study PRJEB25191) | human gut metagenome | biome: human-associated habitat [ENVO:00009003]; feature: intestine environment [ENVO:2100002]; material: feces | place: Germany | collected 2013/2015 | reverse complement strand
AACTACCGTGTTCGGAATGGGAACGGGTGGACCCTCTTCGTAATAAACACCGACTTAACAACATATATATTAGCACACTGCAATCCAAAAGTCAAGCAAATAAAAGCAAACGGCTCTTTTCGTAAAATTCGCCAAGCAAACAAACGGCAAAGCATCGCATTTGCATTGCAGCAAAAAAAGCGGCATGGTCTGAATTTGTGCAGCAGATTTAATTTATTTATTTGATTTTTGATTCACGGCAATTTAAGCAAAGCGATTATATTTGCAGGGCATTAACAAAAAAATCTGCCGACACTTACGCATCGGCAGATTTTTTTACAATTTGGTAAACGGGCAAAATCCGAAAAGCTTAAATCACATTTTTCTTTGCAAAATGTGCCGCAAGCTTTCGCCCGTTATGTGATAATTTGAGATAATTATTTATCTTCCTTATCGTCTTTCTTGTTTTTAGCAGAAAGCTTATTAAGGCCGTAAGTGATAAGAATAATAGCTCCTATAACAAGGAATATGCCAACCATTCCTATAATCATAACGGGCAAGGTTTGCTTCCATGAATCGGCATGGATTGCCATTGCGATAACATTTAATTTTAATAAAATATCAAACATAGCCATACCTCCGATTATTTAGCAAGAATGCTCTGCACAAGCGTAAGGATAAGGCCGCCGGCAATAACAGAGCCGATCTGGCCGGAAACATTTACGCTTATGGACTGCATAAGAAGGAAGTTTTGATTATCCTCCTTAAGACCCATTTGGTTAACAACACGGCCGCTCATCGGGAACGCTGAAATGCCTGCCGCGCCGATCATCGGGTTGATTTTCTTATCCTTAGGCAGGAAAAGGTTGATGAGCTTTGCAAAGAACACACCGCCGGCAGTGTCGAAAATGAATGCAACAAGGCCGAGTGCGAGAATGATAAGAGTGTTCCATTTAAGGAAATCCTTATAATACATTTGCGAAGCAACGGTGAGGCCGAGCAATATTGTGATAATATTTGCAAGAGAATTTTGCGCAGTTTGAGAAAGAGAATCAAGCACTCCGCACTCACGAATGAGGTTGCCGAACATCAGGAAGCCTACAAGCGCAGCAGATTGCGGAGCAACCACACCTGCAACAATCGTTATAACGATCGGGAACAAAATCTTTGTGAGCTTTGTAACCTCACCGGGATGATATTTCATTCTGATAAGGCGTTCTTTTTTCGTTGTGCAAAGCTTAATAACAGGCGGCTGAATGATAGGCACGAGCGCCATATACGAATATGCCGCCACCATAATCGGGCCTAAATAAGCCGAATCAAGCACCTGAGCCACATAAATTGATGTTGGGCCGTCTGCAGCACCTATAACCGCAATTGAAGCGGCATCCTTAATATCAAAGAAGAATGATGCAAGGAAGAAGGTGAAGAAAATACCGAATTGAGCCGCAGCACCGAAAAGCATCAGCCACGGATTTTTAAGCAGCGGGCCGAAATCTATCATTGCGCCTATGCCGATAAACAGCAGCAGCGGAAAAAGCTCACCCGTGCTGATACCGGCACTGAAAAGCACCGTGATAGGGCCGTCTTCGCCGATAGCGCCGCTCATTGGAAGGTTAACAAGAATTGTGCCGAAACCGAGCGGAAGCAAAAGCGACGGCTCCATTTCCTTTTTGATTGCAAGATAGATCAGCACTGCGCCGATTGCAAGCATTGCAATTTGGCCGATTTCAATGTTTTTAAAATTGGAAAACAAATCGGCAAAGGTTTGAAGTACACTTAATTGAATCATATAATCCTCCGTTTATCAAACATTTATTTCAACATCAATGCCGAGCAAATCTTTTTCGGCATCAAGTATCGGATTTATAACTTCATTAAGAAAATCAGCTGTTTGCTGCGGAGCTCTGCCAACATAGTTTTCCGGCTTCATAACTGCAAGGATTTCTTCCTTCGTCATCATAAATGCAGGATCTGCGGCAATGCGATCAATTAAATCATTTTTACCGCCCTCTGCCTTAACAACCTGTGCAGCCGCCATTGAATGAACACGAATTCTTTCGTGCAGATCTTGGCGATCGCCGCCTTTTTTAACAGCATCCATCATAATATTTTCTGTTGCCATAAACGGAAGTTCGCTCATAAGGCGGGATTCGATAACCTTGGGATAAACAACAAGCCCGCTTGTAACATTTATATAAAGATCAAGAATACCGTCAAGCGCAAGGAAGGCCTCTGCCACAGAAACACGCTTATTTGCGCTGTCATCCAGCGTTCTTTCAAACCACTGAGCAGATGCCGTCCAAGCGGGATTGAGCGCATCAATCATCACATAGCGTGAAAGAGAAGCAATTCTTTCGCTGCGCATCGGATTGCGCTTATATGCCATTGCCGAGGATCCGATTTGATTTTTTTCAAAAGGCTCTTCAATTTCTTTAAGATTTTGAAGCAAGCGCAAATCATTTGAAAATTTGCAGCAGGACTGAGCAATCAGCGCAAGGCAATTGCAAACGATAGTATCAAGCTTTCTTGCATATGTTTGTCCGCTTACGGGGAAGCAAGACTTAAATCCCATTTTATCTGCAATTTTTTGATCAAGAAGCTTGCACTTTTCATGATCACCGCCAAACAGCTCAAGGAAGGATGCCTGAGTGCCGGTTGTGCCCTTTGAGCCAAGCAGCATAAGAGTGCCGAGCACATGATTTATCTCGTTATAATCCATAACAAGATCCATGAGCCAAAGAGTTGCTCTTTTGCCCACTGTGGTGGGCTGTGCAGGCTGAAAATGGGTGAAGCCGAGGCACGGCATATCCTTATATTCATTTGCAAATTTTGCAACGGAGGCAATTGCATTAACAAGCTTTTTCTTAATAAGCAAAAGTGCCTCTCTCATTGTGATAACATCGGTGTTATCGCCAACATAGCAACTTGTGGCGCCAAGGTGAATGATTGCCTTTGCCTTTGGGCAAAGATCTCCGTAAGCATGCACATGGCTCATAACATCGTGGCGAAACTGCTTTTCATATGCAGCGGCAGCTTCGTAATTTATATCCTCCGCATGCGCCTTAAGCTCGTCTATCTGCTCTTGAGTGATATCAAGGCCAAGCTCTTTTTCCGCCTCTGCAAGTGCAATCCAAAGCTTTCTCCATGTTTTAAATTTAAAATCGGGAGAATAAATATATTGCATTTCCTTGCTGGCATAGCGTGAATTAAACGGAGTGTTGTATGTATTATTAGGCATTATTTTTCAAGACCCGTCCTTTTCATCATTTCTGCGTAAGCATCTTCAACGCCGCCGAGATCACGACGAAAACGATCCTTATCGAGCTTTTCGTGAGTTTTGATATCCCAGAAGCGGCAGGTGTCGGGGCTGATCTCGTCTGCAAGCACAATTGTGCCGTCTGATGTTTTGCCGAATTCAAGCTTGAAATCTATAAGTTCAACGCCGATTGAAGCGAAATATTCTTTAAGAACATCATTGATCTTAAATGCCATATCTTTAATGGTGTCTACCTCTTCCCTTGTGGCAAAACCGCAGGAGATTGCATGATATTCGGAAATAAGCGGATCATCAAGCTCATCGCACTTATAAGAAAATTCAATGGAAGGAGCAACAAAATCCATGCCCTCTTCAAGGCCGAGTCTTTTGCAGATTGAGCCTGCTGCACGATTGCGGATAATAACCTCAAGCGGAACAATGGAAACCTTCTTAACTGCCGTTTCACGATCTGAAAGCTCTTTAACAAAATGGGTCGGGATGCCCTTTGTTTCAAGAATTTGCATCAAATAGTTGGACATTTTGTTGTTTACAACACCCTTGCCTGCTATCGTGCCCTTTTTCTTGCCGTTAAAAGCAGTGGCATCATCTTTGTAGTCAACGATAACCACATCGGGATCTTCCGTTGCCCAAACCTTTTTAGCCTTGCCTTCATAAAGCTGCTCTTTCTTTTCCATTTTTTTATCCTCCGATATTCAAAATATTTTTTAAACAAATTTAAGGCTCAACGCCAAAAAAATCATTTGCAAATTATTTGCCGTAAACAGTTTTGATTCTGTCAACGGCTTCAATTGTTTTTTCGTAATTACCAAAGCCCGTGAGGCGAAGATAGCCCTCGCCGCATTTGCCGAAGCCCGAACCGGGAGTTCCCACTACCTGGCACTTTTCAAGCAGATCATCAAAGAATTCCCAAGAGGTCATTCCCTGCGGAACCGAAAGCCAAACATAAGGTGAATTTACCGCGCCGTAACAAGTGAAGCCTGCTTCGGTGAGCCCATCATAAATTGTTTTTGCGTTTCTTTGATAGTAAGCAAGAATTTCTTTAATTTCCTTTTGGCCCTGCTCGCTGTAAACTGCCTCGGCGCCTCTTTGCGTAATATAGCTTACGCCGTTAAACTTTGTTGCCTGCCTGCGTGCCCAAAGAGCGTTAAGGCTTGTGCCGCCGAATTCAAGATCCTTAGGAACAACGGTGTAGCCGCAGCGAACGCCGGTGAAGCCTGCTGTTTTTGAAAACGAACGAAATTCGATTGCACACTTTTTTGCGCCTTCAACCTCATAAATCGACCTAACAGAGCCGTCCGTAACAAAAGCCTCATAAGCAGAATCATAAAGAATAACCGCACCGTGCTCAATGGCATAATCAACCCAAACCTTAAGCTGATCCTTGCTTGCGGCAACGCCGATGGGATTATTTGGGAAGCAAAGATAAATAATATCCGGCACCTCGCTCGGAAGCTGAGGCATAAAGCCGTTTTCGGCAGTGCAAGGCATATAGATAATATCCGTTCTGCCGCTCATAATGTTTGAATCAAGATAAACGGGATAAACGGGATCGCAAATTGCAACCTTGTTATCAAGGCTGAAAATATCGCCGATGTTTCCGCAATCGGATTTAGCACCGTCCGAAACGAAAATCTCGTCTTTAGAAATATCAAGGCCGCGAGCCTCATAATCATTTTTGTGAATGGCTTCAACAAGGAAATCATATCCGTGCTCGGGCGGATAACCTCTGAATGTTGCCTCGTTTGCCATTTCGTCAACAGCCTTATGCATAGCCTCAATAACAGCGGGGGCAAGCGGCTTTGTTACATCGCCGATAGAAAGGCGGATAACCTCCTTATCGGGATGAGCCTCCTGATACTCACGCTGCTTTCTGGCAACCGTTGAAAAGAGATACGAGCCTTCAAGCTTTAAGAAATTGTCGTTAATCTTCATATTTTAAACCTCCGTTTTTAATTATAATCAATCTCGCCGGTAAAGGCGTATTCGGCAGGGCCGGTCATAAACACACTGTCCGCTTCGTTTCCGCTCCAGCTTATTTTTAAATCGCCGCCGAGAAGGTGAACCGTTAAATCATTATCGGCCAAGCCGTTAAGTATTGCGGCAACCGCCGTGGCGCATGTGCCGGTGCCGCAGGCGAGAGTTTCGCCGGTGCCCCTTTCCCAAACGCGCATTTCAATTTCAGTTCTGCCGATAACATAAGCAAATTCGGCGTTTACCCGATCGGGAAACATACTGTTTTTTTCAAACAGCGGGCCGTATTTTTCAACGGCAAAATCACGCGGACTTCTATCTATGAAAGCCACGGCATGAGGATTGCCCATTGAAACACAGGTTATATCAAAATCCGCACCGCCGATTTGCACCCTTTTATTTATTACAGGGCTTTCTTCGCTAAGGACGGGAATCTCCGCAGCCTTAAGGATCGGCGCGCCCATATCGACTTTAATAAGCGAAACGTCACCGCTTTCATCAAGGGTGAGCGTAATATATTTCACCTTGCCCATGGATTCGATTGTGAATGCGGTTTTATCCGTATATCCCTTATCGTAAACATATCTTGCAACACAGCGAATGCCGTTTCCGCACATTGCGCCGCGAGAGCCGTCCGCATTATACATAACCATTTCAAAATCGGCCTTTGTGCCCTTTTGAATATAAATAACACCGTCGCCGCCGACTCCGAAATGCCTGTCGGAAAGTTTTATTGCGGCATCCGATTGATTTTTTACTTTTTCCGTAAACAAATCAACATATATATAGTCATTGCCGCAGCCGTGCATTTTGGTAAACTTCATAAGCCATGTCCTTTCCGGCCTGCCTCGGCACAAAGCTTTTGAATTTTGCTTTGCCGTTGCATGAGCAGACTGTAATATTACCCATCCGCTACGCAAGCCTGTCTAATATATCCATCGCAACGGCGGATATTTTTTTGCCGCTGCGCATGCTTTCTTTTTGCAAAAATTTGTGAGCCTGCATTTCACTCATGCCCTTAATGCTCATAAGTGCCTGCTTGGCTTTTGATATGTAATCGCCGTCTGCCTCCGCTCTGCGGGTGAAGCTTGATTTGCTGTTTACAAGCATGGCTACGGTGTTTATAAATTCCATTCTGTCCATCGGCAGAGGCAGCGTTATAAGATTGCCCATATATTGCTCCACACCGTTTTTTGAAAGCGCGATAACATCAAATCCGTTTGGCAGCTGCTCGGCAAGTTCCGCAGCAGACATATCCCTCATTAAGAAAGGGCACACCATAACCCCCTGTGTTGTGTGCTGCGCCGCATCAAGCGCCGATGTGCCGAGCGCGCAAACGCAGGAAACATGAAAGCCGTTTTTTTCGATAAGAGCGCGAAGCGAGAGAGCTGTTTCCTTAACGGGAAAAACAACTATAACATCCTTCAACTCCATCACCTCAAGAAAAAACGCGCCTTGTGCCGCAAAGGCAAGCCGCCCCGCGACATTCATATTTATAAGCGCACCTTTTATAAGCACACCTATTGAATGGTAATTATTATAACATATTCATACATATTCAATCAATAGAAAAATAAATTAAAATCCACACACGTTTTTCCGCGAAACTGTAATTTGTGCACAAGTAAAACGCAACAGCTTTTCAACTGCACCTGCCGCTTATTTTCATTTATCGATTTTTGCAAAAAGCTGTTTAATAAATTCGCAAATCGTCGCATATTTTTACCATTTCAACAAAATGTCTTACCAAAACCAACTCTTTTATTTCGTTTTAACCAAAAAACCGAGCATTTTTATTACATTTTGCACAATTATTCCTGATTTGCAAAAATATCTTGTAACAAAGTAACCAAAAAACACTTGAATATTGGATTACGAGGTGCTACAATGAAAATGATAGTTAATATCATGGGCATAAAATATATAATTTTGCCCATTCTGATAATTGTCAAAATTGAACAGTGCTTATGCACGGGGAGATGAGACCTATGGAGAAACTGAAAAAAGAATACGAATTTCCTGTTTACCTTTTTAATAAAGGTGAAAATTACAGAGCATATGAATTCTTCGGCGCTCATAAAATTAAAGAGAAGCGATTTGCATTTCGCGTTTGGGCACCCGATGCCGTTCAAATTTCCGTTGTGGGCGACTTCAACGATTGGGACGAACATATCGACCGCATGCACCAAATTTCGCCCGGCATATGGGAGGCCGAGGTTGACGGAGTAAAAAAATACGATTGCTATAAATATGCCATCACCGCGAAAGACGGACGCGTGCTTTACAAAGCCGATCCCTATGGCTTTCACAGCGAAACAAGGCCGGGAACGGCATCAAAAATTTATGAGCTGGGCGGCTATAAATGGCACGACAAGCCTTGGAAAAAATCTCAGGCAAAGGGCAGTATACTTGAAAAGCCCGTAAATATTTATGAAATTCATTTCGGTTCTTGGAAACGCAAAGAAAACGGTGATTTTCTTTCATACAGAGAAATGGCGGCGGAGCTTATTCCCTATGTTAAAGATATGGGCTATACCCATATTGAGATGATGCCGCTTATGGAATATCCTTTTGACGGCTCATGGGGTTACCAGGTTACCGGATATTTTGCCCCCACATCACGATACGGCACACCGGATGATTTAATGTTTTTCGTTGATGAATGCCATAAAGCCGATATAGGAGTTATTCTTGATTGGGTGCCTGCTCATTTTCCTAAAGACGCACACGGCCTTTACGAATTTGACGGCGAGCCGCTTTACGAATACAGCGATATGCGCAAGGGCGAGCACAAGGAATGGGGCACAAGAGTTTTTGATTACGGCAGAAACGAAGTTAAAAGCTTTTTGATTTCCTCTGCAATGTATTGGGCAGATGTGTTTCACTTTGACGGACTTAGGGTTGACGCGGTAGCCTCCATGCTTTACCTTGATTACGGCAGAGAGGCCGGAGAATGGGTGCCGAACAAAAACGGCGGCAACGAAAACCTTGAAGCGGTTGATTTTTTAAAGCAGCTTAATTCGGCAATGTTTAAGGAGCATCCTTCCATAATGATGATTGCCGAGGAATCAACGGCCTGGCCCATGATAACAATGCCGCCCGATATAGGCGGGCTCGGCTTCAACTTCAAATGGAACATGGGCTGGATGAACGATATGCTTCGCTACACCTCCATGGACCCGCTTTTCAGAAAAGGCAATCACAGCTGCATCACATTCAGCTTTTTCTATGCTTTTTCGGAAAACTTTATTTTGCCGATAAGTCACGATGAAGTGGTGCACGGCAAATGCAGCCTGCTCAACAAAATGCCGGGCGATTACGATATGAAATTCGACGGCATGCGCCTGTTTTTAACATATATGGCGGCGCACCCCGGCAAAAAGCTTTTATTTATGGGGCAGGAATTCGGGCAGTTTAAAGAATGGGCCTTTGAAGAGGGGCTTGATTGGATGCTGCTTGATTACGAAAAGCACAAAAAGCTGCTTGAATTTTCAAAAGAGCTTAACCATTTCTATAAAGACCATCCTCAGCTTTGGGAAATAGACTACGGCTGGGACGGCTTCAGTTGGATTTCAAGCGACGACAGCGCAAATTCCACAATAGCATTCCGCAGAATGAGCAAAAGCGGCAAAGAGCTGATAGGCATTTTCAACTTCACGCCGAACGAGCACGCGGAATACAGAATCGGCGTTCCCGAAAACGCAACATACAGAGTTGTGTTTGATTCATCGCTTAAAAAATACGGTGGCAGCAAGCAAAGACTTGCAGGCACCTACAAGGCAAGCACGAAAAAGCCGATGCACGGATTTGACCAAAGCATCGGAGTTAAGCTCGGCGGCCTTAATGCGATATTTATAGAAAAAGTATAAATTCAGGAGGAATATATTTATGGCGCATAAAACAAATGTTGTTGCAATGCTTCTTGCGGGCGGCCAGGGCAGCAGGCTCGGAGTACTCACAAAAAACATTGCCAAGCCCGCAGTTCCCTACGGCGGCAATTATCGAATCATAGATTTTCCGCTTTCAAACTGCGTAAACAGCGGTATTTACACCGTCGGCGTGCTCACCCAATATCAGCCGCTTGAGCTTAACGATTATATCGGCAACGGCCAGCCTTGGGATCTTGACAGGCAAAACGGCGGCGTGCATGTGCTTTCGCCTTATGAAGCAATGGGCAGCAAGGAATGGTATAAGGGCACGGCAAATGCAATTTACCAAAACATTAACTTTATAGAAAAATACAACCCCGAATATGTTGTTGTGCTTTCCGGCGATCATATCTATAAGATGAATTATGCGAATATGATTGATTTCCACGAGAAAAACAATGCCGACTGCACAATCGCGGTGCTTGAAGTGCCGTGGGAGGAGGCCTCCAGATTCGGCATTCTTGCAACGGACGAAAACAATAAGATTTACGAGTTTGCCGAAAAGCCCGCAGAGCCCAAATCAAACAAGGCTTCGATGGGCGTTTATGTGTTCAGCTGGGACAAGTTGAGAAAATACCTGATTGAAGATGAAAGCAATCCCGATTCGGCAAACGATTTCGGCAAAAACATTATTCCGATGATGCTTGAGGCGGGCGAGCGCATGTTTGCATTCCCGTTTGCCGGCTATTGGAAGGATGTCGGCACAATCGATTCGCTTTGGGAGGCAAACCTTGATATCATCAATCCGAATGTTGACCTTGATTTGAGCGACCCGAGCTGGAAGATTTACAGCAAAACCCCGGCAAGCCCGCCGCACTACATAGGCAAAAACGCCAAGGTCGAAAATTCCTCCGTTTCCGAGGGATGCGAGATTGACGGCGAAGTTGATTACAGCGTTGTTTCCAGCAATGTAACGATTGAAGCGGATGCCGATGTGCGCTACAGCGTTATCATGCCCGGCGCAGTCATCAAAAAAGGCGCAAAGGTTTATTATTCAATAATTGCCGAAAACGCCGTTATCGAAGAAAATGCAAAAATCGGCGAAATACCCGAGCTTCTCAATAAACCGGAGGATTGGGGCATTGCCGTTATCGGCGCGGGCGCCACAATCAAAAGCGGCACTCACATAGAGCCGGGCAGAATGATAAATTCAAACGAGGAGGTATCCGAATGAACGGCAAAAAGGTTTTGGGCATAATATTTGCCAATATTCACGAGGGCACGCTCGACAGCTTAACGGCTTCCCGCACGATGGGCTCCGTTCCGTTTTGCTCAAGATACAGACTTATCGATTTCCCGCTTTCAAACATGGTTGAGGGCGGAGTAACAAAAATCGGCGTTATCACGAACGCAAACTTTCAATCCCTTATGGACCATGTCGGCACGGGCAAGCCGTGGGATTTAAACCGCAAAAACGACGGCCTTTTCATTTTGCCTCCCTTTAATGTGGGCACAGCCACCATGTGGGGCAACAGAATAGACGCCATTTTCGGCAACATGGGCTTTTTGGAGCAAAGCAACCAATCCTATGTTGTGATGTGCGATTGCAACAATGTGCTTTCTCTCGATTACGAAAAGCTGTTTGACACGCATGAAAAATCCGGTGCAGACATCACCGTTGTGGGCGTTAAAGCTCCTATGCCGGATAAAATCGGCTCGATTCTTTGCTTTGATAAGGTTGACGAAAACGGCAGAATCACCGAAATGAGCCTCGACAGAACCGATGAAGGCGATGTTTACCACAGCGTAAATATTGTTATAATGAAAAAATATCTGCTTGAAAATCTTATCACACAGGCTCATTCCAAAAACAGAATTTCATTCCAAAAAAATGTGCTTATGGCAAATGTGAACGATCTTGATATCAGGGCATATGACGCCACCGATTCCTTTATCGGCACGGTTTCTTCCGTTCAGGCATATTACGATGTTTCAATGAAGCTGCTTGAATACGAAAGCAGGCACAAGCTTTTCAGCAAGCAGTTCCCCGTTTACACCAAAGAGCGCGACGATATGCCAACTCTTTACGGCCCGGAATCCACCTCTAAAAACTCCCTTGTGGCAGACGGTTGCATTATTGACGGCACCGTTGAAAACTGCATCATATTTAAAGACACCAAAATAGCAAAAGGCGCCGTTGTTAAAAATTCCATTCTTATGCAGGACACCGTTATCGGCGAAAACACAAACTTGAATTATGTGATTTCCGATAAGAATGTAAACATCAAAAACGGCGTTGAGCTTTCGGGCGCGCCCACCTTCCCCGTCACCTTAACAAAAGGCACGAGGATATAACGCTTTTGGAGGTAAATGATTTATGAAAGTTTTATTTGCTGCATCCGAGGCAAATCCTTGGATGGCATCGGGCGGACTCGGCGATGTTGCCGGCTCACTGCCGATTGCGCTTCGCAAAAGGCTTATAGGATGCCGCGTTGTTATGCCGCTCTATGAATCCGTGAAGCAAAAGTTCGGCGATCAGCTCACCTTTATCACATCAATTTCCGTTCCCGTAAGTTGGCGCCGCCAATACTGCGGAATTTTTGAGGCAAAGCTGAACGGCGTTGTTTTCTACTTCCTTGATAACCAATATTATTTTAAGCGCGACGGTATTTATGGCCATTATGACGACGCCGAAAGATTTGCATTTTTTGCAAGAGCGGTACTTGAAATAATCCCGGCAATTGATTGGAAGCCCGATATCATTCACTGCAACGATTGGCAAACGGCGCTCACCCCGCTTTATTATAGCTGCTATTACGCAAACAGAATGGGCTTTGAAAACATCAAAACCGTTTTCACTATTCACAATATTCA
>OMFI01000561.1_pt1 | contig 12008 bp, 11 predicted proteins | sample 1645591 | NCBI WGS metagenome assembly OMFI01 (sample SAMEA103958112, study PRJEB25191) | human gut metagenome | biome: human-associated habitat [ENVO:00009003]; feature: intestine environment [ENVO:2100002]; material: feces | place: Germany | collected 2013/2015 | reverse complement strand
GCCATCGTTTACAAGGCGACATGGCCGGAGGAGAAGATCTTCCGCTGCACGGTGGGCACGCTGCATAAGACAGTGACGGAAAACGGCATGAAAAAGACGGCGTTGATCGTGGTGGGCGGCTGCCTTGGCGGCGAATATCTGCGCTCGCTGCTCTACCACCCCGACTTTACGACGGAATACCGCAAGGGGAAGGCATGAAGATCGCAATTTTTGCCTACAGCCGCGGCGGCTGCGCGGCAGCGCGGCGCGTTCGCGCGGTGCTGGCGGAGGCGGAAACCGTCTGCTACGCGGTACCGCGATTGGAAGAAGCGGGCTTCCTGCCGCTTGCGAAGGACATCTACCGCGAGCGCTTTTCGTCGATGGATGCGCTCATCTTCATCGGCGCGTGCGGTATCGCCGTGCGTGAGATCGCGCCGTATCTTGTGAGCAAAAAGACCGATCCCGCGGTGCTCTGCATCGACGAAAAAATGCAGTTTGTCATTCCGCTGCTCTCCGGTCATATCGGCGGGGCGAACGATCTGGCGCGCCGCCTTGCCGCGGCGCTCGGCGCAGCAGCGGTCATCACGACGGCGACGGATGTGAACGGTAAATTTGCCGCCGATGCCTGGGCGGCGAAAAACGGCTGCGCCATCTCGAGCATGCCGCTTGCGAAAAAGGTCGCGGCGGAGATTTTAGAGCACGACGTGCCGCTTGTGAGCGATTTTCCGATCAAGGGTGCATTGCCCGGCGGAATTGTGGAAAAAACGCAGGGTGCGCTGGGAATTGTGATCGGATACTGCACGAAAGAACCGTTTGCCGAAACGCTGCGCCTCACGCCGAGAGTATTGCGTGTCGGCATCGGCTGCCGCAGGGGAACTGCACAGAAAACCATTGAAGCCGCCGTTGCGGCGGTGCTTTCTGCGCATCAGCTGGATCCAAGCGCGGTCAAGGGCGTCTATTCCATTGACTTAAAGCAGCAGGAGGCGGGGCTGCTTGCCGCCTGCGCGAAGCACAACTGGCCGACGGTATTTTACACGGCAGAGGAATTGCGCAGCGTACCGGGCGAATTTACGGATTCCCCCTTCGTGCAGGAGATAACGGGCGTCGGCAACGTCTGCGAGCGCGCGGCGATGCGCGGCGCGGAGAAATTATTGGTGAAAAAGACTGCGGTGGACGGCGTGACCGTCGCCGTGGCGGCGGAGCATTGGGAGGTTACCTTTGGGTAAAGTGATCGTGGTGGGCATCGGCCCGGGAAGCTATGAGGATATGACGATCCGCGCCGACCGCGCGCTGCAATCGTGTGACGCCATCGTCGGCTACGGAGTTTATGTTGACCTTGTGAAGGAGCGCTATCCGGACAAGGCGTTTTATGAAACGACCATGACGCAGGAGGCAAAGCGCTGCGCGCTTGCGCTCGAACTTGCGCGCGCGGGCAAGACTGCGGCCATGGTCTGCTCGGGTGACAGCGGCATTTACGGCATGGCGGCGCTCGTGTACGAGCTGCGCGGCGAGAGCGAAGAGCCTGAGATCGAGGTCGTCCCCGGCCTGACGGCGGCATGCAGCGCCGCGGCGCTTTTGGGCGCGCCGCTGACGCACGACTTTGCCGTCATCAGCCTGAGCGACCGCCTGACGCCGTGGGAGACCATCGAAAAGCGCTTGGACTGCGCGGCGGCGGCGGATCTGACCATCGCCCTGTACAACCCCGCCAGCCACGGCAGACCCGACCACCTGAAGCGGGCCTGCGATATCCTGCTGCGCCGTCTGCCGGGAGAGCGGCTGTGCGGCATCGTGCGCAATATTGGCCGTGAGGGGCAGAGCAGCCGCATCCTGACGCTGGCAGAGCTGCGGGAGGCGGAGGTGGATATGTTCTGCACCGTGCTGATCGGCAGCGCCGTCGTCAAAACGGTGGCCGGTCAACTGGTCACACCCAGAGGATACCGCAATGTGTAATATCTGCGTGTTTGCCGGCACCACGGAGGGCCGGGAGCTGGTGGAATTCCTGGCCGGACAGCCGGTGCAGGCTACGGTATGCGTGGCCACGGAATACGGTGAAACGCTGCTGCCGGAGGCGGAAAACATTACGATTCTGGCGGGACGCATCCCGGTAGAGGACATCATCCGGATGCTGCAAAGGATGCGGTTCGATCTGGTGATCGACGCTACCCACCCCTATGCCACCTCCATCACCGAGAGCATCTGCACAGCCTGTCGGGAAACGGAGACGGAGTATCTGCGTCTGCTGCGGCAATCCTCCGAACAGACGGAGGATGTGGTCTGCGTGGAGAATGCGGCGGCGGCCGCCGCATTTCTGGAGACTACGCGGGGCAATATCCTGCTGACCACCGGCAGTAAGGAACTGGCGGCGTATAGCGGCATCCCCGATTTTACCCAGCGGGTATACGCCCGGGTGCTGCCCATGGATGCCTCGCTGGAGGCCTGCCGCGCAGCAGGGCTGAAGGCCGCCCATATCATCGCCATGCAGGGGCCTTTCTCCGAGGAGATGGATCTGGCCACACTGCGGTTTGCCGACGCCGCATGGATGGTGACCAAGGACGGCGGCGAAGCCGGCGGCTTTCCTGCTAAGGTGTCCGCAGCCCGGAAGGCGGGCGCAGGTCTGGTGGTCATTGGCCGCCCGCCCCAGCGGGAGGGGCTTCCCTTTGCGGCGGTGCTGGATGTGCTGTGTAAGCGGTTCGGCTGCACCGTCCGGCCGCAGGTGCGGATCGTCGGCATCGGCCCCGGCAGCCGGGAGGCTATGACCCGTGAGGTCAGTGAAACCATTGAGGCGGCGGACTGTCTCATCGGCGCAAAACGGATGCTGGAGGCTGTGGCGCGGCCGGGACAGCACACCTGCGACGCCATTGCGCCGCAGGATATTGCGGACTTTATCCGCACCCACTGGGAGTACCGCCGCTTCGCGGTGGTCATGTCCGGCGATACCGGCTTCTTCAGCGGCACGAAAAAGCTGCTGCCCCTGCTGGAGGGCTGCGACACGGCGGTGCTGCCGGGTTTGAGCTCATTGTCCTATCTGTGCGCCCGGCTCCGGACCTCCTATGAGGATGTCCGGGTGGTGAGTCTCCACGGGCGGCAGCACAACATTCTGCCGGAGGTGCGGGCAACCAGCCGCCTCTTTGCGCTGGTAGGCGGCGAGCGCGGCATCAACGATCTGTGCCGTACGCTGACAGAGGGTGATCTGGGCCATGTCTCTGTGTATGTGGGCCAGCGGCTGGGCTACCCAGATGAGCGCATCGTGCGCGGCACGGCGGCGGAGCTGACGGATGGTGTCTATGCCCCTCTGAGCGTGGCGCTTATCGAAAACCCCCATCCCGACGCGGTGGTCACACCGGGTCTGCCGGATGACGCCTTTCTCCGCAGTGCGGAGGGAATGCCCGTGGTTCCCATGACCAAAAGTGAGGTGCGGGCGGTGTGCCTTTCCAAGCTGCGGCTGACGGAGCGCAGCGTCTGCTGGGACATCGGCGCCGGTACCGGCTCAGTGTCGGTGGAAATGGCCTTACAGGCAAAGCAAGGGCTTGTCTGCGCCGTAGAGCGGCGAGAGGATGCCGCAGCGCTGCTGGGGCAAAACCGTAATCGGTTTGCATTGGAAAACTTACAGGTGGTCTGCGGCAGCGCGCCGGAGGCCTGCGTCGGTCTGCCAGCCCCCACTCACGCATTCATCGGCGGCAGTGCCGGCAATATGCACGAGATCGTGGCGCTGCTGCTGGCAAAAAATCCTCATGTCCGCATCGTGGCCACGGCCGTTTCGCTGGAGTCCGTGGCTGAACTGACGGACTGCCTGACGGCGTTCCCCTTTGCGGAGACGGAGGTGGTATCCCTGCAAGCGGCGCGGGACAGAAAAGCCGGAAGCTACCACCTGATGAGCGGACAGAATCCCATTTATATTTTTACGATGCAGGGCGGAGGAGAAACGGCATGATGTGGTCGCTTGCGGCACTTGTTATCGGCTTTTGCATAGACCTTCTGGTGGGCGACCCCCACGGCTTTCCCCATCCGGTAGTTCTGATTGGAAAATGTATCAGTGTGTTGGAGCGGGGGCTGCGGTGCATATGCCCCAAAACGCCCTCCGGCGAGCGGGCGGCGGGCGCCATCCTGTGGGGCGCGGTGGTCATCGTATCCACCGCCGTCCCGGCTCTGCTGCTGTGGCTGAGCGGTCTGGTCAGCCCGTGGCTGCGTCTGGCGCTGGAAAGCGTGATGTGCTGGCAGATCTTGGCTGTCAAGTCCCTGCGGGACGAGAGCATGAAGGTCTATGACGCGCTGGAAAGCGGGGATTTGGCCGCCTCCCGCCATGCTGTTTCCATGATCGTGGGGCGGGATACCGACCGGCTGGACGATGCCGCCGTGACCCGTGCCGCCGTGGAAACGGTGGCGGAGAACACCTCCGACGGCGTGGTGGCGCCGCTGCTGTTCCTGGCCATCGGCGGCGCGCCGCTGGGATTTTTCTACAAGGCAGTGAACACCATGGACTCCATGCTGGGGTATGTGGAGCCGCCCTATAAGAACATCGGTCTTGTACCCGCCAAGGCGGACGATGTGGTGAATTATATCCCGGCGCGGCTGTCCGCCCTGCTGATGCTGACGGCGGGCGGCCTGATGGGACTGGATATTTCAGCGGGCTGGCGGATCTTCCGCCGCGACCACCGGAAGCACGCCAGTCCCAACTCGGCGCAGACGGAATCTGTCTGCGCGGGGCTTCTGGGCCTGCGTCTGGCCGGGGATGCGTGGTACCACGGTGTACTGCACAAAAAGGAGTATATCGGCGACGCATCGCGGGAGATCACCCACGAGGACATCCCCCGTGTGTGCCGCCTGATGACCGTCACAGCGATCCTCACCCTGCTTTTGAGCTGCGGGGTCAAGCTGCCCTTTGCACTATAAAGGAGACATAGATGCTGTATCAAACAAAAAATCAACACGGCGGCGATGTATACGGCGGCGGTATCACGCTGGATTTTTCCGCCAACACCAACCCCCTGGGTACGCCTCCCGGCGTACTGGAGGCGGTGTGCCGGGCTCTGCCCCAGCTGCACCGCTACCCCGACCCCTACTGCCGCCGGCTGGTGCAGGCTATCGCGGGCCATGAGCAGGTGCCGGCGTCCTATATTCTCTGCGGAAACGGCGCGGCAGACCTGATCTACACATACTGCGCTGCCCTGCGGCCCCGGACGGCGGTGGAACTGGCCCCCACCTTTGTGGAATATGGGGCGGGACTGGCGCAGGTGGGTTGCCGCGTAGAGCGGTATTTCCTGCATCAGGCGCAGAATTTCGATTTGGACGAGAGGTTTCTGTCCTTCTTAGAGGAGAAAAAACCGGAGGTGGTATTCCTCTGTAACCCCAACAACCCCACCGGGCGGCTGATCCCGCTCCCTCTGCTGGAGCAGATCCTGCAATACTGCGCGGCACAAGGGGCGCGGCTGTTTCTGGATGAGTGCTTTCTCGATCTCACGGAGGACGGCGTCAGCGCCAAGTCCCTTCTGGCAGCGCACCCGGAGCTGCTGATCCTGAAGGCATTCACCAAGAGCTACGGCATGGCGGGCATCCGGCTGGGGTACTGCCTGTGCGCCGACAATGCGCTGCTGCGCCGCATGGCGGCCGCGTCCCCGCCGTGGAACGTGTCCTCGCCGGCCCAGAGTGCCGGTGTGGCGGCGCTGGCGGAGCGGGACTTCCTGCAAAGGACGCTGTCCCTCGTCCACACGGAGCGGCGGTGGCTCACGGATAACCTGACGGCGCTGGGCTTCTGGGTATGCCCGTCCCATGCCAATTACCTGCTGTTCCGTGGGCCGCTGGGGCTGCGGGAGGACCTGCTGCAGCAGGGTATCGCCATCCGTGGCTGTGGGAATTACAACGGGCTGGGTGACGGGTGGTATCGCATTGCGGTGCGGCCTCACGGGGAAAATGAAGCATTGATAACGGCCATCCGGCAATTCTGCAAGGAGAAATTACTATGGCAATGAATATTATGATTCAGGGGACCATGTCCAATGCGGGAAAGAGCCTGCTGGCGGCGGGACTCTGCCGCGTTTTGAAGCAGGACGGCTACCGCGTGGCACCGTTCAAGAGCCAGAACATGGCGCTGAACTCCTTCATCACCAAGGACGGCGGCGAGATGGGCCGGGCGCAGGTAGTGCAGGCAGAGGCCGCCGGGATCGAGCCGGACACCCGCATGAATCCCATCCTGCTCAAGCCCACCACCGACGTGGGCAGTCAGGTCATCGTCAACGGACAGGTGCGGGGCAATATGCAGGCCATGGAGTACTTCCGCCGCAAGCGGGACTACATCCCCGCTGTGCTGGAGGCCTACAACAGTCTGAACTCAGAGTATGACGTGATCGTCATTGAGGGGGCAGGCAGCCCTGCGGAGATCAACCTCAAGCAGGATGATATCGTCAATATGGGCCTTGCCAAGCTGGTGGACGCGCCGGTGCTGCTGGTAGGCGACATCGACCGGGGCGGCGTGTTCGCCCAGCTCTACGGTACGGTGGCACTGCTGGAGGAGGACGAGCGCCGCCGCATCAAGGGCGTGGTGGTCAACAAATTCCGGGGCGACCGGGCCATTCTGGAGCCGGGACTGAAGACGCTGGAGCAGCTATGCGGCATCCCGGTGGCGGGGGTCATCCCCTACGCCCACGTAGACATCGACGATGAAGACAGCCTGACCGAGCGGTTTGACCGCTCCAAAGAGCGAAAGCTCTTGGATATCGCGGTAATCCGTGTGCCGCGCATCTCCAATTTCACGGATTTCAGCCCCTTCGAACATTACGGAAACGTGTCGCTGCGCTATGTGGATCAGGTGAGTGACCTGCACCAGCCGGACATGATCCTGCTGCCGGGTACCAAGAGCACCATTGCCGACCTGCGGTGGCTGCGGCAGTCCGGTCTGGAGGCGGCCATTTTGAAGGCGGCTGACGCCGGCACGCTGGTTTTCGGCATCTGCGGCGGCTATCAGATGCTGGGGCGCACCGTGTCCGACCCGGAGCAGGTGGAGGCCGCCGGTGTCACGGAGATCAACGGTTTGGGTCTGCTGGAGATGGACACCGAATTTCGGGGTGAAAAGGTGCAGACCCAGACGCGAGGCGTCTTTTACGGTGTGGAGGGAATGCTCTCCGGCCTGAACGGACTCGCCTACGAGGGGTACGAGATCCACATGGGCCGCAGTCAGCAGCAGATGCCCGCCCTCACCGGCAGCAGAAACGTATACGGCAGCTATGTCCACGGCATTTTTGACGCGCCGGGCATCACGGATACGATCCTGAAAGCACTGTGCGCCAGAAAGGGCGTGTCCTTTGACGCGCTGGCAACCTTTGACGCCTGCGGCTACAAGGAACGGCAGTACGACCTGCTGGCGGACGTGGTACGCGGCGGACTGGATATGTCCTTTGTCTACCGGGTGCTGCGCCGGGAAGTATAACGAAACAAGTTCCAATGGAAAAAGGGGGAGAGACTTGAGCAGGATATTATGCGTGATTGACGGCATGACGGATCCCCACTTTCAGGTGGAGCGATATGGCCATCTGGCGTCCATGGGTTCTGTGCGGTATGTGGATACCTGCGGCGGCTTCCCACCGGAAACACTGCACTGCGTACTGCGCCTGTTGGGGGTAACGGATCTGCCGGTACATCTCCGAGGCTATGTAGAGGCGCTGGGGGCCGGAATCCCCGTCCGGCCCGATGACCTGCTACTGCGGGGCAGCTGCTACACGCTGGATGGAGAGGGCTGCTGTACCATGCCTTGCTGTGCCCCGGCAAAGGTAGAGGATCCTGCATTTACCTATTACCGGCTGGGCGGCTATCAGGCACTGCTGGTATTTCCCCACATGGCGCATACTGTGAATAACATTGTAACGCAGATTCCTTCCGGCGGGCAGCGGGCACTGTGCCCGCAGGGAAGCTTGGTACTGCGCCATGCCTTTGAAAGACTGCTGACGAAAGAACGGTGTATGCTTCTGTGGGGACAGTCTGTTCCGGTAGCACTGCCGCCATTTCCCCAGAAGAGCGCCGTGATCTGCGGCAAGGAGTTGGTAAAGGGGATTGCCCGGCTGCTGCACATGGAGCTTTTCCCGGTAAAGGGGGCTACTGGCGATGTGGATACGGATCTGGACGCCAAGACAGAGGCAGCCCTGCGAGCGGCGGAACGCTGCCCCTTTGTGCTGCTGCATATCAACGGGGCGGATGAAGCGGCCCATCGCCACGATTCGGCGGAAAAGGAGACTTTCCTGCGCCGGGTCGATGATCGGGTGCTCTCCCGGCTGTTGGCGTCTGAGCATGAGATTATGGTGGCCTCCGACCACGGAGCTGATCCAGAAAGTGGAGCCCATTTGGGTGGCCCACAGCCTTTTTTTACCAGCCGTTAAATGGTAATAGTCAAGATATGAAGACTGCATAACGGCGGCAAGGCTTAAAATCAAAACCTCTGGCTTATCCGTAATCTCATTAAGATAAGCAATAATCCAGACCGCTGATAGGGCGGTCTGGATTATTTTTGCAAAAAAATCAAAAAAACACTTGACAATTTGAAAAAATCGGAAGCTTCGCCTTGAGAGGAATTTCAAGGAGACCACGCCGATGAGAAACTACCCGAACACCCTGAAAAGAAAGCTTCTGGATACCATATCCGGAAAACAAGCAGCTGTATAGCGAATTGTATCCTGATGAAGCCAAGCAGATGGAAGGATACACCGAAAACATCGGAGTCCTTCTAAAGCGGGAACTCGGAATAGACAGTATAACAACCATTGATAGAAAGTAAGCGCACAATAATCGCCCGGGCCGAACAAAATTACGGCAGAGTCCCGTTCGCAGGCCTCTGCCGTAACTTTGTTCATTTCCGTATATGTTCCCGGTGCCGGACTGCTGGGTGCCAGGGCATCAGCTTTTCCAGCTCCTCATGGGTCGGAGATTTGCCCAGATAGGGCAGCATACTCAGCACCAGCAATAGATACCCATAAGGCTCAATGCCGTTGGCCTTGGCCGTTTCCACCAGCGAATACACAATGGCACTGGATTCTGCGCCCTTGACACTGTCGCAGAACAGCCAATTCTTTCTTCCCACCACAAAGGGCCGGATCGCGTTCTCAGCCAGATTATTGGAGATAGGGACATCTCCATAGTCCAGAAATGCCATAAGCTGCTGTTTCTGGTTCAGGGAATACCGTACCGCATCCTCCAGCTTGCTGCCCTTTTCCGGGTGGATCGATTTCAGCCATGCAAAATACTCCTCCAGAAGGGGCAAAACCACATTCTGGCGGTACTCTTTCCGAGCCTTGACATCGGCATATATGTATTTCTTCTCCAGAGAGAACAGCTTCGTGCAATACCGGAATCCTACGGCGGCTTTGCTGGTTTTCACAGTTGCGCCGTCTGGCATGGCCTCCCGCCATTTTCGCCTGGCATGGGCCCAGCAGCCGCAGTGGGTCACCTTCTGCACCTGATTGTATCCTGCGTAGCCATCCGTTATCAGGCATCCGCTAAAGCCTTTCAGAAAGCTCTCCGGGCGTTTGCCGCTCCGGTCAGGCTGGTACTCAAAGATGCGAATATGCTGGCTGCTGTATTCTCCGCTGGCATAGAGCCACATTCTGGATTCTGAGGCGGCAGGCTTGTTGTCCTCTTTCAGCACCTGCACCACTGTTTCATCCGCGTGGATCACGGATTGTTCCAGAAGCTGCCGCTTCATATGCTTGTACAGCGGCTTCAGCCAGCTCTGGGCACACCGGATCACCCAGTTGGCCATGGTGGCCCGGCTCAGCTCCACTCCCTGTCTCGCCCAGATCTTCTCCTGCCGGGCCAGAGGAACTCCGTCCACATACTTCTTCGTCATAACATCTGCCACAGTAGAGGGAGATGCCAGAGAGTGCTTCATAAGAGGAGGCGGCGTTCTGGTGGTAATGATATGGGCAAAGCCGGTATCCTTCTCACACTTGTCGCAGGCATAGGTGCAGCTGTAGTATTCCAGAATCTTCTCAGACTGCGGGATAATGATGAGTTCCCTGCGGACGAGCTTCTTACCAATGAGCTTAAAAGTGCCGCCGCACTTGTCACAGGTAAGCCTGGATTCCGGAAGGTCAATTATAATTTCTTCTACAGGAAGATTCTTTGCCAGCTCGTCAATGGTTCTTTTCTTCTTCCGGGCATGCGCTTTTACGGTAAGGGTTTCCTCCGTAGGTTCCTCCGCCTTGCTGTCCTGACAGATCTCTGCCTCATTGAACAGGCTTATTTGGTCTTCACTCAGAACATAGCTCTTCTTCTCACTGGACTGGCCGAAGCGGGCTCTCTGCGCATTGGCAAGGATCTCATTCATGTGTTCCAGTTTCTGCTTCAGCTCCGCGTTTTCCTTCTGCAGTGCTTCTACAGACTGGGTCAGCGGGCGGATGAGCTCCGCAACTTCTGCGGCAGTATATGTAATTTTCCTGTCTGCTGCGGCCATGAATTCTCCTCCCAAAACGGCTTTTACCTGCCTTTATTATACCATAAAGGCAGGTAAAAGTACAGAAATATATGCAATTTCCAGAACATTTTTGTCAGAATAGATCCCTTGGTTTTCCTTTGCGGATAGCCGTTTTCTGCTCGATCCGAAGCCCTTCCATGAGCCAGCGGAAGCTCTGGGGATCCAGTAACCGCAGTTCTGCTTCTGACCTGGGCCATTGAAATCTCCCGTTGGATAACCGTTTATATAGCAGGATATATCCATCGCCGCACCAGTACAGAGCCTTGATTCGATCCGTTCGTCTGCCGCAGAACAGGAACAGACTTTCTTCGTCAAAATGACTGCCATACTGCTGCTTCACAACTGCGGCAAGGCCGTCGATCCCAAGACGGAGATCTGTATAGCCGCAGGCAATATAGAAATTCCGGACTTTTGTCAGATCTATCATAGCGACTGAATGGATCGAAGCAGTGCAGCGACAGCCTCAATATCCACATCGGCCGGCAGCTTCAATTCTGCACCCCGGTATTGGATCTGGAGAATCTCCGTTGAAGTCACAGAAGATTCCAGCTGCACGATCTGAGGTCCGGCAGCTTCTGCCATCTGACTGCGGAGTTTCCGGAGCCAGTAGTAAAAGCTTTTCTCGGAAATCCCACGCCGCCGGCAAAACTCCCGTTTTGTCAGTCCACTGTTGCTGCATTCCTGAATAAGCATTCTCCATGTCTGCGCCCGATAGTCGTCCCGCACTGCCAATACATCTGCCATTTGATAGCATCTCTCCCTCCTTCTCAAAAAACTCACCGTGCGCTTTTCAAGTTTTGGGATATTATCTCACATCGTTGGCCGGGATTCTAGGCGGGTGATTATTGTGCACTTACGATAGAAACGCTGAAAATGCGAGAAACTACAACATTGATGTAGTGGGTATGACTGACTACATCGAAAACAAATGTGGCTGGCGTCGCAACGTGATATATTATGACGCAGAAATTATCAACCAAATCAATATTCTGAGGAAAAGATATTAAGGGATTGAAGGTTCCTCCTTGATATGAATGGGTACACCATAAAAGCATCCACAGCTTTTTGGTAAGGATGAGGTCGACTGCCCACCGCATTTCCTAAGCTAAAGACAGGTACATTCCGCGCGGCCACAAAATTTAGCCTTATTTTTAGCCTTATTGGGTCAATCGGCGGAAACTGTACGGATAAAACGCTCCATGCGGTCGGCACTTTCGCGCTTCATCTGGTCAGTCACATGGCCATACACGTCCAATGTGAAAGCAGCGGTGGCATGGCCGAGATTTTCCTGCACGGTTTTTATGTCGTCACCACTTTTGATACAGGCAACTGCGTATGTGTGGCGCAGGTCGTGAAAGCGGGTAGCTTGAGAGCCTATTTTTTTCACAATGCGCTTGAAGCAGTCATACACCGTGCGATAGGATAGATAGCCGCCGGTTTGATTGGAGAAGACAAGACCATTCTCCTGCCATGCGTCGCCGGCCTCCATCCGCATACTGTTTTGCTCCAGTTTTTGAAGCCGGAACAACAGCACCACAGATGGAGTTAAGGAGATACTACGGGCGCGGTTGTTTTT
>OMFI01000537.1_pt1 | contig 12291 bp, 6 predicted proteins | sample 1645591 | NCBI WGS metagenome assembly OMFI01 (sample SAMEA103958112, study PRJEB25191) | human gut metagenome | biome: human-associated habitat [ENVO:00009003]; feature: intestine environment [ENVO:2100002]; material: feces | place: Germany | collected 2013/2015 | reverse complement strand
ATTTAATACATATTTATTATGGTTTTTTTGAAGATTTTCAGCTATAATATGATAAGCTATACAGTAAATATGAATTTAATATTCAACTACCGAAATATAAGGATATAGAAATGAATAAAAAAGTTTACAAAACATTGGAATATAACAAAATCCTCACCATGCTAAGCAGCTACGCAGCATGTGATGAGACAAAGAAGCGGTGTCTTTCGCTTGAGCCTATCACCGATTTATACGAAATCAGACATCTGCAGACCACCACTGCCGATGCTCTAAGCCGCCTGTACAAGGACAGCGGAGTGTCCTTCGTTGGCATACACAATGTACATGCTTCCCTAAAGAGGCTTGATATCGGTGGTGCACTGAATACGACCGAGCTTCTTCGCATCTGCAGTCTTTTGGAGGTTGCAAAGCGCGTGAAGGCTTATGGCAGAAGCGCCATGGATAATGAGAAACAGGATTCACTCTCCGGTCTGTTTGCAGGAATTGAACCGGTTTCTGCGCTCTGCGATGAGATTAAGAGGTGCATTTTATCTGAGGAAGAGATTGCCGATGATGCGAGTCCTGAGCTTTTTAAGATAAGAAAGAGCATACGCGGCATGAACGACAGAATCCATGCGCAGCTCACCAAACTCATGAACAACAGCACAACGAGGACATATCTGCAGGATGCGGTTGTGACCATGCGTGACGGCAGATATTGTCTGCCTGTAAAGGCTGAGGCTAAGGGCAATGTCCCCGGCATGATGCACGACCAGTCATCTACCGGCTCCACTCTTTTTATCGAGCCGATGGCTGTCGTCAATTTGAATAATGAGCTCAAGGAGCTTTTCATAAAGGAGCAGGAGGAGATTGAAAAAATCCTTGCAGCGCTCAGCGACAAGGTTGCCATGAATGCAGCTGCTTTGGAGCAGGACTATGAGATTCTTTCAGAGCTTGACTTCATTTTTGCAAAGGCAAATCTGGCTAAATCATATAACGGTGTGGCACCGGAGTTCAACACCGAGGGGCATATCAATATCAGAAAGGGCCGTCATCCTCTTTTGGACGCTAAAAAGGTGGTCCCTATAGATGTACGGCTCGGCGAGGACTATAAGCAGCTCATCATCACCGGACCAAACACCGGCGGTAAAACGGTTTCACTAAAGACTGTCGGACTTTTGACTCTCATGGGTCAGGCAGGTCTTCACATTCCTGCAGCTGACAGGTCAAAGCTCGCCATCTTTGAGGACGTCTTTGCGGATATAGGCGATGAGCAGAGTATTGAGCAAAGTCTCAGTACCTTCTCGTCTCACATGACCAATATCGTAAAAATTCTTGAAAAAGCTGACGACAGAAGCCTTTGCCTGTTCGATGAGCTCTGCTCGGGAACCGACCCGACAGAGGGTGCGGCACTTGCCATCTCAATTTTAAACAGACTGCACCAGTATGGCGCCATCACCATGGCCACCACACACTACAGTGAGCTGAAGGTATATGCACTTTCCACAGACGGTGTGGAAAATGCCTGCTGTGAGTTCAATGTGGAGACTTTAAGCCCTACCTACCGCCTTTTAATCGGTATTCCTGGAAAGAGTAACGCATTTGCAATCTCATCAAAGCTTGGTCTGGACGAAAACATCATCGAGGATGCAAAAAGCAGAATTAATGATAACGACCTTGATTTTGAGGATCTGATTGCAAGCCTCGAGTCACAGCGACAAACTATCGAAAAGGAACAGCTTGAAATCAACAGCTACAAGGCCGAGATTGAAAAGCTCAAGAAACAGCTCGAAGAGAAAAATGCGCGCATAGACAAGAGCAAGGACAAGATTTTACGCGAGGCAAATGAGGAAGCCTACAAGATACTGCAGGATGCAAAGGAACTTGCCGACAAAACCATCCGCAATTTCAACAAATACGGACAGGGACAGGCTCCTATGAGCCAGATGGAAAAGGAGCGCTCTGCCCTTCGTGACAAGATGAATGACAAGGAAAAGAAGCTGTCAGACATCAAGAAAAACACTGCCAAGGCAAATCACAAGGCGCCTAAGAAGCTGCGCATCGGTGATTCTGTGCTTGTGCTCTCCCTCAATCTGAAGGGAACCGTCCACACTCTGCCAAACGCCAAGGGCGATTTGTATGTGCAGATGGGTATACTGCGCTCGCTAGTTAATATTAATGACCTCGTGCTCTTAAACGACGATGTATCTCCTGCCAAGAAGTACGGCGGCAGCGGAAGCAAGATAAAGATGAGCAAATCGCTGTCAGTTTCATCAGAAATCAACCTGATAGGAAAGACTACGGATGAGGCACTTGCTCTCTTAGATAAATACTTGGACGACGCATATATCGCTCATCTTACATCTGTGCGCATTGTCCACGGAAAAGGCACCGGTGCACTGCGAAAGGCTGTGCATGGACTCCTTAAGAGGACAAAAACTATTGCGGAATACCATCTCGGTGAGTTTGGTGAGGGCGATGCCGGAGTAACCATCGCAACCTTTAAATAACGACAATGTACTTTTACGGAATATAAATAAATTTTAAGAAGGAGATTAGAAATGGCTGTTAAACAGAAAATACTGATAGTAGACGACGACAACAATATAGCAGAGCTTATATCTCTATATCTGACCAAGGAATGCTATGACACCAAAATCGTAAATGACGGTGAGCAGGCTCTTATCGCGTTCGAGCACTACAAGCCAAACATGCTTCTTTTGGACCTCATGCTTCCGGGCATAGACGGCTATCAGGTATGCCGTGAGATACGTGCAAAGTCCGATGTGCCGATTATCATGCTCTCCGCAAAGGGCGAGGTATTTGACAAGGTTTTAGGCCTGGAGCTTGGCGCCGACGACTATATACTCAAGCCCTTTGACTCAAAGGAGCTCGTGGCAAGAGTCAAGGCCGTGCTCAGACGCTTCCAGCCTGCAAAGCCGGAGGCCTATGCTTCCGTAGATATCAAGTGTGTGGAGTACCCGGGGCTTATTGTAAATCTGTCCAACTACTCTGTCACTTATGACGGACAGCAGATTGATATGCCGCCAAAGGAGCTTGAGCTATTATATTTTCTTGCCTCATCTCCAAATCAGGTGTTTACAAGGGAGCAGCTTCTGGACAACATATGGGGCTATGAATATGTCGGTGACACCCGCACTGTCGACGTGCATGTAAAGCGTCTCCGCGAGAAAATCAAGGACAAGCCAACCTGGCGCATCGCAACTGTCTGGGGTATCGGATACAAGTTTGAGGTAAAATAATAATGAAGCACACCATCTACTCTAAGCTGTTAATCAGCTACCTGATTTACGGTGTCATCGCTTTTTTCATTATATGCACCTTCACACAGCATCTCACCACAGACTATATCGAAAAGCAGGAAGCATCCAATCTCTACAGGGAAGCCTCCATCATAGCAGGTGACTATGCCAGTGAATACTTTGGCTCATCCATGTCGCTTAGCGATTTCCAGAATCACATGAAAATCGTAGCCGACTATATGGATGCCGAGGTATGGGTGGTCAGCCCTGACGGTGAGCTGCTCATGGACTCAGATGATCCGTCAATAGGCACTGATACCCAAAATGACAGTTCTAAGCCTGTATTGATAAATGGCTTTGATGTCACCGATTTTGGCAGCGACAACTATATGATTGGAAATTTTTACGGCTCCTTCAAGCATAGGATGCTGTCCGTATTTTCCCCGGTAAATGTCTCGTACCAGAATATCGGCTACATAGTCATTCACAAGACAATGAGCCATATCACGGCAGGTGTAAACGGTTTTATGAATATCTCCTTTTACACTGTAGCGCTCATTTTTGTAGTGGCATTTACTATGCTTGTCACGATGAGCCGCTCCATTTACCGTCCTATCTCCAAAATCACAAAGACCGCAAAGAAGTATGCAAAGGGCGATTTCACTGCCCAGATTGATGTACATTCCAATGACGAAATCGGCTATCTGGCAAACACACTAAACTACATGGCAACTGAGCTTGATACGCTTGAGGAGGATCAGCGCAAGTTTGTTTCCAACGTGTCACACGACTTTCGCTCCCCTCTTACCTCGATAAAGGGCTACGTGGAGGCCATGCTGGACGGAACCATTCCTGTTGAGATGCAGGATAAATACTTAAACATCATACTTTTTGAGACCGAGAGGCTTAATAAGCTCACCAAGAGTCTTATCGATCTGAACCAGTTCGGTCATCACGGCATACATCTGGATATTGCTGATTTTGACATCAATACAATGATCCGCACGACAATCCTTACCTTCGAGGGTAAATGCAGTGAGAAGGGCTTAAGCTTTGACCTGCTGCTCACCGGAAAAGAGCTTTTCGTGCGCGGTGATATGGCCAAAATCCAGCAGATTCTTTACAACCTGATAGACAACGCTGTGAAGTTTTCAAATAATGATTCGAGTATCAAGATTGAGACGAGTATCAGAAATGAAAAGGTGTTTATATCAGTAAAGGATCACGGTATCGGTATACCAAAGGACAGCCTTTCAAAGATCTGGGAGCGCTTCTACAAGAGTGATTTATCCCGCGGAAAGGATAAGCGCGGTACGGGACTTGGCCTGTCTATAGTTAAAGAAATTGTGCAGGCACATGGTGAGAATATAAATGTGATAAGTACTGAGGGTGTGGGAACTGAGTTTATATTTACGCTGCCGCTCAGCAAAAAAGAAGGGTGAGGCGCAGCTCATCAAATGATTGGTGGTGGGCGCCTCGCTTTTTAGGTTGTGAAGCTGCCGGCATAGCACACAGTATATTCCTCAGAAAAATGTGAAGTCAGCCGCGGTTCTTTATCCGGACAGGTTACGATTTTATTTATGTTTTCTTTCTTCTTTAATTTATGGAACTCCGCGGCAGTTCACATTTTTCTTCGGAACACACTGTATGCTCTCCGGCTAATTCAGGTTTACGAGCGAGGCGCTTTGCTACCTTGCATTCTGGCAGTGCCGGACTTATTTCACTGGCGTGAAATTTTGTCCGGCACTTTTTACTTTTTAAATTTAAAGCTCATTTCACTTATGCGAAATGAGCTTATTTAATAGTTATATATTGTTTATAAATATTCTGAGCCGCCTTGAAAACACAAGAAAAACTGATTTTAAATAATTACACTTATATCATATTTTTATGGTTCGTATTTGCTGCCGGACGGGTCGGTTACTGTGTAGTCTCCGCCGGATATGTCGGCTGTGGTTTCAAAGTCTGTGATGTCCTGATTTACGGTACCCTCGAACAGGTCATATGTGAAGGTGTAGCCCTGTGCCGATACTGCTTTGACATATATTTTGATATTGCTTGCGGCTGTGACAGGGATTAAGTCTTCGATTTTGACTGTGCCTTCGAGGCTATGGAGCTTACCGTCGTCCTCTTTTGAGGCATCAGAGGTGTCATTTTCCGTGTCATTCTTTGAGCCATCTTTTTTGGCATCATCCTTCCGGCTTAAGGCGGATGTGATGGAGTCTGTGTCTGCAGAGTCTGCACTGTCTGTGCCGTTTTCTGCCAACAGCTGTCGGATATCGTATGTCTTTAGCTCTGTATCTGAGCTTGCAACTACGAGCTGCACACTGTTAAAGTCAAAGTAATCATTTCCCATGACCGCTACATCTACATCCGTGCCAAGCTTTATGCTGCCATTGTCAAAGGTTGGTTTATCGGCAAGTATGCCGGATGCTACATTTTTGAACACTGATGTCACACCTTCAAACTTATCGAGCACCTCTGTGCTTCTCTTATTTCCGTCAACAAACAGAAATGTCACATTGCCTGCATAGTCCTCAGACAGTGGAAGTGTGGCCTCACCCGTATACTTGATGCCGTCTAGCTCGAGCGGTATCTCGTTTGTACCGAAAAATACACTGGTTTTTGTATCCTCTGTGTACTCCTTTGGCACCACCGAGACAGAGACTGTGTATGTCTTATCGGTAAAGTCTGCACTTTTTAAGGAAATATCCCAGTCTGTTATGAGGCTGGCCTCCTCCTCAAGGGTGGACTTGATATCATCCTGCATGGTCTGCACATCGGAAAGTATCACCGATGTGTTGTCTGAGGTGTATGACATCTGTGTCTCGAGCTTTTTTATCCTGTTATTAAGCAATACTGCCCCCGCAATAAGTGCGGCGAGCAGTATTATGGTAATCGCATTGAAAATATTTTTTTTCAAATTCATATTATAGTGTTATTCCTCATCTTCCTCTGCAGCTACAGCTATTCCAAGCTCCTCAAGCTGCTTTGGATCTACAGTTCCGGGTGCCTCTGACATGAGGTCCGAAGCATCCTTTACCTTAGGGAATGCAATAACCTCCTTGATATTGTCTGTATGCAGCATATGCATGCAGATACGGTCAACACCGAAGGCAAGTCCTGCGTGTGGCGGTACGCCATATGAGAATGCATCAAGCAGGAATCCAAACTGCTCATGTGCACACTCCTTTGTGAAGCCAAGCACCTCAAACATCTTCTCCTGGATGTCATCCTGATGGATACGCACTGAACCTCCACCGAGCTCTGTACCATTGAGTACGATATCATATGCCTTTGCACGAACTGCGCCCGGATCTGAGTCTATCTTGTCCCAATCCTCCTCCATAGGCATAGTGAATGGATGATGCATTGCCATAAATCTGTTTTCCTCATCAGACCACTCAAGGAGTGGGAACTCTGTTACCCAGAGGAAATTGTACTTGTTCTCATCAATCAGGCCAAGCTCAGCTCCAAGCATGAGACGAAGTGCTCCAAGTACATTCCATACGATTTTATTCTTGTCTGCTGCGAAAAGGAGTAAATCTCCCGGCTTTCCGTTCATCTTTGCAACAAGTGCATCAAGCTCAGCTTCTGTCATAAACTTGGCAAATGATGACTTGTATGTGCCATCCTCATTGATGCACAGATAAGCAAGTCCCTTTGCTCCACAGCCCTTTGCATGCTCTACAAGCTTGTCAATCTTCTTACGAGGCATCTTTGCCTGTCCCTCTACATTGATACCGCGGACAGAGCCACCGTTTTCAAGAGCTCCTGTGAATACTCCAAAGCCACAGTCCTTTACCACATCCGAAACATCGCAAAGCTCCATACCAAAACGTGTATCAGGCTTGTCAGAACCAAATCTGTCCATAGCCTCCTGCCAAGGCATACGCTTAAACGGAATCTCAACATCCACATTTATAACCTCTTTAAAAAGGTGCTTTAACAGTCTCTCATTTACCTCGATTACATCATCGATATCTACGAATGAAAGCTCCATATCTGCCTGTGTAAACTCAGGCTGTCTGTCTGCACGCAGATCCTCATCACGGAAGCATCGTGCAATCTGGAAATATCTGTCATAGCCTGAAGCCATCAGAAGCTGCTTAAAGAGCTGTGGTGACTGAGGGAGCGCGTAAAAATGTCCGTGGTGTATACGGCTTGGCACGAGATAGTCTCTGGCGCCCTCCGGTGTAGACTTGCAAAGAATTGGTGTCTCTATCTCCAAAAATCCCTCGTTTGCCATAAAGTCACGCATCACGCGAAGCACATTGCTTCTGAGCATGAGGTTTCTCTGGATATCAGGGCGGCGAAGATCCAGATAACGGTATTTAAGTCTGATGTCCTCGCTGGTCTTTGAATTCTCCTCAATATGGAATGGAGGTGTCTGTGCCTCTGAAAGCACTCTGATTGATGTAGCGATAACCTCGATATCACCTGTCTTTAAGTTCTCATTGACAGCAGCTGTTCTCTTCTGAACAGTTCCCTCAACTGCGATGACGAACTCACTTCTTAAGGTGCCTGCCTTTTCAAAGCCATCTGCACCTACATTTTCCTCACCGAATACTATCTGAAGTATTCCGCTTCTGTCTCTTAAATCTACGAAAATGAGACTTCCTAAATTTCTTCTCTTCTGTACCCAGCCCATCACGGTGACCTTCTCACCGATATTGGCATTTGATACCTCTGTACATCTATGGCTTCTATGTAAGCCCTGCATTGATTCTGCCATTTTATGCTCCTTATATTTCTACTATATATTTATTCTAATAACTGTTTGGTACCGCTGCTACACAGCTAATCTGCTGCTTATCAGATTCCTATCTGTTAAAGAACTCAACAAACTCCTCGTAGCCCTCTTTCATAAGCTGCTCCTTCTGGAATTTCTTGTTCTTGTTCATGCGCACAACAAGCACCTGCTGTCCGTTTGCTCTTGCGTCTTTTGCCTGGTTCATGACATCAACAAGCTTGTCTGCCGGATATTTCTTCTCAACCATATAAGCCACCTTCTTTGGACTCTCAGGAATCTTGAAGCCGCTCTCCATGAGAAGCAGGATAATTCTCTCAAAACCGATTGAAAAACCACAGGCAGGTACATCATTTCCGGTGAACTTTCCAATCATCTTGTCATATCGTCCGCCACCGCCACAGGCTGCGCCAAGCTCAGGCATTGATATCTCAAAAATAGTTCCTGTGTAGTAGCTCATTCCACGAACAAGTGTAGGGTCAAATACGAGCTCAAACTTTGCTCCCTTTGTGGCATTGACAGCAGTAGCTATCTCTGTCATATTTGTAACCACTTCTTCGTCTAAATATTCACCGAGCTTTTCTGAAAGTATATTTACACCCTCAGTGACATCCCTTGTCTGCTCCAAAAGCTTGAACAAATCAAGATATTTGTCAATATTTTCCTGTGGATAGCCATCCTGTGCAAGCTCACTTGCAACGCCTTCCACTCCTATCTTGTCCATCTTATCGAGTGTGATAAATACGCTGTCGTAGTCCTCCTCAGCAAAACCACTGTAAGCAGCCATTGCCTTTAGGATTCTTCTCTCGTTGATTCTTATCTCAAAGTTCTCGAAGCCGAGTCTGCCGATTGTGGTAGTGGTTGCTGTAATCAGCTCTATCTCTGCCAGATTGCTTGGCTCTCCGAGTATATCTATATCACACTGTGTAAACTGTCTGTAGCGGCCTCTCTGAGGTCTGTCTGCTCTCCACACACTGCCCATCTGAAGTGCCTTAAACGGCGATGGCAGGTTGTTGGCATTGTTTGAATAATATCTTGAAAGTGGCACTGTAAGGTCATAGCGCATTCCAAAGTCTACTACATCCGACTCTTCCTTTGCTGTCTCCAGATTCAGCTTCTCGCCTCTCTTCATTACCTTGAAGATCAGCTTCTCATTTTCTCCGCCCTGCTTGCTTGTGAGATTTGCTATATTCTCCATGCATGGTGTCTCTATCGGTGTAAATCCGAAGCTTCTGTATGTATCCTTGATCACACTTGTCACATAATCACGGATTTCCATCTCTGCAGGTAGTATATCCTTCATGCCGTTGACCGGCTTTTTGCTCAGTGCCATTTGGTTTCCTCCATCTATATTAAAATATTGAATTCATTAGCTATTCTATTATACTTTTCGGTTTTGCAATCGTCAAGGGTTTATGGTAATTATACGGACTGCAAAGATAACGAGCATCTGCTGTGAACGGTTGCAAATGCTAATGCATATCTACTGCGGCGGATTGCAGATGCCACACGGAGACAAGCCCATGGATTTTGCTTCATCAAGCGTTACCTCTGTGTCACTCTTTTTCAAGATCCGACAGCCCGCACGGTGGTATTTCTTGCCGGTTGCAGTGATATGAACCATCGTCTCACTGTTTGAGGAATCTGCAGCGCTATTTTCTGCTGCTGAGCTGTCTGAACCTGATGATGCACTTCCTGGGGTGCCATCCAGCCAGCTGTCACCATTCTCATAGTTTATTCCGACTCCGGGCTGCACATTATAGCAATAGACATTAAAAAGTATGCCGCCACCGTTATCCTCAACCGACTTTGCCTCTATGAGAACACCGTTTGCAACTAGATTGCTACCAGAGAACATCGGAGTCACCCTGTAGAGCACATGATTGCCTGTATTGTTTACATAATCCGCTACCAGATTCTCAAACGGAAGCATCCCCTCCACATTCAGATATCTCGTACCGGTAATAAGATTCTTTGGATTGGCATTCTCCCCGGCAAGCTGATAGCCAATAAGATGACAGCGATTGTATAAATACCTGTCCTTTATCACATCATACTTCACCGTATGCCAGCCTGATGGCTTTATCATACCTATCTTGCCACGCTCCTCAGTCGGCATGATATCCTTGCAGATATTGGCATAAGCCACACCGCATCTGCCAAGTGAATCCAAATCACTGTAATTTTCAAAAGCAGTGGTAGTCATATCGCTGTCCGTAAAAAAAGGCTCATTATTGTTGACGGCCACGTATGCCTTGCCATCATATGCCGGAATCGCATCGAGGGAAACGTAGGAATTGTTGTTTACAAGATCCTCCTGTGGTCCATCCACTTTATCCTTGCTGCCTAAAGCACCGGAAGAATCCTCATCTGCCACTACAGCTCCTGCGGCATGCCCGGCACCTTCCGTGCCGGATAAATCAGTGGAGGCACAGCCTGTAAAAATTGTAGCAATTGCAAGTAACTCACATAGTGCAATTGCAGCTGTTTTCCTTAACTTTAGCCATATGTTCATATAAAATCACGCTTTCTATCAATCGATTGATATTGGATTTTCCCTAATTACAATAAATTAAATGAATACTTAAATTACTAAACCTAATATACTTTTATTTCCTCGCTTCATTTATTATAGCAAACGTTTGTTTGTTTTTCAACCCTTGCTGTAAAGCTATACATTTCCGTGTGCACCACGACCGGGCAGAGCTTACGGCCCGAACCAACTAAAAAAGCCACCCCAGGCATAACACCCGGTGTGGCTTTTAATCATGTATTATGAAATTATATGAATCACCTAATGTGAATCAGCACTGCTATATTGCTGAACAAATCTACTCGCAAAGCTTAGAAAACTCATCCGCAACAAACTGAACCTTGGTTCCGATAATAACCTGAACAGAATTCTTGCCAGGCTTCATAACGCCTGCAACACCTGCAGATTTAATCTTCTTGTCATCAACCTGAGTGATATCCTTAACCTCAAGTCTGAGTCTTGTGATGCAATTGTCAATGCTTGCAATATTGTCTTTGCCACCGCAGCCCTCAAGAATAGTCTTTGCTACTGCTGTGTAGTCATTGTTAGAAAGCACTGCCTTCTTCTCTGCCTCGACATCATCGTCCTCTCTACCAGGGGTCTTAAGATTCCATTTCTTGATAGCGAAATAGAATACAATGTAGAATACGATAAAAGCTGCGATTCCAAGAGGAATGATGAGCCATGTCCTTGCTGCAGCCGGAAGTGAAGATGAGAATAATAAATCCATCGCACCGGCTGAGAATGAGAAGCCTGCTCTAAATCCAAGAGCTACTGTAACCATTGTGAAAATACCATAAAGTAAAGCATAAATCACATAGAGACCAGGAGCAAGGAACATAAATGCAAACTCGAAAGGCTCTGTAACACCACAGATGAATGCACAGATAGCTGCAGAAGCAAGGATACCGATGGCAGCCTTTTTCTTAGCAGGCTTTGCGCACTTAACCATAGCAAGTGCTGCACCAGGAATACCAAACATCATACATGGGAAGAAACCTGACATGTACATTCCGAGGCTCCATGAAACATCCTTTGATGTCTCGCCTGCCCAGAAATGTTTGAGGTCTCCAAGTCCGATAGTATCGAACCAGAATACATTGTTTAATGCGTGGTGTAATCCTGTAGGAATTAACAGACGGTTCAGGAATGCATAGATACCTGCACCGACTACATCAAAACCAACGATTGCTTTACCGATAGATACAAGAGCACCGAAAAGTAATGGCCATACAAACAGTAATACTACAGATACAAGGATTGAAACAACACCTGCGATAATTGCTACGCAACGTTTGCCGCTGAAGAATGACAGCCAGTCAGGAAGCTTTGTATCCTTAAATCTGTTGTAACACAAAGAACCAATAATACCGGCCAAGATACCAATAAATGGGTTTTGAATCTTGTCGAATGCAAGTGTCTTTGTAGCGCTGTCAGCGATAGATGGCATGATTGTTGTAACAAAGCCTGTAGACAGGAGTGTTGTCATCATCAGCCATGAAGCTAAAGCTGCAATACCGCCGGTACCGTCGTTCTTTTCCGACATACCGACACCAACGCCGATTACAAAAAGGATGGCCATGTTGTCAATCAAAGCGCCCCCGGCTTTAACTAAAAACAGACCTATTAAATTACGCACTCCCTCGATGTCACCACCCTGCATAGTTGCAGGACATAAAAAATATCCAATACCCATGAGGATACCACAGATAGGAAGCACCGCTACGGGAAGCATTAACGCTTTACCCAGTTTTTGAAGAAATTTC
>OMFI01000532.1_pt1 | contig 12313 bp, 10 predicted proteins | sample 1645591 | NCBI WGS metagenome assembly OMFI01 (sample SAMEA103958112, study PRJEB25191) | human gut metagenome | biome: human-associated habitat [ENVO:00009003]; feature: intestine environment [ENVO:2100002]; material: feces | place: Germany | collected 2013/2015 | reverse complement strand
CGATTATCCACAGTCTGCACTTTCTCTTCTTGCGTTACCCTTACTTTTTCTTCTTCCACACGAAGCTGTTGCATCAATTCTTCCTGCTTGCCGGCAATCTCCGCATTCCGAGCATTTATCCGTGCTTGCTGGCTATTCTCAAAAGTACGGAAATCAGCTTCCAGTTTCTCAAACAGCAATCGGTACTTACTCAATACGTCCTCATAAGCTCTTGTCAGTTCCGATTTCATATTCCGGACTTGTTCAAGTTCCTGAATCAGTAATTCTTCGCAAGATACCCGTTTGATGATTTCTTCAATCTGCATCTGCTCGTAATGCAGACGTTTCTCACGTATCTTTTTGAGCAAATCGTTTATTATACCTATATCCCTAATCAAGCCATCACGCTCATAGGTGTACTTTTGTTGCAGTTCACCCATAAGCCGCAGCAACCGTTCACGTTCCGTCTCCGCTTTAGCCTGTTCTTCCTTCACTAACGGAATCTCATGCAAAGCCTGTTTCTCCGCAAAGTTAAGCTCCGCACGCCCTTCACCAATCTGCTTTTGAGTATAAATCAAGTCACGATAGGCGTTCATTACTTTCTCCGCCATCTTCCGGACAGGCACTTCTCCATTCTTGTTCTTTGTAAACCAAAGCATCACGTCCCTGTATTCCTGCTCGAATTCCTTTATCTGGCTACGATAGAAGTCCAAATCGACAGAAATATCCTCATCACTCATCGAACGGATAATGGTATCTTTTATAAAATCAGCATCCAGTTTGGAATTTAAAAAGACGTTCTGTATCGTACGGGGAATATTCTGATATTTTGCACTTTCCACAATGGCAAACTTGCGGTAGGGTATCATTTCATGCTTGCGGTTATTACCGAAAACAATGTCCCGATACATTTCATAGCTAGTCACTTGTGCAGTAATCTGAATCTTCGAACCGATATGTTCGCGGATGCGTCCCCACTCGGAATGTACCACATTGTGTTCGTCAATGAACCAGTCCTGTTGGAATGGCGCATCAATAAAACGGAAAAACACCCGTCCCTGGGATTTGGCAGCTACCACACAATACGCCCCATTCTCCCGCATCACTTCATAGATAATGTAAGAATTGGCGTATGGAAAGTAAAAAGCATCGAAGCTTTTCTTCTCCTTCGGAATGCCTAGTCTTAGTTTGTCAGCATTGTAAAAGAATAGGATGGCACGGAGCAGCGTACTCTTACCGACACCTTGCGTACCTATAAAATGTACGTTCCCATCCAACTTCACTTCCGCATACGGAATATGAGCACTGTTCAGAAAAATAATCTTATTCAGGTATCTCATCTTGCACCTCCTCTGAAATTGTGATACAATCAACCAAGTCCTCCATATAATGGAAAGCCGACAATACTTTATACGTCCCGTCAAGTTCGTTTTCTTTCTCTATCAGTCCTATACTCTCCAGTTCTTTCAGCAGTTTGCCGACTACTTCATCATATTTCTTCTTATCCGAAAACAGTTTGGTTGCCTTTTCTTTCAGTTCGATATCGCATCCTATCTGAATCTCAATATCAGCAGCACGAAACAGAAAGCCCGGGCCGAATGCCGAATGATAGGTTTTCAGGAAACTCAAGTAATCAATCCACTTCTGAATTGCTTCCAGTTTACGTTCCAAATCGACTTTCGATTCCTTGCGGGTAAAGTAGTAATAACCGTCACCACCTTCCAAATAAAAACCGATGCCTTTGTAGTAATCATAATAATCGGGCAAATCTTCCTCAATGGCATCATACAAGCGTTTCACTTGGGTAGAGACACTATTGGAAGAAATGAATCCCCCTTTGCTAAGTATATTAAATATCTCTTCAGTATATTTCATAGTCATCTGTTTTTAGCATTCAGCATACATCATTTGGCATATATTAAAGGGTATTCCACTTCATCGGAGATTTCATAAGTATCCGTAAAGCGAAGTTCGTCGGCATACTGTGACGCCAATTGGCAGAAAAAGATTAATTTCTCTCCACGTGTCACCTCTTTCCGGTAGCGATAGTTCATCACAAAAGAGAACAGGTGGGTGCTGGACGCCATAAATGAATTATGCACTTCCTGCAAGTTTACGGTATCTATCATTTGCGACTGCCCATCCAGGTATCCTTCCGGAATGGCATCTGCCAGTTGTTTCATTCCTTTCGGAGAATTTTTCTGCCGCGCGACAAGTTTCTTCAAAATCTGAAAAGCCTCATCGGAAGTCCGTAGATTATCAATGGAAAGCTTGATGCGATAACCGACCTGCGGCTCCATCCAGACAGGATTTTTTTGTGCGGCAACAGAACGGATACTTGTATGTTCTTCCAACAAGAACTGGTCTTTCAAATACTTCAGTTTCTTTACTTTCTCGAAAATACGATTCTGATAGTCAATGAGATTCAGGTAATGGATAATTTGCTTCTGGATTTCAATCAGATTGTGATATGAATCGTTCAGCTGTAGTTTCACGTCGCTTACTACATTCCGCATTTGTACGTCCATCGCCACCCGGAAGAAAACAGGTTGTCCGTAGTCTATCAATTCCTCACTTTTACGGATCAGCAGAGCAATATTATTCCGTTTCTCATCAAGCCGGACGAGTTTGGTTTTCTTTATCTTATAATTCGGTTCGTTCTTATAAGTATTATCCATATTCCTTTTCAAGTCCATCACATTGCGGACTGTAGTCAGAGCGATGTTTTTCAGGCAGCGTTTCACTTCACGCTGGTAGTTGTATTTACGTTGTTCGTTATTCTCTTTCAAGTAATAGTCAATGTTTTCATTCAGTCGTGTCAGGTAATCCTGCACGAAAGATACATTGATTTCTTCATTTACTTCGAGTACATCTTCAAAGAATTTCAGATAAATATCCTCCATTTCAAGAAAGTCGCCAGTGTCCCGGATAACTCCATAGTCTATCAGATAGCGGATACGCTCTTCTTTGTACTCTGTCATTTCAAGCGCATAATCATAACGGAACGAAAGAGACTTTCGTTTGGCAAACATCTCTTTCAGAAGTTCTTTCTCCCGATCCAGACTTTTAACCAGTTCTTCTATGGAACGAAAAGTACCCATATTAGTTTTGTCTTTTAATAATGTTTACTGCTTCAATAGACTACCTCAGCCTATTCACTTACAAAAGTAAAAAAATCTATCGTGTCATTACTATTATTGAATAAGAATTTGTCTCTAAGTTTAGTATTCATATCTTTGTGCTTTCAACAAGAAACAAGAAACCTGTTTAACAAAAAATAGATTATGCGCTCATTCATTATTCTTCTCTGTCTGATACCGACTCTCCTTTTTGCCCGACAGAGCCAGCTCAAGACACTGTTAGAACAAGCTATTAAAGGGAAAAAGGCGGAAATAGGGATTGCCGTTATTATCGATGGAAAAGATACAGTCACTGTGAATAACGACATCCAATATCCGCTGATGAGTGTTTTCAAGTTCCATCAGGCAGTGGCTTTGGCCGATTATATGGATAAAAAGAGATTGCCGCTAGGGACTCTGTTGTCAATTAAGAAATCAGATTTAAAACCGAATACATACAGTCCGTTGCGAGATCAGTTTCCACAGGGAGGATTCGAAATGAGTATCGCTGATTTATTAAAATACACCCTGCAACAGAGCGACAATAATGCTTGTGATATTCTTTTCAATTATCAAGGCGGGCCGGATTCTGTCAACCGGTATATACAATCACTGGGGATTCGTGATTGCGAGATCACTCATACAGAGAACGATATGCACGAAGACTTAAACCTCTGCTATAGCAACTGGAGCACACCGCTGGCTGCTGCCAAATTACTGGAAATATTCCGCCGCAAAACATTGTTCGATGAAGCCTACAAAGACTTCATCTATCAGACAATGGTAGAATGCCAGACCGGGCAGGACCGTCTGGTTGCCCCGTTACTAGGCAAAGGGGTAACCGTAGGACATAAAACAGGAACGGGAGATTTCAATGCGAAAGGACAGCAGATAGGCTGCAATGACATTGGCTTCGTTCTCCTACCCAACGGACACGCATACAGTATAGCCGTTTTCGTGAAAGACTCTGCGGAAAGCAGTCTGGAAAACAGTAAGATTATCGCTGATATTTCCCGCATTGTCTATAAATATGTAATCCGGACAACAAAGTAATACAACAACAACGATAACAATAAAGATAAAGACAAAAATTAAAATCAGCATGAAACTACATCATATCGCTATCTGGACTTTTCGTCTGGAAGAATTAAAAGATTTCTATGTCCGCTTTCTGGGTGGAACGAGTAATGAAAAATACATCAATCCGAAGAAAGGATTCGAGTCCTATTTCATCTCTTTCGGAGAAGGCCCTTCTCTGGAATTGATGAGCCGGACAGACGTACAAAATACTCCGATAGAAGAGAACCGTCTTGGGCTGACGCATCTTGCCTTCACCTTCCCCAGCCGAGAAGAAGTGCTTCGCTTCACGGAACAAATGCGCTCCGAGGGATACATCATAGCAGGCGAGCCACGTACTTCGGGAGATGGTTATTTCGAAAGTGTAGTTCTTGATCCTGACGGTAACCGGATAGAATGCGTATGCCCCCCGCAGGCAGACGAACCACAGGATGATTGTTCGTTTGAAACGGAACGCTTACTCATCCGGCCTTTTCGGGAAAATGATGCAGAAACATTCTTCGCTTGTTGCCAGAATCCGAATCTGGGCAATAATGCCGGATGGGCTCCCCATAAATCGATAAAAGAATCGCGCGAAATCCTCCAGAACGTGTTTATCGGTCAGGAGGATATCTGGGCTATAACACTGAAAGACACCCGACAGCTCATCGGCTCCATCGGCATCGTCCCCGACCCGAAGCGGGAGAACCCGCAAGTACGTATGCTGGGATACTGGCTCGACGAGCCTCACTGGGGAAAAGGATATATGACGGAAGCGGTACAAGCTGTGCTTAATTATGGTTTCAACGAACTTCAGCTCAGCCTTATCACCGCCAACTGTTATCCGCACAACAAGCGGTCTCAGCAAGTATTGGAACGCAACGGCTTTATCTGTGAAGGTGTACTGCATCAGGCGGAACTTACCTACAACGGAAATATATACGATCACCTGTGCTATTATCTGCCTAATATATGCCGACCTGTTCCGGAAGACTACGACGAGATTCTGCAAGTATGGGAAGATTCCGTACGCCATACGCATCACTTCCTCACGGAAGAGCATATCCAATTCTACAAACCATTGGTACGCAACCACTACTTATCGGCTGTAGAACTGTATATCATCCGCAATACCAATGGAAAGATTGTCGCCTTTATGGGACTGAGCGACGAACTCATCGAAATGCTGTTCGTAAGCCCCGGCGAACAGGGAAAAGGATATGGCAGACGATTGCTGGAATACGCCACCCGGAGAAAACAGATAAATAAAGTAGACGTAAACGAGCAGAACGACAAAGCACTCGGATTTTATCTCCGCATGGGATTCCGGATCATAGGCCGAGATGAAACAGACGGTATGGGCAAGCCTTATCCGATTCTCCATCTGCAACTGCCGGAAGCAGAGAACGGCAACAAGTAAAAACAACTCATTCTCCCCCCCAAAAAAAACGTGAGCCATATGAACCTGCGTGCAAGACTATCTGAGCGTGTACACATCGAGAATATCAGAGAGATACTTCATTACATACAAGACGACGAACGCCTCAGAGAAGAAATCTACCGGTTGATATATGATGAGGACAGCATCGTCTCTTACCAGGCACTGTGGGTTTGTACCCATTTCTCGAAACCGGAAGTAGAATGGCTGAGCGGGAAACAAAATGAATTGATTGATGCAACGCTTACCTGCCCGCATTCAGGAAAACGAAGAATGCTCTTGAACCTGCTATGTCAGCAACCGCTAGCCGACCCTCCACGGGTGGACTTGCTGGATTTCTGCATAGAGCGTATGGTATCCCGGCAGGAACCGCCCGGAGTGCAGTCACTTTGCATCAAACTTGCTTACCAACTGACCCGTTTCATCCCGGAGCTTCAACAAGAATTGCGCACAATGCTGGAAATCATGGAACCCGAATTACTGGTTCCCGCTATCCGCTCTGTGCGCAAAAACACGTTGAAGGCAATCAAGGCAAAGAAGAACTAATAATTCTTCATCAGTTCCTTAAAATACCATTGCATCTTCCCAAAATTCTCCAGGGATATATACTCATTTTCGTTATGTATCGTACGCTGCTCGTACTGGTTCAGACAAATAGGCAAGAAACGGTAGATGTCATCGCTCACCGTCTGATATTTGTAGGAATCGGTACCCCCGATCGTAATATAAGAGGTAACGATAGCTGCGGGATATATTTTTGCCATCTCTTCCTTGATAATCTCGAAGCCTCTAACGTTTTTAGGAGAGATGCTTGAAGGCTCACGTTCCGATACCACATGAATGGCAACATCGTAACCTTCACACAACTTCTTTACATGCTCTATCACCCCGGCAACCGATTCACCGGGCAAAATGCGGAAGTTTACAGTAACCTCAGCCTCCGAAGCCAATACATTGGCCGCATCACTGCCTTTAGCCATCGTGATGGCGGTTGTAGTGCGTACCAGCGCATTGGAGGCGGGAGATTTTTCCATAGTCTTCAGCAGTAGCGGTTCGAGCAGCCATTGATTGGCTATCGCCATCTGCGAAAAGAATCCCATTTCCTCTCCTACATTATCGAAAAATGCTGCTATGGGAGAAATGATTTCTGCCGGGAACTGGTTGTCATTCAGCTTCTCTATGATTTCTGCAGCATACACCAGAGAACTCTTTGAAGGTGGCATCGAAGAATGCCCTCCCATCCCTTTTATCGTAAGGCGCAAGGTCAGAAAGCCTTTTTCTCCCACTCCCACCAATGCCAACGGTTCTTGTATGGATTCTATTGCCGAACCGGGAGCTGCAATGATGCCTCCTTCGTCATAAACCGCACTGAAGCGTAGCCCTTTCTGTTTAAAATAATCGGCAATTTTGAAAGCCCCCTGACGTCCGCTCACTTCCTCGTCTTGCCCGAAAGCAAACCAGATGTCTCTTTCCGGTTGGAAGCCTTCGGCTATCAGGTTATCCGCTCCCTCCATCAGAGAGAAGAGCATACATTTCATATCAAGTGTTCCACGACCGTATATGCGTCCGCCTGCAACAGCTCCTGAGAAGGGAGGATAATCCCACTTTTCCGAATAAGTCCTGATGGGAGGCAACGGTTTGTCGTCAAACCGGAAAACCGTATCTGCAACAGTCGCCGTAGACGGATCATATCCGACTACTGGAACCACATCGTAATGGGACAAGAATAATATCGGTTTCAGATCACTGTTCTTGCCTTTCCAATGAAACACCAGCCCGTATGTATTAATGGTATCTACATCCATCACCCTATATACCTCCGGATAAGAATCGGTCAGGTACTTCATAAATTCATCGAAAGGCTTGAAATCAGTCTCTTCATACACTTCATTACTGATTGTCGGGATTCGTATTCCTCCGACAAAACGACGTACTGATTGCTCCGAAGGAGCTGTGTTCACCAGTTCTTTATCATCCGCATTCTTGGGCACTTTACCAAATTTATAAGTTACGGTCCGTACTATCAAAACCAGAATAAGTATAAGCAACAGGATTAATAAAACTGCTAAAATCTTTTTCATTTTCATATATCAATGCTTTATTATAAAACATAAATGGAACATTATTGTTTTGAGAATATGCTTTTGCGAGAGGAATCCGCATCGGTTGAATACCCCGTGAAAGCAGCTTATAATAAACCTTTAACTAGAAATTAAAATTATGTGTACAAGAGTCGTTTATTCGGGAAAGAAACAGACTTGTCGGAAGGAGCTCCGGTACTCAAATTATCTATCGCCAACGGTGAAACTTACCATGGAAATGCAACGAAAGAGTTTAAACCGGCACAGCCGTTCAGATTTATGGGAGTAAAAGGATAAAATTATCCCCGGAAACGATCCATCTGAAGCACATCCCAAAAGTTTTTGTATCTAACTTTTGAGACGTATTTCGATCATTTCCGGGGATAAAATCTGTTTCTTTAACAGCTTGCCATTAATTGAAATAATAAAGGAATACAGCAATTCCTTCCAGCGCCTTCTTTGGTTGGTCTTTTATTTCGATAGCAAACTTGATTTCCGCTTTTGCCACACCACGCAGATTAGTCAGCGAGTGCAAAGTAGTCACCAGACGGATGCTCTGTCCTGACAATACAGCCTGACCGAATTTCATTTTGTCCATGCCGTAGTTAATCATCATTTTCAGGTTATTCACCTGAATAATCTGATTCCACAAATAAGGAAGCATGGATAATGTCAGGTAGCCGTGAGCAATCGTGCTATGATAAGGGCTGTCTACTTTAGCACGTTCCGTATCTACATGAATCCATTGATGATCCAGCGTTGCATCAGCAAAAAGATTGATACGTTCCTGCGAGAGTTCCACATAATCGGAAACACCTATCTGTTGGCCTACTAGTTTTTCGAATTCTTCGTACGAATTGATAATTACTTTTTCCATAAGTCTTATCGTTTTTATGGGGGTTATTTACTATTAAATTGGGGACAAAAATAGGAAAAATAAACTGATATGCCACCAAATTTATAAATAAAAGCAAGGAATGAAGTATTTAGGTATGTTTTACAAACCGGAAGCCCGTTTCAGTGCTTCTGACAAAATACTGTAACCCCTGCCATTCAAATGTAAATCGTCGAGAGTCAACTCCGGAAGTAAAGTAGACATCCAATGCCCAAAAAGCCATGTGACTGTTGCCAAGAAAGGCAAATTTAGGTTTCTCTCCCATTCTATTCATGTTACTTCATTCGATAATTCACAGATTTACTTTACTTTTGCAAAGGTAATCACATTCATATATATAAACCGATGATACATTTTTTCAAGCAACCCATTTCTCACCTTGCGTTACCGGATAAATTCACTTATCCTTTCCACTATACGCCTCATCCATTGTGCGTGTTGGCAGCGGAAGAAGTGAAAGAATATATCGCGAGCCGAGAAGAATGGCAAGAAGAATTAGCTTTCGGAAAAATGTTCGGGGTACTGATTGTACAAAAAGAGAATAAACAAGAGACTGCAAAAAAAGAAGCAGTCAATGAAATTGGTTATCTCGCTGCTTTCTCCGGCAATCTGGCAGGGAAGAATCTGCATCCTTATTTTGTCCCTCCTGTCTACGACTTATTGCAACCGGAAGGATTCTTCAAAATTGAAGAAGAACAAATATCTTCCATCAATATCCGTATTCGTGAATTAGAAAACAATCGTTCTTATCTCGATTTAAAAGAAAAGTGGAAGACGGAAACGGAACAGGCTAAAGCAATCTTGAATCAGGCTAAAGCAGCACTCAAAGCAGCAAAGGAGGCGAGAGAGATTCGCCGCCAATCATCCTCTGCCCTTTCCGAAGAGGAACAAGCCTCCCTGATCCGGGAAAGCCAATACCAGAAAGCGGAATACAAACGACTGGAAAAAAAATGGAAGAAACGATTGGAAGAACTCGAAACGGAAACGAGACACTTCGAGACTGAAATAGAACAACTGAAAACCGAACGGAAGGAACGTTCGGCAGCCTTGCAAAGAAAGTTGTTCGAGCAGTTCCGGATGCTGAATGCCAGAGGAGAAGTGAAAGACCTATACACTATCTTCGAGCAGACAGTTCAGAAAGTTCCTCCTGCCGGTGCGGGTGAATGTGCTTTGCCTAAATTGTTGCAATATGCGTATCTTCATCAATTAAAGCCATTGGCTATGGCTGAATTCTGGTGGGGAGACTCTCCTAAAAACGAAATCCGGCATCACGGATATTATTATCCTTCCTGCAAGGGAAAATGTGAACCTATTTTACAGCATATGTTGCAAGGACTGGAAGTAGACGAGAATCCGTTGCTGAACTCCATCCATGAGGATGAAGAACTGGAAATCGTATATGAAGATGAATGGTTAGTGGTAGTCAATAAGCCGGCAGGAATGTTGTCCGTTCCGGGAAAGGAGGAGGACAGAGATTCAGTTTATCATCGCCTGAAAAAGAAGTATCCCGATGCTACCGGACCTATGATTGTACATCGCCTCGATATGGCGACTTCCGGATTATTGCTCGTAGCTAAAACAAAAGAGGTGCATCAACATTTGCAGGCACAATTTGCAAGCAGAAGTATCAAGAAACGCTATGTAGCCGTGTTGGATGGGGCAACAGCAACAGTAGAGAAGACAGCACTGCCGCCCGGAAGAACAGGAAGAATCGAACTCCCTCTCTGTTTGAATCCTCTTGATCGTCCCCGGCAAATCGTCAGTAGAGAACACGGGAAAGAAGCGATTACAGAATACCGCATCATCAGTGAATCAGAAAAACACATCCGGATTGCTTTCTATCCGTTGACCGGACGGACACACCAATTACGGGTACACGCCGCCCATCCGGAGGGTTTGGGTTGCCCCATTCTTGGGGATGAACTTTACGGAAAGAAAGCGGACAGACTATACCTCCACGCCGAATATATAGAGTTCCGTCATCCCATCAGCGAAAAGATTCTACGCATACAGAAAGAGGCCGACTTCTAAACAGTAACCGTACTTGTGAACACCTGCTTCTTCAACCTGCGATAAACGTAGATAAATGCCGGTACGAGGAACAAATCTGCCGCTATCCAAGCCATCGGATCACCGTAGCAGACAGCAATAAAACCGAATGCAGGCACAGCGTAAATGCTGACAAGGATACGCGCAATCATCTCCGCCACTCCCGAAAACATGGCTAGATTGGTATATCCCACTCCCTGAATCGTGTAGCGCAGGATACACAACAATCCAAGCATCGGGAAGAACATACAGGAGATATGCAGGAATAACTCGGTATCCAACAGAATTTCCGTTTCCGACGGATCTACAAAGATCAATGCAAAATATTTGGCTCCCACCATCAGAAGAACGAATGTAAATGCCGCATAAACGATCATCATCAAAGCACTCGCCTTAATTCCCAACCAGACACGCTCCGGTTTTCCTGCCCCATAATTCTGTCCGCTATACGTAGCCATCGCAATTCCCAGACTCTCGAACGTGCAGATAAAGAACATCTTGATGCGCATAGCAGACGTAAAAGCTGCCACACACGCTGTTCCCAATGCATTATTCGCACTCTGAAGCATGATACTGCCAATAGCGGTAATAGAAAATTGCAATCCCATCGGAACCCCCATCGCCAATAAGGTACGGGCCAGTCCGGCATGAAACCTTCGATCCTCGGAGGAAGTAGCCCGTAAGATCGGGAATTTCCGAAGCATATATAAATAACATAGAATGGCGGAAAGCCCTTGCGAGAAAACCGTAGCGATAGCCGCTCCCATCACGCCCCATCCTAACACCAAGATGCAGAATAAATCCAAGAAAACATTCAAGACCGTAGAGAACAGCAAGAACCAGAATGGAGTTTTGCTATCTCCCAAAGCCCGCATGATACTTGCCAACAAATTATAGAAGAATGTACAAGGAATACCGATAAAAGTAACAAACAAATAATCATAGGCCCCATCGAAGATATTCCCGGGTGTCTGCATCCCCCGCAAGATATCCCGGCAATAGAAACCGGAGACAGCGGCGATCACCACGGACATCACCGTAGCCAATTGCAACCCCACCGCCACGTAACGGCGCATCGTCGCATAATCCCTCGCCCCGAACTTCTGAGCTACCGGGATGCCAAAACCAGCGCAACATCCGTTACAGAATCCCAGAATCAAGAAAATCACCGAGGTACTGGCTCCTACGGCAGCCAGCGAATTTATACCTAGAAATTTACCTACGATAGCGGCATCGATCAAGGAATAAGTCTGCTGAAGTAAGTTTCCGAGCAATAATGGCATCGTGAAACTGAATAGAAGAGGGAATACAGCTCCCCCCGTCATCTCTTTTGAGTTTGCCATACATCTAACAAATAAAAGGATTTAAGAAAGACGGATAAGTCGTTACAAAGGTAATCAATCACTAATAAAAAACAATTCCCGCCCGCTATTATTTTAAGCGGTAATTTACAAGAAACAACGATGCCCATCGTAAGGTTATAAGAATGCCCATCGTAAACTCCTTACAATGGGCATTCTTAACTCCTTACGATGGGCATTCAAAGAAAGCCCTATCTGAGATTCGTTTATTTTAGCAATGAACAAGGACAAAGATGATCCTTCTCGATATCCTTGAAATAGTTATAAGTACCTACCTTAAGATCCGCGCAAGCCGCCTCATCGCAAACAATGATTCCCTTCGGATGCAACTGCAA
>OMFI01000510.1_pt1 | contig 12652 bp, 9 predicted proteins | sample 1645591 | NCBI WGS metagenome assembly OMFI01 (sample SAMEA103958112, study PRJEB25191) | human gut metagenome | biome: human-associated habitat [ENVO:00009003]; feature: intestine environment [ENVO:2100002]; material: feces | place: Germany | collected 2013/2015 | reverse complement strand
TTGTTTCTGCCGAGGAAGCAATTGGCCATATTAATAGCGGCGACAGAATTGTTACTTCCTTCGGATGCTGCGAGCCGCTCGGAATTGAACGGGCACTTGCCGAAAATTATATGAACTACAATGATGTGCAAATAACGAATATGCTTATCATAGGCGACACACCTTGGGTGCGCCCGGAGATGAAGGGTCATATTACCTACAATTCGTTTTTTGCTTCAAAATCAAACAGAAAAGCGATATCGGAAGGAATTGCCGATTTCACAACAAGCAACTTTTACGAAATTCCGAGTGTGCTTAAAAATGTTATCAAGCCGCGGGTTTCAATAGTTTCCGTTTGCCCGCCCGATGAAAACGGCTATGTTTCACTCGGCACGAACATTGATTATATTGAAAGCACGCTTTCTTACTGCGAGGTAAAAATAGCGCAGGTAAACAAATATGTTCCCCGCACTCACGGCAAAGCATTGAAGCATGTGAGCGAGTTTGATTATTTTGTTGAGATAGACGAACCGTTGCCCGAAGTTCCGTCAGTTGAATTGAATGATGTTGAAATTCAAATCGGCAAAAACTGTGCAGCACTTGTTAAGGACGGCGATTGCATTCAGCTCGGAATCGGCGGAATACCGGATGCTATTTGCGAGGAGCTTAAAACAAAGAAAAACCTTGGGCTTCATTCGGAAATGGTTGGCGACGGAGTTGTTGATTTGCTGAAAAGCGGCGTTATAAACAATTCCATGAAGCAAACGCACAAAGGCAAAACAATTTTGGGATTTGCATTCGGCACAAGAAAGCTTTTTGATTATATTGACGATAATCCGGATGTTGAAATGTATCCGATAGAATATGTTAATTACCCTCCTAACATAGCAAAAAACAATAATTTCATTTCGATAAATTCCTGCATTCAAATCGACCTTATGGGTCAGGTTGTGGCAGACACTATGGGCCAAATGCAGTTTTCCGGAGTCGGCGGTCAGGTTGATTTTGTAAGAGGTGCAACGATGAGTAACGGCGGCTTATCGATTATCGCAATGACCTCCACCACAAAGCACGACACAATTTCGAAAATTGTGCCAACAATTACTCCCGGCTCTGCAGTAACAACAACAAGAAATGATGTTAACTGCGTTGTTACTGAATACGGAGCAGCAATGCTTAAAGGCAAAACACTTAAAGAAAGAGCAAGAGAGCTTATTAAAATTGCCCACCCAAAGTTCAGAGACGAACTTTGCAAGGCATTTGAAGAGAGATTTAACGAAAAAGCGTTTTAACTAAAGATGCAATGTAGTGTTTTTTAAATTATATAATTATTCCTTTTTACTATTCTTAACTTTTGTAAGAATTCACAATTTTTTTTGAATGTGCTGTGTGCTATAATATTTATATAAATTATATAAACACCCTAAGCAAATAAGGAGCAAAAATGGGAATTTATAAAACAGAGCATTTCGGCATTGCAAGAAAAATCGTTTCAAATATGACTTCACAAAGCTGGGAGGAAATCCCCCACGCGGCAATGAGCTATGAAGCCGATGTTACGGAAATGATGAAATATGTTAAAAAGCTGAATGAAAATGTTACCGATAAAAGCAAAAAAATAACGGTAAACACCGTTATGATGAAAATAATCTGCGAAGGCCTTAAAGCTGCGCCGAAAATGAACGCAACGCTTGATTTCAACAGAAAGCTTGTTCGCGGCTCACTTCATTATCACGATAACATTGATGTTTCCATGCCGATGATGCTTCACACCGGCGAGATGATGACGGTTAATATGCATGATATGGGCAACAAATCCCTTTCGGAAATGACTGCCGCAATTAACGATACAGTCAGGCGTGCAAACAACAGCGATATGAATGAGGTAATGTTTGAAGTTTCGCTCGACAACACAATAAACGGTCTTAAAGAGGGCAAGGTCGGCCAAACCGTTTACAGGCTTTACGGCTCAAAAATGCCCGGCAAGCACAAGGTGCACACTCTTTCGGGCGATGCAAAAAAGGAATATTATTCCATTTCGCATAAGGATAGGCTTACCAAGCACGATATCGAGCAAGGAACAACCACCATTTCAAACCTCGGCTCAATTTACAGAAATCAAAAGGGCCTTTGCCTGCTGCTTGAAATAATTCCGCCGCAAACAACGGCATTTGCCGTAAACGCAATCCAAAAGCGCCCTGTTGTTGAAACAAACGAAAAAGGCGAAGATCAGATTGTTGTTAAATCAATTCTTCCGCTTACCATTGCAATCGACCATCGTTCTCTTGATTATAACGATTGCGTGCCTTTCTTTGAAAAGCTTGATGAAATATTTGCCGATCCTTCGGTTATTCTCGGCTGGAAATAGTTATAAAATCCAAAATAAACCAAAAGCATACGATAATTAAATATCGGATGATTTTTTATGTATATGATAACTAATAACAAAAACAATTTTTTCTTCCTGCGTTTTGCTTTATTATCCAAAACCAATAACAAAAAGCACCAAGGATTTAAAACCTTGGTGCTTTTTCTTTATTTTTTCTTTATTTTTTCTTTTTGATTTTATTGAGCATATCGTTAATCTTTAAAATATCCTCTTTGCTCACTTTGCCGCCGAGCATCATAAGCGCGCGTTTAAGCGTAAAGCCCTTGGCCATTTCAATCATTGTTTTATTGATTTTAACGCCGGCAACGCTCATTCCGTTTTTATCACCCGAAGAAGCCGAAAGGGATTTTTTCAGAATTTTAACAAGCTTCAGCGCAAAGATTTTGCCTTTAAAGGTTGAAATAATATCGCCGATGGTATCGTTTACGGAATAATATCCGGGCGGAGTGTTAATTTCAAACCAGTTGATAACCGCGCCTTCCTCTTTCATTCTGTATGCTTCATTAAAAGCTTCAACCTTTTTGATAACGCTTTCATCGGTGCAATCCCCTGCTTTTGCGATCAGCTTGCTCTCGCCGTTATTAGGCACTTCAAAATAGAAGAAAGGATATTCGCCCTTTGTTTGCTTGCCGAGGCTTTCGCCGTTTACGAAAAGCTCTACCTGCGGCTGATTTGAATAAACGGTAACCTTTGTTACAGGCTCTACCCTGTCAACATATCTTTTGCCGCAGATATGAACTAACGGCTCATCGGAAAGCCAAGCCTTATATGCATAGAAGGAATCTTTTTTATACTTACGGTCAAACGTTACAAGACCCTTATGATTCATACCGTTTTCGCCGCCTTCGGCTCTTGCGTCGGCCGCAAAATCAAACATATTCCAAACATGGGTTGCCCAAAGATAAGGCCTTTTTGAAATTTGCTTAATAAGCTCCTCGTGATAATAAGCCTGATATTCTTCGGTATAATCGCCCTGCTCCGGCTCTGAAGTGTGCCAATTAAGTGCCTCGCAGCCGTATTCACTTATGCCGATTGCCTTATTCGGAAATTTTTTATGGAAATTATCAAACCACGGGCCGTACATATGAACATTACCGCCGTACCAGCCGAAATAATGGTTATACGAAAGCACATCCGAGATTGCGTTTATTTCATCATCGGGTTGGCACATGGTTACTGTTGCCATTGTGGTAAGCCTTGTGGAATCAATGCTGTGAGCAAGCTCATTAAGCTCTTTATGATTTGAAATCATATCGGGAGTTGATTTTCCGCCCATTGTGATTTCGTTTGAAAGCCCCCAAACAACGATTGAGGGGTGATTATAATTTTGATAAATAAGCTCTTTCATTTGCGAAAGAGTATTTGCCCTCGCATTGGGCAGGTGATTTGAAATATAGGGAATTTCAGCCCAAACAACAAGCCCGCGTTCATCGCAAAGATCATAAAATTCCTGCGCGTGCTGATAATGGGCAAGTCGAATTGTGTTTGCTCCCATTTCGCAAATCAAATCAATATCCTCTTTATGATGTTGATGGAGAAGTGCATTGCCGATTTGAGGTCTGTCCTGATGGCGTGAAACGCCGCGAAGCGGATATTCTCGACCGTTTAAGATAAATCCCTTATTCGGGTCAATCTTAAAGCTGCGGCAACCAAAGCGGCAGGAAACGCAATCAATCTCTTCGCCGTTTACAAGAAGGACGGCGCGTAAAGTGTAGAGATAAGGGTCTTTAACACCGTTCCAAAGGTGAACGGCATCAATATGCATATTCGCGTGATAATCGCCCGAAACCTCGGCAGAAGCTATCACTTCATCTTTATCAAGGATTTCAAAACGCACAGATGCATTTTCATCGGTGGCAACATAAGCAACCGCGTCAACATCCGCGCCTGTGCCCGTTACCTTTGGCGTAACGGAAATTCCGGGTGCGCCGAAATAATCAAGGTCAAAATGAGATTTTGAAACGCCGATAAGCTTAACGGAGCGATAAATGCCGCCGTAAAAAGTGAAATCCGCCGTTTGGGGATAAACATAATCATTTGGGCTGTTATCGGCGGCAACAACAAGCAAATTGCTCTCCTGAATATTGCTGAGCTTTGCCCTGAATGCGGAATAACCGCCATCGTGCTGAGCGACAAGTTCGCCGTTGAAATAAACCTTTGCGCTTGAATTAACGGCGTCAAACTGAAGATAATGTTCATCTTCATCGCCGAAATCCGCAAGGCTGAGCTGCTTAACATAATAGCATGTGCCGCGGTAATAATCGTTGCCGCCGTCCTGCCCGTCCGTACCATTCCAAGTATGGGGCAAATTAACCTTTTCCCAATCATGCGGCATTACATGCGGAATAGATTTGGCTTCTTTTGAAAAAAGCCAATTATCGTTTATATTTTTTATATTTCTCATTATAATTCCTCCGATTATTCAAAAACAAATGTATTTATAGAATTAGCGGTAATTTCGTATTTATCCTTTAAAGCACCGGAATAGGTGTTGCTGCATTTAAGCTCACTGTTTGTAGTATAAACCGAAACATTTGAATAATCATCGAGTGAAAATTTAACATTTCGCGAATTTTCTTCGTTGACAACCACAACAACAATTTTACCGTCCGGAGTTTTAAAAGCAGTTTCATTCACAAGTTCGCGATAAGTTGTTCCCTCATCGGTTTTCGAAGATGTTAAGGTAAGCATGCCGTCGCCGCAATCGAGCACCTGCGAGCCGGCGGGCACAAATTTTGAAAACTGCATATAGCCGTAAAGGCGATAAGCGGTGTAATAATCGGCTGTGTTATTCGGGTCTGCAACCAAAAGTCCGTCGGAATAATCTTTACCGTCGTCTCCGACTCCGATTTCATTAACCGCAACCCAATTACACCAGGCGTTTACATTAAGCTTTGAAATATCGTTTGATATAACACGCGCCATAATGCAGGCAGTTGCGGGATCAGAAGCATCATGCGCCGAGGGTAATTCGCACCATTCGCTCATATCGGAACGCACTGAAACATTTTTATCAATCCATTTACCGAATTTACTTTTTTTGAGCGCATTTGTATCGTTAAAATAGGAATGGAAGCTGTGAACGCCGAGCACGGAACTGATATCTTCATCGGCAGCCATTGCTTCATAATAGCCTTTTGCGGTATCGCCGATATTTCCGCTTTCAAGCGCGCAAAGCTTAACATCCATATTACGCTCTTTAATCCCTTTGGCAAAAAGCTTCAAAAGCTCAACAGCCTGCTCTTTTTCATAGTGGCAACCCTCCTGAGCGGGGCTTTCACCACCCCATCCCCACTGAGGTTCATTTATTGGCGAAATAAATTTAACAGGCACGCCTTCATCAATAAAATGCTGAGTAATCGTTAAAAAATAATCAACATAATCTTGGTATTTTTCAGGCGATATATTGGAAGATTCGCCGTCGTCTGCGCCGCTTGAGCGGCCGTTTATGCACATGGAATAGTGCGGCGAATTGGCAAAGAGCACCACGGTATCAACGCCGCGGTCAAGTGCTGCCTGAAGCATAAGCCTTGCGTTTTCGCTTTTTGACCAATCATATTCATAGCTGCCGCTTTGCTCATTATAGCAATAAAAGCTTTCTCCGAGCCGCCATTCACTTGTTATGACCGTATTATCGGGGTCATAACCGCCGTAAAGGCAATAGCGATATGTATCAAGATTCAGCCCTTTATCTGTGAAAAGCACATCTGCAATTTGATTTCTGGTTTCTTCATCGTCTATATTATCTGCCCACCAGCAATCGGATGTTCCCCAGCCGTAAAAATCGCGAAGCGGTGATTTTGTATCAACCTTAACGGTGAGTGTGCAGCTGCGCGAAGCGGCGTAATAAATGCCACAAACGGCGCACACGGCAAAGATGATTGCCAAAATCGCAGCAAGAATTTTAAAAAACACTTTTTTTGCTTTTTTCATAAAAATACCCCTGAAACATATTGATTTACCGCTGAAATAATGTTAAAATATCATCCATGCGGGTTTGGTGGAATTGGCAGACACGCAAGATTTAGGATCTTGTGGGCGACCGTGCAGGTTCAAGTCCTGTAACCCGCACCATGTTCATAGACTAAAAATGCGGCTGTAGTTCATCGGTAGAATGCAAGCTTCCCAAGCTTGACAGGTGGGTTCGACTCCCATCAGCCGCTCCACACCTGCGGTGAGCATTTCGCATCATCGCAGTTTTTTATTTATGCCACTACACGGAACAAGCGCCGTAAAATCAGATAAGTTTTTTCTGCGGTGAGCATTTCGCCAAACCGCTTTTTTACTGTTTAAATTTAAACGAGCTTAAAAGACATCCCGAGTGAAAATCATTCGGGATGATTTTTCACTATTCCGTAAACTGCGCAATAAACCGCCTTGGCGCCGTATGCTTTTAACGTGAGTGCCGCAGAAGAAAGAGTTGCACCCGTTGTTTTAACATCATCAATCAAAAGAATTGTTTTGCCTGCCACATCGGCATTATCCGCCAAATCAAAGGCATTATACATATTCACAAATCTGTCTGCCGCGGACTGGCGCTTTTGCATTTTTGTTTTATGCTTTTTACGAAGTGCGGTTTTAACCGGTATTTTGAGGTTTTGCCCCACCCTTTCGGAAAGCAATTTCGCCTGGTTAAATTCCCTTTGCCTTTCGGCATAAAAGCTCATCGGCACAAATGTGGCATAATCAAAATACACAAGCTCATAAAAATCCGAAACAGCTTTTGAAATTTCATCGCCCTGTGCGATTGCAAGTTGAGGCATATCGTGCATTTTCAAATTCAAAACGCCCTTAGCAACACAGCCGCCGTGCTCGTAATAATACGGCGCGACAACAGCCTTATATTCGGGTGAATGCTTTGACTTTTTGCACACACATTCGGATTTTTCACAACCGCATTTAAAGCAAAGCGGCGCGGAAACGCGCTTTAACGCTTTACAATCCGGGCAAAGTTCTTCATCGATTTCAACAACCTCGCCGCAAAGCGCGCATCTTTTCGGAAACAGCATATCGGACAAAGCCGAAAACATTTCTTTAATCATAATCTAAACTGTTAAATAAGGCGCAAGAGCCTCATAAGTTGCATCGCCGATGCCGCTTATATTCTTAATTTCTTCAACGCTTTTATATGCGCCGATTTGCTCTCTGTATGCAACGATTGCCTTTGCGCGGCTTTCACCTATTCCGTCTATCGCAAGCAAATCATCGACAGTGCAGGTGTTTAGATTTATTTTATCGGAAGTATGCGCCGTGGTTTCGACGGACTGATCCGAAAAGCTCGGCGAATACACAACAGTGTTTATTTCGTTATTTGATTTTGTGCCGACCTTTGGCTGAGAAAAAGCAATATAGCCGAAAACAGCGGCAAATATAAACATGGCAACTGCAAGCAAAATGAAAACCTGACTTTTGCCGCCGTTGTTTTTATCGCTCATAAAATCACCGAAGCTTTCTTATTTGTGCAGAAAAAGCCCGCACGATTATAAAACATATGAATTTAATTTATAACGATTATTCTTCGGAAGCATCGTTCCAAGGCAAATCATTTTCCTGCTCCGCTTCTTGAGGCTCGGGCATTGCGTCTTCAATTTGCATTTGAACGGTGTTTTCCGCCGTGAAATTATCGCCCTCATCATAGGCGCGCTTTTCGAGCCACATTTGCTTATTCATAAGCACCTGGCGGGGTTTACTTCCCTCGGGAGGGCCGATAACGCCGTATTCCTGAAGCTGATCGATAATTTTCGCCCCTCTTGCATAACCGACGGAGAGCTTTCTTTGCAGGAAAGAAGTTGAAGCCGTGCCGGTTTCCATAACAATTTCGGCGGCTTTTTCAAAGAGCGGATCAAAATTACTGTCATCCTCATCGCCCTCAAACGGGCTTTTCTTTTCCTGAACTGCCTTTGCTTCTATTTCCTTTTGAATATTTTCATCATATTCGGATTCGCCCTGATTCTTAATAAAATCACAAAGCTCTTCAATTTCCTCATCACTGATAAAGCAGCCCTGAACACGAATGGGCTTGCTTGCGCCGATGGGATTATACAGCATATCGCCCTTGCCGAGCAGCTTTTCCGCACCGCTTGAATCAAGGATTGTTCTTGAATCTATTTGGGAAGAAACCGTAAGTGCAATACGCGATGAAATATTCGCCTTAATAAGACCCGTTATAACATCAACGGACGGCCTTTGAGTTGCGATAACAAGGTGCATACCTGCGGCACGCGCCATCTGGGCAAGGCGGCAAATGGAATCTTCGACCTCTTTTGGCGCCGCCATCATCAAATCGGCAAGCTCGTCTATAAATATGCAAATTTTAGGCATCGGCTCCATATCATCGTGCTTTTGCACGTATTTATTATAGCCCTCTATATCCCTAACGCCTGTTTCGGAGAATTTGGCATAGCGCTGAAGCATTTCCGAAACCGCCCATCCGAGCGCACCGGAAGCCTTGCGCGCATCGGTTACTACGGGAACAAGCAAGTGCGGAATGCCTACATATTTTGAAAATTCTACCTGCTTGGGGTCTATCATCAAGAATTTAACTTCATCGGGCTTTGCACGGTAAAGAATTGAAACAATAATCGAATTCATGCAAACGGATTTACCTGATCCCGTGGTGCCGGCGATAAGCAGGTGAGGCATTTTTGCAACATCGCAAAAGACGCAGTTGCCGGAAATATCCTTGCCGAGTCCTGCCGAAAGCTTTGACTTTTGGCGTGAAAATTCGGGGGAATCGATGATTTCCCGCATAGAAACGGAATTTCTGATTGCGTTTGGAACTTCGATACCGACGGCGGCCTTGCCCGGAATAGGTGCTTCAATTCTGATTGATGTTGCCGCAAGATTAAGCGCAATATCATCTGTCAGAGTAGTTATTTTGGAAATACGGATACCCGTTGCAGGCTTCAGCTCATAGCGCGTTACGCTCGGACCGCGGCTGATATCGGTTATAGTGGCGTCAACATTAAAAGAATGAAGAGTATCCACAAGCTTTTCTGCGCTGTTTTTAAGCTCGTTGCTCACATCCTTTTCCTGTGCGTGCTTTGCGTACTTTAAGAGCGACACGGGAGGAATAACATAATCCTCTACCGTGGAGTTCATTTGGTCGTCCGAAACCTCAAATTTTTCGGCAGGCTTATCCGCCTCCGCCTTTTCGGATTTTTTATTTTTCGGTTCCGTTACATTTTCAACAATTTCGTCAATAGTTTTAACTTCTTCTGCAAGCTGAGGAGCGGGTTGTGCTTTCTCCGCCTTTTTCTTTGCCATAGCGGCGTTAATATCATCAATAATTTGCTGAGAAACCCTCATTTCCTCTGTTTGGGGAATTTCAGGCTCGTCCTTTTTCTTTTTCTTAGTCTTTATTTTTTTATCGTCTGAATCGGCTTCATCACCGGGAGCAACCGGATCAAGCGGCACATCAATTGCAACCTTTGCTTTTCTGCGCTGCTCGATTTTTTCATCAATAGCAGGCTTTACCTTATCATAAGTTGCCGTTGCAGGCTTTGCCGCGCCCTTAAGAAACTGAATTATCGTTATTCCGCTGAGGAACATAAACACAACGAAAATCAAAATCAAATCAACGATAACGGCGGGGGCTTTGCCAAGCGTGAGCATAAGCCAGCCGAGAACTCCGCCGAAAAAGCCGCCGTTAAAAATTTCCGGTGCCTGATTATATGAATTGACAACCGCGTCTTTAAACACATCTCCGGGTTGATTTTGGCAAATATGAATAAATGCGGAAATGAAAAGCACCATCAAAACGCTTTCAAGGCTTTTAACAAGCAACAGCTTCGGTTCATGATCTTTTATCGAATAGAGCACGGTTATAACAACGGTTAAAATCGGAAAAACCCAAGCCGCAAACATACCGAATGCGCCAACATAAAGATTATGTAAGAAAAGCCAAGCGCCCTGCCCTTTTATGATTGAAATAAAGAAGAACAACACAGAAAGAGCAAAAAGCACTACGCCGGCAACACGGCTGATGTCGGCACTGTTGTCCCTAACGATTTGCTGCTCTTTTTTTCTTGAATTATTCGGTTTTTTAGAAGAATTTTTATTTTTAGTATTTGCCATATTTACCTCTTATAATTGCCGAATTATTTTCTTACGATGATTTCGATTATTCCTATTATCAGCGTAAGACCGCCTACGGTGAAGCCATAGTACGAAAAACAATTAAGCGAATTGCTTTTAACAATCTGCAACAAAAATTTTGACGCAATAAATGTGAGCGCGATTGCGATAACCACACCGATAATGCCCGCAAAAATATTAACATAGGAAACGCAGGTTGCTATTTCAATAATACCCTGCACCAAAAGAATCGGTGCGCTCAGTGAAATAAAATATCTGAATGCAATTTTGGGATTTGTGCCGAAAAGCGCAAGAATTGCTATTACAATAGCGCAGAGCGAAAGCCCCGAAACGGGCAGCGCAAAAAAAACTGCGCAGCCCACAACAAGCACCGCGGGAAGCGAAAGCTGAGTGCCTTTTTCGTTTTTTTTGAGCCTGAAATACGCAAAGAGCAACAAAACGGCATCCACCAAAAAGCAAATGCCCTCGGAAACCAAATTGCCGTCATAAGCATAGGCGTGCAAAACGCCGTAAATATTTGTGCTGCCGACGGGAATTAAATACGCAAGCATAAATATATACGGAATAAAAGTGTAGTACATAAACTTGCGGGAATTTGCCGTTTTCTTCAAATCAAGCTTTTTTGTGAAAAGCTCTTTACCCGTTAAAACAAATTCAAATATAAGCTTTAAAAAGACCTTCCAGAATGCCGCGATTATGCCCAAGGCAATACCGATATGTATAAGCCCGGTAAGCTCCGAGCAAGAACCGGTAAACCTGCCGGAAAAATCATGAAATATCGCCGAATGACCGCTTTCCGACAGCGGAAAAATATAAGTCAGCACCTGGCCGATTGCTTGAAATATCGCTGTTAAAATCGACAAAATTTTTACCTCCGAACAGAGAAGCGTTATCAAGAAAATATCCGCACCTTAAATAATCGTAAGGATTGCTTGAGCGTGCACCGCCGCTTTTCGCGGCAAAAGCAGAATTTGAAGCGAAGATTTCACCCTCGCAAACAACCGACCAAATCATTGCGCCGCCTCGCTTTCAATTACCGAGTTGAGATAATCGAGAGCATCGCAAAGCCCTCCGAGCGAATCGACAAGCCCGCATTCAACCGCGCCTTCGCCGTCCAGCACTGTGCCCACATCCATAACAAGCTCGCCTGTTTTCATCATAAGGGAGCGAAAATCGGCTGCGGAAATTTTAGAATTATTTTCAACGAAATTAACGATTCTATCCTGCATTTTTTCAAAATAAGAAAGCGTTTGCGGCACGCCGAGCACAAGGCCGTTGAGGCGCACGGGGTGCACCGTCATCGTGGCGCTCGGAACGATAAAGCTTTTTCGGCATGAAACCGCAAGCGGCACGCCGATTGAATGGCCGCCACCGAGAACGAGAGAGGCTGTTGGAGTTTTCATTGTGGACAAAAGCTCTGCAATCGCAAGGCCTGCCTCCACATCGCCGCCGACCGTGTTCAGCACCACCATCAGCCCTTCCACCGTGCTGTCCTGCTCAATTGCTGCGAGCGCCGGTATAAGGTGTTCGTACTTCGTGGTCTTGGTCTGGGGAGGGAGAAGAAAATGTCCCTCGATCTGCCCGATTATCGACAGACAGTGTATGTTATGCGGAGCGTTGACCGTCGCTATCATTCCGTTGTCGATCATCTGCTGGTTCTGCTCCTCAGTAAACGGAGCTTCATTCCTGTTTTCATCGCACATGCTGAATTTTCCTCCTGAAACATTTTTTGTATATATTATTTCAGTTACACGTGAGATTATGCAGATATATCACATCAATAATAGTCATTGAGTGCGTACATATTTATTATAGCACAAATCTCTCTATAAATCAAATACTTTTTGGCACATTTTTTCGCCCCGGATATTTTTTCCGTACAACTCATCATATAAGCCCCCGAACAAGCATATATTGCTGTTGAAAGCAATACCTACGCACCCGTGAAGGAGGATACAATGGAAGAAATGAACAGAAAAGCTGACGCGGTGTTCATGACCGAGACCCTTTTCGACGGTCAGACCGAGCAGGGCGTTGAGCTTGACCATGTGCTGCCGGACTATTACCCGGAGATCTTCAGGATACTTAAATGCTGTCTGTCGCCGAGAGTGATCTCCGCTGCGGTATCAGGGAACAAGATAATGCTTGACGGAGTTGTGCTCATCAAAGTGCTGTACCTCGCTGAGA
>OMFI01000474.1_pt1 | contig 13256 bp, 8 predicted proteins | sample 1645591 | NCBI WGS metagenome assembly OMFI01 (sample SAMEA103958112, study PRJEB25191) | human gut metagenome | biome: human-associated habitat [ENVO:00009003]; feature: intestine environment [ENVO:2100002]; material: feces | place: Germany | collected 2013/2015 | reverse complement strand
GGCCGGGAGCGTGTCCGGCTTGACGAGCCGTGGACGCCCCTGAACCGGGCCGGGCGGTGGTCCTGGTGGAACTGGGACAGCCGGACGGCGAATCCGGAGGACTATGCCCGCAGCTATGACGTGGTGAGCGTCGGCAATCCCCGGCCTCCCCACGTTCCCAAAAGCGCCCGTAGGGAAGTCATGCGCGCCCTGTGCGACGCCCGTTTGAATCCATGAATGCTCCGGCAACCACGGATATGCCCCCCTTCAACTACCCGTTGAAACAACAACAGCCAACCAAATAAAACCAATCAGTAAAACCATGTCAGACAGAGACTTGAACATCAACATCAGAACGACCGCCGACACCTCCGGCGCCGACCAGACAACGGAAGCCATCAACAAGACCAGGGAAGCCGCCCGGGGAGCCGGCGGAAGCGCGGACGCCATCAACCAGGTAACCGACTCCCTGAACAACGTCAAAACGGCCGCTGAAGAAACCGGCGCCGCCATGAAGGACGGCATGGGGGCGGAATATGAACAAGCCCTGGAAAACGCCAATTCCAAACTTGACCAATACGCCGACGCCCTGACTGCCGCCGGCTCCCGGATGAAAGCCGCCTTCAACGACAACCCGGGATTGACCGGGTTTATTGACGAAGTCACCAACGCCGTGCTGACCTCCGAGGAATTCAGGAAGAAGCTGGAACAGGTGGATGACGTCTTTGAAGTCCTCAATAACAAAATGTCTGATTTGGACCTTGGGGCGAAATGGGGAGATGACCTTGACGAAAACCTTCAACAAATCATCGACGGCTACAACAAGGAAATGGACGCCGCCGACAAGGCCGCGGAAAAGGCGGAAGCCGCGGAGGCCCGGAAGCAGCAGGCCGCCGCCGCCACGGTGGAACGGCTGGAAGCCAACAACCGCCGCGCCTCCGCCACCTATGAAGAACTGCAGGCCGAACTGGAATCCTACATTGCCAAACTGGAAGAAGCCCGGAAGGCCGGGGACAACGTAGCCCAGGCGGACGCCCTGAAGAATATCCAGGATTTGGGACGGCGCATCAAGACGGCCGGGGATGCCGGACAACTCACTTCCACGCAGGTCAAGGGGCTGGCCGGGCAAATCACCATTGCGGCAACGCGCATCCTCGGCATGTCCAGTTCCCTGCGTGGGGCTATTCCGTTTATTCGTCTTTTTGGAACCACCATTAAAACGGCTATGGGGCCGCTGGGCTGGGCTATGCTGCTGATCCAGGGGCTGACCGCCGGCATTACCGCTTTGATTGACCATTTCAAGGCTAAGAGTGATGAACTTGACAAGGCCGCCGAGAAGGCAACCGAAAGGATGAAAAAACGTGCCAGGGATGCTGCCGAAGCCATCAAAAAGAGTTATGAGGCCATCCAAGACTATAACAAAGCCGACCGGACGCAGGAAATCAACAAAGGGTTCGAGGACTTCATCAAGGGCATTACGACGCAATACCGCTTGCAAACGCAGGAGATTGAACGGCAAATCCAGCTACGGAGAGAGGAAGCCGCCCGCCAGAAGGGTATTGACACGCAGGAAGCCGAGCTTGCCCGCGTGAAGTTGGACAATGACTTTGAAGACGGCAAAATCACCAAACGTCAGCGGGACTACGGCATGATGATGATTGACCAGAATCTTGACGACAAAATACGCCGCCGGGATCTGGAAGTAGCGCAGAAGGAATTCATGGACTACGGAAAGCAGTTGGATACGGCCGTTCAAAACCGTGACCGTTTGCAAGATAAGGACTTTGACATGAAGTTCATTCAAGGTCAAATGCCCTCCCTTCAAGAGGTTGAAAGACTGTTCCAGCAACAGTTCAAAGCCCAGGAACGGATTGATGCGAGTAACGGTAGAATTAGCAAGGTGAATGAAAAAATAAATGATATTGAGGCGTTAGCAAGAGTCCCTAACTCCGAAGGACGAAAAGCTAGGGAAGAATTGGCAAAACTTCAAGCCGAGAAGCAACGCCTTCTGTCTGCCCGTGATGCAGCCCAAAACGAGGGAAATGCCGCCACTGTCAGAATAGATGAACTCCGGGACTTGTTCCGCCAATCCGGCGTGAACTTTGAACCATCCTACCAGCAGGGAACGGACGTAACCAGCCGAACCGGGGAATATCAAAAAGCCCTGGAAGACCAGAACACCAAGGCAAAAGAACTTGCGGACAAACTTGCCGATGCCAGAGAAGAAGCCGGGAAGCTGGGGGATATTATGGGGGCCTATGAACGCAACATTGTTGATCAGGAGCGGAGCATCAGGACGCAAGACCGGCTCAATTCCGCCAATATTGACCTGTTCAACAAACGGGCCGACAAAAAGGAAGCCCAGGAAGCCAAGAAGGCCCAGGAAAAGCTTGAAAAAGAGCGGGACCGGGAACTGAAGAAGCTTCAGCGGGAACAGCAGAAAGATACTAAAGAGGCGTTTAAAACTTTTGTACAGGGATTGCTCATGAAAACGGGCGAAAGTTCTAGCCCCCAGCAGTCAGACCTGGCCAACAAGGCTCTTGATGCCATACGTAAAAATATTGAAGCTGCAGCCGCGGATGGACACATTGATGAAGCTGAAATGAGGGAATTAGGCAAGCTCTACGTTGCCAAGCTTCAGGAATTAGGACTGGCAACAAAACGTGCCATCAATGGATTGAAAGAGGAATTAACCCAGGGGTTGAGAGGAATCAATGCTCAAATTGACGCAATAGGTAAATGGGCCAATACTACCCAAAGGCAGAAACGCCCCGGGGGAATTGTTAATCTTCCTTACCGGAGATAGATTTCTTCAAAGGATTAAAAAATATATTTTATATCTTGTTGAAAAGTAGAAGGAACAATATGAAAACTATTTTTTGTATATAATATTCGAATCTTTTGTTTGAAAATAGTCATTGATAGTCAACCTTTCTAACAGAGTAGGGATTTCTACTATCATTGATAAGCTTGATGAGTTCACTAGATTTAATGACGAGTCCAAGGTTAATCATCTGTTTAGATATTATGATAGGGATAGGTGGAGGAGAAAAGCTGTTTTTTATAGAATTTCCATAACTATATCCTTCAGTTATAATGCCCAATAAAAAAACTTGTATAATTTTTTTGCTGGTAGATTTTAAATATTTAATAAGAAAAACAGGACTTCCGCTACTTCCTGGAAAGATGGAAGCATCAATGAGAAATTGATACTTTCCCTCATAATTTAACGAAATAGGTGTAGCAGTTATACCTTTTCGTGCAATAGGGGAGTTATTGTATGTATCGTATATTCCTGTAGGATAACCAATGAACAGAATATCTTCAATGGCATCAAAATTCTCCACTTGCTTCCGATTTGGAATTTGATTTGGAGTTAATGTTTTTGCAGAGGAAGGAATATCGTTCAATATACAAATAGCTATATCATACTGCAAAATTGTTATAAAATTATTTTTTATAACAAGAAAATCATCTTGACCATAAAATTTCAATTCTATTTCTTTTGAATCTTCAACAACATGTCTATTCGTTACCAAAAATATATTTTTATGAGAGTAAAATAAAAAACCTGTTCCAGATGTTAAGGAATCTTTATTTTTAATATTAATTAAGACAGTTGTTCTTAGTAATTGTTCTCCTATAGTAAGTATCTCTTTCATAAAATAATGTATGATATTTCATACATAGAATGTTCTCTAGAAATGTGAGGCACAGAAATGTTGTTGGTGTTGAGAATAGCAAGAATATAGCAGCAGAACTTTAGAAAACTGGAAATACAAAGGTTTTAGTCGTTTTCGAGAGAATAAGCGTTCTCTGGCTATAACGCACCAGAATTAAGATGCTTCTAACCATAGAGCCCCTAATTAGGGGCAGGAACGTTTTAATCCTTGTCAATATTATACATTCTCTTGGAAATTGTAGTGAGTAGCTCGACGGTATTAGAAAGTAATTTAATGACTTTGGCACACCAGAAGCATCCAAGGCAGGAGAAGGCTCCGGAAAGTAGGTAAATGAAGCCTAAGACTGGTTGCCGATCTTTTGCAGTTGAAAAAAGCAGCACAACCCCAGCGAGTAGAGCAAGAATACCTGCAATACGGAATAAGCCTTCAACGGTTATTTCCAACGGTTTAATATCCTTCTGTAACTCTTTCTTGGGCTGCTCCTTTGGAATGGGATCATATTCATTCATCAGTCTTTCCAAGGCTTGTTTTTTAGGTTCTTCACAGGGTTGAACTTCTTTCTTCCGCTCTTGCTCTAAAATTGTCCAAAACTGCACCCACTCTTGACCGCCAGCAATGCAAACAAGGCTTTTTTGTGTTATCTTGCCTTCGGCGTAGAAAGTTTCTAGTGATGCAAAGGAATACGGCCCTTCCGTCTGTCCTTCCTCCGTTGCAATGTAATACTGTTCCATTGCTTTTTATCATTTCCAGATAGTATTTTTCTGCAAGTCCAAAATAGACAAGGCTGATTTTTTCTGGCACTCTTCCTTCTGGAAAGAATTACCGAGAACACGAGCAAGAAGCTGTGACGCACTGCAAGTTGTCCGTAGGTTGTCCGTATAAGGGGTTAAATAGGGTCAAATACGGATAAGTGCGGACAATTATGAAAGGGGGGAGGATTAAATAACCCATTGAAAATGCTAGAAAAGTTAAAATAAGTTTAACGTCCGTAAGTGCCTTCTAAGCAGTGGGTCACTGGTTCGAATCCAGTTGGACGTGCCATTTTTTAACCCCGTATTCTTTTTAAGAATACGGGGTTTTTCATGCGATAAAAGCTTTTTCACCAAAAGGCGGCTTTCTTAAAAATGGAGAGGCAAGGTAAGTATGGTTAACTCTGGTGAACAGGCTGCATAGAAGCACTATTAAGCATGGTTCGGCCTGTTTTGCCAATCAATAGTGATTGATTTTCGAAACTGGAGGGATGGAGTAATGTGGCTGAAGATTTTTTTCTCTGTGTTGAGAGATAGGATAAGTCTGTGGCCGTCGTGATAAAAGGAACAAAAAAATGAAAGGATTCCGTGAAAGATTAAGAAGAAAGGCCCGGAAGGCCAGGCCGGAGGAGAACCTGCGATGTTTTAGAAAAATACCGGCATGGGTATGCAAACAGTGCATTTTCAGAAATTCTCCCGTGGATAAGAAAATTTGAACTTTTGAATAATTCTTATTTTATCCGGCGGTGGCAAACCTCTCCGGTATTGGTAATACGGAAGTATGGAGACGCCTTTGAATATTCATCCTGAGTGAGTACATTAACGCATAACTCCAGGATTTTATGCATGCCGTACATGGGAAGATCTATGTCCGGATGTAGTTCTTGGAACTTATGAACAATTTCCATTTCCGTTTCCGGAAAATTCACGGGAATGGTATTGGGAAGCTGAACTTTCCACGACTCGCCTTCATTCATCAGCTTATCGATAAAGAGATATTGGGTGACGGGAATGTTACCGCGTGCAGTAAACCAGGTATGTACGGTGCGGACGGAAACGCGGCATTGTTCCGCAAGCCATCGGCGTGTTTTGCCGTGAGCCCGGAGCCATTCCTTGATTCTGAGTTTTTTCGGGTCACATTCTTCCGTATTGGAAGGTGGGTTCAGATCTGAATCGGGAATCAGGCCTGGAATGATGCGGGAAAGCGCTTTTTTGGTATTGGCCGATATTTTACGAACGCTCATCTGTGCGTAAAAAGTTTGCGGCCGGATGCCTATCTCCTCCGCCAATTGATAGGATTTGCGGTTTTGGCTTTGCAGCCACTCCTTCACCAGAATGCGTATATCGTCGTCAGACATGAATTTGTGCAGATTTGTAATGAAAGAAAAGATAGGGAAGAGGCGATAACAGCACTATTTTCTCTTTCTCTGGAATCGATCCGGAATATCGGATCCTCTTTTCAGCTTCTGCTTTTGATGCTGGAAAGAGCATCCAGTGCTTCACTCGCCCATTCCGGAACGGTCAGGCCATGGCGTTCAGCTTCGTTCCTGAACTTTTCATACTTTTGAGGAGTAACGGGAACGTGAATACTGTTCGGATTTTTTGTTTGAGCCAGGCGTGCCTGTTTGGCGTACTCTTCCTTCATGATTCTGATGATAAGGCGTTGTCTGGCACGGGGAATTGGAACAGTGGAAAGCCATTTATCGACCTGACTTTTGCTGACGCCGCAAAGGTCGGCAAATTCGTCCCGGGTCATTTTCGTAAGAGCGAGAAACTTTCTGATACTGGACTTCATTTCATCCATGAGCGCATTTTTCGCATTCAGAAAAATCTGGCAAGCCATTTCTGGCATATTTTCTATTTTAGAAAATAATATTGTCTTTGTGTATCCAAAAAGGTAAATCATTTTTCCTAAATCCAATGAAACTCAAAAAAATGTGGATGCCGGGCGTGTTTGTTTTCTTATTCCATATGAAAAACTTCATGATTAATATCTTTTCTTTTTGGGAGTGTTTTGTCTTCCATTCTGGTGGAAAGAACACGATAACGGCTCTTCTATCTTTCCTTTCCTTTTTCTATTGGCTTGACGCAGAAGGTTACGGTAGTACCGTGTTACCATGTTAAATTCCTCTCTATTGGTTTTAGGATGTTCCATGATCTTTGCGGTGTCTGCCGGAATGCCATTGCACGCAGCTTCTTCTGAGAAAAAGGAAAACAAAACGGTTGCTTCGGAGGATGCCCTTCCATCACTTGCTCTGGATGGTTTGCCGGATGTATGGATACAGGGGACTCCGGTAAAGGAATGGGAAAAGGACAAAGTGTACATCTTTGAATTTTGGGCTACCTGGTGTGGCCCGTGCCTGGCAGCTATGCCCCATATGGAACAATTGCATCAGGCATTTAAGAATAATCCTCATATGCAGGTTATCGGAGTTAACGTCATGGACAGGAAATCTCCGGAATCTCTGAAAGAATTTTTAAAAAACCGTCCATCGCCCCTTACTTATGCCATGGCCGTGGATGTGGATGGGAAAAAGACCAGGGATAAATGGCTGTCTCCAATGGGGGTTAACGGCATCCCCCATGCTTTTGCCGTTAAAAACGGCAAGCTTATTTGGAGAGGGCATCCTGGAAAACTTTCTGAAGAAATGATGCGGGCCATGTTGAAGCCTGATTTTTCTGCAGCCTCTCTTCCGGGGGATAATCCCGGCGCAAACGCCCGTGCATGGAAGCTCTACCGCCAGGTTTCTGAGAGAACGGGAGAACTTGCCCGGAAGGGAGGAAAGGGGGAAGCGCAGGCCTTTTTAAGGCAAATTCAGGATTCGGGACAGTTTCAGCAGGATCAGATCATTCAACTGAAAATGGTTCCATTCAGCGTCTTGGCGGAATTGGAAAAATTCCAGGAAGCACAGGCCGTACTGGATGATCTGTGCAAAGAGTATCCGGACAATTACCGTGTACAGATTGATGTGGCGGGAACGCTTTTAAATGGAAAATCCGTGCCTGCCGGAAAAATGGATGCCGCCCTGGTGGAAAGAAGCCTGAACCGTTGTATTGAAATCTCCAAAAGGAATAACAAGGAAGCTTCCTTGCCATGGAAACTGATGGCGGAACTTAGGGAACGGCAGGGAAACATGGAAGAAGCGTTGCAGGATATGGAAAAGGCGCTTTCCTTAACGTCCATCAGCAAAGCCTGGACGAAGTTGCAGCAGCTTTCAGGTAATAAGGAATCCTTTCAGAATCTTGTAAATCAGGCAGTTGTTGAAATAAAACCGGCACCTCCGAGGAAGATGCAGGAAATGGGAGTAGTGCAGGAAGACAAACAGTACACTCCCCTGTTCAGCAAATTAAAATGGTTCAATCATCCCGGTCTAACAGGACTTCCTGTCGGCAAAACTGTATTCATCAGCTTCTGGAGAGGCCACAATAATATACTTGGAGAAACAGCCCCTGGAAGAGCTCTTGATGCCGTTCTTAAAAAACACGAGCTTTTAGACCATCCGGGAGTAAAAGCCGTGGTATTGGGGCTCAATCCGTCGGCGGAAAAACAGATGCGGGACTATTTATCCGGGCCGGAAGGATGGACTCCTTATCCTGTCGGTATTCCATCGGATCGTTCGGTCATTGAATTTTGTGATTTGCTCAAACTTGACTCATTTCCCGCCGCGGTCGTCGTTCGTGACGGAACATTGCTGTGGGCTGGAGAAATTAAGAAGATGCCCGAATGGGTGGCGGAAACTGCCAGATTGGACTCTTTTGACAAAAACAGGTTTGCGGAAGAAGATGCGAAACGGAAGGCCCGCCAGCAGGCCATGTATGCTGTCATAAAAAAATCCTTTGAATTGAGGCGGGAAAAGAAATTTGATGAATACCAGAAGTTGATTGAGGAAAATGCAGGGCAGTTTTCCGATAACGGATGGTTTGCGTCTACTGTGGCGGAAGTGCGGGCGGAAAAGGCTTGGAAGGAGAAAAATTATCGGAAAATGGTTGATATCTTTGACCACGTCTTGGAGCGTTTCCCCCGGGAAGATTCACTTGCTTCCTATATCCTGAAAATCCTTAACGGGTCGGAGGAAATGCGTAAATACAGCTATAAGGCGGCTCGGCGCGCTCTCCAGATTATGAGGGATTCTAATACGAGGGATGATGGCGGATACAATGCCGCCTGCTATGAAGTGATGATGAATATGGCAATGGAGAAAAAAGATTACGCCCAGGCAAGGAAGGATGCTGTAAACGCCCTCCGGGAACTGCCTCTGGTTCATCAATACGCAGTCATGAAGAAAAAGAGTGGAGGAGGTAAAAAGTAGAGAGAAACTTAGGACTTCTGAAACGTCTAGGCCTCTTTCGTGGTGAAAGAGGCTTTTTTATTAAAAAAAAATAAAAATGCAATGCGTTGATAATCAGATATGTTTCGATTTTGGGCTCAACAAGTCGAAAAAACATCTCGAAAAAAATTGACAAAAAGGTGTGGGATGGTAGATTTCTCGGCACGCCAACACGGCGACGGGATGAAAAGCCCGGCGGCGGACGGACTCGGAAGAGTATCGGAAGCGGCTGGAGCCGGCCACCCGGAGAGCCCCCTGGAAGCAGGGGCGATAAGAAGATTTCAAGGGAATGACTACCGAAAACCGCCGAGGGTTTTCCGAGGGCGCCGAGAGGTGCCGGAGGGATGAAAAGCCCGAAGGAGCTACCTGGCTCTGAGAGGGGCGGTTTGGTAGAAGCAAGGGGAAAGAAAAAAGGTCGTGACGCGCGCCGTGCAAGGCGGAGCGAAGAGGCCTTCAAGAGACACAACTTGGAGGAAGAGCTGGCTGAAGCATGGCGCAAATGAAATCGCAAGATTCCATTTGGTCCAGCAATTTCAAAAATTAATTTGATGGAGAGTTTGATTCTGGCTCAGAACGAACGCTGGCGGCGTGGATAAGACATGCAAGTCGAACGAGAGAATTGCTAGCTTGCTAATAATTCTCTAGTGGCGCACGGGTGAGTAACACGTGAGTAACCTGCCCCCGAGAGCGGGATAGCCCTGGGAAACTGGGATTAATACCGCATAGAATCGCAAGATTAAAGCAGCAATGCGCTTGGGGATGGGCTCGCGGCCTATTAGTTAGTTGGTGAGGTAACGGCTCACCAAGGCGATGACGGGTAGCCGGTCTGAGAGGATGTCCGGCCACACTGGAACTGAGACACGGTCCAGACACCTACGGGTGGCAGCAGTCGAGAATCATTCACAATGGGGGAAACCCTGATGGTGCGACGCCGCGTGGGGGAATGAAGGTCTTCGGATTGTAAACCCCTGTCATGTGGGAGCAAATTAAAAAGATAGTACCACAAGAGGAAGAGACGGCTAACTCTGTGCCAGCAGCCGCGGTAATACAGAGGTCTCAAGCGTTGTTCGGAATCACTGGGCGTAAAGCGTGCGTAGGCTGTTTCGTAAGTCGTGTGTGAAAGGCGCGGGCTCAACCCGCGGACGGCACATGATACTGCGAGACTAGAGTAATGGAGGGGGAACCGGAATTCTCGGTGTAGCAGTGAAATGCGTAGATATCGAGAGGAACACTCGTGGCGAAGGCGGGTTCCTGGACATTAACTGACGCTGAGGCACGAAGGCCAGGGGAGCGAAAGGGATTAGATACCCCTGTAGTCCTGGCAGTAAACGGTGCACGCTTGGTGTGCGGGGAATCGACCCCCTGCGTGCCGGAGCTAACGCGTTAAGCGTGCCGCCTGGGGAGTACGGTCGCAAGATTAAAACTCAAAGAAATTGACGGGGACCCGCACAAGCGGTGGAGTATGTGGCTTAATTCGATGCAACGCGAAGAACCTTACCTGGGCTTGACATGTAATGAACAACATGTGAAAGCATGCGACTCTTCGGAGGCGTTACACAGGTGCTGCATGGCCGTCGTCAGCTCGTGTCGTGAGATGTTTGGTTAAGTCCAGCAACGAGCGCAACCCCTGTTGCCAGTTACCAGCACGTGAAGGTGGGGACTCTGGCGAGACTGCCCAGATCAACTGGGAGGAAGGTGGGGACGACGTCAGGTCAGTATGGCCCTTATGCCCAGGGCTGCACACGTACTACAATGCCCAGTACAGAGGGGGCCGAAGCCGCGAGGCGGAGGAAATCCTAAAAACTGGGCCCAGTTCGGACTGTAGGCTGCAACCCGCCTACACGAAGCCGGAATCGCTAGTAATGGCGCATCAGCTACGGCGCCGTGAATACGTTCCCGGGTCTTGTACACACCGCCCGTCACATCATGGAAGCCGGTCGCACCCGAAGTATCTGAAGCCAACCGCAAGGAGGCAGGGTCCTAAGGTGAGACTGGTAACTGGGATGAAGTCGTAACAAGGTAGCCGTAGGGGAACCTGCGGCTGGATCACCTCCTTTCTATGGAGCAAGTGCACGGAAGTGCACAGGTCGGATCTCTTCCCGAGGGGAGAGAAAGCGGAACCCGCGAGGGCCCGCAACGAACCAAAGATGTGTAAACAGCCAGACGCCTGGAGCGCAACCTGGCACGACGTGCGTGACGACCTTTTTTCACCGAGAACCGCAACTGGGGGTATAGCTCAGTTGGTAGAGCGCCAGCTTTGCAAGCTGGATGTCCGGGGTTCGAGTCCCCGTGCCTCCACCAGTTTCGGGAAAGAGACCCAAAGCCGGGCCTGTAGCTCAGTTGGTTAGAGCACGCGCTTGATAAGCGCGGGGTCACAGGTTCAAGTCCTGTCAGGCCCACCAGCAAAATCGATTATTGAGGGAAAGCGAAAATTGACATCTGCGTGGCAAAGAAAACGATTGCTGAGAAGCAATCGCTTTCCAACAAAGTGGGTAGTTGAACAACAACTACAAAACACAAGATAAACATGCATACCAAGCAATGAGACAATACAGTAAGTCACGAAAGGGCTTTGTGGTATTGTGGAAGTGGTAACAGCTTTTGCAATATGATGAAGTAAGTAAGGGCGTACGGTGAATGCCTTGGTGCCAACAGGCGAAGAAGGACGCGGCAAGCTGCGAAAAGCCTCGGGAAGCTGCAAGCAAGCGATGATCCGGGGATATCCGAATGGGGTAACCTGATCGAGGCAATACTCGATCGTTCATACCTGAATACATAGGGTATGAAACGCGAAACCCGCTGAAGTGAAACATCTCAGTAAGCGGAGGAAAAGAAAGAGAAATCGATTCCGTAAGTAGTGGCGAGCGAAAGCGGATGGAGCCCAAACCGAAGGTATTCCTTCGGGGTTGTAGGACCACGTCATATTCGACCATACTGGATAGTAGAACAGCCTGGAAAGGCTGGCCGGAGAAGGTGAAAGCCCTGTAGACGAAATCCAGAGTGGGAATTAGTGGTATCCTGAGTAATACATCACACGTGGAACGATGTATGAACCCGCGCGGACCACCGCGCAAGGCTAAATACTAGTTGGCGACCGATAGTGAACAAGTACCGCGAGGGAAAGGTGAAAAGAACCGCTGTGAGCGGAGTGAAATAGAACCTGAAACCGTATGTCTACAAAGTGTCAGAGCAGAGCAATCTGCGATGGCGTGCCTTTTGTTTAATGAGTCTGCGAGTCAGTGTTTGTGGCAAGACTAAGGGCTTCCGGCCCGGAGTCGCAGCGAAAGCAAGTCCGAACAGGGCGCAATAAGTCGCAGGTACTGGACCCGAAGCGGAGGTGACCTACCCTTGGCCAGGTTGAAGCATGGGTAAAACCATGTGGAGGACCGAACAGGTGAACGTTGAAAAGTTCTCTGATGAGCTGAGGGTAGGAGTGAAAGGCTAATCAAACCCCGTGATAGCTGGTTCTCTTCGAAATGCATTTAGGTGCAGCGTCACGTGCTGATGCGCGGGGGTAGAGCACTGACAAGGCTAGGGGGCACACCCGCTTACCAAACCTTATCAAACTCCGAATACCGTGCAATGGAACGTGGCAGTGAGACAGTGGGGGATAAGCTTCATTGTCGAGAGGGAAACAACCCAGACCAGCAGCTAAGGTGCCTAAATAACGCTCAGTGGAAAGGATGTGGGATTACACAGACAGTGAGGATGTTGGCTTAGAAGCAGCCACCATTTAAAAAATGCGTAATAGCTTACTCATCGAGTGATCCTGCGCCGAAAATGATTGGCGATCAAGCGTTATACCGAAGCTCTGGACTTTGCCGCAAGGCAGAGTGGTAGAAGAGCGTTGCATGCGCGTCGAAGGGCGATGGCGACTGACCCTGGAGCACATGCAAGTGAGTATGCAGACATGAGTAACGTTAAGCCGGGTGAAATCCCCGGCCGCCGTAAACCCGAGGTTTCCAGGGCAACGTGTTTCGTCCCTGGGTTAGCCGGGACCTAAGCCGAGGCCGAGAGGCGTAGGCGATGGACATCAGGTTAATAATCCTGAGCTCGCAACCCTTAAACTGGGGGGACGCATGAGAAAAGATGACTAGGTTATTGAATTCCGAGTTGAGTCCACGGACTCAGCGCATCATTGGATCGAGTGCCAAGAAAAGCCCCAGCGTATGCTAAGCGACCCGTACCGCAAACCGACACAGGTGGGTGGGTAGAATATACCAAGGCGTAAGAGTGAAACCTGGTTAAGGAACTCGGCAAATTAGCCCCGTAACTTCGGAAGAAGGGGTGCCTGCAGCGATGCAGGCCGCAGAGAAATGGCCCAACCGACTGTTTATCAAAAACACAGCACTCTGCAAAGACGCAAGTCGAAGTATAGGGTGTGACACGTGACCAATGCCGAAAGATTAAGGCAAGGGGTTAGCCGCAAGGCGAAGCTCTAAACCCAAGTCCCGGTGAATGTCGGCCGTAACTATAACGGTCCTAAGGTAGCGAAATTCCTTGTCGGGTAAGTTCCG
>OMFI01000469.1_pt1 | contig 13365 bp, 9 predicted proteins | sample 1645591 | NCBI WGS metagenome assembly OMFI01 (sample SAMEA103958112, study PRJEB25191) | human gut metagenome | biome: human-associated habitat [ENVO:00009003]; feature: intestine environment [ENVO:2100002]; material: feces | place: Germany | collected 2013/2015 | reverse complement strand
TGGCTACAATCCACAGGAGGAGCAATTCGGGAATACCAGAAAACTTCTGGAGCAGCTGATCGGCAGTGACGCAGATATTCTGATCTGCACAAAGTCGGATCTTGTGGTACGGGATATTGATCTGCTGAAGAAGCTTGGACGTGTAACCGTTTCATGGTCGATCAACACACTAGATGAAAATTTCAAGAACGATATGGACTCTGCTTCGAGCATTGAGCGCCGTATCGCTGCTATGAAGCAGGTATATGAAGCAGGTATCCGTACAGTCTGTTTCGTATCCCCGGTATTCCCCGGTATCACGGATTTTGAAGCAATCTTTGAGCGGGTAAAGGATCAGTGCGATCTGTTCTGGCTCGAAAATCTCAATCTTCGAGGCGGTTTCAAAAAGACAATTATGGATTATATCGCCGGAAAATATCCTGATCTTGTACCACTTTACGACGAGATCTATAACAAGCATAACCGCAGCTACTTTGAAGCACTTGAAGTAAAAGCTGAGAAAATGGCTAAGAAGTATGATTGTGCCTTTGTGGATAATGAAATGCCTTATGGCAGAGTCCCGCAGGGGCATCCGGTGATCGTAGATTATTTCTATCATGAGGAAATCCGTGGGACAGAGAATACCGGAAAAAGAAATCGCTAACTTCCAATTTTTGAAACTGAGAAATCGAAATTTGAAGGGAGTAAAAAACTATGCGAAGGAAAGATAGAGAGATTACCGACATTGATAAAATCGAGACAATTATTGCGTCAGCAAGATATATGCATTTAGGAATGTTTGATGGTGAATTCCCCTATATTGTACCATTGCATTATGGCTACCAAGCGGATATACCTTGTAAATATGGAGCAGAGTATGAGAGCGTTATGTGTCGAGGTAAAGCAATGATCGTTGAAGACATAAAAGAAAAATGTAAAGCGCTTGGTGTCCTTATGAAAGTACAGACTGGCGAAGAACATGAGATCGACGATAAGATGGCAAGTGCAGTAAATGTGGTTAAGATTGACGTTGAATCCTATACTGCCAAAGCTTGTATTAGATAATAGACAACTTCCATTTATCTTTGTTTTCTGTTCTCATATTCCTCCTTTCGCTGCGACTGTTCCTCCCACCGGGAGTCCACATATTTTAATATCGGCTGTCCCTTCCGATATTAGAAATAGAGCTGTGAACAGCTTCAGGTGGAACCAACAGACAAGTGAAACATCTGTTATTGAGAGGGTATGGGGAGACTATTGGGAAGCCACTTTTTCCTTATCCGCATCGTATCGGTTTTTCTTTAAACGGATTATCAATCAAAACGTCGTTCCTGCATATTTCAAAAAAGAAAAAATACACATATTGTCGCAACTGTATAGTTGCTGTATACTAAAATTATAGGATGCGTCCATGAATCAAAAGCAAGATCTATATTGTGTGGGCTTGAACAGTTACAAAGAATGCATTTCTTGTGGAGGGTATGGGATGATACAAATTGCAATTGTGGAAGATGAAGAAATTTACGTAAAACAATTAACAGAGTATATCCGGAAATATCAAACGGAAAGAGGAAAATCAATAAAGGTTACAATATTTGGAGATGGAGAAGATATCACTGAGAATTACAGTGGCAGTTTTGACATTATTCTTATGGATATTCAGATGCGGTTTATGGACGGTATGACAGCAGCAGAAAAAATCCGTCAGATAGATCAGAAAGTAATTATCATGTTCATTACCAATATGATTCAATATGCAGTACGTGGATATGAAGTTGATGCAATGGATTATGTAGTAAAACCGGTTGAGTACTTTTCTTTTTCTCAGAAGCTGGATAAAGCAATTGGACGTATGCGCTCTGAGGTTAAAGAATTTCTTACGATTCCGATTGGAAAAGGAGTTGTAAAGATAGATATAGCAGATATCTATTTTATTGAGGGACAGAAACATAATGTAATTTATTATACTTCGAGAGGAGATTACTCTTCAAGAATCACGATGAAAGAACTTGAAGAAAAACTTACACCACATAATTTTTTTCGATGTGCAAAGGGCTATCTGGTAAATATGAATCATGTAGAGGGATTTGTTGGTTCTGATTGTGTGATCAATAATGTACATATACCTGTCAGCAGAGCCAAAAAAAAGGAATTCATGAATCTGCTTTTGCAAAACCTCAATATGGAATGATTTCATGCGAAATGGAGGATACAATGTTATATCAGGATATTCCAAGAATTTATACGGCAATAGCAGAGTGGGGATCATGTTTGGTTTATCTTTATATCCTAAAAAAAGAAAATATGAAATCTGTACATTTTCTGGCAGGCAGTCTATTCATGCTGGCTATCCAGAGTATATTTTTGACTTTGACAGACAATGTAACAGAGATTTTGTGGATTCCCTGTATGATGATTGCAGCAGGTATGATGTATGTATTTCTTATGATCGGAGGAAAAATGAAGCCTCTTGGAGCGGCTTATTGCTGCGCCCGTGCATTTGTTCTTGCTGAGTTTGCAGCTTCGCTGCAGTGGCAGATGGTATCTAGTGTACAGACATGGGAAAATCATAGTATATGGGTTGAAATTCTGATTACGATAGTTATTTTTGGAGGCTGTTTTACTCTTGATATTTATTTAGAAAAAGATCTTCTGAAGCAGAATTATCTTGAACAGATGACCGTAAGGGAAGTAGCGGCGGTAGCAATTATGGCGGTAGCAATCTTTGCTTTTAGTAATCTGAGTTTTTTAAATGAAAATGTGCCATTTGCGAGCAGAGAACGTGCAGATATTTTTTCTATCAGAACACTGATTGATCTTGGGGGAATTGCAATCCTCTATGCTTATCAGAGCAGGATCAGTGAGTATGTTGCTGAGAGAGAACTTTCAGTAATGAATATGATGCTGAAAAGCCAGTATGAGCAATATCGAAATTATCAGGACAGCCTGGATCTCATACAAATGAAATACCATGATCTGAAGCATCAGATAATGGGACTTCGTGCGGAATCAGATGAAGAGAAGCGAAAAAAATGGATTGATTCCATGGAAAAGGAAATTGCTGCTTTTGAAAATATAAGCAGAACGGGGAATCATGTACTTGATACGATTTTGGCAGCTAAGATTTTTCATTGTCGAAAAAATCATATACAGATAACCTGCGTGGCAGATGGAAAATTATTGGATTATATGCATGTAACAGATATATGTTCTATATTTGGAAATGCTTTGGACAATGCTATTGAACATGTGATTATGATTCCGGATCCGAAAAAAAGACTGATTCATCTGACATTATGCGCTCAAAAAGGATTTGTGTTTATCAAGATAGAAAATTATTGTGAAGCAGAAATCTACAAAAATGAAGAGAATCTGATTGCAACAACAAAAACAGATAGTAAAAACCATGGTTTCGGATTGAAAAGTATTCGTGCAGCAGTAGAAAAATATGATGGCTCTGTTGCATTTGGAGTACAGCAGAACTGGTTTGAATTAAAGATTCTTTTACCCAGAGTATTGTAATGCTCTGGGTATTTTTGTTGCCCAGCATACGACAAAGAGGTCCGGTGGACCTTTTTTAGTGTTTTGTGCCATATTTGTTACATCTTGTGCCCGAAATGGCACAAAATGATAAACATGTTATAGTAATGCCAACAGGGAATTATACCTGAAAAGACGAGAGAATCAAAGGAGGAAAAAAGAGAATGATCAGTGTTGAAATGGAAGATGTGCTGGCGGTATTACAATTATGCAAACCGTATATTATCGGTATTGTTGCTGCACTTGTAATAGGAATCGTAATTATGATTGCATGCCGCAGGATGTCTAAGGAAAAAAGATTTTTGGTAAGAGGAGAAGCTGCGATTGCGATGCTTCTTGCAGTTGTAATCTGCGTAAATATGATCTGTTTTGGACCAATGGCTACGTTGATTGGACTTGCAACAGGAAGTGGAACTATTAGTAATGAAACAAATAAAGAAGCTGCAGGAGTAGCAGAAGAGATAATGGAAGATGGAATTGTTCTCCTGAAAAATGAAAGCCTGCTTCCTTTAAACGAAACAAAAAAACTGAATATTTTTGGCTGGGAATCTATTAATCCGGCTTACGGAGGAGCAGGTTCCGGTGGAATTAATGGTCTGTATGATATAGTCAGCCTGAATCAGGGTCTTGAAAATGCCGGATTTTCTATTAATCAGGAACTGGTCGATTTTTATAACAATTATGGTGCAGATAATCCGGAAATGTCTATCCAGAAACAGAGCTGGACATTACCGGAGCCACCTGTAGATACTTACAGTGATAAGCTTATTAAAAATGCGAAAGAGTATTCTGATGTTGCAGTTGTGGTTCTTTCCAGAAAAGCAGGTGAAGGTCATAATGATATTCCTATGGATGTAAGTAAAGCAGCATATGATAATAATTCAGATGAATATGATGATTTTCCTGAGGGCGAGCATTATCTGCAGCTTTCACAAACTGAAAGAGATATGGTGGATATGGTTTGCTCAAACTTTAATAATGTAATTGTGATTTATAATGGAGCAAATCAGTTTGAACTTGGTTTCGCAGATGAATATCCTCAGATTAAATCTGTAGTATGGTGCCCGGGAACGGGAAATGTGGGATTTAATGCGCTTGGTAAAGTATTTTCAGGTGAAGTCAATCCTTCCGGAAAAACACCGGATACATTTGTTTATGATATGACGACTGCTCCATGGTGGAATAATGCAGAAAAAACAGAGTATACAAATCTGGCAGATATGGCCGTTGAAGGAATGAACGCAGGAACTGCGCAGGTGTATGCTCCGGCATTTACCAATTATGTGGAAGACATTTATGTAGGATACAAGTATTATGAAACAGCTGCACAGGAAGGTGCGATTGATTACGATAAGACTGTACAGTATCCATTTGGATATGGTTTGAGTTATACAGAGTTCGAACAGAAAATGGGTGAACTGGAGGAAAAAGACGGACAGATTTCTGTAGATGTAGAAGTAACCAACACAGGAGATGAAGCCGGAAAAGATGTAGTAGAAGTATATTATAATCCACCATATACAAATGGGGGAATTGAGAAATCTTCTGCAAATCTAATTGAGTTTGAAAAAACAAATCTGCTTCAGCCGGGAGAATCTCAGACTGTTACAGTTACATTCAGTATAGAAGATATGGCCTCTTATGATGAGAATAATGCAAAAGCGTATGTTCTTGAAAAAGGCGATTATGTGATTTCTATCAACAGCGATTCACACACTGTGCTGGATCAGAAAACTTATACTGCAGATGATGATGTAGTATATAAGGAAGAAAATAAAAGAGCATCAGATGATACTGCAGCAACAAATGTATTTGAAGATGCAAAAGGTGATGTGACATATTTATCACGAGCAGATCATTTTGCGAATTATGAAGAGGCTACAAAAGCACCGGCATCTGCTGAACTAGGTGAGCCATATGTTTCTGAATATCATTTGAACAAGAATTTTGATAAGACTACATATCTCAATGATAAGGACAAAATGCCAACAACAGGAGCAGATAATGGACTTACATTAGCTGATATGCGTGATGCTGATTATGATGATCCACGTTGGGAAAAACTTTTAGATCAGCTTACTGTTGATGAAATGTCAAATATGATTGCAATGGCAGGTTATCAGACAGCTGCGATGGATTCTGTTGGAAAAGTAGGTACACTTGATTTTGACGGACCGGCAGCAATTAATAATAACTTTACAGGAGTTGGCTCAATTGGTTTCCCAATCGAAGTAGTGATTGCTTCTACATGGAATAAGAATCTTGCACAGACTTGGGGTGAATGCATGGGCAAGATCAGCCAGGAAATGGGTGCAGAAGGCTGGTATGCACCGGGTATGAACACTCATAGAACTGCATTTGGTGCAAGAAACTATGAATATTTCTCAGAAGATGGAGTCCTTTCAGGAAATATGGGAGCAAAAGCAGTAGAAGGAGCAAGAAAATACGGAGTATATTCTTACATCAAGCATTTTGCTATGTATGAAGGTAATGCCAAAATGGTAAGTGTCTGGTCGAATGAGCAGGCAATCCGGGAAATCTATCTAAAACCATTTGAAATTTCTGTAAAACAAGGTGGCGCAAATGCGGTTATGGTTTCCTGGAGTTTCCTTGGAGATAAATGGACTGGAGAAAGCAGTAATCTTATGAAGACAGTTCTTAGAGATGAATGGGGATTCAGAGGAATGGCACTTACAGACTTCTTCCGAAACAATGGTCATGGATTCATGAATGCAGATGCAGCATTAGCAAATGGTGTAGATGCAATGTTATCTACATTTAACGGAGAAGAGAATAATGTAGCTAATCCAGAGCATCCAACATCTGTACTTCAGATGAGAAATGCCTGCAAAAATGTTATGTATACAGTTGTGAGCAGCTGGGCTTATGATGGAAAACATAAAGAAACAGGTATGGAAAACTGGAAAAAAGCAGCAATTGGTATTGACGTTGTAATAGTGCTTTTCATGGCAGGAATGGAAGTGTTGGTATTCAGAGGATATAAGAAAAGAAAGAACGCTAAATAAAGATGAAAGTGGGATGGAAAACAATTATGAAACAACAAAAATTGGTTGAAAAGATGACAATAGAAGAAAAGGCAGCAATCCTCAGTGGAAAAACAGTCTGGCAAACCAGAGAAATAGACAGACTTTCCATCCCGTCCATCTTTCTTTCGGATGGACCGCATGGAATCAGAAAACAGGCAGGAGCAGGAGACCATCTGGGACTGAATGCATCCTTGAATGCAACTTGTTTTCCCACAGCAGCGACGATCGCAAACAGCTGGAATCAGGATCTGGGGGAGGAGATTGGAGAGGCTCTCGGAGAAGAAGCGGCAAGTATGGATGTAAATATCCTGCTTGGTCCGGGATTAAATATTAAAAGAAGCCCATTATGTGGAAGAAATTTTGAATATTTTTCAGAAGATCCATATCTTTCCGGGAAGATGGCAGCATCATATATTCGTGGAATACAGAGTAAAGGCGTTTATGCATGCCCGAAGCATCTGGCAGTTAACAGTCAGGAACTTCGTAGAATGGCAATGGACGCAGTTGTTGATGAACGTACATTAAGAGAAATTTATCTGACCGGTTTTGAGATAGCTGTTAAAGAAGGACACGCAAAAGCAATCATGAGCAGTTACAACCAGATTAATGGAATCTATGCTAATGAGGACAAACATCTTTTGACAGATATTTTGCGCAAAGACTGGGGATTTGATGGGATTGTAGTAACAGACTGGGGCGGAAGCAATGACCATGTGAAAGGTGTTGCTGCCGGTTCCAATCTGGAAATGCCGTCTTGTGGGTATGATTCAGCAAGAGAAGTAATTGATGCTGTCCAAAACGGAAGGCTAAAGGAAGCGGATTTGGATGAAAGAGTTGGAGAACTGGTGGATGCAGTGATGGAACTGACATCAGGCAAGAAGCTTTCAGATAAAAACTTTGACAGAGATGCACACCATCAACTGGCAAGGAAAGCAGCAGCAGAAAGCATGATTCTTTTGAAAAATGAAAAACAGATTCTTCCGCTGGATACCAAAAAATCCATCGCTGTTATTGGAGATTTTGCTTTTTCACCAAGATATCAGGGGGCAGGATCTTCTATGGTCAATCCAACAAAAGTAGAAGATATGTCATCGGTTTTGCAGCAATATGATCTGAATATTCTGGGGATGACAAGAGGCTATCAGAGAAATGGAGATGTAGATGAGAATGATAGAAAGTTTGCATTAGATTTATCTATGAACGCGGATATTGTGATTTTCTGCTTTGGTCTTGATGAAATCAGTGAATCAGAAGGACTGGACAGAACACATATGCGGATTCCGCAGAATCAGATAAATCTTCTGCAGGATATCAGTAAAGTGAATGAAAATATTATTGGAATATTAAGTGCAGGATCTGCGATAGAAATGCCATGGCATACCTACTGCAAAGCGATTTTGCATGGATATCTGAATGGACAGGCAGGCGCTTTAGCAACATTGGATATTTTGACAGGGAAAGTGAATCCATCAGGAAGACTGGCAGAAACATATCCTATATCTTATGAACAGACACCGGCATTTAGATACTATCCAAGTAATGAGAAAACATCGGAATACCGCGAGAGTGTTTATGTAGGATATCGCTATTATGATACTTCAAAAGTCCGGGTGCAATACCCATTTGGCTTTGGGCTTTCTTATACGGAATTTACATATTCTGATCTTATTATAGAAGAGGATGGAATCAAAGTTTCGGTTACCAATACAGGTGACAGAGATGGAGCAGAGGTTGTTCAGATGTATGTGGGACTTCCTAATGCAATTGTGTTCCGACCGGAAAAAGAACTGAAGGGCTTTGTAAAAGTTTATCTTAAGGCGGGAGAACGCAGGCAAATCAGTATTCCGTTTGATGATAAGACATTCCGTTATTGGAATATAAAAACAGGACAGTGGGAAATAGAAACAGGCACTTATAAGATTATGGTAGGAGCCAGTGTTGCAGATATTCGTTTAACAGGTATGACTGAGAGAATAGGAAACAGTAAAGAATATCCTTATAATCCGGCAAAAATGCCTTACTATTATACAGGAATCGTGCAGAAAATATCAGATGATGAATTTCGTGAACTTCTTGGCCATGAGATACCGGACGAAAGATGGAGTGGAAATCTGGAAATCAATGATGCAATCTGTCAGATGTATTATGCAAAAAGCCGACTTGCAAGGCTGATATACAGATGTCTCACAAAAATGAAAAAGAAGAGTGAGGCACAGGGAAAGCCGGATCTGAATATTCTCTTTATTTATAATATGCCGTTTCGAGCGATTGCTAAGATGACCGGCGGAGCAGTCAGTATGGAAATGGTATATGGTATGGTTGATGTTGTAAATGGGCACTTTATGCTTGGAGTAAAAAAAGTAATTGGCGGATATTTTAGAAACAGAAGAAATAATAAGAAATATGAAAAATTATTAAAAGGAGCCGGAGGAAAGTGCAGATGAATTATATAAAAAATATATGGAAATGTTTTGAAGAGAAGCATTATGCTTTTGCAAAATGGCTTTATCAGATATTCTATTTTGTTGTATTCAGTATGGGTGTGACTGTATTTCAGTATCTTGTATTTACATTTCTACCGGGGATTTTGGGAATTGGTCTGGCTGGTACAGAATTCATGTGGCCAAAGATTTCCATGAATTTATTTGGAGTAAAATTCACATGGAGTCTGCTGGGGTATAATGTATTGCGTGATGCAGCAGGGAATGTACTGCTTGGTGGTGGACTTGGTTATTTTATCAGTTATGAATTGGGGTCATTTCTTGCACAGTGTATTAATTTTCCACTTCAGAGAAATATTACTTTTAAAAGTCATGGTAATCCTGTATATCAGGCAATCTGGTATTTTATTGCGTGGGTGGTAATTTCACTGATTTGTAATGGATTTAATAATCTGTGGATGCCGGTTGCATCTGCATATGTGGCACCGGCAGTCTATAACATGCTTGTGACAATTATTACAGGTGGAGTTTCCATGGTGATATTTTTCTTCGTATTTAAAATAATTTTTCCGGAAGGAAAGGCTGAATAGAAGAAAATAGCACTTACTCTTTCTATGATAGATGAAGTGATGATATATTATGATATGAGGGTCAAAAGGTATTTTGACCCTTTAATCATATTATTACAAAGAAGTTAGGAGAACGGTCATTATGAATAATGATTGGTATTTCGCTTGGAATGGAGTTTGACCAGGTGGCGCAGAATGGCATTTTGTATGGAGCCTTGAAGATTTAGTTTGTTGTTCTGGTATTTCTTTTTTATATCTTCACGGGTTCCGGTTGGTGCATTTTTGTAGCTGCTGATTGCTTTATCGTACATATCATAGATACTTCCCTATGGAAATTCACAAGCACAGACGGTAGGAGAGTGTGGGGAATTTCGCCTGTGTCATGACACAGGCAGTGCTTGCTATTTTTGATTAGTTAAAGGTTTTTAGCTTTCCTGATTTTAAAATAATACCGATCAATAATATCCTGCAATGTAATGGATTTCATTTTTTCATCTATCATATTTTGAATTTCATGATAGAAGTCACCAATAGCGAATTGAATGTTGATACCGATTCCACAATCCGGATTGGTATCTGTGTCCAGGTGAAGCAGCGGCTTATCGCCCTCTACAGCTCGGTAGATGTCATACATATTGATTTTATCTGCCGATTTTGCAAGAGCGGCATTCGCATGACCTTGTGTGTTGACAACAATGCCTGCATTTTTCAGGGTTGCCATAAGCTGTCTGACATAAGCCGGGTTTGTCTTGATACTTTCTGCAATTTTTGTGCTGGAGAGTTGTTCGTCATCTCCAAGAGCAATAAATATAAGAATATGAATGGTGTCACTAAGCTTTGTGGAATATTTCATTTGTCACCTCGAATTTTCTTCTTGCAATTTTTAAATTTACATGATAATATGATTTTAATGCTTGATGTAAATTTAATTTTAACAAGTAAAAAAATAAAAGTCAAGCAAAATAAAAAGTGAGGAATCTGATATAAAAAAGGAGATAAAGTGGTGTATGCAAAAGGAGGAACAAGTCAGTTTTCTGGCAGAAAAAATCCGTCAGGCAGATGCCGTTTTGATAGGCGGTGGTTCTGGTCTTTCCAGTGCGGCGGGATATAACCATTATCATTGGCTACCCTATATGGAGAAATGTTTACAAGATTTCAAGGAGTGGTATGCACCTACAGGACAGCCATACTATGACCAAATTTATTCCAATGTAGAAATGATTCGCAGGATGAACGAAAATATCCGGGAGCTGCGTGTTACTTCTGAGCTTCTGCCAAGATGTAATGAGTGCGGGAGAATCATGGTTCCCTGGGTAAGGGATGATACATTTTTGGAGGGGAAAGACTGGAGGGAAGGTGTTTTATGCCTGTCTGAATCAGAAGAAATCCTCAACTCCAGAACATATAAAAGACAAAGGCATTTATATAGCAGGAGATTTGGCAGAAACCCTGCGGGATTTAAAAGAAAACATAGTGGGAAAGGAAATGTGATGAAGATGAATGTATATCAAGAGATAAGTCAAATAATCAAAGAAGCAGATGGTATTTTGATTGGAGCCAGTAATGGTTTGTCTATCGCAGAGGGATATAATATTTTTGCAGATGACGCATGGTTTCAGGAAAATATGGGAGATTTCAGAGAAAAATACGGACTGCGCTGTGTTTTACACGGATTTTCAGTGCCAATGAAGGTAGAAGAAAAGTGGGCGTTTGTAAGCAGACTTGTTAAGGCAAAAGCTATGCAGGATGAGCCGAGTGAGATTATGAAAAACATCTATGCACTAGTAAAGGATAAAGAATATTTCGTAGTAACTTCCAATGCGGAGGATCATTTTGTGCCGGCAGGTTTTGAGGCAGATCGTGTTTTTGAAATGGAAGGAAAATTAACCCAGATGCGGTGCAAGAACAGATGTCATGACGAGGTCTATCCTAATCAAAAAGCAGTTCTCGCCATGACAGAAGAGGAAGTAAACGGAAGAGTACCCAAAGAGTTACTGCCGAAATGTCCAAAATGCGGTGGAGATATGGAAGTAAATTGGGGTGCGATGTCCTCGTTTACAGAAACGAAAAATTGGAAGGAAAAGGCTGCCCGCTATCAAGAATTTATTCAGAATTTACATGGAAAGAAGCTGGTAATTCTGGAATTTGGCATTGGTTGGAGAAATCAGATGATTAAGGCTCCTTTGATGCATCTTGCAGCAGTAGAACCACAGGCAAGATATATCACATTTAACAAGGGCGAAATTTACATTCCAGAGGAAATCAAAGAAAAATCCATCGGTGTGGATGGTAATCTTACGGAAGCGTTAAAGGAAATCAGAAAGTGAAGGATAGACTAAGTAAGGTAGTTAAAGATATTACAGTTGTGAGACAGGAGAATGAAAAAAATGAGCTGTTACGAAAATTTGGTAATGAAAACACAAATGAACTATTCAAGACACTATAGTACCTATGCATCCGGCGGTACTGCTGTAGTGTTGAGCAAACAAAAACCACTTCCTTATGAGGAACAGATTCATGAATTTGTTCGCAGAGTGCGAGAGGCAGAGTGTATCATAGTAGGCGGAGCGTCCGGTTTATCAGCGGCTGGAGGTGGTGACTTTTATTATAGTGATACCCCTTCTTTTCGTGAGCATTTTGGAAAATTTGCAGATAAGTATGGATTCAAAGGTGCTTTTAGCGGAATGATGCATCGGTTTTCTACAAGAAATGAACACTGGGGATATGTGGCAACCTTTTTAAATACTACACAAAATGCTCCTATCAGAGAGCCATATCTGGATTTGGATAAAATTTTGCAGGGAAAGGATTTTCATATCTTAACGACTAATCAGGATACACAGTTTGTAAAGATTTATTCGGAAGAAAAGGTCAGTGAGATTCAGGGAGATCATCGTTTCTTCCAGTGTTCCCAGTGTTGTCAGGATGAAACATGGGATGCTGTACAACCTGTGGCAGATATGATTGCGGCTATGGGAGAGGGGACAATGGTGCCGGATGAACTGATTCCTCGCTGCCCTCATTGTGGTGCGGAAATGTTTCCGTGGGTAAGAGGATATGGGAATTTTCTGCAAGGGAAAAAATACGAAGAAGAATATGAGAAAATCTCAAAATACATTCAAAAGAACAAAGATAGAAAAATTCTCTTTATAGAACTTGGAGTAGGGCGCATGACACCGATGTTTATACAGGAACCGTTTTGGGAACTGACAAACAGCTTGAAAGATGCATATTATATCTCCGTAAATTCAGAATATCAGTTTTTGCCGGAATTCATTGAAGATAAGGGGATTGCTATTTTGGGAGATATAGGAACAGTGTTAAAAGATTTGCGGAAAGCAAAAGAGGAAAGTGCATTTGTATAGGATACTTGTTCTTGATATTCCACTTGATGGAGAAACATTAGAATATTGATTGATACAAAACTGCACTCAGGGATATTGTGGGTGCAGTTTTGTATTAAAATTATTGATTACGATACAGTTTCTGATATGCAGTAGGTAATATCTGAAATATATCTCGGAAAGCCGATGTAAATTTACTTTGGCTTTTATATCCCACAGCGGCGGGAATTTCCGAAATAGATTTATCTTCATGCAACAGCATATTTGATGCCGACTTCATACGGTATTCTTTCATGTAAGAAGCGATGGGCATTCCATAGACTGCTTTGAAAACGGATTTCAAAGTAGTGGTGTTCATCAGGTACTGTTTTGACAACTCTTCAAAGGACACCCTGATTTGGGGCTCCCTTTGCACCATGCCTGCAGTCAGTCCGGAAAGAAAAAG
>OMFI01000464.1_pt1 | contig 13437 bp, 13 predicted proteins | sample 1645591 | NCBI WGS metagenome assembly OMFI01 (sample SAMEA103958112, study PRJEB25191) | human gut metagenome | biome: human-associated habitat [ENVO:00009003]; feature: intestine environment [ENVO:2100002]; material: feces | place: Germany | collected 2013/2015 | reverse complement strand
ATCTTAAAGCGGAGAGAGCGGGATTCGAACCCGCGAAACCCTTTAGGGGTTTACACGCTTTCCAGGCGTGCCTCTTCAACCACTCGAGCATCTCTCCTTTTCGGGCGACACAATACTATCTTTTTTAAAATCGGGTGCAAATTACAAAAAAAATGCGAACCACCAGCGTTTTCAGCTACAAATGTATTCTTTTTTTTGTTGTTCTGCCTCATTCTCCCCGTTTTATATTAAATAAAATCTCAAAATTAATAAACTTTAAAATCTTAAAGAGCTTATTTGAGCATTCCGAACACTTTTAAAGCGTTATCAGAAGTAACCTGGGCCACCTTTTCAGGAGAGTTCCCATAGATTCCGGCCACCTTTACCAAAGTATCCTTAACATATGCGCTTTCGTTCCTCTTGCCTCGATTGGGAACCGGAGTCAGATAAGGGGAATCGGTTTCCAGCACGATGCGTTCCAAAGGAATATTCTTCAAGACTTCGGGCAAAGTTGATTTCTTGAAAGTCACCACACCATTTATTCCTATCATGAAATCCGCAAATTCCATAATCCTGCAGGCCTCTTCCGAGGTTCCCGTAAAACTATGGAAAATTCCTTTCAAAGGAGTCTGCTGATAGGGTTTCAACACATTATATATATGGTCAAACGCTTCCCTACAATGCAGCACTACCGGCAAACCGTATTCCAAAGCCCACTCAATCTGCTTGTCCAACACCCTTTGCTGCTCTCTAAGAAAAGTCTTATCCCAATACAAGTCCATACCAATCTCGCCAACCGCAACAAATTCATTCGGTGAAGCCAGCTCCCGGGCCACTATTTCCAACTCCTTTTCATAATCCGCACCCACAGAGGTAGGGTGCAATCCAATCATCGGATAGCAATACCCTTTATATTCACGGCACACCCGAAGCATAGGTCCTATGGTGGTACTATCGATATTGGGCATAAAAATATGCGTGACTCCTGCCTCACGGGCACGAGCCATCACTTGAGGCAAATCCTCTGCAAACTCTTCTAAAAAAAGATGGGAATGTGAATCAATCAATCTCATTCTTCAACTTACTCTTTACGTTTCTCACCGGTACGGTAATAATAGATTATTCCATAATCACGGCATAAATCCAAACGTTTCTCATTGGGAGTGACCTCCTCGAATTTCTTTTCAACCTGGTTCCATATATCCAAAATCAAACCATCCGCCTCTGCACGCATCGAAGCCAAGGTGTCCAAACTGCGGGCTGTCAAAGATTGAAGATTCTTTTGCTTCTCATAACTATCCATGAAAATATCATAATGCACCCTCACTTTTGCAATCGTAGGGTTATAAATGGGAATTCCTCCCTGGGATATACGTTTGTTTTCCCCATCCACGATTTTACGCCCCCACTCTGCCAAGGCAGGCTCTGTCGATAAATCAGGCACATTATTGTTGCTTGTGTCCAAACCGTAATATTCCTTATGAGCAATACGCACTTCAGAACGGATGACAGCTAAATTCAACACCTGGATAAAATGAGAAATATACAGACGGGCAGTCTTTACATTAGCCTGATGCTTACGTCCCGCCCGAGCCTGCCGCTCAAAACAGTCGGCATAATAAGCTTGCGCAGCTTCAAACTTTGTAAGAAAATTCCGCGCATCAGTCAACGCCTTCAAAGATACGGCCAAATCATACACATTACATATATCACCCTTGACGACCACTGCTTTCAGCGCCCGTATTCTCGCTTGATCTGTATTAGGCAATCTTCTATAAGGCATTTTCTCCCGGATTTAAAGTTATACTTCCCGATGCATCAGGTTAGCCATCAGGTTCTTCAATTCCTCTTTCTTTTCATCTGCCACCTTCACCGCCAACAGACTTTCCATTGCGCGTTCACAATACTCTTCCATCTTTTTCTCACACAGTTCTTTGACGCCAATCCGGTTATACAGTTCCGTCACCGCAGCAACTTTCTCCTCCGGGTTGAATGCAACAGCATCCACCCAAGCATTCAAGCGGGTCAACTGCTCCTCATCCGCATGTTCAAAAGCCTTTATCAGCATGTAGGTCTTTTTATTGTACAGAATATCACCTCCAATATTCTTTCCAAAGACGGCAGCATCGCCATAAACATCCAGGAAATCATCTTTCAACTGAAAAGCGACACCCAAGTTCATGCCAAAATCATACAACTGCTCCGCATCTTCAGAAGAAGCCCCTCCCAAAAGAGCGCCAATCTTCAAGCTTGCAGCCAACAATACCGAAGTTTTCAGACGAATCATTTCCAGATACTCCTCTGCCTTCACATCCTTCCGATGTTCAAACTCCATATCCAGCTGCTGTCCTTCACAGATTTCCAGTGCAGTCAGGCTAAATATATCCATCACCTCTTTCAGGTGTTCAACCGGACATTGAGCCATAAACTGATAAGCTAATACAAGCATTGCATCCCCCGAAAGGATGGCAGCATTGTCATCCCAAACTTTATGTACCGTCTCCTTACCACGGCGACGGTCTGCACGGTCCATCAAGTCGTCATGCAAAAGAGTATAATTATGATACACTTCAATCCCCGTTGCAGGGTTAAAAATACGGGTAATATCCTCCTGATACAGATTGTAGGCCATCAACATCAATACCGGACGGATTCTTTTTCCGCCCATGGACAACACATAGGTAACGGGAGCATATAAACCTTGAGGAGTACGGGTAAACTGCAATTCTGCAATATGAGAATTTATTCTTTCTAAAAGCTCGGAAGCTGTAAACATGGCATTTTCAGAATTTAGGGAATAGCGGATAATGAAAAGAGGCTGCATTCCGGCAGCCTCTCCCACTTATAGATATTTTATTACTGCAATCTAAACATTACAGGCACGGTATACTTAACACGAACGGGTTTACCACGCTGCATACCGGGTTTCCACTTCGGCATGCCCATAATCACGCGGACAGCTTCTTTGTCCAAATACGGGTCAACGCCTCTCAGAACTTTAGCATCTACGATACTACCGTCCTTATTAACCACGAACTGTACAGTTACACGGCCTTGAGTTCCGTTTTCCTGTGCAATAGTAGGATATTTAATATTCTTGCTCAAATACTGCATCAAACCAGCCATACCACCATTCGGGAACTCAGGCATCTGTTCTACCACCTCGAAAATAGTCTGTTCTTCCGGTTCTTCCTCTTCCACTGCTACGGGAACATATTTGATTTCCACTGCCTGGTTCAATTCTTCAGAAGATACAATGGCCGTTTCTTCCACGTCAGCATCGTCTTCAACGATAGTCAACGTCTCTGCAATTGAAGGGGCTTCGGGAGGCGGAGGAGTAACCTGCTCCGGCTGTTCTGTAATAGGGATGATTTCCTCTTCAAAAAATACGTCGGTAATAGCCTGGCTCGTGTCAATCTTGATGTCACGCTTTGTCCACTCGAACGCAACAAACATGAAGGCGAGCACGATTACATAACCGACAAGCAGCCAAGTCGACTTCTTACTCTCCAGGTCTGCCTTAGGTGATTTCTTAATTTCCATAATTTATAATATAATTTTAGTGTTTCTCATTTGGGGCAAATATAGCACTTTTCCCAAGAATGTTCACGCTCTGCTGTTTTTTTTCACACAATAGGCGCTCCATTTTCATTTTTTTTAATCCTTCAAAAGCCTCCATGTGCTTTTGTGCCACAAATGTAACGAGATATTTTAAAAATACCGTATCTTTGGCAAGAATTTTAAGTGAAATATTGAAATTTTCTGTTTTGCAGGTATTATACCTATATAACTATAGCATAAAAGTCATGAAAAAGATAACAATAGCAATCGACGGTTTTTCCTCTTGCGGGAAAAGCACTATGGCCAAAGACCTCGCCCGCGAAATCGGTTACATATATATAGATAGTGGTGCCATGTATCGGGCAGTAACATTATATAGTATAGAGAATGGTATTTTCCAGGGTGACCGCATAGATGCCGAAAAACTGAAAAGTCTAATAAAGGATATACATATTTCTTTCCGCCTGAACCCCGAAACCGGACGCCCAGATACCTACCTGAACGGAGTAAATGTAGAAAACAAAATCCGTACCATGGAAGTATCTTCACGTGTCAGCCCCATTGCAACATTGGATTTCGTACGCGAAGCTATGGTAGCACAGCAACAAGAGATGGGCAAGGCCAAGGGTATCGTTATGGATGGGCGCGACATCGGCACTACCGTTTTTCCGGATGCCGAGCTGAAAATTTTTGTAACCGCCACCCCCGAGATACGGGCACAACGCCGCTATGACGAACTAAAGGCCAAAGGGGAAGAAGCCAGCTTTGACGAAATTCTGGAAAATGTGAAACAACGGGACTATATTGACCAAAACCGGGATGTAAGTCCGCTGCGCAAAGCTTCTGACGCTTTATTGTTGGACAACAGCCACCTGAGCATTTCCCAACAAAAGGAATGGCTGGCGGAACAATTCGAACGGGTTATAAAGGAGAAGAACTGAACCGGATATGGCAAAAGTAGAAATAGACGAAGGCTCCGGCTTCTGTTTCGGAGTTGTCACCGCAATAAACAAGGCAGAAGAGGAACTGGCGAAAGGAGGAACCCTCTATTGTCTGGGAGACATCGTGCACAACAGCCGTGAAGTGGAACGCCTGAAGGCAATGGGGCTGATTACCATCAACCATGAGGAATTCAACCACCTCCACAACGCCAAAGTGCTGCTGCGTGCTCATGGAGAGCCCCCTGAAACTTATGACATTGCCCGCCGCAACAATATAGAAATCATTGACGCAACCTGCCCGGTCGTACTCCGCCTGCAAAAGAAGATTAAGCAAGAGTACGTCCAGGAAGACAACCGCGACAAGCAAATTGTCATCTATGGCAAAAATGGACACGCCGAAGTACTGGGTCTGGTAGGACAAACCACCGGAAAGGCCATCGTCATCGAAAAGCAGGAAGAGGCAAGGAAACTGGATTTCAGCAAAGACATCCGTCTCTACTCCCAGACCACAAAGTCTCTGGACGGATTTCAAAACATTGTGAAATACATAGAGGGACATATCTCACCGAAAGTCACTTTCGAGTCCTATGACACTATCTGCCGACAAGTAGCAAACCGGATACCTAATATCCGGAAATTTGCAGCTTCCCATGATTTAATATTCTTTGTCAGCGGCAAAAAAAGCTCTAACGGCAAGATGCTGTTCAGTGAGTGTAAAAAAGTCAATGCCAATTCACATTTGATAGACAGTGCCGAAGAAATAGATAGTTCTCTGTTAGCCGGTGCCAATTCCATCGGTGTCTGCGGAGCCACTTCCACCCCCAAATGGCTGATGGAAGAAATTTCAGAAGCCATAAAGTCAAAACTTAAATAACAGTTTGTCATCCTTTTGGAACAGCAAATTAACGTAATTTATTAGTCACCGCCTCAGCTTTTTACTATCTTTGCGGCATGAAAAAATAGTCCAAATCTATTTTTCATCATGATTATTAATACTAAACAAAAAGATTGTTATGGGAACAGTTAAGTGCATTGGTATCTTGACATCAGGAGGTGATGCTCCGGGAATGAACGCAGCCATACGTGCCGTGACACGTTCGGCTATTTACAACGGACTTTCAGTTAAAGGTATATATAGAGGTTACAAAGGTCTGGTAACCGGCGAAATCAAAGAATTCAAAAGCCAAAATGTCAGCAACATCATCCAGCTGGGTGGTACAATCCTGAAGACAGCCCGCTGCAAAGAGTTCACGACTCCCGAGGGCCGCCAAATTGCTTACGACAACATGAAGAAAGAAGGCATTGACGCCTTAGTGATTATCGGAGGCGACGGTTCGCTGACCGGTGCTCGTATCTTTGCACAAGAGTTTGACGTGCCTTGTATCGGGCTGCCGGGAACTATCGACAATGACCTTTATGGAACAGATACCACTATCGGCTACGACACCGCGCTGAACACGATCCTGGATGCTGTGGACAAAATCCGTGATACAGCCACTTCCCATGAGCGCTTGTTTTTCGTAGAAGTCATGGGACGCGATGCCGGTTTCCTCGCTCTGAACGGCGCCATCGCCTCCGGAGCAGAAGCAGCCATTATCCCGGAATTCAGTACGGAAGTGGACCAACTGGAAGAATTCATCAAGAACGGTTTCCGGAAATCCAAGAACAGCAGTATCGTACTGGTAGCCGAGAGTGAACTGACCGGCGGTGCAATGCACTATGCAGAGCGTGTAAAGAACGAATACCCCCAATACGACGTACGCGTAACCATCCTCGGTCACTTGCAACGCGGTGGTAGCCCTACGGCACACGACCGTATCCTTGCCAGCCGTCTGGGTGCAGCCGCCATCGACGCCATCATGGAAGGACAGCGCAATGTCATGATAGGCATTGACCACGATGAAGTGGTATACGTTCCCTTCACGAAGGCCATCAAAAATGACAAACCCATCAAAAAAGACCTTGTAAATGTATTGAGAGAACTGTCGATCTGATGACAGACAGTTCAGATACCCCATAAACAGAGAAGGCGACATATGCGCCTTCTCTGTTTTTTACAACCATTTCTTCACTATATTTTCCGTCCTCTCCCACAGTTCTTCCATCTGTACATGCCGGGTATACTTCTCCGAAAGAGACTTGGGACGGCAACTGGCATTCAATGTACCCGTACGTTTACCGGCATCCTCATCCAGCAATAAGCCGACAGCCGTTGCAGCTCCCTTACGGGGAGTACGGATAAAAGGCCTGAAAAGCATATCTGTCAGCGGGTCAAACCACATATGCATGGTAATGATATTGGTAGACACAATCCCTGGGTCGGCCGCATTCACAACAATACCTTTGTGCTTGACACGACTGGCCAAGTCAATGGTGAACAGAGTCAATGCCAGCTTCGTGTTGCTATATATAGGAATGCGCCAAAAGTCGCCCTTCCTGCCCCGGAGGAAAAAATCCGGGAAGTCAAGACGGCCGATGGCATACGTACAAGATACCATATTGACAATACGGCTCCCCTCTCCCATCAACGGCAGCAGCTTGCGGGTCAGCAGGTAAGGCCCTACATAATTGACACTCACCGTCCGTTCCAGTCCGTCTTCGGTAATGCGGCGTTCCGTTTCCATGGTTCCGGCATTGTTCATCAGCAACGCCAACGGCTCTCCCCGCTTCAACAGATGCTCTGCAAATGCGGCCACTGAAGCCAGAGATGCCAAATCAATGGGAGCAGTCTCAATACGCGGATTACCGGTTTCACGCATCAGTAGTTGCCGCTTGGGTTCGGCAGCTTGGGGGTCACGGCATGCCATGATGACCTGATAGCCGGCAGTTGCCACTGCGCGGGTAATTTCCATGCCCATGCCACCGTCTGCCCCGGTTATAACAGCTAAATTCACTTTAATAATTAAAAATTGAAAATTAAAAACTAAAAATCAGCCTTTCGCTTCGATTTTCTCTATCTCCTTTTTCAGACAAGGTGGAAGCTCCTCCTTCAAATGCTGATGGCATGCCATCTCGATGGAATACATCCGGGCAATGCAATAATTACTATGCCGGCAGTTGCAACGTGCATTCTCTTCGGCACGCATGCGGTTGACGAACCCCGGCTCATTGAGCAGAGCACGTGCCATTTGCACAGCCTCGAAACCGTCATCCAGCACCTCATCTATCTTGTCCCTGGAAACCAGGCCACCCACATAAACCAACGGTATCTTCAAGGCGGCACGGAATTTCAAGGCATCTTCCAGGAAATAGGCTTCCTTAAACGGTACGCTCGGTATCATCCATTTGCCTACCATGCGTACACCGTATTTCAACCACCAGCAGGTCATGTAATGCGTCATGCTGCGGATAGGCATTTCGCCCCGCATGACATACATCGGCGCCTTACTGACGAACCCACCGCTCAAGACCAGCGCATGTGCTCCCGACTGCTCCAGCCTGCGCGCCACCTGCATCGTCTCGTCCAGCTCCATCCCTCCACGGAAACCGTCGCGCATGTTCATCTTCACCAGCACAGCCATATCACTGCCGGCAGCCTTCATCACTTCTTCCATCACCATATCCATAAACCGCATACGGTTCTGCAACGAGCCCCCGAATTCGTCTTTCCGATGATTGGTGGACGGGGACAAGAACTGGCTGATGAGATAACCATGCCCTGCATGAATCTCTACAGAATCAAATCCGGCCTCCCGTGCCAGATTCACCGAGCGTCCGTATGCACGCGCCATCTCCGGCAGCTCATCGGCACGAAGTCCGCGCACAAAGGTAGGAGAGTAAAGATTGAAACCGGAAGATGCGCCGACAGGCATACAACCGCAAATACTCTTATGGGACATATTGCCACAGTGTCCCAACTGGATGCCTGCCGCAGCCCCCTCCGTATGTATGGCATCAGTCAGCCTACGGAGTCCGGGGATAATCTCAGGACGCATCCACAACTGGCGGTCAAAAGACAAGCCGCTCTGAGTAACTGCCGCATAAGCAACAGTAGTCATACCTATACCTCCCGCCGCTACCGACCGATGATAGTCGAGCAACATGTCCGACGGAGCGTTTCCGGGACACATGCTCTCGAAAGCAGCCGAACGGATGGTACGGTTACGCAAGGTCAACGGTCCGAAAGTGACGGGTGTGAATAACTTGGATTCCATCGTTATGAGTTATGAGTTATGAATTATAAGTTATGAATTATTCATTTTCCATTTTCAACTTTCCATTTTCCATTAATAAAGAAATGGAATGATGCGTTTGCGCTTTCCTACCGCCTCATCGCCAAACTCCTCCCGATAACGGCGGTGAATGGCATCGGCACGGGGAACAAGGTTGGCAAACGTCCACCAGACGAACACCCAAGCGGCAGGGGAAGCTGTGAGTATGGCAAACCCCGTCCATTCCACCAGCTCACCGAAATAATTGGCAGAAGTGACATATCGGTAAAGTCCTTTTCCGGGAAGGTAGTGCTTCGTATCACCCGGCTTGCGCAAATGGCGTATCACGTAGTCGGAATGCAAATTGACGAACATACCCGCAAAAAACAGAATGACTCCCAACAAGGCATGAGGTTTCAACAAATAGGCCCAGCCATCGGCATACAAGCCTTCGGGAGCGAAATAGAACAAACCGCCCGCCTGCATCATCCCGTTCAAAAGGTTGAAGACGATACCCATCGCCATAATAGCTACCGGCATCCGGCTTTTACCTTTCAGCAGGAACGGAAAAATAAAGGCCCGCTGAAGATAGTGCAACTGAAACAGCAGGAAGAAGAAATATACCGGCACGGCAAATCCCGCTCCACTCTTCCCCCACAACCCAAACATGACGATGAATACCGGCGCTTCCATAAGCACCCACGCCAATTTATTATTGATGGAGATTCCCCACGAGGCAGTACGGAACATGCCATAACCCGCTTTGACAAAATAGAGTGCAATAAAGACAACCAATGCCACAGCACTCATTACCCACAGAAATATCTGAAAAGTTTCCTGATTCATAGTTCTTTATTTATGCGAAGCAAAGATAAAGAAAACTCACAACAAACAAATCGTTTTCCCCGGATAATTGTTTTTTCATGCAAAAACCAGTGTTTTTTACTGAGAAGATTAAGCAGTAGAGATACGAAAATCTAATCGTTCCATCATGGAGTAAATTTCATTCCACCATGGAGAAAAAATCGTTCCACCATGGTGGAACGATTTTTCCCCCGTGATGGAACGATTTAAAAGATACAAGTCTAATCCTTACCGTTTCTTAATGGGCACATAAGCCACCTCATCCAAAACATTCTTATAGGCAGGACGGATAATACGCTTACCTTCAAAGTTCAATTCTTCATTGCGATGTGCACACCAACCGACAATACGTGCCATGGCAAACAAAGGCGTGAAGATTTCCTGCGGCAGCCCAATCATCTCGTAGACAAAGCCCGAATAGAAATCCACATTACTCGAAACCGTCTTGCCATTATTCTTCACACGGCCAAACACATCAATGGCGCGCTCCTCGAGCAGTTCAAGGAAAGCGAACTCGCGTTCTTTCCCTTTTTCGCGGGCAAGGTCGCGGGCAAGCTCCTTCAGCAGAATGGCGCGCGGGTCGGAAATGGTATAGACGGCATGTCCGATACCATATATCAAGCCGGTCTTGTTATAGGCTTCCTTGTTGAGCATGCGGGTGAAGTAAGTATCAATCTCATCCACGTTCGTCCAGTCCTGAATGTTTTCCTGCAGATGGTGGAACATATCGGCAACCTGGATATTGGCACCTCCATGAAGCGGCCCTTTCAAGGAACCGATACCTGCCGCTATCGAAGAGTAAGTATCCGTCCCGGTAGAAGAAGTGACACGTACGGTAAAAGTGGAGTTGTTACCACCACCGTGCTCGGCCTGAAGAACCAGCAGCAGGTCGAGCGTGCGGGCATCCAGCTCCGTGTAGTCCTTCTTCAGCATATAGAGGAAATTCTCGGCAATGGAAAGGTTTTCCTGCGGATGGCGGATATGCAGTGAACGGCCATGGGTGGCATGGCGAAGCATGTTATAGGCATACGCAATGATGGTCGGGAATTTCGAAATAAGCTCAATGCTCTGCCGCATCAGATTATCGCGGGAAGTGTCATCTGCATCAGGGTCAAAACGATACATCTCGAGCACGCTGCGCGCCAGGATGTTCATAATGTTGTTTCCTTCGAGTTCAATGATATTCATCTTGGTCTTCTGCTCCAGCGGCATGTTGTCGTTGATGAGTTCACGGAAAGAAGAGAGTTCTTCCTTGTCGGGCAGGCGACCGGAAAGCAATAAGTAGGCAATTTCCTCAAAACCGAAACGCTTCTCTTTGATGATGGCGTGTGCCAAGTCATCCACATCATAACCGCGGTAGAACAATTTGCCGGGAATAGGCTTCAGCCCTCCACCGGGGATGCGTTCATAGCCGACCACATTGCCTATTTTGGTCAACCCCACCAAGACTCCCGTGCCGTCCTCATTACGCAAACCGCGCTTCACATCAAACTTCCTGAACAGTTCATTCTCAATCCGGGTAGCTTCCTTCAAATCTTCGGAAAGCTTGTAAATCAGGTACTCCTTCTTCATAATCGTTTCGTTTTATTCGTTATTCCCATTTTCTATTCTTCCTACAATCTCCCGGGTGAAAGCCGAAGTGGACAGCGAGACGCCACCCGGCATAAAACGGGCCAAGTCGGCAGTAGCACGGGCTTCGGTGAAACTCTGCTCCAAAGCTTTCTCTATAAGAGAGGCAGCTTCCTTCCAACCCAGATATTCAAGCATCATCACAGCGGAAAGGATGATGGAACAAGGATTCACAATGTCTTTCCCGGCAATGTTCGGAGCCGTCCCGTGAGTAGCCTCAAAGATGGCATGCCCCGTTTTATAGTTGATATTCGCACCCGGTGCAATGCCGATGCCGCCTACCATGGCAGCCAGTTGGTCGGACACATAATCGCCGTTCAGATTCAACGTGGCAATCACGGAATATTCTTCGGGGATAAGCAACGTGTTCTGCAAGAATGCATCGGCAATGCAGTCCTTGATGACCAGACGCCCTTCTGCCAGCTCTTTACCAAACTCACATTCTGCCAGCTCGTACCCCCACTTCTTGAAACCGCCTTCCGTAAATTTCATGATGTTTCCTTTGTGTACCAAGGTCACGGAAGGCAGATGATGCTCAAGCGCGTATTGGCAGGCGGCACGCACCAAGCGCTCTGTTCCTTCTCTTGAAACGGGCTTCACGCCAAACGAGGAGGTTTCGGGAAAACGGACTTTTGTCACCCCCATGTCATCACGGAGAAAACGATAGAACTTTTCAGCCTCCGGAGTTCCGGCTTCCCATTCGATGCCTGCATAAATATCCTCGGTATTCTCACGGAATACGCACATATCCACCTTCTGTGGCTCTTTGAGTGGAGAAACAATGCCCTTATACCAACGTACCGGACGTTGGCAGACATACAAATCGAGCGTCTGACGCAAGGCTACGTTCAAGGAACGGATACCTCCACCGACGGGAGTTGTCAAAGGACCTTTGATGCCCACCTTATAGGTGCGGAAGGCTTCCATGGTTTCGTCCGGCAACCAGGAGCCGGTTTCGTGGAAAGCACGTTCTCCTGCCAGCACTTCTTTCCATTCAATGCCACGCCGGTCACCATAGGATTTCTTGACAGCGGCATTCACGACAGCCTGCATGGATGGGGTCACTTCTGCTCCCACTCCATCGCCGGTAATAAAAGGTACAGTAATTTTTTCCATATTCTATCTTGCATTAAGTGCAGAACCGGCCCGGAACCAGGCTATCTGCTGTTCGTTATACGTATGTTGTACTTCAAAACTTTCTTTACTCCCGTCCTCGTGATGAAGAACCACCTTCAACGTACGTCCCGAAGCAAAATCTTTCAACCCCATGACAGAAATCAGGTCGCGTTCCCGAATCTTGTCATAATCGGCCTTATCCGTAAAGGTCAGCGCCAACATGCCTTGTTTCTTTAAATTCGTCTCATGGATACGGGCAAAGCTTTTCGCCAAAATGGCGCGTACATTCAGGAAGCGTGGTTCCATGGCAGCATGCTCACGGCTGGAACCTTCACCATAATTCTCTTCGGCAACGACAATGGAAGGGATGCCTTCTGATTTATACAGCTTCGCAGTGCCTGACACTGTTCCATAGGTATTGGTGGAGCGGTTCCAAACCTTGTTCGTCTCTCCATTGAAAGCATTGACAGCCCCCATCAGCATATTGTCCGAAATATTCTCCAAATGTCCCCGGAAACGGAGCCATGGCCCCGCCATAGAGATGTGGTCGGTGGTACATTTCCCTTGCACTTTAATCAATAAAGGCATATTCAGCAAGTCCATGCCATCCCAGGCAGGGAAGGGAGTCAGCAGTTGCAAGCGCTGTGAATGAGGATTGACCGTAATTTCCGTCTGTCCTTTGCCTGGAGCAATGTATCCTTCCTTTCCTCCTATAAACCCGTGTGCCGGCAGTTCTTCACCGACCGGTTCGGACAGTTTCACAACCTCTCCTTTGGCATTGACCAGCGTATCCCTCAACGGGTCGAAACAAAGGTCACCGGCAATGGTCAGCGCCATCGTTATCTCCGGGGAAGCGACGTAAGCAAAAGTGTTGGGATTTCCATCGGCACGTTTGGCAAAATTACGGTTAAAAGAGGTGACGATGGAATTTTTTCGTTCAGGGTCATCAGTATGGCGCTTCCACTGGCCAATACAAGGTCCGCAGGCATTCGCCATTATCGTTGCGCCAATATCTTCGAAAGCGGCAATCATGCCGTCGCGTTCAGCAGTGGCACGTATCTGCTCCGAACCGGGGTTGACAATCAGCGAGGAAGCAACCTTCAAATTCTTTTCCTTTACCTGCCGGGCAAGGGAGGCTGCGCGGCTCAAATCCTGATAGGACGAATTGGTACACGACCCTATCAGGCCGACTTCCA
>OMFI01000454.1_pt1 | contig 13628 bp, 10 predicted proteins | sample 1645591 | NCBI WGS metagenome assembly OMFI01 (sample SAMEA103958112, study PRJEB25191) | human gut metagenome | biome: human-associated habitat [ENVO:00009003]; feature: intestine environment [ENVO:2100002]; material: feces | place: Germany | collected 2013/2015 | reverse complement strand
TGCCGGCGCATTCATTATGGCTGGCGTGCCGCTTATGATTTATGATAAGGTTAACGGCAACGATGTTTTAAACGGCAAAAGATTCACGATAATCGCAGGCGTTTGCTCGATTTTGGCATTCATCTGCTATATACTTTGCTATTCGCTCACCACCGAAAGAGTTAGAACCGAAGCTTCTGCCGACGCAATGAGGCAAAACAGCGTGGGGAACATGCTCAAAAACGCACTTAAAAACAGAGCGCTTATTTCAATTATAGTTGCTTCCGTTTTCATGCTGGTTTCGCAGCTTACCATTCAGCAAATGGCAAACTATGTATTCCCCAATTATTACGGCAATGCAAAAGCACAAAGCCTTTCAATGGTTGTTATGGGCGGCGGAATGCTTGTGGCGGCACTTATAGCGAAGCCGCTTGCAAAGAAAATCGGCAAGGCCGAAATGAGCGTTATCGCAAATATGCTTGCAGGCGTTGTTTGCATAATTTTGTATTTCGTAAGGCCGCAAAATGTTTGGGTTTATGTGTCCTTCCAATTTCTTTCCTGGTTTGGGCTGGGTGTTTTCTCCATGGTTACCTGGGCACTTATCACGGATGTTATCGATTATTCCGAAATCAAAAACGGCATCAGGGAGGACGGCTCTGTTTACGCGCTTTATTCCTTTGCCCGCAAGCTCGGTCAGGCGGCTTCGGCGGGCCTTACCGGCGCACTGCTTTCGCTTATAGGCTACGACCAATCAACGGCATTTATGCCTGAAGTTAAAGAGGGCATTTTCGATATTTCAACACTTGTGCCCGCAGCAAGCTTTATCATTCTTGCGCTTATACTTTGGTTCTGGTATCCGCTTCACAAAAAGCAGGTTGAGGAAAATGTTGCAATACTAAGAGAAAAGCATTCGAGCGGCAAAGAATAAGCCAGAGCTTTAAATCACAAATCAATTTCACACAGCAAAAGCCCTTGAAGCGTTTAACGGCTTCAAGGGCTTTTATCATATTAAAATATTTTATTTGCAAATAAGAAATTCGGCAGCGGAGCAAAGCACCTGAACAATCGAAAATCCAAAAACAACCTGTGTGTCCGACCAGCCGTGATTTTTACGCATTTCATCATGGATGGGAGTACGAACATTTTTAAGCACTTCGATCTTGAAAAAGCGCTTTAAGAAGATTTTAATAAGACCCGCAATTCCGTCCACAAGCAAAACGGCGGAAAGCAGAATATATGAAAGCGGATGACCGGATTTTAAAATCATAATCACAATAATAAGCCCAAGCGGCCTTGAACCCGCATCGCCCATAAGCTGAGAGCTGGGGCTTGTGTTAAAGCAAAGATATGCTGCAAGCACGCCGATCATAATAAAGCCAAACACCGAATACGGTGCCGCGATTTGCTTTGAAAACACAAATATAATGCTGAGCAGTGATATTGTGCCGAGTGAAGCGCAAAGCCCGTCCACCCCATCGGAGCAGTTGGTAACATTTATACCGATCCAAAGCAATATTGTGGAAAGCACGGCAAAAACCGCGGGATGAACGCTGAAGCCGTGATTAAAAATAACAAACGATGTGGAATTATTGAGAACAAACACAACGGAAATCAAAATGCACACAATCAAATCGATAAGGCCTTTTTTGTAATCCGACCAAGGCTTATCGGAAGCATCGTCCAAATAACCGCTGAGCATTTCAATAAAAATCAAAACATCATAGCATATCAGTTCGGGCGTAACCGGCATTAAAAATACGGAGCAAAGCACAAACACGGCAATCATTACCAAGCCTACTCCCCTGATTTTGCCCTTTGATTTTTCTCCGTTTACGGCAAAAGCCCTGCCCTTATCCTTTGGCAAAAACGGCAATTTGATTTTAAGAAGCACAAAGCAGATTGCAAACGCCGCCAAAAACGCGCACGCAATATATTTCGCCGAGCCTGCGGCATTGCCGAGAATATGATAAAACATTTTTTAACCCCGCTTATTTTAAATTTTAATTTAAAACATTATATTACAAAATTTTGCCGCAGTCAACAAAATGCGCCAAACTGCGTGAAATCGCCGCACGGGTTATGTTAAAATCCGGCCGGATATTCCGTTTCCGCTTATCACATATCGCATTCGGCTTTTGCCCGCTTAAAGCCAAAAGAAAAAAAGCGCCCCGCCTCGCACGATATGCGATACATCGAAGCGCCTTTTTATTACAGAGTAAAGAATTAAGCTTTAAGCCTCAACTGATTTTGCGTTTTCGCTTTCTTCATTTTCGGCAAGCTCACTGCCCTTTTTACTTTTAACATAGCTCTTAAACGAATTAACAACAATGATAAGGCCGAGCGTGATAAGCAAAACGGCAACAACAAGCTGAAGCGCGGAGCCGAAGATATCCGTGCCTGCGGCAATAGCCTTAACAAGGGCGATAACACGCTGAACAAGTGCCGTGAAAGTTACGCAAAGCATAATGATCATCGGCGGGAACAGCATCTTATTGCTTCTGCCCGTTACTTTAAGGAATACGCAAAGCGTGATAAGAACAAGCGCGCTGAGCAGCTGGTTTGCGGAGCCGAAGAGCGGCCAAACCTTTTCATAGCCGATTTTCGTGAGCACAAAGCCGCAAAGAAGCGTGAAAATCGTGGCGAAATAAGGATTGCAAAGCACCTTGCGCCAAGGTTTTGCATGCTCCATATCATCAACGCTGAAGATTTCCTGGAACGACATTTTGCCAATACGCGCAACGGCGTCAAGCGTGGTGAGCGCAAGAGCGGAAACGCACATCGTCATAAACACGGTTGCAACCTGAACAGGCATGCCCATTTTTTCAAAAAAGCCCGCAACACCGCGGCTGAAGATTTGGAACGGAGTGCCGTCTGCCGGGGTGCCGTCCTTAGCCGCTGCCGCGCCTGCAACGCAAAGCGCAAGAACCGCCAAAACGCTTTCAAGAATCATTGCGCCGTAGCCGACTTTAAGCATATCCTTTTCATTTGCTATCGTTTTGGACGAAGTGCCCGAGGAAACAAGGCTGTGGAAGCCCGAAACCGCACCGCAGGCAACCGTTACGAAAAGAATCGGAAACATTGTGCCGAGCTTTTCATTTGTGAAGCCCGTGAAAACAGGCAAATTCATTGTGGGGTGGCCGATGATAAGGCCGACCGCCGCACCGAGAATCATACAAACAAACATAATCGTGGTCATATAATCACGGGGCTGTTTCATAAGCCAAATCGGCACGATTGCGGCAACAAAAATATACGCAAAAACGATATAGCTCCAGCCGTCCTTACCGAGAACGATGGGACATTTGATGCCGATTGCAAACGAAACTATAATAAAAACAACACCGATAAGAAATTCTTTCCAGCCGGAAAAATTGAATTTCTTTTGAATAAGGCCGAAAATAACGGCAAAAAGCATGAACATGATCGAAACCATGCCGGCAGAGCCGTTTGTGCCCGCCGTGGCAAGCTTTGCGCCGGTGGTGGCGTCAAAGGCATTAAATGTGCCCGAAACCATATCGGCAAAAACAGCTATGATAAGCAGTGAAAACAGCCAGCAAAAGATTGTGAAAAGCTTTCTGCCGAGCTTTCCGATATATTTTTCAATCAGCATGCCCATTGATTTGCCCTGATTTTTAACCGAGGCATAGAGCGCGCCGAAATCCGTTACCGCGCCGAAGAAAACGCCGCCGATTAAAATCCAAAGCAAAACGGGAAGCCAGCCGAACACGGCGGCCTGAATTGCGCCGGTTACGGGGCCTGCACCCGCGATTGACGAAAATTGATGGCTGAAAACCGTCCAGCCGTTTGTGGGCACGTAATCCTTGCCGTCGTTATATTTAACGGCGGGAGTTTCCGCTTTGGGATCAATGCCCCATTTTTTTGCAATGCGGCGGCCGTAAAGCACATAGCCCGCACCGAGAACAGCCACGGCGATTAAAACAATTACCAATGTGTTCATAAAATCTATCTCCTTTTCTTATTTCAAACAGCCGCCGGCAAATAAAAAAGCCCCCGCTTTGCACAAATCATCAAAGATTTTGCAAAGGCGAAGGCATCAACTTAAACATAAAGTTTAACTGCATCCGTGTTACCACTTTGCTTGCCGGCACGAATCCGACCGCTCAATCACCGCCCAAAATCCGCAGAAAGCAAAATTTCGGAAAGTGTTTCCATATAACGGTGGAACCCGGCTTTGCCTACTGATTGCTTTTCGACAAAGCTGCTTGCAGGTGAGGGCCGAACGCGCCTTGTTACCGCCTTCCACAACCGGCGGCTTTCTGTGAACGGTGCTGCGCAGGGTCATTTCCTGTTCATTGCATTTGGCTGTTTAATTTATAACTTAATGTTAGTACTAAAATTAAAATTTGTCAAACAATATTAAAAATTTCGTAATTTAGCCCAAACGGCAGCGCAAAATTAAGCCTTGCTTTGGACATATTTTAACATTTTATGAACAGAAAAACTCTTATTGGCTCAATATGCAAAAGGACTCCGCCGCATCAAAACGGCAGAGCCCTTTTTACAAAGACAGAGAGTGCAGTGAAAAGCACTGCAAAAAATCGCCTGCGCCGCAAAATAATTTAGAAATTATCAAGCAGGGATTTGTAAAACTCGCAATAATCTGTTCTGTTTTCAGCTGTAAAAGCCATAGCCTCGCGCGGATGACGGTTGAGCTGACCCGTGAGCATATATTGCACCTCGTAGCCCCATTTTACGCCGCTTTCCTTGAGCGGAATCATGTAATTTTCAAGGAAGGTAAGCAGACTGTAAAGATTATATTTCGGATTTTTAAGGAATCCGAGCAAAAGCTCCATTGCGCAGTTGCCCGCTCCCCTTCCCATGCCTGCCGCCGTGGCATCAAGATAAGAAACACCGTAAGAAAGAGTTTCAATCGTGTTTGCAAAAGCAAGATTTTGATTGTTGTGCGCATGAAAGCCGATTGCCTTGCCGTATTTTTCGCCGATTTCAAGATATTTTTTTGCAAGTGCGCCCGCCGTTTCGGGGTAAAGCGAGCCGTAAGAATCCACAAGATAAATAACATCAACACTTGATTGGCCTATCATTGCAAGAGCCTCTTCAATCTGCTCGCTCGAAGCCTGGCTGATCGCCATTATATTACAGGTGGTTTCATAGCCGAGATTATGAAAATATTCAATCATTTCAAGTGCCGCCGGAATTTGGTGAATATAGCAGGCAACACGCACCATGTCTATAACCGATTCGCTTTTCGGCACGAAATCCTCTTTAAAATCGCACCTGCCGACATCAGCCATAACGGCGATTTTCATATCGGAAACATTATCGCCGACTATGCTGCGAATATCCGCCTCATCGCAAAACTTCCATTTGCCGAATTTATTAACATCAAACAGATTTTTGGAGGCACGATAACCGAATTCCATATAATCCACGCCGCTTTTAACATTCGTTTTATAAAGTTCGGTAACAAATTCATCCGTAAATTCAAAATTGTTGCAAAGGCCGCCGTCTCTGATTGTGGCATCAACCACCTTAACATCGGCGCGCACGGTCATCATATTACCTTTTCTGGGTGCCATAATATCCTCTCCTGTTCGCAGAAATATCGCTTTATCGCTTTAAAGTCCCATCGCTTTAAAGCGGATTAGTGGTATTATAACAGGTGCGCATTCCTTTGTCAACAGAAAATCAAAAAAAACAAAGCGGAAATGCAAAGCATTTCCGCTTGAAAAGCATATTAAAGCCGCATATACGCGTATATAATATGGTTTTATATTATTTAATAACGCGAACTCTTACAACGCCGGCAATTTTTTCGATATCGCCGAGAACAACACCCGGCACATCCGAATCAACATCCAAAATGCTGTATGCTATTTCGCCGCGGTTTTTGTTTACGAAGTTTGCGATATTTATTCCGTCCTTACTGATTGTGTCGCTTATGGTGGCAATCATATTCGGCTGATTTTTATGAATAACGGTTATTCTTGCCGCGCCGCATTTTGGGCTGGAAACCGCAGGCATATTAACGGAATTTATGATATTGCCGTTTTCAAGAAAATCTATCAGCTCAGCGGCGCCCATTGTGGCACAGTTCTCCTCGCTTTCGGGAGTGGAGGCACCAAGATGGGGCATGGCAATAACACCGTCAACCCCGATAAGATCGGCAGACGGGAAATCCGTTACATAAGCCGCCATTCTGCCGTCCTCAAGAGCAGAAACGACATCCGCGGAATTGGCAAGATCGCCTCTTGCAAGGTTTATAATTCTGACCGTATCCTTCATCTTTGCGATGTTTTCGGCGCAAATCATTTCCTTTGTTTCGGGAGTAAGCGGCACATGCACGGTAACATAATCAGCCTTCGGGAAAATCTCATCAAGCGAATTTATTATTTGCACATCTTTTTTAAGCGTTTCGGCCGCGGCGGGAGAAAGAAACGGATCATAACCGACAACCTTCATGCCGAGATCAACGGCGGCGTTTGCCACCAATCTGCCGATTGCACCGAGGCCGATTACGGCAAGGGTTTTGCCCTTGATTTCGGGTCCGGAAAAAGCAGACTTGCCTTTTTCAACGCTTTTGCCGACATTTTCATCGTTTTTAATCGTTTTGCACCATTCGATTGCCTTGGTGATTTTTCTGCTTGAAAGCAAAAGCGCGCATATAACAAGCTCCTTAACCGCATTTGCATTTGCACCAGGGGTGTTGAAAACAACAATGCCGTCCTGCGTGCAGCGGTCTATCGGAATATTATTAACGCCTGCGCCGGCTCTTGCGATTGCAAGCAGTGACTTCGGCATTTCCATATCGTGCATGGCGGCGGAGCGCACCATAATCGCATCAGGATTTGCGATATCATCGCCGTAAGCATATTTTGATTTATCAAATTCGGCAAGACCGACGGGTGAAATCTTATTAAGAGTTTTAATATTAAACATTATTTATGAGCCTCCTCAAATTCCTTCATGAATTTAACAAGCTTTTCAACACCCTCAATCGGCATTGCGTTATAAATGGATGCACGCATGCCGCCCACTGTTCTGTGGCCCTTCAGATTAACAAAGCCCGCAGCGTCCGCCGCCTTAATAAATTCGGCATTGAGTTCATCGCTGTCCGTAACAAACGGAACATTCATAAGCGAACGGTATTCCGGCACGACGGTGCCCTTAAACATTTCGCTTGAATCAAGAAAATCATAAAGAATTTTTGCTTTTTTCTCATTATGAGCCTTCATGCCCTCCAGATCGCCGTAGGTTTCCTTGATCCATTCAAGCACAAGGCCGCAGATATAAATGGTCCAGCACGGAGGCGTGTTATAAAGCGAATCCGCATCCGCCTGCACCTTGTAATTCATCATAACAGGGCAGATATCCCTTGCGTTGCCGAGCAAATCCTCGCGAATAATTGCCACAACAAGGCCTGCGGGAGCAACATTCTTTTGAGCGCCGAAATAAACCATGCCGAATTTTGAAATATCAAGAGGCTCGGAAAGCGCGCATGAGGAAACATCGGCAATAAGCACCTTGTTGCCGACGGGAGGCAAATCGCGATACTTCGTGCCGTAAATGGTGTTGTTCATGCAAATGTAAACATAATCGGCATCCTCGCGGAAATCCTCTGCCTTTGTTTCAGGAATATATGTAAAGGTTTTATCTGCCGAGGAGGCAACGGCTTTAACATCGCCGTATTTCTGCGCCTCCTGAAACGCCTTTTTAGCCCACTGGCCCGTAATGATGTAATCCGCCTTGCCGCTGCCGTTCATAAAATTGAGCGGAATTGCGGAGAATTGAGCGGAAGCGCCGCCCTGCAAAAAGAGCACCTTGTAATTATCCGGCACTTTGTAAAGCTCGCGCATAAGCCTTTCGGCGTTTTTGATAATTTCGTCAAAAACCTTTGAGCGGTGGCTCATTTCCATAACGGATTGACCGCAACCGCGGTAATCAAGTATTTCCGCGCCTGCCTTTTCAAGCACAGACTCCGGCAGGGTTGAAGGACCTGCGCTGAAATTATAAACTCTGGACATTATTAATTGCCTCTCCTTCGCATTTTTAATTGTGATATAGCTAATATTATAAAGATGTTTAACTTTTTGTCAATGCTTTAAGCAAAACTTTATCGGAAAGAAGCGATTTTTGTTAAATTTTTAACTATTCTTTTCAAGCTTATTGTTTCATTCCAAAATAAAATCACCCAAAAGTTTTAAACTTCGTTGGGTGATTAAATCATCTTTATTATATATGCCAAACACGCGCAGTTTATCGCTGCTGATTGAGTGCATTCTGAAGTATGCCTGCATTTTTCTTCTTTTTGGGTTTATACGCGGGCGGATTTGCAAGCTTTTTGGTGAGCCTGTTGCTTTTTGCCATGATTTTATTTATTTCATGCACGGGACCTGCCATATATTCCGTCATATACTTATCGGCAACGGCCATCATATCGGGATCGTTTTTCATTTCGCCCAAGATCGTTACGCCGATAACATCCTGCACTTCGTTAGTGCCATCCTCATAAACATCGCCGAGCATTTTAAAAAGCTTTTTTCTTTCCTGCTCGGTGCCGTTTTTGATAACATCAAGCACTTTCTGCGTGCCCACTTCCTCAAAAAAAGTTTCGGGCAAAAATTCGCCGTAATCGGAAATGTTTTGCTTAATTGCATCTTTATATTCGGGATAAAGCGTGCCGAAGCGATTTGCAAGCGAATCAACATCATAACTGATTACGCCGTTTTTCGCTTTTGAGCGGGAAACCGCCTTTGGCATTTTGATTTTATCCAAATCCTTTTTCTTATTTGTTTTAAAAAGCGGCTCGAGCTCGTAGGCAAATTCGTTTGCGGCGGAGCGGCAATCCCTTTCATCCGCATCGGCAAGAGTGAAAAGGGATTTTGAAATAGTTTCGTATTCCGTGGATTCACCCTTATCTTCATAAGCACATTCCAAGAGCAGAATATTGCTTTCTTTTTCGTATTTAAATCTAAAAAGGCCTTTTTCACTTTTATAGTGAACTGCGGCTTCATCCTCGGATTTGGCCTTTGAAAAGCCGAGCGGCTGAATACGCGGTTCAAGATATTTATCTATAATTCTGTAAGCTTCGATAAGTTCCATATTTGAAAACTCCTGTTTTATACATATTTACTGTTTCGATTAAGTATTATAACATCTTGCAAAGCATTTGTCACTATCTAATTTGTTAAATAACTGTTATAAATAATATGCTTACTGTTGAATTTATTATTTTTATATGATATAATATAGCGAAAACTCGGTATGCGATAAATTTAAGGCGGTGAATTTTACGGATAAGGTTTTGGTGGAGGTTAAAGCCACCCAGCAATACGGGCACGATACGGATGTTACCGATTTAACAACATACGGCACCCTGCGCGACGACGGCGCCGCCTACATAATCAAATACAACGAAGAGCTTGAAAACCCGAGCGAAACGGTTTGTGTTACCGTGCGCGTGCAAAAGGATGAAAGCTTTGTTGAGATGACGAGATCCGGCAGAAGCCATGCCTGCCTTACGATCGAAAAAGCAAAGCGCAATCTTTGCAGCTACGGCACGGATTTCGGCAACATACTCATGGGAATATACGGCAAGGATATCGAGGCAAATGCCGAAGACGGGCTTTTCAATTTTGAATACGATATTGATTTTAACGGCTCTGTTTCATCGCAAAACAAGGTGCGAATGAAGCTTACAAAAACACAAAGCCCGAGAAAGATTAAAGAAGTAAAGGCCGAGCAATAACGGCAAACATAAAACGCGGTTTTTTCAGCAAAGCCGCAAAGCTTAATATACGGGAGCAAATCAAAAATGTCATTACTTGTTAAAGAAACTCAAAAGGAATTAAGGGAAAAAATATTGGACGCACTCGGCAGAGCCGTTGCAAACGGAGAACTGCCGGCAGAGCCGTTGCCGGCATTCAACATTGAAAAGCCGGCGAACAGCGCAAACGGCGATTTTTCATCAAACATTGCGCTTGCGGGAGCAAAGGCATTCAAAAAAGCACCGAGAATGATTGCCCAAAGCATTGCGGATAACATTGATTTGGAGTGCACGCTTTTTGAAAAGGTTGAAATTGCGGGGCCGGGCTTTTTGAATTTTTACCTTTCGCAAAGATATTATTCGGAAATAGTTAAAGATGTTATAACCAGGGGCGAGGATTACGGTGCCTCGAATTTCGGCAAAGGCAAAAAAGTTTTGGTGGAATTCGTTTCCGCCAATCCCACAGGCCCCATGCATATAGGCAACGCACGCGGCGGTGCAATCGGCGACTGCCTTGCCGCAGTGCTTGAAAAAGCCGGCTACAATGTCAGCCGCGAATTCTATGTTAACGATGCCGGCAACCAAATTGAAAAATTTGCCACTTCGCTTGAGGTGCGCTATCTTCAGCTTTACAAAGACGGCATTGAAATGCCCGAGGACGCTTATAAGGGCGCAGATATAACCGAGCACGCAAAGAGCTTTGCCGCAGAATACGGCGATAAATATGTTGAGGCAGAAAGCGGCGAAAGGCGCAAGGCGCTCGTTGATTTTGCGCTTCCCAAAAACATTGCAGGCCTTGAAAGGGATTTGCTGCAATACAGAATCAAATATGATAATTGGTTTAAAGAGAGCACTCTGCACGCAGACGGCTCCGTTACAAAAATTATAGAAAAATTCAAAGAGCTTGGCGTAACATACGAGCAAGACGGTGCGCTTTGGTTTAAGGCATCCGAATTCGGCAACGATAAAGATGTTGTTCTTATTCGTGCAAACGGCATACCGACATATATAGTGCCCGATATTGCATATCATTATAACAAGCTTGTTACAAGAGGCTATGACAAAGCCGTTGATGTTTTAGGCGCGGACCACCATGGATATGTGCCGAGAATGAAAGCGGCACTTTCCGCCCTTGGAATTGATGAAAACAGACTTGACTGTGTGATTATGCAGATGGTTCGTCTGGTAAGAGACGGCGAAACAATCAAGCTTTCAAAGCGTTCGGGAAAGGCAATAACTCTTACCACCCTTTTGGATGAAATCCCGATAGACGCAGCAAGATTTTTCTTTAATCTGCGCGAACCGAATTCGCATTTTGATTTTGACCTTGATTTGGCGGCTCAGGAAACAAGCCAAAACCCCGTTTATTATGTGCAATACGCGCACGCAAGAATATGCTCTATCCTTAAAAAAGCACAGAGCAGCGGCATAACGCTTCGCACACCTACCGATGAAGAACTCGATCTTTTGAATTCGCCCGAGGAAACGGAGCTTATCCGCCACCTTTCTTCGCTGACGGACGAGGTTATCACCGCCGCCAAAACATACGATCCGGCAAGAATAACCCATTTTGTTATCGAGCTGGCAACGCTTTTCCACAAATTCTACAACGCACAAAGGGTTATTGCCGACGACGAAGGCCTTATGCAGGCACGCCTTTATCTTTGCGTTGCGGTAAAAGACACCATTAAAAACATTCTTACCATGCTTAAGATTTCCGCTCCCGAAAGCATGTAACAATAATAAAAGCACATAAACGGCGAACAAAAATGAGAGTGAGGAAAAAACATGGCATCTTTTAAAAGCAAAGTGCTTCACTCGGTTGGCAACAGTCTTTTTAAATACATTTACAAAAATCCTCGGCGCAATATGCTGAAGCTTGTTAAGCTCGGCAAGGTGTTTGCAGGAAAAATGTATCCCGAAAGCACTTTCACTAAGCCAATTGAAATAATCACGGATAAAACAAACATTTGGCATGAATTTCTTTTCAGAGGAATTGATGAGGTTAATCATGATTTGCTGCGAAGAGCCGTGCTGACTTTCGGCATTGACTTAGGACTTATAGGCACATCAACGCTGAGAAAAAAACGCGACGAATTAAAATGCAACATTCCGTGGGTTGTGTTGCTTGATCCCACTTCCGCCTGCAACTTAAAATGCAAGGGTTGCTGGGCCGCTGAATACGGCCACAAGTCAAGTCTCACCATGGATGAAATGCGCAAAATAGTGAGCGAAAGCAAAGCACTCGGCACTCACTTTTTCATGTTTACCGGCGGTGAGCCGCTCATCAGAAAAAAAGATATAATTTCGCTTGCAAAGGAAAATCCCGACTGTATGTTTCTCGCGTTCACTAACGCAACGCTGATTGACGATGAATTTTGCGAACAGCTTATAGAATGCGGCAACTTCGGCCTTGCGCTTTCGATAGAGGGCACAGAGGAAACGAACGACGGCAGACGCGGCGACGGCGCTTACCAAACAACGATGAACGCCATGAAAATGCTTAAAAAGCACGGTTGCCTTTTCGGCACCTCTGTTTGCTACACAGCGGCAAACTACGCCGCCGTAACAAGCGATGAATTCTATGATAAAATGATTGAAGCGGGTGCAAAATACATGTGGTATTTTCACTATATGCCCGTTGGCGCAAATGCAGACACGAATTTGCTGCTCACCCCCGAGCAGAGAGAGCATGTTTACCGCGCAATCCGCGACAGGCGTGATTCGAAGCACGGCAAACCGATTTTCACGGTTGATTTCCAAAACGACGCCGAATTTGTCGGCGGCTGCATTGCCGGCGGCAGAAACTATTTTCATGTTAATTCCGAGGGCGATGTTGAGCCCTGTGTTTTCATTCATTATTCGGATTCAAACATAAGAGAAAAATCGATAATCGAATGCTTAAACTCTCCTCTTTTCAAGGAATATTACAAGGGCCAGCCCTTTAATAAAAATATGCTGCGCCCCTGCCCGATGCTGGAAAACCCGCAGGCACTGCGCAAAATGGCGGCACGAAGCGGCGCGAAATCAACAAACCTGATTTGTGAGGAAAGCGCAGAACAGCTTTGCTCGAAATGCGATGCATACGCCGCTGCCTGGGCGCCGAAAGCAAAGGAAATCTGGGAGGAAAAAGAGCGTTTCAAACCGTTCACCCAGTATTACAGAGACACTCCCGAAGGCAAGCTTAATTACCGCCCCGAGGACTATTGATTAAAAAAAGCATATGAATTTAAAAAAGCGACCTATCGGAACAAACTCCGAACAGTCGCTTTTTTTGCTGTGTTATTTTGCCGAAACGGCATTATTCGTCAAGCAAATTGTTTTCGCGAAGCATATCAAGAAATTTATCAATATCCTCGCTTGCTTTTTGCTCCGTTACCTCATATTCCAGAAGCACTTTGCTCAGAAGCTGCTCTTTTGTGCAGCCCTCCACAAGGCAATCCCAAAAAAAGCCGCCCGATTCATTAAGGGTTATCATTCCGTTAAATTCCATTGCTTTATTACCCACGGGCACGACGATTTCGGAGCCTGCAATATTTCTTTTTGCAAATCCGCTTTTTATTTTCATGGCAAACAATTCCTTTAAAAGATAAATTTATAAAAATATTATACCAATATGCACAAAACAATTCAAGCTATTATAAAAAAATAAGAAAATATAACAAATTTTGCGTTCTTGCTCTTGCAGAACGGAGCGGCAATAGGTATAATATCAGTGGTAATTCATTAAAATTATCAGTTTGTACGAAGGAGAGTATTTAATATGGTTTATTCACGCGAAGTTGAAACAATGTGCCCTGTTGCTCAGGGTGTTGCTCACGGTGCTGCTCCGATTCCGGAGGAAGCAAAATGGGTAAAGGCAAAAGAAATTAAAGACATTTCCGGCTTCACACACGGTGTAGGC
>OMFI01000449.1_pt1 | contig 13813 bp, 10 predicted proteins | sample 1645591 | NCBI WGS metagenome assembly OMFI01 (sample SAMEA103958112, study PRJEB25191) | human gut metagenome | biome: human-associated habitat [ENVO:00009003]; feature: intestine environment [ENVO:2100002]; material: feces | place: Germany | collected 2013/2015 | reverse complement strand
TACCGACAGCACAGGAGCAAAGGTAGTAACATACACCTACAATGCCTGGGGCAAGCTTATGTCAATGACAGGCAACACGGAGCTTGCGGTTAAAGCCTGCTAATCTAAGTATCTACAGTTCACTTGGATTATATAAGTCCTGTCTATCAAATAAGGCAAAGAAAAACATTCGTGACTGATTCATCACGACTTAAAAAATAAGGAGAAAAATAAATGATAATCAAAATAATTGTTCTGATGTCGCTTTGTGCTGTTATTGCATTCAGAAAGCACTTTAAAAAACGTGCTTTATTTGTATTTGTTTTTATTGTGGCTATTTGCGCAAACATTTTTATTCCGGCTTTTGAATTTTTTGTTCGTTCAGAGCCACAGAATGACAGAATATTGGATTATATCAGTCAAATCAATTGGCATGACAGCGACTTGTTAAAATCAAAAGGTTTTGATTGTGACGGCGAAACAGGTACATACGCAGATGATGATAAATTCAGCATTCACGTTGCTGATGCGACTTCTTATGATAAAGCAGAAATTGTTTCGGAATATAAAAATATTCATTATGAGTATTTTTCGTACTTGTCGGATACTCTCCTGATTCCGCAGTTGCGTAAGAGCTATTCGGTCATAGTAAATGATAAGGTTGTTGAGATTAATTACAAAGACTGCCTTAGCAAGCCGGGCATAATGGATAAGCTGGAAGGAATATTCGGTGCGGCTGCATAACCACATCACCAATAATACTGCACTTTTTAAAATCATAAAATTTCAATTAAATCACGACGATAGGAAACCGACTATCGCCGTGATTTTCTTTTTCTGATAGCGAAAATACAAAGCTGTGCCGACGGGTACGGCTTTTTTATATACAATAAAACAGGTGCGACATCGTGACGCACCTATAAAACAAGGAGGATAAAATGCAACAGCTTATAATTTTAATCGTGGCACTTGCTCTTGCAGGCGGAGTGTATCTGTTTCTGACAATCAGCAAGAAGAAAAACAAGGAACAGACAGAAGAAAACGCAGTCGAGATGATGACCGCAAACAAAATGATAAACGTAAAGGATATTCGCAACAATTGCTTACACACGAATGACGGGTACACAGTTACCTTTATTGAAATCGGCGGTATGAGTATGGAGCTTTTCTCGGAAAGTGAAAAGCTGGCGTACTGTAAAAACATTACTTCCATCGTTTCACGTTTTCAGTTTCCGTATAAATATATGGCTATTTCCTCGCCGTATGTAATCAAGCATATGGTGACGGCAGACAGCAACAGGCTTGCTCTCGGCGGAACAGCCGATACGGCTCTGATGGAACTGTTGAAGCGTAAACCGAATATCCGTAATATCTGTCTGTGCCTGGATAATGATAGTGCAGGCAGAGCAGCCTCAGCTACTATCAGACAAAAGCTGATGAGTATGGGATATATGAATGTGTACGAACGGTTTTCAAGGGAGAAGGATTATAATGAGGAGCTTATGATGGTGAGAAAGACAGAGATAGAGATTTCATATGAGTAAATTGGCACGGTTGAAAAGCGTTTTATTTTTGTTTTGTTAAATTATTTCATTTCTGCTCATTGCTTCTTGCACTAAAAAATGCTATAATATATTATAATCATATTTTAATTATAGTTTTAACTTCAGAGGTGAATCATGAAGTCAATAGCATTTATAGATACTGAGGTCAGCACAGAAGATAATAAGTCGTATGATTTCGGTGCAATAGATAACTCAGGCAAACAGCTTCACACCGGTGTTCCGCATGAGTTTTTCAGCTTTATAGAAAACAAGGATTTTATCTGTGGACACAATATAGTAGATCATGATGCGAAACATACTGTAATACCGGAGAAAGCAAAGCTGATTGACACCTTATATCTTTCTCCGTTGCTTTTTCCCAACAGACCTTATCATGCACTTCTTAAAGACGATAAATTGCTTACAGACGAGCTCAATAATCCGCTTAATGATTCACAGAAAGCTATGGATTTGTTTTATGACGAGGTTAATGCATTTAATGAACTTGATGATGAACTGAAGCAGATTTATTATATGCTTTTAAAGGACGAACCTCATTTTTCGGGTTTCTGGGACTATGTAGGATTCAGTGCGAAAGATGATCTTGAAACGCTGATTTTGATTCACTTTGACGGCAAAATATGTGAGAATGCACCTATTTCCGATTTTATACGTAATTCACCTGTGGAACTTTCATATTGCCTCGCTCTGATAAGTGCTACAGAGCGTTATTCGCTTATCCCGAGATGGGTTCAGATGAACTATCCTAAGGTTGATAACATCATACGAAGGCTCAGAAATACTCATTGCCACAATTGTGCGTATTGCAATGAGGCGCTTGATCCTCATCGCTATCTCAAAAAATATTTTGGATATACCGATTTCAGAAAATATAATGGTGAACCTTTGCAAGAAAACGCAGTCAATTGCGCTATAGAACATGAGTCTTTGCTTGCAATTTTTCCTACCGGCGGAGGAAAATCACTGACGTTTCAGATACCGGCACTGATATCCGGAGAAACGGAGCGTGGACTTACGGTGGTAATATCACCGCTACAGTCGTTGATGAAAGACCAGGTTGATACGCTTGAAAAGAAAGGCATTGAAGGAGCGGTAACTATCAATGGTTTGCTAGGCCCTATAGAATGTGCCGAAGCTATAGAAAGAGTGGAGTCTGGGCTTGCTTCAATTCTTTATATTTCACCCGAATCATTGAGATCGGTTACGATCGAGCGTCTGCTTTTGTCACGACATATAGATCGTTTTGTTATAGATGAAGCGCATTGTTTTTCTGCATGGGGACAGGATTTTCGTGTAGATTATCTTTATATCGGAGATTTTATAAAGGAGCTTCAGGAGAAAAAAGGCGCAAACTGTAGGATACCGGTATCATGCTTTACCGCAACTGCTAAGCAAAAGGTTGTAAGTGATATTAAAGATTATTTCCGTAATAAGCTTGGTATAGAACTTAACCTGTTCACAACTGATGCCTCAAGAACAAACCTAAGGTATGCTGTATTATATAAAGAAAATGATAATGATAAGTACGAAGCATTGCGTGATTTGATAGAAACAAAAAAATGCCCGACTATTATCTATGTTTCACGAACAAGGCGAACATATGAGATAGCTAAAAAGCTGTGTTCCGACGGATTTAAAGCACGTCCATATAACGGGAAAATGGAGAGCAGTGAAAAGCAGGAAAACCAGGAAGCATTTATAAATGACGAAATTCAGATAATAGTAGCAACTTCCGCATTCGGAATGGGCGTTGATAAATCTAATGTAAAGCTTGTTATTCATTACGATATATCCGATTCTCTCGAAAACTATGTTCAGGAAGCGGGAAGAGCAGGCAGAGATCAGTCCTTGCAGGCAGAGTGCGTTGTTTTGTTTAATGATTCAGATTTGGATAAGCATTTTATATTGCTTAATCAGACTAAGCTCAGTATCAGCGAAATACAACAGGTTTGGAAGGCGGTAAAAGATCTCACGAAAACACGCCAGGAGGTATGCTGCTCACCTCTGGAAGTAGCTCGAAAGGCGGGCTGGGACGACAGTGTGTCGGATATAGAAACACGCGTCAAAACAGCATTGCAGGCACTTGAAAATGCCGGTTATCTAAAACGTGGAAAGAATGTACCGCGAATATATGCAACAAGTATTCTGGTAAAGAATATGATAGAAGCATCAGAGAGGATAGAACGTTCAGCACGTTTTGACAACGATACGGATAAAATGACCGCAAAACGAATAATCAAATCTCTTATTTCAAGCAGAAGTATTGCCGAAGCAGATAACGGCGAAGCAGAATCCAGAATAGATTATCTTGCAGACAGACTTGGCATTGAACGTGCGGATATTATACGTTCAATACAGATAATGCGCAATGACGGTATTCTTGCCGATACCAAGGATCTGACGGCGTACATAAAGAAAACCGACACCGAGAATAAATCACTGTTGATATTAAAAAAGTATCACGTCCTTGAAAATTTTCTGTTAAATATACTCGATGACAGTGAAATATCACTTAATTACAAAGAGCTTAACGACAAGGCGCTTTCTGCCGGGGTTAAAAGCTCTACAGTAAACTCTATTAAAACTCTTCTTTATTATTGGACTATAAGTAACTATATCGATAAAGAACAAGACGCTTTTACAAACAAGGTAACTGTTGTAACCAAATGCGATGTTGAACTTATGAAGAAGCAGAGAGAAAAAAGTTACAAACTAGCCGATATCATTATCCGTTATCTTTTTAAGAGCAGTAATCACGGAGTATTGGAAAATGACGAAATACTTGTAGGTTTTTCTATTATTGAATTACAGAATGTATGCAAAAAATGCGGAGAAGATGTTTCAACAACGGATATAGAGAAAACATTGCTTTTCCTTTCAAAAATAAGTTCAGTTAAGCTTGAAGGCGGATTTCTTGTGCTTTACAGCGGAATGAAGCTCAAAAGGCTTGTGATGGATAATAAAATCCGATATAAGAATGAGGATTATAAGCAACTCAACGAATTCTACAAGCAGAAGATACAGCAGATTCATATAGTCGGCGAGTATGCAAATATGATGGTCAGAAGCTATGAAGCCGCATTGAAATTTGTCAACGATTATTTCCAAATGGATTATAAGAAGTTTCTTTCCGTGTATTTCAAAGGTGAAAGAGCGACAGAGATCGAACGTAATATTACACCCGAAAAATACAGACAGCTCTTTGACACACTTTCTGAGCGTCAGCTTGAAATAATCAAGGATGACACCTCACAGTACATAGTATGTACCGCAGGTCCCGGAAGCGGAAAGACAAGGGTTCTTGTGCATAAGCTTGCTTCGTTGCTTTTGCTTGAAGATGTCAAGCATGAACAATTGCTTATGCTGACGTTTTCAAGAGCGGCGGCGCTCGAATTCAAGAACAGACTGCGTGAGCTTATAGGTAATGCCGCATATTTCATTGAGGTAAAAACGTTTCATTCGTATTGCTTTGACTTACTCGGAAAAATAGGCAATATCAAGGATTCTGAAAATGTTGTCAGAGATGCAGGCGCATTGATCAGAAGCGATGATATAGATCTCGGTAAGGTAACTAAAACAGTTCTCGTTATTGACGAGGCGCAGGATATGGACGCAAACGAGTTTTCACTTGTAGAGGCTCTTATGGAACGAAACGACGAACTGCGAGTAATAGCTGTTGGTGACGATGATCAGAACATATATCAGTTCCGTGGCTCGGACTCAAAGTATCTTAGAAAGCTCATAACTGATTATAATGCTAAGCAGTATGATCTTGTGGAAAACTACAGGAGTAGCAGAAGTATAGTGAATTTTGCAAATTGTTTTGTCAAAGAAATAACGGAACGACTTAAAACAGCTGATATAAGTGCCGTTACCAATCAAAATGGCGAAGTCAGATTTGTAAAGCATACAGGAAGCTATATTGAAAATGCGTTGATAGATGACGTTATAAGTACATATGACGGTGGGACAACCTGTGTACTTACTAATACAAATGATGAAACTCTGGTTGTGCTCGGAATTTTGAAACAACGTGGGGTAGAGGCTAAGCTAATACAATCGATTGGCAGTCTTGACATTTATAATATAGCGGAACTACGCTATTTTATCAAAAAGCTACAGCTTACAGATGATACAGCGGTAATAAGTAACGAACAATGGGACAATGCCGTATATGAGCTTCAAACAGCATATTCAGACAGCACTTGCTTACCGCTTATGCTTGATATATTAAATACTTTCAATGAGAACAACAAAAAGCTGTATCGCTCGGATTTTGAGATATTCCTTCACGAATCAAGGCTTGAAGATTTCTACAAAGCAGAGCAGGGCGTTATCACAATATCAACAATGCACCGTTCAAAAGGCAGAGAATTTGATAATGTGTATGTTTTGCTTAATAACCCCGATATTGCGTCTGACGAGAACAAGCGTAAGCTGTATGTAGCGTTTACCAGAGCCAAGTCAAAGCTGTGTGTTCATTACTCCGGTACAGCTTTTGACAAGTACAAAGACTGTGCTACCGATTTTTCCGTTGATGAAAAAGAATACAGCAGACCTACCGATATAACGCTGCAGCTTTCGTACAAAGATGTTTATCTTGATTTTTTCAAGGATAAAAAACAGCTTATCTTAAAGCTGAAAAGCGGTACAGAGCTTGAAGTTGAAGGCAGGCGGCTTTATTGCAATTATTGCGGTGAAAAATATCCCGTTGCTCAGTTTTCTAGGGATTGCAGTAACAGAATACAAAGTATAACACAGAAAGGATATTCGATTAAATCCGCTCGTATAAGGTATATTGTGGCATGGAAAGGCGAAAATGACGAAAGAGAAACAGCTATTATTTTACCTGATGTGGATTTGAAGCTTGGCTAATAACAAAGAGAACTCGCCATATGCCGTTATAACGAGAGCGTATGGGGAAAAATCTCCGAGGACGCATACAGCGTTATCAGCTTTGATGATGTATTCAGGGACATAACGGAGTTCAGAAGCAATTTTCTTGACTATGAACAGCTCACAGATGAGCTTATAGGAGCTATCAACGGCAGAGGTGCAGTGTTTCGTGAGATATTGGAACGGTTTGATGATAACCGCCTGAACAGCTTCAACTTCTTTACAAGATACTATTCCGATACGCTCCGTGATGTGTTCACCGAAGCGAGAGCAGATATAGACAAGGCAGGAGCTTTCTTCAATACCCGTGCCCTGAAGAAGTCCACCGAGTATGTGAATGATGTTTTCAATCATATCCGTGAGGTTATGCGTGATGACTGGAATTTTGATTTCAACTCCGAAAGCGATATGAAAGCGTTCAGGCTCAGTTTTGATAAGATCATCATACGTGGAAATGACCGTAATGATATTTACACCGTAGCCGATACAGCCCTTGTGAACTTCTTCTATGATTTCAGTTTTGCGATTCATAAGATGAAGCTATATGTCTGCAAGTGTAAGTATTGCGGTAAGGTATTTCTCGGAAAGAAAATTGCTGTCGCCTGTGAAGCAGAGAACTGTCAGGCGACCTATCAGCGTGAAGTCAAGAATGCCAAAAGGCGCAAAAGAGAGAACGGTACTTACAAGGTATACAGCACAAGACTTAGTAATTATATCGGTCAGCAGAAAACAAAACTGCCTGCCGAGGTGCTTGATGATCCTGCACTTGTGGAGAAGTATGACCAGCAGCGCAAGTTGTTCACGAAGCAGATGCAGGATAAGCTCGATGAGTATGAAGCCGAGAACCGCTTGCCCGATGAGGAACTGAGTGCTTTCTATGAAAAGATGAAGCAGGACGTTATGAGTTTTGTGTATGCTTTGGAAGCTGAGGTGGAGTGAGAGGAACTTTGATTCCGGTGGAGTCAAAGTTGAACACTACCGATTGTTGTCAAAATACATTGACTAAACACCTGTTTTATGCTATACTTATATTATTGGATATTGTAACTATTTGTAAGTTTTACGCTTGTTTAGAGAGGTCGATCAAATGAAACTGTTAGATAGAGTTGTAGAGAGTACAACTGAATATATCGAGACAATGCCAAAGACACTGCGCAAGAAATACGGGCAGTTTTTCACAAGTAAGGAGACGGCTGTGTTCATGGCAGGTCTATTTAATATTTTAGAAGGCTGTATAGAAATTTCTGTACTTGATCCCGGTGCAGGCTCAGGGATACTCTCTATTGCTCTTTTGGAGAGGTTAGATACTCTTTCAGTAAAGAAAGTTAATCTTGTCTGCTATGAAAATGATGATAAAATCATTCCGATACTGAAAGACAACCTCGAATATGCCAAGAATAAAGTTCCTTTTCAGCTGACCTATGAGATTAGGAACGAAAACTATATTTTGGATAACGAGATTGACTATAACAATATGCTTGGTGCAAAGCCTGACCCTTACAAATATGATATTATCATAGGAAATCCGCCTTACAAAAAGATACCAAAAGATGCAGTTGAAGCTCATGCTATGCCCGATATATGCTATGGGGCACCGAATTTATATTTCCTTTTTACCGAGATGGCTCTTTTCAACTTGAAGGATAATTCGGAAATGGTTTTTATCATTCCTCGTTCCTGGACTTCGGGAGCCTACTTCAATGCTTTCAGACAAAAGCTGTTTAGTGAGAGTTTTATCGAACATATTCATCTGTTTGTCAGCAGAGATAAGGTTTTTGAGAATGAAAGTGTTTTACAGGAGACTATGATCGTAAAACTCCGAAAGACTATCCATAAACCCGCTTATATCACCATAACTTCCACAAACAGCAATAAGGATTTCTCTGAGATCACATCTTTACAAGCCCCTTATGATATAGTTGTTTGCGGTAAAGATAAATATGTTTATCTTGTCACGAATTCCGAGGAAGTTGAAACTCTTCGACAGCTTAATCAGTGGAACGATACTCTGCCATCGTTAGGACTAAAGATGAAAACAGGACTGACGGTTGACTTCAGAAATCGTGAAGCCCTTCGAAATACAGCGGAGGAGACTGCTGTTCCTCTATTCTATTCTCAGCACATACAATCCGGAAAGGTAATCTTTCCAATAGGTAAAGAACACGAGTATTTAGTCACTGAGCAGTCAGGACTATTGCAGAAAAATGCTAATTATCTGTTCGTAAAGCGTTTTACCGCAAAGGAAGAACATCGTAGATTACAGTGCGGTGTTTACCTTTCAAGAAAATATCCCGGTTATAAACAGATCAGCACACAGAATAAGATAAACTTTATAGACGGGCTGAAAGGACTGTCTGAGTGCGTGGTTTATGGTTTATATGTTCTTTTCAACTCCACTATGTACGATAGCTATTATAGAATACTGAACGGCTCTACACAGGTGAATTCAACAGAAGTTAATTCTATGCCTGTTCCTCCCATGAGTACAATAGAGTCTATGGGGAAAGAGCTAATTGCCAAGAGAGATATGTCCGAAGAATCATGTGATATGATATTAAGGAGTTACTTATGAGTAAGATAGAAGAAGCAAGAGCTTTGTTAAAGGAACTGAATGTTCCAAGCAAGCAGCAGGCTGATCTTTGCTGCTATGTTCTCCTCGCAATGGCAGATATAAAGGAAGATGATAGTTGGTCGAAAGCGACAAATGAATGGATTCGTATTCATGATGTACTGACCTTTACAAAAGACAACTACAATGTCGCATATGCTGAAAACAGTAGAGAGACATTCCGTAAACAGGCTATGCACCATTTTCGTAATGCCGCTTTTATAGAAGATAACGGCAAAGCGACCAATAGTCCGAATTATTGTTATAGACTGACTGAGGAAATGCTTGATCTCATAAAAAGCTACGGAACGGATACTTGGGCTGACAAAAAAGAAAAATTCTTAACTTCCCATGAAAGTCTGATAAGTATGTACGAATCGAAACGCAGTATGCTGAAAATGCCTGTAAATATCAATGGCAACAGCTTCACTTTCTCTCCCGGTAAACATAATGAGCTTCAAAAGGCTATTATTGAGGAGTTTGCTCCGAGATTTGCTCCAAACTCTGAATGCCTTTATGTAGGTGATACTATAGAAAAAGACCTTGTAAAGAACGTTGACAAGCTGCGTGAGCTTGGATTTGAGATTACCTTGCATGATAAAATGCCTGATGTGGTACTGTACAGAGCTGATAAGAATTGGATATACTTCGTGGAATCTGTCACCTCTGTCGGTCCGATGGATCCGAAACGTATAAAGGAAATCGAAGAAATGACCGCTAATGTAACGGCAGGAAAGATATATGTGACTGCGTTCCTCGATTTCAAGACATTCAAGCATTTCTCAGAAAGCCTTGCGTGGGAGACAGAGGTCTGGATTGCAGATATGCCTGATCATATGATACATCTTAATGGAGATAAGTTCCTCGGACCGAGGAAATAAAGGAGACAGCAAATGGCTGAAGAAAAGATACATAAGATCATTTATTTCGATAAAGAAACAATTAGAAATATTCTCCAAGAGCGTAATAAAGGAGAAAAAAAGTATATTTTAGATTCATCAACAAGTTTTCAAAGAGAAAGTTATATTGAAACAGCAGGAGATGTTGAATTAAGCACACCTTTTCTTGCCCGTTTAAAGTTTTTATTCAGTAGCAAAATGGATGTTAAATACATAGTAAAGAAAGATGAAACAACTACGATTTCATCAACTGAGATATCTGAGTTTGAAGAATTAAAAGCATCTTTGAAGGAATTTAAATCTGCAAAACTACAGGATATTGAAAACTCAGCAACTTTTTATAGAACAGCAGGAGGATACTTAAGAATAGTAAAAGGCGGTGTAGATGGTGTTGATATAAAGGAATTCAATAATGTTATGGATAACTACAATGGGTATGATACCTACAAAATTAACGATACAACTTACATAAGATTTAATAATTCCGCTTTCGTTAGTAATTACAAAAGAAATGATATTTTAACTACAACCATGACGATCTATTGTATTCCCGTAGGTCTTACCGAAAAAGAACGTTTTGATTTTATCAAAGAAATCGGAAAAATGGAAACATTAAGCAATGCCGCTCAAAGTGCTACTACATTACATGAAATGTTTCCTCCATCTACTACACCGCAAACATCAATTACTCCTAACGAATCAACATCTACCGACCCAATCAAGCTATATGATGCTATATATGCTTGCACAGAATCAGGAGAGGTAAATTAATGCGAAGCTATAAGATAATTATAGGCTCTTCATCTTATTTTGATAAAGCGCTTGATGAAGCATATTCAATAATAGATGGTAATAACATAATAATCCCCTCATTTCTTGAATTAATACGCAATTTTGATGCTCAAAAACAATCCGGCAAATCTGACACTATTAAAACACCGCTTTTGTTTATCAGAAACAATGACTATAACGGTATTGTAAATGCTGCCCATGACAGATTGGGTTCATTAATTGAAGATATAACATATGATGATGCATTTATTCTTATTCACAATCCTCCACGAGTCCTTTATGAATTCTTACAAGATAAACACTCTCGCAATCTGATAACCCTTGACGAGAAGAGAGAAAAATATTCAATTCAAAGGAAGCCTGAAGAGTTTAAAGATAATATTTTCAAGATTTCAGATGCAATAGTTGGACAAGATCGTGCAATAATCGAAATCAGCAAAAGCTTGTGGTATTTAATATCTGTGCAACGAAAAAAGCCATATGTAATCATGCTGTATGGTAATAGTAGCTTAGGGAAAACCGAACTTGTAAGAGAAATTGCAAAGCATTTTTTTGAAGGCAAAGTGTTAGAAAAGCACTTATCTATGTTCAAAAATAATAATTATTCAGATTATTTCTTTGGTGAGGAGCCAAATAGAAGAAGTTTAGGATTTGATTTACTGGAACGAACATCAAATTTGATATTTTTAGATGAGCTTGATAAATGTCCTGAATTCTTTTATTCAGCTTTTTACACACTATTTGACAATGTAGAATTCAAAGATGCAACTTACGATGTTGATATTTCAGGAGCTATTATCATTCTAACATCTAATTATCTAAGTGAAGATGAGATGAAGCAACATTTGGGAATGCCTATATTCTACAGAATCGATAAAATGATTAAATTTGAAGACTTTTCGCCACAGACTATATATGAAATCACCATGAAAGAAATTGAAGCAAGAAAAGAAGAATATGGTGATATGATTTCACCTGAAAGAATATATGAAATAGTTAGTAAAGAAATCTCAATAAAAAATGAAAATGCAAGAACAATCAAGTTCAAAGTACAACAAGTAATAGAAAACCTTCTTTTCAAAGAAGTTGAAAATTCTTTAGCCGATAAGGAGAAATCACTATGCCCCGAGAAAAAAACATAAATCTCTTCCTTATGGACGGAGATGCAAGCGGACGTATCAAATGCACACTTGCCAACTGGACAGGTGTTGCGTATAAGATACCTCACACAGAAATAGAAAAATGTAAGAACCGTGAAGATCTGAAATGGAGCGGTGTGTATTTCCTTTTTGGCGTTTCCGATGATACCGGAGAGAACATCGCTTACATAGGACAGGCTGGCATCAGGAAGAATGGCGAGGGCATTCTCTATCGACTTATGGAGCATAAGCGGAATCCAGATAAGGACTACTGGACGGAAGCTGTGGTGTTCACCACTTCCAACAACTCCTTCGGTCCGACCGAGATAAGCTATCTTGAGAACAATTCTGCAATCTTGCTATCGAAGCCAATAGGTACATCGTCAAAAACGGAAATGATCCGTCCCCCGGACATATCACGGAGGAGAAAGAGAGTGAGCTTGAGGAGTTTGTTGACTATGCCAAGCTCATTATGGGTACGCTCGGTCATAAGATATTCGTTCCGCTTAATAAGACCGCTCCTGTTACCGAAGATACCACAGATACTGCATCTGAGGAGATAGAGCTTTTCTTCACTCGCACTATCAAGAAGCTCAGCTTTACCGTTGAAGCATCTGCCAAGCAGACTGCTGAGGGTTTTGTCGTTCTGAAAGGCAGCAAGATCGCTCCCAGCAGCGGTACTGATGATACTATATCATTCGGTAATCGTAAAAAGCGTGAGGAGTGCAGGATCATAGACAATATCTTACAGGAGGACGTGCTGTTCACCAGCCCTTCCAGTGCTGCTGAATTTGTTACGGGGAAAAGCTGTAATGGTTGGGCGTCATGGAAAACTAAGAACGGTAAGACGTTGCATGATTTGGAGGATATATCAGAAATGCAAGAATATTAAATTTGATCGTAGATGAATATTAATATAACATCACATCATACTATTAAAAGTAGTTTATGGTGAGGTGAAATGAATGGAGTGTTGTAAAATGAAAATATTAGAATTGAAAATCAAAATTACATGATTATATCGATTATAATATCATGTTTAATAAGGATGTAACATTCTTATATGGAGACAATGGATGCGGAAAAACAACTGTATTGAATATTATTACAAGTATAATAACTGGAAGAGTATACGAATTATTTAAATTTAGATTTAACTCAATTGCTTTAAAATATATTGAGCAACATTCTAACACACCAAAAAAAATTATAATTCATAAAAATAACGAAAACAGCACGCTCATAATTAATTATAACCAAAAAGACTATGCGATTGAACTGCAAAGAATTAGAATGATGGAAGAACGTATAGAAGAGGAGATAGAAATTGAACATTTATATCTTAGCGAATATAGCGTTCTATCCGAAATAAAAAAAGAATTTAGTTATATTTATTTACCTTTAAATAGAAATGGAAGCATAAATGATAATGTAAGTATATATATGCGAAAAAATTTGCACCGTCTGTATACAAGGGCTTCAGCTTATTCTGATTTGACGATAAATGATGTAACCACGTTAATAAGGGAATCATATAATAGAATTAATTTTACACTGAGTAAGATTAACGAAAACTTTAGTGAAGAGCTTTTAAAATCATTCTTAGACATTGAGAATATCACTAATGCAAAGCAACTTCTAATATATGCAAATAAGCTTAATCCTGATGATATTTCAAAAATACAAAATGATTATACTGTAGTGTTAAAAACAATCAAAAAGTGGGATGATAGCACAAATGAAAAAATTACAATTTTCTTTGAATCATTGCTTAATGACATAAAAAATCTAAGAACGAAAATGGCTTAAATATTGAAATACTTTTCAAACTATCAGAATTAATAAAAATTAATAGTGTAATTGAAAAAGCTGAAAGATTAGAACAATCAAAGTCCAAAGTAACACAGCCTTTATCAAATTTTCTCAATGCTGTGA
>OMFI01000427.1_pt1 | contig 14181 bp, 11 predicted proteins | sample 1645591 | NCBI WGS metagenome assembly OMFI01 (sample SAMEA103958112, study PRJEB25191) | human gut metagenome | biome: human-associated habitat [ENVO:00009003]; feature: intestine environment [ENVO:2100002]; material: feces | place: Germany | collected 2013/2015 | reverse complement strand
CCCGCCACACGATGGGGAGAAATACTTCCCGATGACAAGCATCGTTTCAATAAACGGTCGTCGTCCAGAGGAAGTTAGGGATCGCGTGCCATTCGAGAACCTCACGCCACTGTTCCCTGACTGCAAGTTTGACCTTACCGGTGATCCTGCCACGACAAATCTGTCCACCAGAATAGTAGACTTGTTCGCTCCAATAGGAAAAGGCCAGCGCGCGCTGATCGTGGCTCAGCCGAAGACCGGTAAAACCATCTTGATGAAAAACATTGCCAACGCGATAGCCGCTAACCATCCGGAGGCTTACTTGATGATGCTTCTCATCGATGAGCGTCCTGAGGAAGTCACAGACATGGCTCGCACAGTCAACGCCGAGGTAATAGCGTCTACTTTTGACGAACCAGCCGAACGCCACGTAAAGATAGCCGGCATTGTGCTTGAGAAAGCGAAACGAATGGTGGAATGTGGACATGACGTTGTAATATTCCTCGACTCCATAACGCGTTTGGCAAGAGCATACAACACGGTATCTCCAGCTTCAGGCAAGGTTCTTACCGGTGGTGTTGACGCCAACGCGTTGCAAAAGCCCAAACGCTTCTTCGGCGCGGCAAGAAATATCGAAGGCGGAGGATCGCTCACCATCATTGCCACTGCACTTATAGACACGGGCTCTAAGATGGATGAGGTGATATTCGAGGAATTCAAGGGAACGGGCAACATGGAGTTGCAACTCGACCGCAGCCTGTCCAACAAGCGCATCTTCCCGTCAGTCAATCTCGTGGCATCGAGCACCCGCCGCGACGACCTGCTTCTTGACAAGACTTCTCTTGACAGGATGTGGATTCTGCGTAAGTATATTGCGGAAATGACACCATTGGAGGCCATGAACACTATCCACGACCGCATGGTTCATACCCGCAACAATGTTGAGTTCCTTGCCTCAATGAATGGCTAAACGCCAGCCATAATCAATCGGTCAATTGCTGAAATATCATAACGATCAAGCAAAGACGCGTCTTCCTTGAACTTATCCGAAAGGATATTCACGTGGAGATGCGTCTTTGCTTTTTTTGCCTCTTCGGCCTTAATAGACACAAATTCTGTAAAGCGTTTAGCGGCACCTTCTCCTTGCCCCATGAACCATAGGCAATAGCCAGCGTTGAGATGGTCGACGGCAACGTCACTGTCCGAGGCAAGGATGCCTTCATACAGTTTCAACGCTTTTTCCGTTTGTTTCGTGCATAGAAGCCCCCATGCCAACACTCTCCTCACGTCGACATTGCCTTGGTCGTTATAATAAAGCTCGTAGAGAATCTTAACCGCTTCGTCTTCCTTGTTGTCATTGATAAGCGCAATAGCCTCGTTCATCTTGTACTGCTGTTTATCCGGGAAGAGTTCCGACAGACGACGATAGAGCTCCGTGGCCTTGGCATAATGAGCACAATGAAAACTTGCTTGGGCATAACCTTTCAGCGATTGCTCACCATGATTCTCTATTTCATATGCCTTGGCAAACAACTCCTCGGCCTGGCTGAAATAACCGTCTTTTAAGGCTATTCGAGCTGCCAAAAGGTTGTCATCCAATCGACTCTCATCATAATAGTTGTCGAGCATCGCCTTGGCAACAACTAACATCTTCCGTTTTATAAGAAACTTTACGATGCTAATGGCACCATCGTGCATGGTCGCATGAAAAACCGGATTGTCAAGAAACATTCGGTTAGCATCGTTGTCAAAAGGATTGCTGAAAGCCTTACGACTGTCATTGATGCGGAAAAACCTGTAAAGGTCTTGAAGATATTGCCTGCGAAAAAAAGCAGGAGTATTCATGACTCCTTCCATGCCTGGCACGACCATGCCGGCGTTGTTGCTTATCATTTCCTTGATGTTGGCAGGCAGTTGGGGAAAAACCGAGGACATTGCCAATGCGAAACTGTATTTATCCGAGTCACAAAATGGCATAGTTGACAATAAGTTAGACATGAACTTTGTGTCTCTTACCTCTTGCGGTAAATGACCAAGGCCGGGGTGCAGCATGTAAAAAGGCGTAAACCAATTGGACAAGGTAAAGAAGAAACCAAAACGCTTCATCTTGGAGAATCCGCCAAAATAGATGTCTGCGCCACGCTTCTGCATTTCCGCCATTTTGCGCATGCCTTGTTCCATTTCCTCTATTTTCTTGTCGCTGCTATCACCATGGAGAATGTCGTCCATCGGGTTTTCGTCTTTCTCCCTTATGCCAAACCTCGTTACTTCAAGATTTTGGTTCTTGATTATGTTTGGCATAACGTCCCTCTCTATCGTTTCGGTATCTTGTTCGGCAGACATGCAAAACACGACTTGCATTTGCAGTTCCACCAACTCATCACGAAAGCCCTTGTCTGCCATCAATGGTTTTAAGCTTTCCCTTATGTTCGGGAACAAGTTGAAATCCCCATTGTCCAACGCGAATACCCAGCCAATGAGAGCCCTTTGCTTCAACTTTTCATCCGTAGCTTCCTTGTAAATTCTTAATAGCAGCAATACCTTTACCGGGTCGGGCGACAAAAGTGACGACATCATAACCGCCGCAGACAATGAAAGCGCGTCGGTTGTCTCGATTATGGGAGAAAGAATGAGATTCGCAATGTCGTTGGCATGTTCATTGCTCCACTGTCCAGAACACAATATTTGATTGAAAGCATTCGACATTATGTTATGCCGACGTTCATAAAGCATCTTGCGCTTTTCAGCTACCTTTTGCTCTGTCTCAAGTGTCAACATTGCCAAGTCTGACACAAACAACTCAAGACCTTTACGAAGGCTGTCCACGTCAAGCCGCGTGGCATCGCGAGGTACCAATGTTCTTACGAAAGGATCAAACTGCTTGCGCACTTGCAGTTCAACGTCCGTCAGTTTCCTATAAAGACGTTGAACCAATTTGCCATATAAGTCGGCGCGCGAATTGTCTTGAAAACCACGAAGCATATATTCGCTCATCAAGCGGTAGCTATCGCCTATGCTCTCAAGCTCGTCGTCAGACGGACGCGAATAATCAGCCATGATGGCATTTGTCTTGCTCAATACAGAACCAAGAGGCTGTCTCTCGGACAATTGTTTCTTTAGCGAGCTTGTGCTCCTGATAAAGTCTTTCCAGTTGGTATCGTCAAGTCTTGTCATATATTGTCTGTCAATATCTTTTCGCAATGTTAATGTCACGCTCTCTTGGCTGCCTCACATGATTGAACCGCAATTTAGGCAAGGCCTTAATGGTTTTAGCATCAGCGTTTGTATATTTGGTGATGACAGTAGCATAGTGTTGCAATCCAAAATGATTGATTGAATCCACGGCAATGTTATATGCCTTTACGAAGTTGTCGAGTTGTTTCTGCCGCCTTTTGTCTTTCAGCGCGTTTTCCCTGAACGCTATCACACCGAGACGTATGTTCTTGTCACGACTATCCATAAGCATCGGGTTATTATACAAGCGCGCGGTCGTGGCTTGAGGCTCAGTGAACAGCGCCGCATCCATCTCGTTGTTGATAATCATTTTTATGCGAATACGTGGATCATTAATCTGAACCTTAAAAACGTCAAACTTGGGTTTGGCGCTGTCTATCGCATAATCCGCAAGATAATCTGTCACGGAAAATCGCGTCATTGCTATCATCTTGTCAGATAATTGCTTGAGCTCCTTGATGCGCGAAATACGATTTGTGTACAGTTGCCAATAAGCGTTCGTCGCAGTTATGTATCGCAACGCCACGCCCTTTCTCTTCAATCTTTCCGTGCGTATAAGGTCGCTGACCATGCCTTCAACGTACTTGCCTTTTATCAACGTGTCGCAATCAATCTGGGCACTTCTCTGCTTCAAGCGCACGTCCACGCCGTTTTTCTTGAACAGGCTATCCTCCACTCCAATGAAAAGTGGCAAACAATCAAGGGTGGGCACCGTGGCAACTTTCAACGCAAGACTATCCTCGCGCAACAGTTCCTCGCGCGATAGTTTCTCCTCTTGCTTTTTCTCTTTATAACTCTTGTTGCAAGAACATATTGAAGTGGAAAGCAATAACAGGCTAAAGACAGACGTCATTGCCACCCTGCCCTTGATTAATCCAAGATTCCTAATCGTCCTCATATTCCGTAGTGTCGTTGATGCCAGCCTCACGCAGGGCTTCCCTACGCTCCCTGCATGTTCCACATTTTCCACAATGCTTCTCGCCACCCTTGTAGCAACTCCAAGTCTCGCTGTAATCTATGCCAAGGGCCTTGCCATGTCTCGCGATGTCAGCCTTAGTCAAGTTTGTGTAAGGGGCCCATATCTCAACATCCACGTAAGTGCCTGCCTTAGCTGCCGCTGACATGTTGTTTACGAACTCGGGACGGCAATCCGGGTAAATGGCGTGATCGCCACCGTGATTGGCCATCATCACATGTTTCAAGTTGTTAGACTCCGCAAGTCCAACGGCTATCGAAAGCATTATGCCATTGCGAAAAGGAACTACGGTAGACTTCATGTTCTCGTCGTCATAGTTTCCCTCTGGAATGGCCTCGGCGCCTTCAAGCAGGCTTGACTTGAAATATTCAGACATAAAACCAAGGTCGATGGTTATGTGAGGTATACCCAAACGCTTGCAGTGCAACTCCGCAAACGGAATCTCACGCTGATTGTGATTGCTTCCATAGTTGAACGACACGCCCAAGGCAATGCGATCCTTATATTCGTAAAGCATCGTGATGGAATCCATTCCACCGCTGACTATTATTATACAGTCTTTCATAAGTCAGATTATTAATTATTAATCATTAATTAAACAAAGCCCTAAGCGCTTCCTCCACTTTCTTGACAGGATGAAGTTGAATGGCATATTTTTTAAGGTTTATACCTTTCATGTTATAAGCGGGCAATATAATGTGATTGAATCCGAGTTTCTCCGCTTCGGCTATTCGCTGTTCCACACGGCTGACAGGCCTTACCTCACCGCTAAGCCCCACCTCGCCGCACATGCACCAACCATTCTCAATTGGCGTGTCAACATTACTTGACAACACGGCTGCTATCACGCTAAGGTCCATGGCCATATCCGTGACCCTCATCCCGCCGGCAATGTTGAGGAATACGTCTTTTTGCATAAGTTTGAAACCAACGCGCTTCTCCAATACGGCAAGAAGCATGTTCAACCTGCGTTGGTCAAATCCTGTCGCCGAACGTTGTGGCGTGCCATACGCGGCTGTCGAGACCAGGGCTTGGGTTTCCACAAGGAAAGGTCTGAGACCTTCTATGGTGGAACTGATGGCCACTCCTGAAAGTCCATCATGGTTTTCTGTTAAAAGAAGCTCTGAGGGGTTTGATACCGCGCGCAGGCCGTCTTGTCGCATTTCATAAATACCGAGTTCCGACGTGCTGCCAAATCGGTTTTTAATACTTCTCAATATCCTGTATACATAATGTTGGTCACCCTCAAACTGTATCACGGTGTCAACAATATGCTCAAGGATTTTTGGACCAGCCAAAGTGCCTTCCTTGTTTATGTGGCCAATGAGTATGACAGGTACTCCGCTGCTCTTTGCGAATCTTAGCAAGGACGCCGCGCATTCCCTGACTTGTGAAATGCTTCCGGGAGAAGAATCGACTTGCTCTGTGGATATGGTCTGGATTGAGTCAATCACCACAAGACTTGGATGCAATTGCTGAATGCCAGCATATATCTTTTCCAACGATGTCTCACAAAGGATAAACACGTTATCAATTTCATTCGCCGGGTCGTCAGCATTTCCATCCTTGCCAACAGTGTCACCATGCGCCCCTTTTCTTATTCTCTCCGCCCTCATCTTTATTTGATGAGCGCTCTCCTCTCCACTGACATACAAGATAGGCATGTCGTGCATGCCAAGAAGGGTCTGCAAAGTGAGGGTCGACTTTCCTATGCCTGGCTCACCGCCAAGCAACACAATGCTCCCCGGTACGAGACCTCCTCCCAATACGCGGTTTAATTCTAGATCGTTGGTGTCTATTCTCGGCGCGTCTTGCAAGGGTATTTCTTTAAGACGCAGCGGTTTGCTATCGTCATGGCCCACAAGCGACTTGCCAACGCGCTTGCTGAATGAAGCCGCCGTGTTCTTAGCGTTCATGGAGCCATAGTTGGCATCAACTTTTATCTCCTTGAAACTATCCCACTCGCCACAGGAAGGGCAACGCCCAAGCCACTTGGCCGACTCATATCCGCAGTTGCTGCAGACATACATGGTCTTGTCTTTCGCCATGGCTACAAGCTAATTATATTCTTTTTTTGTAAACGTCTTGTCAATCAAGACTTCACCAGTAGTGCTCGATTTCATCACATAACGGAAATTATAACCCGCTTGCTTATACTCCTTCATGCTTGTGTTATCTTTCAAGCTGCCAAGAATGGTTGACACGATTTCTTTCTTATGAGTTTCTATGATGGCAGAATCATCCAACTTGCCTGACAAGGAATAATAATAACCAAACGTATGTGTTTCACGGGAAAAGGTAACACTGTCTGTCCGCTGACAGTTTTCCACTGGCGTTGGACAATAACGTTCCGTATAATCTTCCGCCGTCTTTGCCGCAAGGTCTTCCAACGTGGTGCGGTGACATCCCGAAAATAAAAGAGCCACAAAAGCAAGAAACAATAACTTGTGATTCATCGTCTATATTCTGTCTTCTTTGTTTTGAATTCTTTTTAGCGCAAAGTTAAGAAAAATATGTAATTATAGATAATCATTGTCCCATCTTTTTTGTAACTTTGCGACAAAGATTACTATTTTCGAATGGAAAACATCCGCAATTTTTGCATTATAGCTCATATCGATCACGGAAAGTCAACATTGGCTGACAGAATGCTTGAATACACCAAGACCATCAAGATTACTGAGAATCAGATGCTTGATGACATGGATCTTGAGCGTGAGCGTGGCATAACCATCAAGAGCCACGCCATAGAGATGGAATATGAGCTTAATGGACAGAAATACATTCTCAACTTAATAGACACTCCGGGACACGTTGACTTCAGCTATGAGGTGTCAAGGAGCATCGCCGCATGCGAAGGCGCATTGCTTGTAGTGGATGCCACGCAAGGCGTACAAGCCCAGACCATATCCAACTTGTATATGGCCATTGACCACGACCTGGAAATAATACCTGTCATCAACAAGATAGACATGCCCAACGCCATGCCTGATGAGGTTGAGGACGAAATCGTGGACCTTATAGGTTGTGACCACGAGAGCATCATCAGGGCCAGCGGCAAGACAGGCGAAGGCGTGCCAGACATACTGAAAGCTGTCGTGGAGCGAATACCGTCGCCTAAGGGCGACCCCAAGAAGCCGCTGCAAATGCTTATCTTCGACTCCATATTCAACTCTTTCCGCGGTATCATAGTCCTTGGAAAGGTCATCAACGGCGTAGTTCGTCAAGGCGACAAGGTGAAGTTCGTGCAGACCGACATGGAATATACGGCCGACGAGGTTGGTGTCTTGAAGATGGACATGGAACCTCGCAAGGAGCTGTCTACCGGCGAGGTTGGATATATCATATCAGGTATCAAGACAGCGACAGAGGTTAAAGTGGGAGACACCATAACCCACGTTAATAATGCTTGCGAGAAAGCCATTGAGGGATTCCAAGAGGTTAGGCCAATGGTATTCGCAGGTGTTTACCCTATTGACCCAACTGAATACGAAAACCTTCGCAGCTCGCTTGAAAAGTTGCAACTCAACGACGCAAGCCTTACTTTCATGCCAGAGTCCTCGCAGGCGTTAGGCTTTGGTTTCCGTTGCGGCTTCCTCGGTCTTCTGCACATGGAGATTGTGCAGGAACGTCTTGACCGTGAATTCAACATGGAAGTCATTACCACCGTGCCAAACGTGTCTTATAAAGTGTACACTAAGCAAGGTGATGAATTGGAGGTTCATAATCCGAGTGGCCTGCCCGACCCTACCGAGATTGACCATATTGATGAGCCTTACATCAAGGCAAGCATCATTACGTCGAGCGATTATATCGGCCCAATCATCAAGCTTTGCCTTGACAAACGTGGAGAACTACTTGATCAGCAATACATTTCCGGTAACAGGGTGGAGCTGCACTTCATGATTCCATTGGGCGAGATAGTCATCGACTTCTATGACAAGCTGAAATCCATTTCCAAAGGCTATGCGTCTTTCGATTACCACATAGACAGCTACCGTCCGTCAAAGCTTGTCAAACTTGACATCTTGCTCAACGGTGAGCCTGTTGACGCCTTGTCCACTCTTACACATCAAGACAACGCCGTCACTATGGGTCGTAACATGTGTGGCAAACTAAAAGAGCTGATTCCGCGTCAGCAATACGACATAGCCATTCAAGCCGCCATTGGCGCGAAAATAGTGGCACGAGAAACCGTGAAGCAGGTCAGGAAGGACGTGCTTGCCAAGTGTTATGGCGGTGACGTAAGCCGAAAGAGGAAACTTCTTGAAAAGCAAAAGAAGGGCAAAAAGCGCATGAAGCAAATCGGCAATGTGCAAGTTCCACAAAAGGCTTTCCTCGCCGTGTTGAAGCTTGACTAAGTTTGGAAGAACAATTTTATAGCCTAAATAATATCATAACGATGAAAGAACTTCAGAACACAACCCGTGACATAGCACGTGAGCTTGCGAGAAAGTACAGCACGATGACTCACGAAGAGCTTGACATGCTTGAAAGCATCCTCGTACCGAAGAGGTATTCGAAGGGAGAGATGATTTTAAAAGAAGGTGAAGTCTGTGAGAACATTTATTACATAGACAAGGGATTAGTTAGGCAGTTCTATTTCAAGAATAACAAGGAGTTGACCGAGCACATCGGTTCTGATGGTGAGATATTCATGTGCATCGAGAGTCTTTTCAAGGAAGAGCCCACTCGACTGCAAATTGAGGCACTGGAGCCTTCTTCCATATATCTCATTCCAAAGCACAGGCTTGAGCAAGTGGCACTACACAACGTCAACATCCAGATTTTGTACAGGAAGATACTGGAAGAGAGCCTCATCATTTCCCAGGTTCACGCAGACCTGTTGAGGTTTGAGACGGCGCAGAACAGGTATTTACGCCTGTGCAAGATGAAGCCGCAAGTCGTGCTTCGCGCACCATTGGTTTATATCGCAAGCTATCTGCAAATGACGCCAGAGACATTGAGCCGTGTAAGGGCCGCGTCAATAATCTAACGTCTTTCGTGGGACTACAAAAACGAGACACGAATTTTAATCTATAAATAACAAAATACACAAGGGCGACTTTGAAATAAAGCCGCCCTTGTCGTTTATGTGTATAGGTATTGTTTCACTTAATCAAGCTCCATGGAACATGTAGTTCTTCATCGTTTCCTCTGTAAGGCGAGTGAAGAGTTCAAGTGTGAGCTTGTCGGCAACCTCAAGCGCATGGATAAGAATGGTGTCGCTGAAATGCTGAAGCATGTCTTGCGCCTCCATTGGACTGTCCTTATAAATGGCAAGATACTTAGCCTCAAACTCTTTTTGACGCTGGTCATTCTCCGCCTCCAGTTTAGCGTAAGTCTCTTTCACCAAAGGAGCATAAACGTTATAGTTGGTCATGGCCAATGTCATAACCTTGCGGAATTTCCAATAAGCAGAACCGTCGGAACAATGATTATCACCAATCTGATAAGCCTTAGGGAAACTCTTTATGCCTTGATAGATAGGCAGGAATACTCCCAGGTCAGCCATTCCGTTAGCTACATATGTAATGTGGCCAATGGCGTCAGGAAGCCAAGGACGAACCTGAAGCAGGTGGGTCTGCGTGGTCCTGAAAATGGAAACCGGACGCCATGGTTCTTGCCCGTTGTTGTGGAGGTACGGGTCATGATCTGTGCCGTCGTAGTGGAAACGGAAAGCCTGGCGCAATTCCTTGATGCCAATGTGCCCACTGTCTGGTGTAGCATATACGGGGAAGTCGTTTACATTCACGTCCTGCACCATCGATGGCGTGAAGAGCTTTTGCAAGCCCCATACACGCGTATAATTGTAGGTATGGTCGGCGATATCGTCTTTTGAGTAGGCCTTATGAAAGTCAAACTTTCCATCCTTAGGATTCCACAAGCCGTTTTTCTCAGCGAAAGAAAGCAAATCCTTATCGGCAAGGAAATTATCCGTGTCGTCGGGATCATAGTCACGGAAACGACTTTGGTTACCCGTTACAAAATACTTGTCATTCGGGATACGGCACGCGAGCCAGTGGTGTCCGCAAGCGTTCTCGAGATACCAAGTCTCATTGTTGTCGATGAAGCCAATGCCGAATCCTTCAGCAGAGCCGTACTTTTCTATCAGGGCTCCAAGCCTTTCCACGCCTTCACGCGCTGTATGGATATATGGCAACACCGTGTTGTAGGTGCAGTTTTCAGCCAATCCGTCAGCTACGTAAGGGTCATGTTTCAATGCCTCCGGACTGCTGAAGATGGTTTCCGTGGAGCTCTCTCCCACTCCTGCCGTGTTGAAACCGGCGCTGCCCCATTCATGATGATACTGATAGTCAGGCAGTGCGGTATAACCTAAACGTTTCTTAGGCAATGGACACTTGAAGGCACTGTCGTTGGCAACAAACTCTTCGGGTCCGTTGTCGGTTTCGTCAAAGACAAGCCAGTTCTTGCAACGCATGGCGTCGAAGTCCTCGCTTCGAGCGTATATGCGCGAACCGTCACCTGTCAGTTCACCACCAACGACTATGGTGGTGCACTCTGACAAACTGCTTTTCCTTTGCTTTTCCATGATAAATGATATTAAAACTTTTGGCTATTTATTTCTTGCCAATGTTCATAATCCAACGAATCGGATGCTTTATGAAGCCTTTCAAGCCGCGCTCATTGAGGTTAGGCTGAACCACGCCTTTCTTTGCTTTCTGCTTTCCGTCCTCAGCCTGCTTTGATTGCGCCTTCTGGTTTTGCGTCTGCTGCCTGCGTTGCTTGTCGGCATATTTATGACGTCCGCGCTGCTTTTGGCTTTCGCCCTCAGGCCTTGCCTGTTGTTGTTGAGCGTGCTGGCGTTCCTGCTTTTGTCCTTTTCCGCGCTGCCTCCGGTCTTGCTTCTGCTGACCTTGTTGCTGTGTTTGCTGCTGACCTTGCTTCTGTTGTTGGTCTTGCTGTGACTGTTGGCCTTGTTTCTGGCCTTGCTTCGGCTGCTGACCTTGTTTCTGCTGGCCTTGCTTTTTCTGCTGTTGGTCTTGCTGTTGGCCTTGGCTCTGTTCTTGCTGATTACCGCGCTTTGACTTTTGCCTCTGCCTGTCTTCAGCATTCCTGTTGTCACCCTTGTCCCTGCCGCGTCCAGACCGTTGCTTCGAGTCCTTGTGGGCATTAGTGTCACGGTCTTTCCTCCTCCGGCTCTTGGCCGACGTCTTGCCCGGACGGCGCGACGTGGTGTATTCTGGGCCTTCCAAGCAACCTTCAGGCAACGGATTCTTTTGAATGTCCTGTCCAAGGAATTTCTCTATCTGGTGGAAGGCGTACATGTCGTCCTCGTTGACAAACGTGATGCCAACGCCATCCCTGTCGGCACGTGCCGTGCGGCCAATGCGGTGGACATAGTCCTCGGCATCGTGCGGAACGTCAAAGTTGATGACCATTGCTATGTCGTCAATGTCAATACCGCGCGCCACAATATCGGTAGCCACGAGCACATCTATCTGGCCGCTCTTGAACTTGAACATTATGTCATCCCTCTCAGCTTGCTCAAGGTCGGAGTGCATTTCCCCACTGTTGATTTTCATCTTTTGCAGGGCCTGGTTTATCTGCTTCACCTTCATCTTGCTGCCAGAGAAGATTATCACTCGTTTCAAGTCGCCAGCCTTGAAAATGTCCTGTATGATTTGCAACTTTTGCGTCTCATAGCAAATATATGCACTCTGCTTTATCTTCTCGGCGGGCTTGCTCACAGCAAGCTTTACCTCAACAGGATTCTTCAACAAGCTCTGGGCAAGCTTCTCTATGTCTTTTGGCATAGTGGCCGAGAACATTATGGTCTGGCAATTGTCCGGAAGCTTTGAGGCTATCTTCATGATGTCGTCAGAGAAACCCATGTCAAGCATACGGTCGGCCTCGTCGAGAACGAAGAAGCTTACTTTCGACAAGTCGATGTTCCCCATGGAGATATGCGATATCAATCGTCCAGGAGTGGCGATAATGACGTCGGCTCCAAGGCGCATGCTCTTCATCTCCTGGTCGTAACGGTTGCCGTCGTTACCACCGTACACAGCCACGCTCGACACGTCGGGCAAGTAATAAGAAAAGCCTTGCATCGCCTGGTCTATTTGCTGGGCAAGCTCACGCGTCGGCGACATCACTATGCAGTTGACAACATCCTTGGGATAGTCGCCACTGTCAAGCTTGGAGAGGATGGGCAGCAGATATGCGGCCGTCTTTCCCGTTCCAGTCTGGGCCACGCCCATGACGTCGTGGCCATCCAAGATAGGCGGTATACACTTTTCCTGCACAGGGGTGCATTCATCAAAACGCATGTCGTAAAGAGCGTCGAGAACGTTGTCGGTGAGATTTAATTCTTCAAATTTCATTGTTTTCTTTCTTTTAATGACAACCGCCAAGGCGGCATGGGATGGTTGATGGGGTGATTTTAATTTGGTGCCTTTCTATAACAGACAAACGCTATTATGGAGAACACGATGTTCGGCATCCACGCGGCCAACATTGGCGGGAAGCCGGCGTTGATGGCGAATGTGGCAGAGATGGTCTGGAACAAGATGTATCCAAACGACAGTGCCAAGCCTATGCCGAGGTAGACACCCATTCCTCCTTTTCGCTTTCTCGCTGAGAGCGATGCTCCGATGATGGTGAGTATGAACGACGCGAACGAAGAGGCTATTCGCTTGTAATACTCCACTTGATATTGAACCACATTTCCAGAGCCGCGGTCTATCTGCTTGGAGATGTAGTCTTTGAGTTCCGGCGACGTGAATGTCTCCTGTTGGCCTTTGGAGTATACAAGGTCGGTAGGCTCCATCTGTATCACGGAATCCTTGCGCGCCCCACTCGTGATGTGCTCCCTCAAGCCTTTCAATTGGCGAAGCTTCCAGTTGGAAAGCGTCCAATGGTACTTGCTGTCTGAGATTGTGTCATACTGCACGTCAGTGGCAGTCAAATGGGAGACGAGCTTCTTTTCCTGAAACTTGTCGAGACAGAAGCCATAGCCTCGCTTCATGTTGTTGTCGTAGTGCTGAATGTAGGCGATGACCCCTGGCGCCACCTGCAACTGCACATTCTCCGCCGACGTGTTCTTCTTCTTGTTCTTGTACATCGACTCGAAGTTTTGCCTAATCACCGTCCCGTGAGGAATGACGTAGGCAGAGAGATAATACGACAACGCGGAAAGAAACACGCACGACATCATGTAAGGCCTCAGCAGGCGCTTGAACGAGATTCCGGCCGAGAGCATGGCTATGACCTCAGAGTTGCCCGCGAGCTTAGTGGTGAAAAAGATGACCGCGATGAAGACGAACAACGCGCTGAAGAGGTTGGCGAAGTAAGGGATGAAGTTGGCGTAGTAATCGAACACTATGGCGCTCAATGGCGCATGGTATTCGGTGAACTTCGCAAGGTTCTCATTGACATCGAAGACGATGGATATGGAGATAATCAAGGCTATGGAGAAGAAATATGTCCCGATAAACTTCTTGATGATGTACCAATCTATCCTCTTGATATAACGGAAGACGTTGAGATATCTCAGCACTCGCAGGAAGCGAAGCCTCCTGCCAATCCATTTGAATATCCTTTGAAGCAGGCGCGTGTGGTTGGCTGTCCACCTGAAGAAGCGATGCAACCATTTCGGGTGCCTCGACATCCATCTTCCAGCCTTGTAGAGTCGGCGATGCTTCCTTATCTTACTGAAACTCTTCATACTTAGCCTTTCTTCTTATCGCCTCTGCCCCAGTTGGTCTATAATGCCATTCTTCCACTGCACGAAGTCGCCGGCGATGATGTGTTTTCTCGCGTCGGTGACAAGCCTCAAGTAGAAAGCGAGATTGTGTATGCTCGCGATCTGCATGGCAAGCAACTCCTGCGCCTTGAAAAGGTGGTGCAGATACGCCTTTGTCGTGACGCGGTCTATCTCGCAACCGTCTGCGTCAACCGGCGAGAAGTCCATCTCCCATTTCTTGTTGCGCATGTTCATCGTGCCCTCATAGGTGAAGAGCATGGCG
>OMFI01000426.1_pt1 | contig 14186 bp, 13 predicted proteins | sample 1645591 | NCBI WGS metagenome assembly OMFI01 (sample SAMEA103958112, study PRJEB25191) | human gut metagenome | biome: human-associated habitat [ENVO:00009003]; feature: intestine environment [ENVO:2100002]; material: feces | place: Germany | collected 2013/2015 | reverse complement strand
TGACCAAGGGCGAATGGACCGAAGACGAGCCGGTACTGCTCCGCGTGCACTCCTCGTGCGCCACGGGCGACATTCTGGGATCGTGCCGCTGCGACTGCGGCGCACAGCTCCACGAAGCGATGCGCATGATCGAGAAGGAGGGCAAAGGCGCCGTCGTTTATCTCAGCCAGGAAGGACGCGGCATCGGACTCTTCAACAAGATCGCAGCCTACAAACTCCAGGACGAAGGGCTGGACACGGTGGATGCCAACGTGCGCCTGGGCTTCGGCGTCGATGAGCGCGACTACGGCGTGGGCGCCAGCATCATCCGCGAAATGGGGATCAAACACATGCGCCTGATGACCAACAATCCGCTCAAAAGAGTAGGGTTGGAGGGTTACGGCCTGAAGATCGACGAGATCGTACCGATCGTCATCGCCCCCAACAAGTACAACGAACGCTACCTCGAAACCAAACAGGAGCGCATGCACCACAAACTCAACCTCTGCAAACATTAAAATACTAAAGATATTACCGGAGAATCGTCCGAAGGGATTTTCCCGGTTTTGCCACAGTCCGAAATCCTTGTCCGCAAGGCATGAACGGAACGGATGGCAGAACCGCGAATGGAACCGCCGGACAGCCGGAAGCGAATTTCCGGACAGCAATATTTCAACGAAAATGAACGCCAAGGATTTGCGAATCGTCTTCATGGGTACGCCCGAATTCGCCGTGCCGTCGCTGCGTGCACTGGTGCGCAGCGGCTACAACGTCGTCGGGGTCGTCACTACTCCGGACAAACCGGCGGGACGCGGACAGAAATTGCATGAAAGCGACGTAAAGATCGCGGCCCGAGAACTCGGATTGCCGATTCTGCAACCGGAGAAGTTGCGCGATCCGGCTTTCGTCAGTGCGATGGAGGAGCTTCGGCCCGACCTGGGAATCGTAATTGCCTTCCGGATGCTGCCGGAGGTCGTCTGGGCGATGCCCCGACTCGGCACCTTCAACCTGCATGCGTCGCTGCTGCCGCAATACAGGGGTGCGGCACCGATCAACTGGGCGATCATCAACGGAGAATCCAAAACGGGCGTCACCACTTTCCTATTGAACCACGAAATCGACAAGGGGGCTATTTTAGGCCAAGTGGAAATGCCGATTCAGCCGGAAGATAACGTGGGAACTCTTTATGGCAGGCTAATGACCGTCGGAGCCGATCTGGTCGTGCAGACCGTCGAACGGATCGCTGCCGGGGAGATCACCCCCGTCGTACAGCCCGACGAGGACACATCGCTGCGTCCGGCGCCCAAAATCTTCAAAAACGACTGCCTGATCGACTGGACTCAATCCGGAAAACGCATCATCGATTTCATTCGCGGGCTGTCGCCCTATCCGGCAGCCTGGACCCGGCTGCTGCGAGAGGAACAGGAGGCGAATTCGGCCAAGATTTTCGAAGCGCGCTTCGAAGCCGGTGGTCCGGAAGCTCCATGCGGCACGATCGACACCGACAACCGCAAATACCTGCGGATCCGATGTGCGGACGGTTGGATCGACGTCCTCTCGCTGCAATTATCCGGCAAGAAACGCATGGCAGCGCAAGAGCTGCTGCTCGGATTCCGCGATGCAAACTCCTACGTCTGTCGATAAAACGCCATCTGCAATCGGAATAACGAGGAAATCCGAAGAGGATTTTTAGACAGGAAGCATCGAAGCCCGGTCGAACGCCCGGCAACAAAGCAATGAATAAACCGAAACGATAAATAAAAATAAGCCGTAAAAATCGCATAATGCTCAATCGGTTTACTATATTTGTAATCGGAACATAAAACCATTTTGCCTATGAGAAAATAACATCAATTCTATTCTTCAGTACAATACGTCATACCGTCCGATAGGATACGGGTATGACGATACATATAAAAAGCGTTAGCTTTATTTCTTGCTTTCTGAAACTTCGCAACTTTCAAAAAGTCTGACAAGAGTAAAGTGTAAACGCTCACGTCCAACGTGGGCTTTACTCATTATTTGGTTACAAGGTATTGCGAAGACCTCAGAAAGCAAATAAAAAGTTTAGCCTGCGTTTTTTATATACCTGTCAAACAACACCATTCATTATTCAACTCAAAAGAAAATTTCCTATGAAACAAATTTTATTACTGATATTGCTTACGGCAAGCAATGATGTCTTAGCGCAGGAGCGAATAGATACACTCTACTACAACCGTTCAGGATCAGTCGTGCCGAGTCCGGCTTTTGCCGAATATTATCGGATAGCGCTTTATCCTGCGGATTCGGCGGGATCCAAAATGTTCAGGGATTTTTATATTTCGGGAGAATTACGGACAGAAGGGCATTTTCAGACAATCGATACGCTCGATGACCGCCGGACAGTGTTTGACGGAAAGATCGTTTCCTACTTCAAGAATGGTCGCATATCGGAAAAATCATATTATTCGGGCGGACTATTGGAGGGGGAATATCTGCAGTACGACGAGAATGGAATGTTAAAAACGCGTGCATCATATGCCAGAGGCGAGTTGTCCGGAACATACGAAACATACGGCGAAGACGGCTCTTACCTAAAGATGGAATATCAGGCAGGAAAGCCGATTCACGATTATTATTTGCTGGCGGACGGCGAAGGGCACTCATTCAAGGTCCGTATTGCGGACGATATGACGATATGGGAATCACCGGACATAACGGAACGATTGGTCGATTACCGGGACGGTGTGCCCTGGGAAGTCTATTTCAAAAACGGATTGACAATCGCGCTGACGGATGCCATTGTCCGGGATTACGGTAAGTGGCACCGGGTCAATGTGGTTATCTCCAATAATTCACTGACACCGATCGAGTTCAATCCGGAGACCGATATAATAGCCTATTCCGTAGACAAACACGATGTCGCCACCGATTTGCAAGTATGGTCTTACAACAGCTATCTGAAGAAAGTGAATCGTTCGCAGACTTGGTCTGTTGTTTTGAAAGGTGTCAGCGAGGGATTGGCTTCTGCCGGTGCAGGCTATTCGACCTCCACAACGACCGGTACGGCAGCTACGGTGGTTACAACAATTACGGCGGCCATTTCTCTTATACGGCTACGACCACAACTTATAATGCCGCCGATGCCTATTTAGCCCGCTTGGCTTCTCAACAGCGGTTCGCCGATTTCTGTCAGGCTTTGCAGGAGTCAAGACAGGTCATAGAGCAGGATTATTTGAAGAAAACCACGATATATCCCGGAGAATCCATATCCGGATTTGTTCATATAGCATGGACTAAGGGAGAGCGTGTCGTATTCGTTATCCTAATTGAAGGTATCGAATACATTTATGAGTGGGGCTTCGACAGGAAGAATGTTTTTTTATTGAATAACACGGTGTTAAAATCAGTGAAGGTCGGGTAGCATTTACACGGCTCTACTATTTTGTTTTGTAGTCTCCTTCGCAGAATATTACATAAAGAAGAATTTGTAAAATACGTACAATTTCAAGATGATTTCTATCTCGAAAGAGAGAAATATCGCAATGTTCCGTTCCCAATGTTTGTTTTTTGTGTTTTCGAAGGGTTAAATTTTGAACGATTCACAGCAAGGGGATTCGATCTCTTTTTCCGACTGTTCGAGGACAGGCTCCCTCCGGGCCGGATTTCGAGCGATACAAAACACTCCAAAAACACCGGCTCGATCGGGAAGCGGATTATGCCTCTTTTCCCTCTTCCGCCGCGACCGATTGCGCCAGCTCCGAAAGAATACGGACATGCACCCGCTCGTCGGAAACAATCTTATTGAGAAGCTGGATAGCTACTGTGGCCGACTGTGTCAGCTTTTCGGGATTGTTTTTTCGGATACGCTCGATCAACTGCTGATAGGCGGCAATCGTATCTTTTTCGGCCTGGATATTGACCCGAATGGCCTCGGCAGCCGATTCATATTCGACCGTAACCGCCGAACTCGAATACTTCGGAGTATTCACGCGCCCACCCAGTTGTCCGATAAAATCGCCCAAACGGTCGAAATGCTTCATTTCGACGAAAGCGATCCCCAGGAATGTTTCGCCAATGTTTTCGAAGAGCATCCGCTGTTGGGTGTATTGAATGATAGCCGTCAGTTCCGAGGTAGGAATAGCGCCGTAGTAGGCGTCATAGAACCACTCGGGTTCCACGCCGTCGTTCGGCCGAGCCTTCTCCGCTTCGGGATAATCCAACGTATTATCGACGAAACGCATCGATTCGATCATCGCATTGGCCATCGTTTCTACATTATCGAGCGTAGCCGGATTGTGTTTTATGAACTCTTTCATCGCTTGTTTAATTTATGGTAATCGTATCTTCCAAAATCTCTTTTCGGATTTTCGAATCCGACGGTCGTACCGTTTGCAGCCTATGATTACACGGGGCACGTCCGCATAGGAAATCAAGCCGTACATCGGTCGTCGAACCCGAAAAATCCGGATGTCGAAACCCCGAAGATGCGATCACCCGATTTATCACTACTTACCCATCAGAACCTCGTCGATAATTCGCTTCAGGTCGCTCTTCGGGCGACCGCCGGTCATCATCTGCGGCATCCCGCTCAGCGGGATGAACAGCAGGGTAGGCACCGACCGTACGCCGAACACCGCAGCGAGTTCCTGTTCCCGGTCGATATCGACCTTATAAAAATCGATCCGGTCCTTATATTGGTAATCGGCCGCCAGCTCGTCGAGCACAGGGGCCAATGCCTTGCAAGGACCGCACCAGGTCGCGAAAAAATCGATCACGGCGGGACGCTCACCCAGGAATTTCCATTCGCCCTTCGATTTTTCGATATCGGCGACCTTGGTCGTGAACTCCTGCTTATTCAGTTGTTTTACAGTTTCCATAGTATTGCTTGTTTAATGTTTTATAACCCAGCGCAAACATAGTGCCGCAAGCGATAAAAAAAGAGCGTCCGGCCATAAGCCGGACGCTCCGATAGAATATCTCGAACGACTAACGCACCTTACGGATGATTTCCGCACCGTGATTGATAGCCTTCTCGTTTTCAGGCAGCATCTTCCAAGCACGCTCCGGCAGGGATTTTTTCAGTCCCACCATTACGTTCTCCATCTTAACGACGGGGCATACCTTCAGATAACCGCCCAAGATCATCGTATTGAACAACTTGGACTGTCCCAAACGAGCCGACTCGGCCGTAGCGTCGATCGTATAGATGCTGATATCCGTACGGCTCGGGTGACGCGTGATACCATTGGTGTCGTAGATCAGCGTACCGCCCGGACGAACCATCGATTCGAACTTGTCCATCGACTGCTGGTTCAGGATAATAGCCGTATCGAACTCATGAGCGATCGGCGACGAAATGGGTTTGTCCGAAAGGATAACCGTCACGTTGGCCGTACCGCCACGCATTTCAGGACCGTAAGAGGGCATCCAGGTAACTTCGAAATCCTGCATTACGCCCGAGTAAGCCAAAATCTTACCCATCGAGAGGACACCCTGTCCACCGAAGCCTGCAATAATTAAAGTCTCTTTCATATTCTTTGTCCTCTTACTTCTTGGTTAAGTCCTTGATATCGCCCAGTTGATAGAAGGGCAGCATGTTCTCTTCGAGCCACTTGTTCGAAGCCACCGGAGAGAGTTTCCAACCGCTGTTGCAGGTCGAAACGACCTCTACGAGCGAGAAACCGTTGCCGGCCATCGCATTCTCGAACGCCTTGCGGATCGCCTTCTTGCACTTGCGGACATTCACCGGATTGTGCACGCTCTGGCGCGTCAGGTAAGTCACACCGTCCAGATGAGCCAGCATCTCGGAGATCTTGTAAGGATAACCGTTCAAACGGGGATCGCGGCCGTAAGGGGTCGTCGCAGTCTTCATACCCAGCAGGGTAGTCGGAGCCATCTGACCGCCGGTCATACCGTAGATCGCGTTGTTGATATAGATAGCAACGATGCTCTCGCCACGCGCAGCAGCGTGAATCGTTTCGCCCGTACCGATTGCGGACAAATCGCCGTCGCCCTGATACGTGAACACCATGCTCTCGGGACGAACGCGCTTCACGGCCGTAGCCACGGCACAAGCACGGCCGTGTGCAGCCTGAATCCAGTCCACGTCAATATATTTATAGGCAAATACCGAACAGCCCACCGGCGAAACAGCGATCGTGTTACCCTCGAGCCCCATCTCTTCAATAACCTCGGCAACCAGCTTGTGAACCGTACCGTGGCTGCAACCCGGGCAGTAGTGCATCACGTTGTCCGTGATGAGTTTCGGCTTGCCGAATACCAGGTTTTCCTGTTTGATTTCTACTACTTCTGCCATAGTCTTACTTTTTATTAATCAGTTTCTCTTTGAGTGCAACCAACACCTCGTCCGGAGCGAACAACATACCGCCCTGGCGGCCATAGTGCTCGACGGGAGCTGCACCGTTTACGGCGAGTCTAACATCCTCGACCATCTGGCCGGCATTGAGCTCGGCACTCAGGAAGCCTTTCACACCGCGTTTTGCCAAGTCGGCAATTACCTTGCTCGGGAAAGGATAAAGCGTGATCGGACGGAGCAGACCGACCTTCAGGCCTTCGGCACGAGCCAGCTCGACGGTAGCCGAGCAGATACGGGCCGACGAACCGAACGCTACGATCACGTAATCCGCATCGTCGCAGTTGATAGCCTCGTAACGAACCTCGTTTTCCTCCAAAGCCTTGTATTTCGCCTGCAAACGCTGGTTGATCTTCTCCATCACCTCCGACTGAAGCTCGAGCGAAGTGATGATATTGCGCTCCTTGCGGTTGCCTTTGCCGCAAGCCGCCCACTCTTTGCACTCCTCGGCGATCTCCTCGTTGGTCTTACGGGGACGCTGCGGAGCCAGAACGACTTTCTCCATCATCTGACCGATCGCACCGTCGGCGAGGATCAGCGCAGGATTGCGATATTTGAATGCCAGGTCGAAACCGAGAGCCACGTGGTCGTGCATCTCCTGCACCGAGTTAGGAGCCAGGACAATCAGGTGGAAGTCACCGTGGGCACCGCCCTTGCAAGCCTGGAAATAGTCGCCCTGCGAAGGCTGGATGGTACCCAGACCCGGGCCGCCGCGCTGACAGTTCACGATAAGACAGGGCAGTTCCGCACCTGCCATATAGCTGAGCGTTTCGCTCATCAGACTGATACCGGGGCTCGAAGACGAAGTCATCACACGTTTACCGGTCGAAGCAGCACCATAAACCATATTGGCGGATGCAACCTCCGACTCTGCCTGCAGCACGACCATACCGGTCGTTTCCCAGGGTTTCTCCTCCATAAGCGTCTCCATAACCTCCGACTGCGGAGTGATAGGGTAGCCGAAGTAGCCGTCGCAACCGTAGCGAATCGCAGCATGAGCGATCACTTCGTTGCCTTTCATCAATTTTACTTCTTTCTCTGCCATAGTTTATTCAAATTTTTGACGATAAACCGTGATGCAACTGTCCGGACAGATAATCGCGCAGGACGCACATCCTGTGCAGGCATCCGGATTAGCCATCTGAGCCACGGGGTAACCTTTGCTGTTTACCTCGGCCGATAAATGCAGCACATCGCAGGGACACGAAGCCACGCAGACTCCGCAACCCTTGCAGCGCTCCTTATCGACGAGGATTGTTCCTTTAATTTTTGCCATAAGACATCCATTTATTATAAGTTGCTTACAAATGTACGCATTTTTTACGGTTTAAGATAACATTTCGTAATAAAATTTCACCTAACGCTTAAAATATATTCAAAAACATTCTGTTTCGGACAGATAACACACCGCCACGCAGCAAACAAACCGGGCGGAAAATTTCTTTTTCAAGGAATTTATACCTAAATTTATTGTGAAGTATTAACCTTAAAATCTTCAATGCGTATGAAAGACAACAAATTTTTCTCGTTTTTCGAACCGGTACTCAAGTATATCGACACCGGTAAGTTTTTCCGCGAACCCTTCCGCTGGCTGTATGCGATCCTGGCGATCCTCAACCTGCTGACACCCATCGTACTGCTGGTAATGGCCATTAACAACGACCTGTTTCGGTACGGCGGAGGCCGGATGATCGCCGCGTTTATTCTGGTCTGGCTCGTGATCGCCTTCGTTTCCTGGCTCGGTTTTCAAATCTGGTGGAACCGCCGCGAAAAAGTATATGCAGCTGCGACAGCGCATGACGATTTCGTCGCCATTCCCGTATTCTCGCACTTCATCCAGACTTTCGGGGAATGGGCGGGTATGTTCGTCGGTATCGGCGGAGCACTGCTCACCCTGATCGCCGCAATATTTCTGAATGGCGACGCCTCCATGCTTCGCATGATGGGTACGGGAGCATTCTTCGGCAGCGGTTCGCTCATTTACATCGTCCTCAATCCGATCTACGGCTTCATAATCGTCGTGGTGACTCGCGCAGTAGCCGAAACGTTCCGTGCATTGGCAGCTATCGCCAACAACACAAAAAAAAGCTGATCGCGCTCTGCTGAGAGGGCGGTACTTTCCACCGCCCGCACCATTTTCGACGGTCGCAGCACCGAATCCGACGGTCGCATATTCGTAGCTCGCAGTTGCATCTGCAATTCCGAACTGACCCTAAAGAACCAGGGACGCGACGCTCCCGGTGAAATACAGGAAAGCATATAATAGAGAAAGGAGAATCTGTTCAAGATTCTCCTTTCTCTTTTGAATCCCTTACGGGACACTATTTCTCCTCGAAAGTATGGATCACCACACCCGAACGGAGTTTTGGCTCGAACCAGGTGGTCTTCGGAGGCATGATGTTGCCCGTATCGGCAATGTCGATGAGCTGCTGCATGGAAACAGGGTAGAGTGCGAAAGCCGCCTTCATCTCGCCGCTATCGACACGCTTCTTCAACTCTTCCAGGCCGCGAATACCACCGACGAAATCGATCCGTTTCGACGTCCGCAGATCCTTGATGTCGAGCAACTGGTCGAGTACCAGGTTCGACAGCACGGTTACGTCCAGCACTCCGATCGGATCGTTGTCATCGTACGTACCCGGCTTCGCCGTGAGGCTGTACCACTGACCGTCGAGGTAGAGCGAAAAGTTGTGCAACTTCGAAGGGTGGTAGATCTCCTTGCCCTTGGGTTCCACGGTGAAATTCTTCTCCAGCGCCTTGAGGAACTGCTCGGGAGTCATCCCGTTCAGGTCTTTCACCACGCGGTTGTAGTCGATGATGCGAAGCTGGCTCGCAGGGAACGTAACGGCCAGGAAATAGCAGTATTCCTCGTTGCCGGTATGGTTGGGGTTGCTCTCCTGACGCTTCTTGCCCACACGGGCAGCGGCAGCGGTACGATGGTGTCCGTCAGCCACGTACAGAGCGGGAATACCTGCGAAAATCTCGGTGATACGGTCGTTGATCTTCTTGTCGCGGATCACCCAGAAATGGTGGCCGAAGCCTTCGGGAGCAGCCGTGAAATCGTAGTCAGCCTTGTTGTTCTTCACGTAGTCGGCAACGATCTTGTTGATCTCGTCGTTGTCGGGATACGCGAAGAATACCGGCTCGAGGTTGGCCTGCTGAAGCTCGACGTGCTTCATGCGGTCCTCCTCTTTCTCGATGCGGGTCAGCTCGTGTTTCTTGATCTTGCCCGACCAGTAGTCCTCATAGTAGCAGCACATGGCCAGACCGTACTGGGTACGGCCATTCATCGTCTGGGCATAAATATAATAGTGCTCTTCGCCATCCTGCACCAGCCACTTGTTGTCGCGCCACTTCTTGAAATTTTCGACAGCCTTCTTATACACCTTCTCGTCATGCTCGTCGGCAATCGGATCGAAGTCGATTTCCGGCTTGATGATGTGGAGCAGCGAGCGCTCGGTAGCCTCGGTCTTGGCCTCCTGCGAGTTCAGCACATCGTAAGGACGCGACGAAACCTCGGCAGCCAGCTCCTTCGGAGGACGAATACCTGCGAACGGTTTGATTTTTACCATAATATTCTCTCTTTATCGTTTGAAAATAAGGGGATATTTCTATTATTTGTTCACCTGGAAGCGGGTGTTGCCGGTCTTGAAGAAATCGACGATCTGGTTTGCAGCGGCCAAACCTGCGTTGATGTTCGCCTCCGCAGTTTCAGCACCCATCTTCTTGGGAGTAGCGAAGAAGCGCTTACCGAATTTTTCACTCATCTCGGCGGCAGCCTCGGGAGCGATGTCGGTGATATATTTCAGATCTTCGCGCTCGGTCATCGCCTGGATCACCCCTGCCTCGTCGATCACCTCCTTGCGGGCGGTATTCACCAAGGTAGCGCCTTTGGGCATCGAAGTCATCAGCTTGTGGCCGATTGATTTCTTGGTTTGCTCGGTAGCGGGAATATGCAGCGACAGGTAGTCGGCCTGTGCATAAAGCTCCTCGATGCTGTCCACCTTCTTCACGCCGTCAGCCTCGAATACCTTTGCATCGGTGATGAAAGGATCGAAAGCGATCACATTCATACCCAGCGCCTTGCCCTTACGACCGACGAGCTTGCCGACGTTGCCGTAAGCATGGATCGCCAGCGTCTTGCCTTTCAGCTCGCTGCCGGTACCCGGTGTGAACTGGTTGCGGGCCATGAAGACCATCATACCGAGCGCCAGTTCAGCCACGGCGTTCGAATTCTGACCCGGAGTATTCATCACCACGATACCTTTAGCCGTTGCGGCAGCCAAGTCCACATTGTCGTAACCGGCACCCGCACGAACGACGATCTTGAGATTCTTGGCAGCTTCGATCACCTCGGCAGTCACTTTATCGCTGCGGATAATCAGGGCGTTGGCATCGGCAACGGCTGCGAGCAGCTGGGCCTTGTCCGTATATTTCTCCAGAAGGGCTACTTCGTAACCGGCATCCGTAATGATCTTCTTAATTCCATCAACAGCCTTCTTTGCGAAAGGCTTCTCGGTTGCAATTAAAACTTTCATATCGTTGAATTTTATTTTTCGCTCCCCATGCCCGGCAGGGGAGGTAGTCCCATCCTCTTTCCGTTCATCGAAAACGTCCATTAATGTATAAAAATCTATGGCGCCGTCCTCCTTACGTTTCGGCGTAAAAGTAAAGAACTGCGCCATAGATCAAATCCGGTTAATTATTTCTTGTGGTTCTTCTCGAACTCCTGCATGCAGGCAACCAGCGCATCCACGCTCTCCTGCGGACATGCGTTGTAGATCGAAGCGCGGAAACCGCCCACCGAACGGTGACCCTTGATGCCGACCATGCCCTTCTCCTTGGCGAAAGCCATGAATTCAGCCTCCAGATCCTCGTGGCCCGGAGCCATCACGAAGCAGACGTTCATCATGGAACGGTCTTCCTTCACGGCCGTACCGACGAACATCGAGTTGCGGTCGATCTCGTTGTACAGCGTCTCGGCCTTCTTCTTGTTGATCTTATACATGGCCTCGACACCGCCCTGTGCCTTCACCCACTTCAGGGTTTCGTGCATTACGAAAATCGGGAGTACGGGAGGCGTGTTGAACATCGAGTGGTTGCGAGCCTCTTCGGGATAGTGCGTAGCGTAATTGACCATCGTCTGCAACGGACGCTCCGAGCTGCCGATCAGATCCTTGCGGATGATGACGAACGTCACGCCGGCAGGACCTACGTTCTTCTGCGCACCGCCGTAGATCATACCGTACTTCTTCACATCGACCGGACGGCTCATGATATCCGACGACATATCGGCAACGAGCGTGATAGGAGAATCGATATCCTCGTGGATCTCCGTACCGTAGATGGTGTTGTTGGTCGTAATGTGGAAATAATCCGCATCGGTCGGGATTTTGTAACCTTTCGGAATATAGGTATAGTTCTTATCCTCGGAAGAAGCGACGATCTCCACTTCGCCGTAGAACTTAGCCTCCTTAGCAGCCTTCTTCGCCCAAACACCGGTCTGGAGGTAGGCAGCTTTCTTTTTCAGCAGGTTCGCCGGAACCTCGAAGAACTGAGTCGAAGCACCGCCGCCCAGGAACATTACGGCATAGTCGTCGGGAATGTTCAGCAGGTCGCGCCACAACTGCTCGGTTTCGGCCATGATACGCTCCCAACCCGGAGTACGGTGAGAAATCTCCAGCAGGCCGATGCCTGTGTTGTCGAAATCACGGATAGCCTCAATGGCAGATTCTACCGCCTCTCTGGGCAATACGCAGGGTCCTGCGTTGAAATTGTGCTTTTTCATAAAACTTTAACAGTGATTAAATTATAGCTATTATTTCAGGTATTCTTCAAAATTGCACACAAATATAGGAATTATTTCACCAATCCGCCAAGGAAACCCGATAAATTTTCCCTGCACCGGAAAAGGGAGCGCAACAAGGCCGGAATTAAATTGTTTTTACTAAATTTGCACGAATTTAACCTTCGACGAAACCGACATGATAAAATCCATGACGGGCTTCGGCAAAGCCGAAGTCGCAATCCCCGATAAAAAAATAACGGTCGAGATACGCACGCTGAACTCCAAGCAGTTGGACCTCGCCGTCAAACTGCCTTCGGCCTACCGGCCCCTGGAATACGAAATCCGGGCTCTGGCGGCGAAAGCTCTCCAGCGCGGTAAAGCCGATCTTTACATATCCGTAGAATCGACCGCCCGGCAGACGCGTGCCTGCATCGACGAAGAGCTGTTCCACTTATATTATAACCAACTGCTGAAAATCTGCCGGGAACAACCGGAAATCGGCACTCCGGGCAGCGCGGAGAACAATGCTCTCATCCAGTCGATCCTGCGCCTGCCGGACGTGGTATGCTCGCAGGAGGAAACTGTCGGCGACCGGGAACATGAAGCCGTAATGGAAGCGGTAGAGCAGGCGCTCGCCCATCTGGACGAGTTCCGCACGCAGGAGGGAGCAATTCTGATCGCCGATCTTTTGAAGCGCATCGACCGGATCGAAGCGTACAAACAGGAGGTCATTCCTTTCGAAAAAGCCCGCACGGAAGCCATCCGCGCCCGCATCCGGGAGAGTTTGGCGCAGTTGCAGGCCGAAGTAGATAACAACCGCCTGGAACAGGAGATGATCTTCTACATCGAGAAACTCGACATCACCGAAGAGAAGGTCCGGCTCACCAACCACTGCAACTATTTCCGGGAGGTCGCAGCCTCCGAGGAGTGCGCGGGCCGCAAGCTGGGCTTCATCGCTCAGGAGATGGGCCGCGAGATCAACACGATGGGTTCCAAAGCCAACAACTCCGAGATACAGATCCTCGTGGTCAAGATGAAGGACGAGCTGGAGAAGATCAAGGAGCAGGTTCTCAATATCCTATAACCGACGGCAGACGATGGGCAAGTTAGTGATATTCTCCGCTCCGAGCGGTTCGGGCAAGACGACGACGGCGATGCGCCTGCGCGAATACCTCGAAAACCTCGGCGTGAAGGTGTGCATGCTCAGCATGGATAACTTTTTCCTGCCGCTTGATCAGCGTCCGCCCGAGGCGAGCGACTGGGAGTCGCCCTACTGCGTGAACCGCGATTTACTCATCGAGGATATCCACCGCCTGATGGACGGCGAGCTCGTGGAGCTGCCGGTCTACGACTTCAAAGCAGGCGGCGTCGGCGGCTACAAGCCCATGCAGGGCGACAAGGACGCCGTCATCATCGCCGAGGGCATCCACATGCTCAACCCGCTGATTTTCGACCAGCTCAGAAGCGAAGCTACGGGCGTTTACGTTGCCCCGCGTACGCGTATCATCACGCACAAGGACCGCATCGTTCGTCCCGAGCAGCTGCGCGTGGCGCGCCGCATGATCCGCGACTATCAGGGCCGCGGCCATTCGCTGCGTCAGACCGTCGAGCGCGCCGAGAGTGTCGACCGCGGCGAGCTCAACTACATCATGCCCAATAAGCCCAACGCGAGCATTCACATCGACACGTTCCACGACTACGAGCCGTGCATCCTCGCGCGGTATTTGAAGGAGATCCCCGAGTTTTACAGCCAGCTCGACGATCAGTTTATCGCCGAGCACGGGCTGAGCGACCTGATGGACGTTGTCAACTCCGTGCCGTCGCTGCGCACGGACTATGTCCCGCGCGACTCCATCGTGCGAGAGTTCGTCGGCGGCAGCTGCTTTGAGTATTAAATCGGCAAAATCCGACAACGAACTGCAATTTCTGATTTTGATAATACGAAACGTAATCGAAATTTGGCGCTTTTGCGCGAAAAGGGGAGGAAGAGCGAATGCATTCTGACGAGCGGCGAAAGGCCATTGCCGACGTGCTGCACGCGGCGGACGCGCCGGTCAGCGC
>OMFI01000420.1_pt1 | contig 14317 bp, 6 predicted proteins | sample 1645591 | NCBI WGS metagenome assembly OMFI01 (sample SAMEA103958112, study PRJEB25191) | human gut metagenome | biome: human-associated habitat [ENVO:00009003]; feature: intestine environment [ENVO:2100002]; material: feces | place: Germany | collected 2013/2015 | reverse complement strand
TTGGGCATGTCTCTGTCGATATACGCTTTCAGATTTTTTGCCTCGTCGGGAATTTGTGCCCGGCTGAAGGCAGCCCAAGCCATCGCCAATATGGTTATCGTCTTTTTCATTTTCGTATCGGTAAACCGGTATGTCATATTGTTATCTTATTTGTCCCATGTCATCGTGAGTTTCTGTAGCTCACGGGAATTGGGGCCTACCGAGATGTTGAACTTCCCGGCTTCCCAATCGTATTTCAAATCCTGATTATAGAACTTGAGCTGCCCGGTCGTAATGCGGAAAGTTACTGTCTTGGTCTCTCCCGGTGCAAAATCGACTTTCTGAAAGTCTTTCAATTCTATAACGGGTCTCGAAACAGATGCTTCGGGGTCTCCGATATAGAGTTGCACGACTTCTTTTCCGGTATATTTTCCGGTATTGGTAATGTCGATGCTCAGTGTTACGACATCGTCATCTCCCTTGGCCTTTTTCTTGTCCAAAACAGGTTTTCCATACGTGTACCGGTTATAACTCAACCCGTAACCGAACGGATAAAGGGGTTCATTGACGCAATCGACATATTTTGTCGTCGCCCAGAAGCCGGAATACGGACGTCCCGTCCTGAGGTGGTTGTAATATATGGGTATCTGCCCTATGTGGCGGGGAAATGTGGCTGTAATCTTTCCTGAGGGACATACTTTTCCCAATAATATGTCACACAGAGCTTCACCGGCCATAGTACCGCCGTGCCAGGCTTCTACAAGGGTGGAAAACTCGGCATCTTCCTCTGTAAGAATCAAAGGCCGGCCGCTGAATATGACGACAACGACGGGTTTTCCTGTTTTCTTGAGTTCGCGAAGCATCTTTTTCTGGCAGTCAGGCAGGGAGGGATTTACCCGGCTTTTGGCTTCTCCACTCCAAGAGGCAGGCTCTCCTACGGTTGCGATTATAAGGTCGGCATCGCTTGTCTCAGCAATGGCTCTGCGTATGAGCGAGTCGGTGGGTATGGAAAATTTTCCATTATATATACAATAGTCTTCGATATAATTGGCTCCTTGCGAGTAGGAGACTTCGCATTTCCCGGCTAGGGCTTCGCGGAGCGCTTCGTATGCCGAATGCATCTTGTCTTTAGAGTAGCCGTATGACCATGTACCGAGCAACTCGTCACGTACATTGCCCATAGGCCCTACAACGGCTATTTTACGGGGAGGGGTAATCGGCAGGAGCTGCTCGGAATTCTTGAGCAGGACAATAGACTCGGCAGCAAGCCTACGCGCGACATCGCGGTTTTGAGGTGATAGTACTTGTGATTGCCGTTGCTTGTTTTTCAGATACCTGAAAGGGTCTTCAAACAGTCCTAATTTGTATTTGGCTTCGAGCACTCTGCGGCAGGCGGCATCTATCCGGCTGAGGGGGACCCGTTTTTCTTCTACCGCTTTTTTGAGACAGAGTACATACAGGCTGGAACTCATGTCCATATCGAGCCCGGCGTTCATCGCCAGCTCGGTGATTCGTTGAGCGCCGCCCATTCCGTGTTCTGACATTTCGGCCAGCGAATTGGCATCGGATACCATGAATCCTTTGAATTTCCATTGGTCACGCAGCAAGTCGGTCAGGAGCCACTTGTTTCCTGTGGCCGGTACTCCGTTCACGACGTTGAAAGAGGTCATCCCACTACCCGCTCCCTCATCGAAGGCTGCCTTGTAGGGCGGCAGATAGTAGTTGTACATGGTTACGGGATCCATGCTCACGGTATTATAGTCGCGTCCGGCTTCTCCGGCACCGTACAGTGCGAAGTGCTTGACGCATGCCATGATTTCGTCGTTCCGTTTCAGTTGGTCGTCCGGGTCTTTTCCCTGATACCCCAACACCATGGCGCGGGCGATGGCACCTCCGAGGAACGGGTCTTCGCCTGAACCTTCGGAGACACGTCCCCAGCGCGGGTCACGGCTGATGTCTACCATCGGACTGAAGGTCCATGAGATGCCGTCGGCACTGGCTTCTGTGGCGGCGATGCGGGCAGACTGTTCGATGGCTGCCATATCCCACGTGCAGGAGAGGCCGAGGGGGATGGGGAAGATGGTCTCATAGCCGTGTATCACATCCATGCCGAACAGCAGGGGGATGCCCAGACGGGAGTTCTCTACGGCCAGTTTCTGTACGTCGCGTATCTTGGCCACGCCTTTCAGATTGAAAAGCCCTCCCACGAGTCCCTGCTCAATCTTCTTGGCCACGTCGCTGCTCTTTGCCTGGCCGGTGGTAATCTCTCCGGTCACGGGCAGGTTGAGCTGGCCGATTTTCTCTTCCACAGTCATCCGGCGCATCAGTGCGTCGATGAAGCGGTCCATGTCCTGCGGAGACTTCTGCGCCTGCACGGTGACGCCTATTAAAGCGGTCGCGAGCAGCAGACTTGTTCTCTTGAAAATTTTCTTCATATTCATATTGAATTAATTGTTTGTAAGTATGTTCCCTTCATTGTTTTTAGATTGCCGTCACTCTATTGCAGTAGTGCTATGACTTCTTTGCAACGGTGCTGCAATTTCTCTGCAGTGATACTGCAAACGGTTTGCAGCGCTACTGCAACTGCTTTGCAGCGACACTGCAACTGTTGTGCAGTGCTACTGCAACACCTTTGCAGTGCCACTGCAAAAAGTTTGCAGCTCTTTGCAGTAGCAATGCTTTGATTGCAAGTAAGTTATGAAACAGACCTTTTGCCATTGATTGGGCCGGCTGTTTCCTTTGGCCGGGTATCAATAGTCGGGGTTCTGCACCAGTACTCCGTTCGATTTGTCTATCTCTGTCTGGGGCAGAGGCAGCAGTGCATTCTTGTCTTGGTAATTCTTTCCGGCAGCTTGCAGCACTTCTTTGGCAATGCCCCAGCGCACGAGGTCGTAGAAGCGGTCGGGTTCCAGTGCCAGCTCTACGCGGCGTTCGTGGCGAATGGCGTCACGCAGCACAGACTGGCTGGCAGATTCTACCTTCGGAAGCACGTCTGCCAGTGTGCCGCGGGCATGGGCGCGTACTTGTTCCAGATACCCGGCGGCTTCGCCTGTCAGCCCTTTCTCGTTGGCGGCTTCGGCAGCCATCAGCAGCACGTCCGGATAGCGGATGAGGCGGATGTTTACCCAGAAACCCATACGGCTGTACTTGCGGCGCAGTGTCGGGTCCGTGTAGGCCTTCTTGTTGAAGTAGGCACCCATGGCGGTGGATACGGGTGACTCGCCATAAGGCTGGTTGGTATTCTCCGGTGTAATGGGTTCGTCCGTGCTGTGACGGAAGTAGAGCAATGTGGCGTTCCGGCGCGGGTCGCCCGGCTCAAAGGCCTTGCCCATCAGTGAGGTGGCCATGTGCCAGCCCCATCCCAGGTCCCACTCGCCGGCTCCGCGCACCCCTTGCACCTGGCAGAACTGGCTGCCGATGCTGGCGTCCTCTTTCATGGCGTCGGTGGCTTCACATTGCAGTTCGAAGATGCTCTCACCGCAATTCTCCCCTTCTACGGTGAAGACTTTGTCGACCGGTGTATTCAGGTTGTAGATGCCCGACTTTATCACTTCGGTGGAGGCTGTGTACATATTGTCCCAATCGTTCCGCATCATATAGGTGCGTGCGTGCAGGGAGCGTGCGGCGCCCCAGGTCAGCCGTCCCGTATAGTCGCTGTCCCACCGCAGGGGCAGGCATTCTTCGGCTTCGGTCAGGTCTTTGTCAATCTGTTCGTATATCTTTTCCGCCGTGGTCTTGGGCACGTTGGCATCGGAGGCTTCCACTACCTTGATGGTGACCAGCGGCACTTCGCCAAAGGCGCGTACCAGGTTGAAGTAGCACCAGGCACGGAAGAAGAGCGCTTCGCCGCGGTTGCGGATGGCTTCGGTGTCGTCCTTGTGTCCGCTCTTCTCAATGTCGTCCAGGATTTCGTTGCACTGGTAGATGATTTTGTAGTTCTGTCCCCAATAGGCGCTGAGCGGCCCGTTGGAGGCAGTGTATTCGAAGTCGTCCCACATGGCGGCCTCGTTGCTGCCGTCGCCGGCGTCACTGCCTTTCTCGGAGTCCTCGCTGCGCACCATGTGCACCATAAAAGCAGGAATACCGGCAGTGATGTCGTACGAGCGCATCAGGTAGTAGACGTTGAATATCTTCCCGCCTACAAGGGCGTTGGGAGAGTCATCTTCCGTGAACTGCCCCAGCGGATCGCGGTCCAGGAAGTCGTTGCAGGATGTCAGTGAGAGGGCTGTTGCACCCACCAGCAATGTAAATATGTATTTTATCAGTTTCATAAATTTATATTTTTCATTCCCCGTTCCCTTTGAAGGAGTCGGGGGAGGTTTGAAGTTACTCTTTTTTAGGGGAGAGGCTTTTAGAACGTCAGATTAAATCCGAACGTATAAATCGCCGGCATCGGATAACTGCCGTCGTCCACCCCGAAGGCGATGGCGCTTCCGCCCAGTTCCGGGGTATATCCGGTGTTGTGCTTCCACGTCTTCAGGTTCTGTATGTTCACGTAGAGCTTCAGCGCCTGCATGCCTATCTTCGAAATCAGCGCCTTGTCGAAGTTGTATGCCAGCGACACGTTACGGATGCGGAAGAACGAGCCGTCCTCTATGTAATACTCGGAGTTCAGATTGTTGATGGTATGCTTGGTGTTCAGCAGCGGCTGGGTGTTGCTGGTCCCTTCACCGTGCCAGCGGTCCATGCGTTGCTCCATAAAGTTGAACTGGCTCCAGTTGTAGTTGTCCCAGGTACGGTAAATCTGATTGCCGCCTTGTCCCATCATGTCTACTGCCAGCTCCCAGTTCTTGTAGCCCAGGCCGAGCGTGAAGCCGTAGGTGACATCGGGTGTAGGATTACCAATCATCGTACGGTCTGCCGTGGTGATTTCACCGTCACCGTTCACGTCGCGGAATTTCAGGTCGCCCGGGGTGACGGTTGCCAGTGTGTTCTTGGGAGAGTGCTCAATCTCCTCCTGGGTCTGGTAGACGCCTTCCACCTTGTAGCCGTAGAAGTAGCCGATGGGGTATCCTGCCATTGTGTAGCTCTGCTGCTTGTCTCCGGCTATGATGGAGTAGCCTTCCTGCACGAGGCTCAGTACCTTGTTCTTGATGGTGGCAAGGTTCATTCCGATGTTGTAGTTCCAGTCGCCTATCCGGTCGCGCCAGCTCAAGGCAAGCTCTACGCCCGAATTCTCGATGGAGCCAAGGTTTCCGATACCCGGTACGGTGCCCGAGATGCCCGGCACTTCGGCCAGCAGGTCTTTGGTTTTCTTCTTGTAGTACACCCCTTCAAAGTGCAGGCGGTTGCGGAGGAAGTTGGCTTCTGCACCGGCTTCCCAGGCTTCCACCTTCTCCCAGCGCAGTTTGGGGTTGGGCAGGTAGGCAAGCTGGTAGCCCGGATAGATGGCAGACGGGGTGCCGAACACGGCGGAGTAGGCATTCGTCAGCAACGGTTCGGCGGGATAGGCGCGGTCCAGGTTCTGGTTGCCCAGTGTGCCCCATGAGCCTTTCAGTTTCAGCATATCCAGCCAGGTGATGTCCTTCATCCATGCTTCCTCGCTCATCAGCCAGCCCAGGCCGACGGAGTAGAAGTTCTGCCACTGGTTGCCGGTGTAGGAGAAGGCGGAAGAACCGTCGCGGCGGTAGGAGCCGTTGAACAGGTACTTGCCCTTGTAGTTGTAGAGCACGCGTGCCAGCACGGACACGGTGGAGCGCTCCCACTGCGTACTGCCGTTGGTGGCGGTGGCTGCGTCGCCGATACTTACGTACCATTTGTCGGGATTGTCCGGAATGACCAGGCCTACCCCTTGGGTACGGGCGCCGTTCAGATTCTCGAGCTTGTTGTAGTAGGTGGTGAAACCGGCTGTGGCCGTCACGCTGTGGTCTCCCCAGGAGTTGGTGTAGGTCAGCAGATAGTCGCTCTGTACCTTCATTTCCGTTTCTTTGGCTTGGGACACTCCGGTCTTGCCGTTGCCCAGCGTGGCTATGTCTCCCTCGACGCTTGCGTCATATACCTGGATAACCGGGGTGTATGTCCGTGTGCTGTTCGAGGCATAGTCCAGGGAGAACATGGCCTTGAACTGGAAGTGTTTCAGGAAATCCCATTGCCCGTACACGTTGCCCGAGCCACGGTAGTTCTCGGCTTTCGTGGTATTCGCCTTCAGGTCTACGTCCACCATCGGGTTGTTCATCTGTGCCTTCTGGAATCCGGGCAGTGAGGTGTAGAGGCCGTACTCGGAGTTGAATACATGCGCCACCGGAGCTGCGCGCAGGGCTGTAGCCACACTCTTCGTGTCGGCGGGCAGCATGCGTGCCCCGTTGAATTGGAAACCTACCTTGAGGTTGTCCGTCACTTTATAGTCGTTGCTGATGTTCAGCGTGATTTTGCTGTACTTCTCGTGCTTGATGTTGCCTTGCTCGTAAGCATAGCCCGCACCGAGATAGAAGCTGTTCTTGTCCGAGGCACCCGTGATGCTGATGTTGTTGTTGGTGATGAACCCAGTCTGGAAGATTTCATCCTGCCAGTTGGTGTTTCCCGTCCAGTCCGAGAAGTTGTATTCCGGGTTGCCTTCATTCCTCAACTGTTCGTTGTACAGCAGTTTGAAGCCTTCGGCATCCGTCAGTGCAATTTTGTCGGTGACGGACTTGAAACCGAACGAGCCGTTGATATTGACGCGTGTCTGTCCCTCTTTCGCCTTCTTGGTGGTGATGATAATCACGCCGTTGGCACCGCGCACACCGAAGATGGCGAGCGACGACGGGTCTTTCAGTATCTCCATGGATTCGATGTCCTGCGGATTCAGGAAGTTGATGTTGTCGTTGAACAGTCCGTCCACCACATAGAGTGGCTTGTAGCCGTTGATGGAGTTTGTTCCGCGTACACGGATTTCCGGGTCGGAGCCTGCCTTGCCGGAGTTTATCACCTGCACGCCGGCAATCTTTCCTTGCAGTGCGGATACGGGGTTGACCACCGGCTTGTTGGCGATTTCGTCGCCTTTAATGTTGGTGATGGAGCCCGTAAGGTCTCGCTTCTTGGCGCTGCCATAACCGATGACAACGGTTTCGGCCAGCATCTGCGAGTCGTCTTTCATCTGGACGTTGATTACCGACTGGCTGCCTACCTTGACAGCTTGCTTCACCATGCCTACATAGGAAAAATCCAATGTGTTCTCCGGGGTGGCCTGGATGGAGTACCGGCCGTCTATGTCGGTAATCACGCCATTGGAGGTTCCCTGCACCAATACGGTGGCACCAATCAGCGGGTCACCCAGGGCATCGGTCACGGTACCGGTTACTGTTTTCTCCTGCGCCGATGCGGCGGTACTTGCCAGCAGGCACACCGTCAGAAACAGGTTTCTCAGTCTTCCGGTTTTCTTCTTGGGAAGGTTTAGGTTCTTCTTCATTACATTGATTTTTTAGTGGATAAATCATTCAGTTTCTCCTCTGAACAATCAAAATGCAAAAAAGATTTGGTGACGGTGTTAAAAAAGGGCAGCCCGGTTCTTGCGGACTGCCCTCTTACCTAAAAGCAAAACTATACCTATTTCAACTCAAAACTCGTAGTCTTTACATCGCGGCTGTTGGGTCCAATCATTACGTGGAACTCGCCGGGTTCGTATACATACTGTATGTCGTAGTTGTAGAACTTCAGCAATTCGGGGGTAATGGTGAAGGTCACCTGCTTGCTTTCGCCTTTCTTCAGGTGGATGCGCTCGAAGCCTTTCAGCTCTTTCACGGGGCGGGTAATGCTGCCCACCAGGTCGCGGATATAGAGCTGCACGATTTCATCCGCATCGTAGTTGCCCGTATTGGTCACGGTTACGGAAGCAGTCAGCTTGCCGTCCGCATTCAGCTGCTTGGAGCTAAGCGTGATGTCACTGTACCGGAAGGTGGTGTAGCTCAAGCCATAGCCGAAAGGATACAGCGGGTCATTGCTCACATCCAGGTAGTTGCTGCGGAATTTCTCGAACCATTTGCCTTCTTTCAGAGGACGTCCGGTATTCTTGTGGTTGTATGCCATAGGCAACTGGCCCACATTCTGCGGGAAGGTGGTGGTCAGCTTACCGCTGGGGCAAACGTCTCCGAACACTACATCGGCAATGGCATCGGCAGCTTCGCTACCTCCGAACCATACATTCAGGATGGCGGGGACATGCTCATCCTCCCAAGTCAGCACTACGGGACGTCCGGAGAACAATACCAATACTACGGGTTTGCCCGTTTTCAGCAATGCTTCCAGCAGGTGGCGCTGTGCGTCCGGCATTTCCAGTTCGGAACGGCTGCTGCTCTCACCACTCATCTCGGAAGACTCGCCGAGGGCGGCTACGATGACATCGGCTTGTGCGGCTACTTTCAGGGCCTCGTCCAGCAGTTCTTGGTCATTGCCGCGGGGCAGTTCACGGCCGAACATCGTGGCGCGTGTCTGGTAGTCGGCATCGTACATCAAGTTGCTGCCTTGTGCATAGAGAATGTTGGCCTTGGAGCCGACAGCATTCTTGAAACCTTCCAATAGGGTGCTGTATCTGTCTGCCGTGGCTGCCACACTCCAAGTACCCGGCATGTTGGCGCGGGTGTTGGCAAGCGGGCCAATCAAGGCGATGTTGCCTTTGCGCTGCAAGGGCAGCAGGTTGTCCTGGTTCTTCAGCAGCACGAATGTCTCTGTGGCAATCTGGCGGGCAATGGAGCGGTGCTCGGGAGTGAACACTTCTTTTTCGGCACGCTTCACGTCACAGTATTTGTACGGATTGGCAAACAATCCCAGCTTGTATTTGGCCTCCAGGATGCGTCGACAGGCTTTGTCAATGTCGGCTTCGGTCACTTTGCCTTCTTTCAGAGACTTTTCCAGTGTGCCGATAAATCCGTCGGCTACCATGTCCATGTCTGTTCCGGCGGTCAGGGCACGTGCGGATACTTCCTGCAGGTCGCCGATTCCGTGGTCTATCATTTCGGAGATGGCTGTATAGTCTGTCACCACGAAGCCGTCGAAGCCCCATTGGTTGCGTAGTACGTCGGTCAGCAGCCAGTGGTTGGCAGTGGCGGGTACTCCGTCAATTTCATTGAAGGAGGTCATTGCGCTACCCACACCGGCTTCTACGGCAGCCTTGTAGGGAGGGAAGTATTCGTTGAACATACGGTTGCGGCTCATATCCACCGTGTTGTAGTCGCGGCCGGCTTCTCCGGCGCCATACAGTGCGAAGTGCTTTACGCAAGCCATTATCTCGTTGTTGGCACTCATATCCTTGCCCTGATAACCGCGAATCATGGCTTGTGCAATGGCTGAACCCAGGAAGGGGTCTTCACCGTTGCCTTCTGATACACGTCCCCAACGGGCATCGCGGCAGATGTCCACCATCGGGCTGAACGTCCAGCAGATACCGTCTGCACTCGACTCAATGGCGGCGATACGGGCCGATTTCTCTATAGCCTCCATGTCCCAACTGCACGAGAGTGCCAAGGGGATGGGGAATACCGTTTCGTAACCGTGAATCACGTCCATACCGAACAGCAAGGGGATGCCCAGGCGGCTGTTCTCTACGGCAAGTTTCTGCACTTCGCGGATGTTCTTCACGCCTTTCAGGTTGAACAGACCTCCGACTTCACCGTTGCGGATTTTACCGGCAACGTCGCTGCTCTTGGCTTGTCCGGTGACGATGTTTCCCGTTACCGGCAGGTTGAGCTGACCGATTTTCTCGTGCAGCGTCATTTTGCCCATCAGCTCCGTAATGAATTTATCCATCTCCTGCGGATTGCCTTGGGATGTGTTTTCTTTGGGCGTTGCCGTCACGGTGAGGGCAGAGAAAGCCAAGGCTGCTAATAATGTGTATTTCTTCATATGATATAATTTTGATTATCCCCTCCGGCCCCCTAAAGGGGGAGGGGAATAGTGATATAGAAATTCAACTTAAGCTTAGCTGCTCCATCATGTCGCATACTAACTTCAATCGTAAATCCCTAAGCCTTAAATCCCAGCTTCTGCAATCCTTCCTGAACCTCGGGACAGCTCATGAAGAGTTTCCACAACAAGCCGGAACGATAGTTCTCAATCATCGGGGCAATGGTGCATTGGTCGATGGCAAGATAGTGGGGCACCGTCCAGTCACTTCCCTCGGAGAAGGCATCGTAGAATCCGTACTTGCCCCAAATCCAGTCGCCTTTGGAATAGAAATACTTCAGTGCACGCATGGATTCCTCCGGTGTGTAGGGAAAACTGGACAAGGCTGCTGTCGGTGTGATGACACCATGGTCGTTGTCGCCCGGGCAGTGGGCTGCATAGCCTTTGGTAGAGTAGCTGGCGGTCAGTCCCCAGCAGTCCTCGCCGTAACCTTTGTATTGTTTGGGATTCTCCACGCAGTAGCGGTAGTTGGAGAGGGCATGGTTGCGCACCACGTTCCAGTAGTTGGCATAGCGGTCGCTCAGGTTGCGCGGGTCCAGACCGATGTGCGAGTATTGTGCCCAGAACAAGGGACCGCCCAGTTTCTCGGCTCCGTTGTGTTTCAATTCCAAAGGCAGGCCGTAGGGGGCAGAGTCGGACTTGATGCCGCCGCCGCGTGCCCAGCCGTTGTGGTAGGCTGAAGCCGGAACGGGATAAGTGGGGGAGGAGGCTGCGAGCACATACACAATCAATGCTTCGTTGTAGCCTTCCAGCGAGAAGTTCATTTCCCAGTTGTATTCGGGAGACCAGTGCCAGTAGATGACATCCTTGCCATTCTGATACCAGCTGAACTCCATCTCTTTCCACAATTGGTCAATCTTCTCTGCCAGCGCCTTTTCCTGCTCGTTGCCGTCGCGGAAGTATTGGCGTACGCAAAGCAAGCTTTGCATCAGGAAGCAGCTTTCCACCAAGTCTCCGCCGTTATCTTTTTGTCCGAAAGGTTTCACCTTGCCGGTAGGGCCGTACAACCAATGGGGCCATACGCCGTGGAAGCGGTCGGCGCGTTTCAGGTAATCGGCAATCTTGGTCAGGCGCTTCACGCCTTCTTCCCTGGGGATGAAGCCGCGTTCGATGCCTACCAGCAGTCCGGCTATACCAAATCCGCTGCCGCCGGTGGTGACAACATTCTGGTCCTTTTCGGGATAATCCCCATCCAGGTGGATGCGTTCGCGTGCCAGTCCGGAGGTCGGTTCCGCACCGTCCCACATGTAGTTCAAATGTACCTTCTGGATGTAATCAAGCATTTCGTCATCCGAAGCGAATGATTCGGGACGTACTTCCTCTGTGTCGGGCTTTTCCTCTTTTCCGTTCTCTTTCCCGTTTTCCTTCAAGTCGGAAGAGCAGGATGCACAGCCCGCCAATGTGGAAATCAGGAACAAAGCCAGCACATGTATCATTATTGGTTTTTTCATATCTTTATTTCTTGTGTTTAATTTTTTGTCGTCTTGCACAATGGCGAGCGGCCGTTTTCGTTCAGCGCCTCGATAGTGAAGTAATAGTCCGTGTCCGCATCCAGTCCGCGGAAGTCATATTCCGTCTGTCCCAGTACCGTGATGGCATTGTACATCTTGCCTTCGGCGGTGCCGTAGTAGATGTTGTAGCCATAGGCGCTTGCTTCGGGTTGCCAGGAGATAAGGGCATTCCGGCGGTCTTTCCTGTCACGTTTCACAGTCAGTCCTTTCACGGCTTGCGGGACATCGCCGTCACCGTTCCCGAAGACGCGGAAGCCGGACAAGGCGACATTTCCCGTAGGCATGTGCACATTCTCGTATTTCAGATAACGGGCACGCAACGGCTCGTTGAGCTCGATGTAGTCGTGCGGACAATCCTTGTCACTGTCGCTCTTGTCTATGACCAATGTCCATTCTTTTCCGTCTTCGGAAGCAAAAATACGGTATTGGTGATAAATATCCATGGCACGGTTGTATTGAACCGCTTTATGGTCGTAGAAGTTCAACTGCACGGCACGTACATTCTTTGTACTGCCCAGGTCTATCCCGGCCCATTCGCCGGGGTTGCCGGAACGGGCTGCCCAGTAGGTGCGCATACTTTCGTCCGTCAGGTTGGAAGCTGCATGGATGCTATCCGTAGATGATACCTCCACCGGTTTGCCGTAGGACAGAAGCATCCATCCCGTGAAACGCTCTGCAGGGTTCTTTACGTCCATCGGTGCTGCCCAGTTGGGATAATCGCCGAAGGCAGTGGACGAATACATGACACCATCCTTGTCGAAAGCCACCGGATAAAGACCGATGCGGCGTTCGAACTTGTACTTCAGGGAGAGCATGCAGGTGGCAACGTGCCAGTAATTGCCTTTCACGTCGCGAAACGTGCCTCCATGACCGGCACCTTGCACATAACCGCCCGGCTTGTAGCACATCGGGTTATGCTTCTGGTAGACAAACGGGCCCAGCGGGGAATCCGAAACATATACGCCATCGGCATAGACTTTGAATTCAGTGCCCGGAGCACCATATTGGAAATAATATTTGCCATTGTGTTTGGTCATGTAAGCGCCCTCTGTGAATGGGCGGAGTGTCACTTCATCGTCATTGTTCATGCCGAAACGTTCCCAGCCGTGTTCTTCGGGGCGGAGCATCATCACGTCGTGAATCTTGCTGATGGGATAGAAATCATTCCGGTCCAGTTCCACCGCCTTTAGCGGATATTCATTGCTGGAGCCATAATACATATACAGTCTGCCGTCATCGTCCAGAAACATGCAGGGGTCCCATGTGGGAAGCACATTCTTTTCGATGGCACGTTTGAAACGTCCCGTTTTGGGGTGTGTGCTGTACCACACGGCAAGGCCTTCGTAGGTGGAGCCGGTATAGAACAGCGTGTCACCGCTTACATAGGCTGCCGGTGCGCACTGGTCGTCGTCCGTAGGCTTGCGTTGGAAGCCGGCAGGAACGAAATCCCAATCCACCAGGTTCTTGGAATAGTGAAAACCGCCCTGGTTGGTGGAGAACAGAAAGTATTCTCCCTTGTATTCCACCGCCATCGGGTCGGCAGAGGAACGGAACGAACCGTTGGGACGCACATTGTTGTTGAAAGGCTCGAAATTGTAACTGATGTTCATCGGATTGCAGAAGGTGCGCGACAGAGGCGCCTGTGGGTCATACCACCGGGTCGCCTGGGCGGGGCGGCAGATTGCGGTTGCCTTGTGTACCTCTTTTTCCATCACTACCTCAATATCGGTTTCATCCAGTGCCAGGATTCTGTTCACTATCTTTTTCCCGGGATAGTAGACATACAGGTGCACGTCGTTCTTCGCTCCTTTGATGGCAAAGCTGCCGTCGTGGGCAGTGGTATTGTGCATGGGACTTGCGAAGAACATGACTGTGGCGCCTGCGAGTGGCTGGCGGTTGGTGTCCAGTACGTGTCCTTTTACGATACGGTCTTGGGTTACAGTGATGTAATAGTCACTGACTTGCCCCTTCACCACTTTGACGGAATCGTCAGGGGTTGCCTTTGCCGCCAGAGCGGCAAAGGCTATTCCACAACTGATTAGGAATCTTTTTACCATATTGGAACGGATTTATTCGGCAATTCCGTCAATGGGTTCCAGCTTCAAATCAGGAAGGTCGTCCAACTGGTTGGCCGGTATGGGCCAATAAGTCTTTTCTGCTGTCCATCCTTTGGGACCGAGTACGGTGGCGGCATCGCCGGTACGCACCAAGTCCACATAACGGGCACACCATTCGCCGCAAAGTTCCATCCGGCGTTCGTCCATCACGTCTTTCAGGGTAACACCGGTTTTGGTGCTCATGCCTGCACGCCGGCGCACTTCGTTGTAGCCTGCGTCTCCATCCTTGCCCAGTCTGACTTTGGCTTCGGAGTTCATCAGCAGTACTTCGGCATAGCGGATGATACGCACATTGTTGTTGGCTCCGTAGGTTGTACGTGGAAGAGTCATCTGATTGTAGGGAAGGTAACCTTTGCCGTTCCAACAGTCGGTCTTGGTGGCCGATGTGGGACCTACCTGCCAACCCTCGCGCGTCTTGCTCAGGGCTTTCAGGAAAGAAGTTTCGGCACGCACACCTTCGCCACGGGCTTCGGCCCATGCCACGAACTCGGGTTCATAGCCTATGAAATTCCAGCCGCCTATGGACTTGGTGCCTTCGGCTTGCTTGTAGCTGATGGTACCGTCTGCGTTCACTACTTCATCATACCTCTCTGCCATGTTCGGACCCTGGAAATTGAACCATTGGTCTACGCCCAGGTAATCGCCGGAACCATTGCCGTAGTCTGTTACCTGGCATTCGAACAAAGATTCGTCACACAACTTTCCGGGAATTTTGAACAGCTGGTAGAAGTCGTCGTAGAGACGGAATCCACCGTTCTTGATGATGTCATCGGTCAGTGTCTCCACTTGTGCATAGTCTCCTTTCAGCAGATAGATGCGGGCGGCCAATGCTTG
>OMFI01000370.1_pt1 | contig 15538 bp, 17 predicted proteins | sample 1645591 | NCBI WGS metagenome assembly OMFI01 (sample SAMEA103958112, study PRJEB25191) | human gut metagenome | biome: human-associated habitat [ENVO:00009003]; feature: intestine environment [ENVO:2100002]; material: feces | place: Germany | collected 2013/2015 | reverse complement strand
TGCTGTCCTGCCGTTACGGGTTCCGGGTGACGGCCGTTCCTTCTATTCTGCAGGACGGGGAGCGCATAAGCAGCACCCGGATTCGCGAAGCCGTGCGCGCGGCGGATTTTTTACAGGCTGCCGGCATGCTTGGCCGTCCCTACCGCTGGAAGGGGCCGGTGATTCACGGGCGCCAACTGGGGCGCCTGCTGGACTACCCCACGGCCAATATGAGACCCGGTTGCGGGTTGCAGCCTCCCCATGGCGTTTACGCCGTGCGCGCCCGGGTGGCCGGCAAAAAATACGGAGGCGTAGCCAATCTGGGGGTGCGCCCCACCGTGGAAGGTGAGACGGGGGAACTTTTGCTGGAAACGCATTTATTCGGCCACCCGGGGGATATTTACGGGCGGGAGATGGAAGTGGAACCGGTCCGTTTCCTAAGGCCGGAAATCAAATTCCCTTCTTTGGAAGAATTGAAAAGCCAGCTTGCCCGGGATGCCGCCCATGCCGCGGAAGCGCTGGAGGAGGGGGAGTAAGACACAGAAAACCGTAAAATGGAGGATGACGGCTTGACCGGAGGGGCGATCGGGGGTTTGTTGTTCGAACGTCATGTTGGTTGAGCAGTTAAAATCAAAAATTCATCGCGCCATGATTACCCGTGGTGATGTTCAATATGAAGGCAGTATTGAAATTCCTGCCGATCTGATGGCCGCTGTGGATTTGTGGCCCGGGGAAAAAGTTCTCGTGGCGTCCGTCACGTCCGGGAACCGTCTGGAAACATATGCTCTCCAGGGGCCTGCCGGCACGGGGAACATCATCATGAACGGCGGTGCGGCCCATTTAATCAAGACGGGCGAACGGGTGGTCATTATGAGTTTTGCCTTGTCGGACAAGCCCATCATCCCCAAGAAAATCGTCTGCAACGAGCATAACGAAATCATTTCCTAGACTTTACAAACCGTTCGAATTCACACATACTCCCCGCGCTCATGAACCTTTTTTTAGCAGATTCACTCAATATCAGCATTCAGTTGCTTTTTGCCGTTTTGGTGATTGTATCACTTCTCCTTCTGGGCGTAGTGCTTATGCAGAGGCCCAAGCAGGAAGGGCTGGGAGCCGCCTTTGGCGCAGCCATTACGGACCAGGCCTTTGGCGCCCGGACGACGGATGTGCTGAAAAAAGCCACGGTGTACTTCGGAACCGCGTTCATGGTCCTTTGCCTGGGGCTGGGCATGCTGATCAACCGGCAGCACGTTAAGAGTTCGGAAAGCCTGTTGAACCCGGAAATGATGAAGGCTGCCGCCAGGCAGGAAGCCTCTGTTCCCGCCAAGACGCCGGAAGAACTCCAGCAGGAGGAGCTGCGCAGGCGCGCCGCTGAGGCGGAAGCCGCTTCTTCTCAGGCTCCGGCTCCCTCCGTGCCCGAAGCCCCGGCCCCTGCTTCCACAGAAACCCCTATCCCCTCCAACTAAAGGAGCATTCTTTTTAAACACCCCGGCTGCCAGAAGGCGCCGGGGTTGTTTGTGCACCGGGGTTATTCCGTCTGCTGCCGTTCCGGGAACAGGCTTTGAAATTGGCGGCACCGGTTGTTTTCCGCTTGCCCTGAACCGTAATTGCGCTACTCTTGGCAAAGTATGAAGACACCTTTTTTGAACCGTAAGTCCAAGGGATTCACGTTGATTGAATTGCTTGTGGTGATTGCCATTATCCTGACGCTGGCCGGCATCGCCATGACGGTGGTGAACGGCGTGATGGAAAAATCCAAGGTTACCACGGCGCGAAGCGATTGCAACGGTCTGCAGACGGCTGTGGAAAATTACATGCTGGACAACGGCCGCGTTCCCGTGGCCTGGAGCAGCCGGGAAATGACCAAGCAGGCCCACAAGGACGGACAGTATTACGTGACAACCGCCGTGGACGACGATAGCCGCATCATGAGCATCCTGACCAATTATATGGACCGGGCGGATGAGGACAGAAAGTTGAATCCCAAGAAAACGGCTTATTTCAATACGACGACTACGGATGTGGAAGGCGCTCCCGGCCTGTTTTTTGAAAGCCGCGGCCGTGTGGGCCTGATGGATCCTTGGGAATCTCCCTATTACATCATTTTGAATGCCAACCCTGACGACCGTACTCCCCGTGTTCAGGTAGGTTCCCGGATGGTGACCAAGAACGTGGCCGTTTACAGCACCGGCAAGGACAAGCAGGGCAGCACGGCGGACGGCCATATCAACAATCCGGAATTGACGGAAGACAATGTGACTTCCTGGTAATGCATGACGGTGCCTCTTGTCGGGAGGCGTGGCCTCTTCATTTTGCGGGGCTTCCGGCTTATGGCCGTGAGGCCCCGCGGTATATTCAGGCATAAAGCCCGCAAACCGTATTTTTTTCTTTTCAACTTCTCTCAAAAACCTCTCAATAAGCCCCAGACATGAACTGGTTCAAAACAGACGACATACGCATTCAAGACATTGAGCCCCTGATTTCCCCCGCCATTTTAATCAAGGATTATCCGGCAACCACGGAGATCGCCAAAATGGTGGCTACGACCCGCAAGAATGCGGAGAACATCATTTCCGGCCACGACGACCGCCTGCTGGTGGTGGTGGGGCCATGCTCCATCCATGATCCCCAGGCTGCCGTGGATTATGCCTCTCGCCTGAAGGAACAAATGGCGCGCTTTGAAAAGGACCTGGTGATCATCATGCGCGTGTATTTTGAAAAGCCCCGCACCACCGTGGGCTGGAAGGGCCTCATCAACGACCCGTTCATGAACCATACCTTTGACATCAACCGCGGCCTTCACATGGCCCGCGGGTTGCTGCTGCGCCTGGGGGATATGGGAGTGCCCGCAGCTACCGAGTTCCTGGACACCATCACGCCGCAGTACATTGCGGACCTGATTACGTGGGGCGCCATCGGCGCGCGCACTACGGAAAGCCAGGTGCACCGTGAACTGGCTTCCGGGCTTTCCATGCCTGTGGGGTTCAAGAATGGCACCAGCGGCAGCCTGCAAATCGCTGTGGACGCCATTGTTTCCTCCTCCTGCCCGCACTGCTTCCTTTCCGTGACCAAGCAGGGAGTTTCCGCCATTGTTTCCACTACGGGCAATAAGTCCTGCCACCTGATTCTGCGCGGTTCCTCCCTGGGGCCGAACTTTGATGAAGAGCATGTAAAAGAAGCGGTAGCAGCCTTGCAGAAGGCCGGCATCAACAACCGTATCATGATAGACTGCTCCCATGGAAACAGTTGCAAGGATTATCGCAAACAACCGGCTGTAGCCGCCAATATCGCGGAACAGATATCCAACGGGTCCGACCAGGTTGTGGCCGTGATGATTGAAAGCAACATTGTGGAAGGAGCCCAGCCGCTGAGTTCCGACCTGGTGTATGGCAAGAGCATCACGGACCAGTGCATTGGCTGGGAGACGACGGAGGAAGTGCTGGAAACCCTTGCCGCTGCTGTCCGCAAACGCCGTGCCAAACGGCAGGAAGCGTAAGCGTGCCCATATTCCGGAGGATTATTAACGAAGTTGGAGGCTGGAACGGCTATGCCTTGGCTGGCGAGATTGCCGGAAACTACAGGTCTCATCCTTCATATCCGGCTGATTTTACTGGCTCTTCGGTGTTTTTGCCGAAGAGTCAATGATCGTCCCCCCACAGATAAGAATGGCGTTCGGAAATCGTTTTGCCGCGGTTATCCTTCAGGACGAGCTTCCATGCGAGGATTTCCCCTTTTTCTCTGGCCTCATCCCCGATGAATTCGAAAACGGAGTTTTGCGTGCCGCCTTTTCTCCCGGCAGGATAGGAAATGGATTTCGTCAGGACGGCTGAACCTGTTTTTCCCTGGCGATACATCATGACCAGGGTTGCCGCCTGTTCCGGATTGGCATCGTTCCAGGAGACGAAGTAGTATTGGCCCAGACGCTGAAGACGCTGTTGCTGGGAGACGGCGCCGTGCAGCAGGTAAGTGGCCTGGGTGTGGTGCATGCCTACGTCTTCCGCAGGAACCACCGTGGTTTTTAAGGGAACCTCCCGCACATGTTTAATCCGGGAAACCTGCTCCGCGCAGGAAAACAGGACCGGCAGCAGGGTGGCGCAGAAAGGAGCAGGAAATTTCATGGATTCCATTCAATACATATCTGTCCGGGGAGTCAACCCAAAGGTGGGGAAGCTTCAGCATGAAAATGTGGTATGGAGACGGAAAGAATGCGGATATTTCAGCAGTAAGATTGTTCCGCCGCCAAATCCTGCGGATCGGCTTTTGCCATCAGGGGGCGGGACATCGGAAACAAGACGGAGTCATTCGGAAAACCGGAGGATTTTGGGCAGGCGGCACGCTTCAGGCTGTCCCGGGATTGATGCCGTGGTTCCACCCGTTAATACAACGGTACGACCAGGGTGGAACCCAGGGTCAGCCAGCAGGGCAGCGTGAGGAAGGAAGCCACCGTCGTTGTCAGCAGGATTTGAGTGCCCAGATCCGGATGACCGCCGAAACGTTTGGCCAGAATGACCGGAATGACGGCGGAGGGAATGGCTGCCTGGATGATGATGACGCGCTTGATATAATCATCCACTGGCAGGAAATAAGCCATCAGGAGCAGCAGCGCGGGGGCCAGCCCCAGGCGCGTCAGCAGGCCGCAAATGATGGGTTTGGGTTCCCATTTCATGTTATGCCACAAATCCCGCATGGAACAGCCGAACAGAATCAGGCAGAGGGGAGTGGCGCAGTTGCCGATCATTTCAAGAGTCTTCATCAGGGGCGGTTGGGCTACATAGGTTCCCAAACCGGACCAGGCAAGAGCCAGGCCCACGATAACGGCCAGCAGGGGGCCGCGGAAGAAAACGCCCATATTCAGATTGCCCGGGCCACCCGCGATGATGATGACGCCAATGCTCCAGACGACCAGCTCACACCCCACATTGTGGACGAAAAGGACGCCCAGCGTGGGATCGTTGCCGGCGGCAAACAGCATCTGGATGATGGGAATGACGAAAAAAGCGTAGTTCTGCACTCCCGCCGTCAGGGTGAACGTACGAAGGCCCGTGCCGATGCGCATGCGCAGCATTTTCGCGACCAGCCATGCGGCCGCGATGCCCAGCAGAAGTTCCAGGGCCCCGGCTGCGATGGCCTGGAGGGAAAAGGAAACGCTGCTGAGCGTCTCATTTCCGGAGAGCACCATGTACTTCATGATGCTGTGAAAGACGAGACAGGGGTAGGCCACATCCATCGCGATGCGCATGATGGGCGCGTCATGGTCTGCCTGGATGACTTGCTTGTGGCGCAGATAGAAACCCGTGGCAAAGAAAAGGTAAACGGGAATGGTGGAAAGAAAGGTGGTGAGGATGACGGCGCCGGTGTCCATGGAAGGAATCAGATACGGATTAAATCAGGATTCTGGATTGTTTGTAGAATTGCAGGGTTTATAGCTAACATTAACAGCGTTTCTATTACCGGGCATTGGATGTTTTTTAATAGCATAGAGCTTGTGAAAGTCTTCTAAAAGGTTAGTAAGATTCTTGTATCCATAGGTTTTTGGAGTAAAATCAGGGATATGCTGTCGAAGATATTTACCAGCATCGCTTGCAGATGTGTACCCATCGTCTTTCTTATTGTCTACTGCACATTGTTGAAGATGTTTATGGATTATCTCTAAAGGATCTTTTTTTGTTGCAGACGGGCTGGTATTCTTCAAATGTTGAGAATTTGATTCACTAGTAGGAATTTTTTCTATATCTTTAAATTCATCACAGCCGTTTTTAAAAGCTTCAGAAGCATCGCTTTTTCCAAATCCTATTACATAAACTCCTGATTCTTTAAGGTAGATAGAAAGAGGTGTAAAATCACTGTCACTTGAAACAATAACAAAGGAGTCGTAAGAATTTTTATGTAATAAATCTACGGCATCGATTGCTAATGCTATATCTGTTGCATTTTTTCCAGGAACACAATTGAAATAATGTTCTGTTTTAAAACCAGACTGTTGTAGTGCAGATTTTTTATTCTTTATATTTTCACTCCAATTACCGTAAGCTCTTTTGACCACAATACGTCCACGGGTGGATATGTATTGCATAAGTTTTTCAAGATTATCTAAATTGGTATTATCAGCATCAATGAGAACGACTATCCTATAAAATTTCATAATGTTTTTATTATTTCTCAATGGACAGGAATAATGTCAATTCCTTGATGCTGGGAAAAACCTTTGAGGGATTGGCTTTTTTCAATCCGCTGACGTCTGCGGTCGTTGCCCAGGCGGCGGATAGGCAGGTCACCCCCGCTTTGTTGCAGGCGGCCACATCTGAAACCGCATCCCCGATATAGTAAAATTCGTCTTTGTTCAAGTGGAAGTCATGCAGAAGCTCTTCAATGGCTTCTGCTTTATTGGGCCTGTCTTCCGCTCCGGTTTTGACGGAACAGAATAAATCCCGCATGCCGAATTGCTCAAGCGTGATACGGCAGCTTTTGTCTCCCTTCCCGGTAATCAGGGCGATAAGCACGCCAGCCTTTTGCAGGGTTTCTATCAATTCGCGTATGCCTTCATACGGAGCCGGGCATGATTGATGCATTTTTTCATAAACCGGGTAGAAATCATAGAGAGCTTCCCGCCATTTTTCTCCGGCGACTTTCTTGATCATTCCTACTTCATTCAGGCCGAAAGTCTGCGAGATTTCCCGTTCGCTCAACATGTGGCCGGCGTAGGGAGAAACCGCTTTTTCAAATGCCCTGATGCACATGGGGACCGTGTCCCCTATGGTTCCGTCCAGATCAAAAGCGATCAGCTTGATCATTGTTCCCGACTTCCGTTGATTTTACGAATAACCTTGCAGGGGTTCCCCGCCGCCAGACTGTCGGGAGGAATATTTTTGGTGACCACGCTGCCGGCTCCGATGACGCTTCCTTTTCCGATGGTAATGCCGGGCAGGATAATGACGCCGCCACCAATCCAGCAGCCGTCTTCTATTGTTACCGGAAGAGCGTAGGTATGGCGGATGTATTCAATTCCTTCATCCGTTTCCACGGGAGTGAGGCGTTCATTCAGATCAATGGGGTGCGTAGCGGTGTAAATCTGTACGTTGGGGGCGATCAGCACATTGTTGCCGATGGTGATCCTGTTGCAGTCCACGAACGTGCAGCCCGTATTGACGGTGACGTTGTTTCCGATATGGATGTTGCGGCCGTAATCGCAGATGAAGGAATGGCCGATGGAGACCTTGGCGCCGACGCTGCCCAGCATTTCCTGCAGCACCTGCCGCTTTTCCTCCTTATGGTCGTAAGGCAGGGAATTGTATTTCATCAGGAGCCGGTGCGTCTTGTTCTTGAATTCCAGAAACACCTTGTCATGGCAGTCATACCATTCGCCCGCCATGCATTTTTCCAGTTCAGTCATTATTTTCTCCTTTCTTGATCCTTATTACCGGAGAGGAGGAGCGGGGCACCCTGCTTAACGAGCGTCAACAGGGCGCAGAAGCTTTACTCCCACTCTCTCTCTGAAAGAAAATTCTAAACAGTTTTGCTTATGGGATTTGATTCAGATTATTCCTATTGCTTTCATTATTCAGATAGTAAGGGCTATCTGATTTTTTGTTGCCATTCTGTTGCCACGGAAACTGTATTTATAGGTTCGTCACTCGGGTGTATAAATCCTTTAATGCCCAGTTGGAAATATCAATTAGTGGCTCAAACATAAATGAGTTTAGGTGAATACTTTCAGGGGTAATAAGATTTACTTCTTCTATTACCGATATCTGTGCCGGCGTCAAGAATCTTTTAACTTGATTGAACCATTTTCTTGTTTGGTTACTGTCTGCATCCGAACATGCTTTACCATTTGAAATCAATGTGTTTTTCATAAATTTCTCAGTCAATAATCTAATTGCTATCGCAATAAATAACTTGTTGTCTAATAACACTTCATTAGTGTTATCTGCAACACAGGTATTAGCAACTCTTGTCACAGCGGTATAATAGTCTTCATCTGCCCCTGAAAAAGTTGTATTGTTAAGGAACGGGTTAATCAAATTCCACAAATCAGATATTTTTACTGTCAACGTGTCAAGCGGAGTTGTTTTTAAGTGCAAGAAACAGGTAAGCCTTGAATACTCAACCTCTTTTCCGCTATATTCACATAGATTTCTGTAAAAAGGTATGCTGGAAATCAGCAATTTTTTCTTATCGTCATTTATTATGTTTCCGTCCTTGATATCCTTAATAACAACGTTTTTGAAAAAGTCCTTTTGGTATTTGAACTCAGTAATTGATACAATACCTTCTTCATCACGTTGGGCGATATAACAATGATTTCTTGCAACGCCCAATCTCAATTTTACCGTTCTATAGAAATCGAAATTATGTGTAAGAATTAGAAGGTCTATCCCCGATGTATTTCCAAGATCATTGAGATACTCGATGATGGCATATTTGTTCTTGTAGTCAAAAGAGTCTGCTATATCGTCTGCAACAATTAAAAACTGACCACCGCCAGCGGTTGCCTGCTGCCTAATACGCTCAAGATCAAACAGGATGTATAACAGGTAAAGAGCTCGTTTTTCGCCTGTACTCAACGATACCATTAAATCATCTTTTTTAAGCGTAGCACTTTGTTGGGCGATCATACCTCGTGTATATTTGAATGATAAATTGGGAGCTTCATCTTTCAATAAGAAATTTGCCTTGTTCTCAATTCGCACTTCAAATGGAACACGGAATCGTCTATTAAACTTGTTGACCACAGTTTGCCATCTTGCTGATTGTGCTGAAGCTTGCTCGTACAAAACTTTAATTTGGGCAGTATATTGCGAAATGTTGCGGTAATAATCATCGAAAGACATATCCAACTTTGAAAAGCAGTCCAACCAAGTTTGTACTTTTAATGCAGGTATATCGCTTAACGCAGGAATAATCTCACGATGGGCAACTATAATATCTCGAAGCCGTGAAACCTCGCCATTGGAGGTGAGCATTTTTTTCAGTTTTTGAAAAACAGTACTTAACTCCGGAGACGAATACAAACGGTCTAACTGCTCGTTTACTACAAAATTCCATTCTTCAAGTGAATGAATAACAGTTGTGCCATCTTTTAGACAGATAGTATGTTGGGCATTAAAGAGATTGTGTTTCGCCATCTCTTTGCCTAGTGTTTCTGCATTTCTATCAGTAAATCTGTCATTCAAAATAGGGTTATTTTCAAGCAATATATTAAGACTCGAAATATATTCCTCTATTGAATTTAGAAATTCCTGTTTACCATAAACCGCCATTGCCTTGTCGTTAAATAATTCTGAATATGTGCAATCATTCAGATATTCAAATGTTCGACGAGTAGCGTATAACTCGTTTAATTTTTCAAATATATCTGTCCAATCGGCAGTACCTGTTAGCCCTAAATCGGTAATAAGTTTGCCTTTTATTTGAGATTTGGTTAAGCCGGTTAATACTCGTAACTTCTCTTCAATTTGTATGATTTCACCACTAAATTGAGCCATAAGCACATTGTAAGCATTTCTTGTAGTTTCGTCAGCTAACAATGTGCTCACAGTTTCTTTGGTAAATTCAAACGAATTATTGAACGTATTTACAACATATATTCTATCTGTTGCCGTTGGCTGTGTTCTATTTGCGGAACTGTATACATATCGGCTCGTATAGTGCGTAACAGAATAATTGCTTACTACGTTTTGAAATATTCTATCACAAGTAGTTGCCCCTTTAGAAATATCATCAAAAACTTTAGAAAGTGAGCTTTTCATCACACCATTTGGTGCATATATCAAAGCTTTATTACAACGGGAAAAATTTATATTTTGCAAATTAAATTGCTTTAGTCCATAGCAATTTTTAAAATGTCCACTAAGCATAGTTATTCACTTCCATTAATAAAATATTTTCCAATACAGTTTGAACGATGTTATTTTCTGAATACAAATAAATACTCATGAGCAATCAACAAAAAATTATACTTCACACTATTTGTTTTCCAATATCCTGTAGCTTTACAGTTGTGCTGCTCTTTAATAATCAGCTCTTTTAGCTTAAATCCCACATCTTCAAAAATACGCATAACTTCAAAAGACATTGGGATCATGTGCCCTTTTTGGCGAGTATCGCCCATCAGCATGGCACAGAACTTGTCTTTTTTCAGCACACGGTAGCTCTCTTGGGCTACCGTTTCCATTTCTTCAAGAAAGTCTTGGACTTTCAAATGAGACAAATCTTCCTCTATATTTTCGCTGTACTGGATAATATCGGCATACGGCGGATGAGTACAGATAAGATCAATGCTGTTATCCGGAACAAAGTCCAAATGACGTGCATCACCTTTGTATATATAAACCTCACCATTCGCACCCTCGTGCTCGAAATCTACCTTTTCTCTGCAACGTGCAAGGGCAACATCATTAACATCAACACCTATGATGTTACGATTGAGTAATTTTGCTTCAACAAGCGTTGTGCCACTCCCGGCGAACTGATCGAGAACTAAATCTCCCTCTTGGGAATATCTGAGCAGAATATTTCGTGGAATATACGGCGACCAATTCCCACGCCATTTTGCATCGTGCGTTGCCCAATCGCCACGTTTCGGGAAAGACCAATGTGTGGTCATTTCAAGCTCAAAATCTTCCGGCTCCCATTTTGTGATTTTTTTTGGTCATTATTTGAAAACCTATGTGATAATACCATTTTTCAAATCATTGATGTTATATATGTTATACATCATGTCAAAGGTTTCTTCAAGGTTATTACGGGCGCTTGTTCAGCCCTTACCGTCAGTAAACCAAACAAAGGCAAATCCATCAATTGTATCAGCCTCTGCAGCAAGCGTTTTATAGCTACGGACAGTTTCATTAAGCTTACTTCCGCCAGTGCAGAAATATCAATACCCCATTTATCAGTAATCTGATGTATGTACATCTCTTTGAAGTAGTTTATACCCTTTACAAAGTCAGTTTTTTTAATGAAGCTTTCTACCAAATCTTCCATCAAATGCCTGCCGCGATTTTTTCGACCATTGGAATCCAAGCCTGTTTCTACGCCTGTAACATAGTCAACGAGATTGTTTATGATGTGATTTGAAAGCAAGTCAAACAGACCTGTCTGCTCCATAAAATAGGAGTAACGCTCATAATGGGCGTTACTGTTCGGAGGATATTTTCCAAAGTCGAACTGATACAAATAACCGCTGTTTTTGTCCTGGCAGTATATTTCGTTTGCTCTAATCGCCAAGAGCAGAGGGATACATTTTAAAACTCCGGGATATTTTTTGATAAGTGCCTTAAAATCATCCTTGATATTCTTAGAGCCGATAAGAGAATTGAGAATATTTAGCTCGACCTTGATACCATCAACATTGCGATGGACTTTTTCAAAATCAATATAATAACCATAATCTGCAATACTGTCACGGAAACCGACTAACTATGAATTAAAATTTCTTGCCATATTACCCCCTTCTTCCTCCGAAACCTGCCGTAGAGATAATCTTAAAGATGTCCCTATCTGCTTCAAGCAATTCTTCGATGATATTACCAAACATATACGCATCTGATCGATTTGTTTTTTCTTGTACCGCCAACAATTCCATTAAAACATATAGAAATTCGACATTATATTCGCCAAATGTGTTAAGCGGAAAATACTGTGCAATATTAATCTCGTTCTCGCCCTTCTCTATTAACACTTTCAAAGTATCAAAATTGTTATTAGTAAGGGGAACATAGGTGTTCCAACAATTTTGAATAGCTTCCAAATACTGTTTTGTGAGTACTTCGTTTCCTTGCATTTTCATGAGAATATCAACTACCCAATGAATATGCTTCGGTGTACGAATTCGCATGCCGTCCTTCTTGTACTTGATTACAATGTCGAATTGAGACAAAGCACCTTGAAAAACATAAATGATATAATCGTCAAAGACAAATTCTATTATTGCCTTTTTGGTCCCATTATCTATACGTTGTGTTCCTTCTCGAATTTTCATAGTCGCCCCCCCACTTTAAAAATTGCTAATAAGCAATTCCTTAATTTTCCCTCTTGCTTTGCTGTTACAGTTAATCATACGAGTCGCTTCAACACGCTTAATTCGATGAGAGGAATAGATATTGTCAAAGAAATCATCTTCTGTATTGGAGTTCTTGGGATCAGAATTGCTGATAACCATCTTTGCACCTCTCTGATGCATATCATCAATAAATCTCGCAAGCTCTATCTGTTCTTCATCGTTAAACAAGTTTTCAGTATATGCGGTAAAACTCGCAGTATCGGTGATAGGACGATAAGGAGGGTCGAAATAAACAAAGGTGTTTTCATCAATGAAGTCTGCTGACTTTCTATAATCACCGCATACAATGGTTACGTTCTGAAGTTTCTCTGATACCGCACAAAGATTATCTTCATCACAAATCATCGGATTTTTATAAGAGCCCATTGGAACATTGAAAAGTCCTTTTTTATTCACACGGAACAGACCGTTGAAGCAGGTTTTATTAAGGAAAATCATCAATGCTGCTTTTTCGATATTGATGGTTTCGTCTCCATTGACCTTCAAATCATTAAAACGCTCACGCTTTGTGAGGTAGTATGCTTTTCTGAGCTCGGTGTCCGTCGGAACAAATTCATTCTGCATCACTGTGAGCATCGCAATCAATTTATCAATATTGTCTCGAATAATGAGATAGGTATTGGCAAGTTCGGCGTTGATGTCACTGATATAAACTTCATCCAAGTCGTATTTGCTTAAAATATCGAACAAGACGGCACCGCCACCGACAAATGGTTCGGCGTATTTTGTGATTTTTCCATCTGCAAAGGGATAATATTTTTCAATCTCTGAAAGGAGCTGACCTTTGCCGCCTGCCCATTTCAAAAAAGGTTTCACTTTTTTGCCATTACTCTGCACATAGCGGATACTTCTCGCATCAATCGGCTTTTTGGCAGTAGTCGGTATAATCCACATATTGCCGACCATTATGGCATTGTCTATTCGGCTCTCAGAGCAAAGAACCGCAACTCGTCTTTGGGAAATCCCCCATTTATCAGCAGCTTCTCTTGCGGACATAAATTCCATAATTGCACCTCTATGTGTAACTAATAATATTATATTCTAAAACTCGAATAATAGCAATACCATTTCGGAAGATAATTTGTATCTTTTTTGTGACGATGGGTAACGCCCGCAGGAACTGTGATGCTTCCTCGAGCGGCATGGTGATTAGTTATTAGTTGTTGTGTTAATCCATCAGCCGATGCTTCGGCATACCTGTCAGATTCACCACCGAGAACAAGCTGGGCATATTCAATAGGCTTGTTATAAATTAGCCAATCAAGTTCTGGCTGCTAATTGCTATTTCGCAAATGGATGTTAATATCATGTAAGAACAAAAAAGAGCTAATTGATTTAATCAAAATCAGTTAGCTCTTTAATTATGAATGATGAATTCTTGTTGCCAAATCATTGGCACAACTTCGCAAAAATCAGACTTTTACGGCTCTACAGCCGAGAAAGTGCCTCTGCGAAATTATTCCCACTCAATGGAAGCCGGGGGCTTGGTGGAAATGTCGTAAAGGACGCGGTTGATGCCCTTTACTTCATTGAGGATGCGGTTGCTGGTTTCCCTCAGCAGGGCCGGGGGGAGTTCCACCCAGTCCGCCGTCATGGCGTCTTCCGACACGATGGCGCGCAGGTTGGTGGCCCATTCATAGGAACGTTCGTCTCCCTTCACGCCCACCGTTTTTACGGGGATGAGGCCGGCGTAAGCTTGCCAGACTTTGTCGTACCAGCCGTATTTCTTCAGGTTGCCGATGAAGATGGCGTCGCATTCCCGGATGATGTCCAGGCGTTCTTTGGTGACCACGCCGGGGCAGCGCACGGCCAGGCCGGGGCCGGGGAAGGGGTGGCGCCACAGAATATCATGCGGGATGCCCATGGAGGCGCCCAGTTCCCGCACCTCGTCCTTGAACAGTTCCGCCAGAGGTTCCAGTACTTTCCCCTGCGCCTGGAGCTCCAGCACGCGTTCCACGCGATTGTGGTGGGTCTTGATGACGGAGGCCTTGGATTTGGCGTTGGAGGCGCTTTCGATCACGTCCGGGTACAGGGTGCCCTGGGCGAGCATTTCCGCGTCTCCCACGGCATCCCAGAAAACGTCGATGAACAGGCCTCCGATGATGCGGCGCTTCTTTTCCGGATCGCTTTCTCCGTCCAGGGCCGCCAGGAAGCGTTCGGAAGCATCCACCGTTTCAATTTCCACGTTCATGCGGGCGAAATTGGCCCGCACTTCCTCCGCCTCGTTTTTGCGGAGCAGGCCGTTATCCACAAAGATGGCGCGCATGTTCACGCCCGCTTCATGCAGCAGAACGGCAAGTACGGTGCTGTCTACGCCGCCGGAGACGCCGCAGACCACCTGCTTGTCGCCCACGCGTTCCCGAATTTCCCGGATGAGTTCCCTTTTAAAGTCTCCGATGTCGAACTTTTTAAGGTTGGCCGCACAGGAAAGGAAGTTGCGCAGGATTGTGCGCCCTTCATGGGAATGGGTCACTTCCGGATGAAACTGGATGCCGAAGGTGGTTTCTCCCCATTGGAGGGAGACAGGGACGCCCTCCGCATTGCGGGCGATGACGCGGCAGCCTTCCGCCAGATGGTCCACCGTGTCCGAATGGCTCATCCATACCTGGGAGGAGGGGGACATGTCCCGGTACAGGCCCGCGCAGGTTTCCGGCAGCAGGGCGGCGGGGCCGTATTCCCGCTTGTTGCTGGCTTTTACGGTGCCGCCGTGCTTGATGTTCAGCAGCTGCATGCCGTAGCACACGCCCAGGACGGGGACATTCAGGCTTTGGAGCCATTCAAAGTCAATGTCCGGGGCGTCCGCGTCCGTGGTGCTTTTGGGACCGCCGGAAAGGATGACGGCGCCGGGTTCGTGAATCTGGTCCAGGTCTTCCAGCGCATACAGCTTGGCCATGTAGCCCAGTTCGCGCACGCGGCGCACGATGAGCTGGGTGTATTGGGAGCCGAAGTCAATGACGGCTACGAGGTGCTTGTCGTCCATGTGAAGGAGGAGTTAACAGGAATAATTGACGGGTTCTTCCGTGATGGTGATATCGTGGGGATGGCTTTCTTTCAGGCCGCCGGAGGTGATTTGCACGAACCGGGCCTTGTTCCGGAGTTCCTCCAGGTTGTGCGCGCCCAGATAGCCCATGCCGGAGCGCAGGCCGCCCATGAGCTGGAATACCACGTCCGCCAGCATGCCCTTGTACGGAACGCGCGCTTCCACGCCTTCCGCGACGAGCTTGCCGGAGCTGTTCTGACCGTAGCGGTCGCCGGAGCCGCGGCGCATGGCTCCCAGGGAGCCCATGCCGCGATACTGCTTGAAGTGGCGGCCCTGGTAATGAACCACCTTGCCGGGGCTTTCTTCCGTACCTGCCAGCAGTCCGCCCAGCATCACCAGGTCGGCGCCGGCGGCCAGGGCTTTCACAATGTCCCCGGAATAGCGGATGCCGCCGTCCGCAATGACGGTGACGCCCGCGGGACGCGCAACGAAGGCTACCTCCTGAATGGCGGTGA
>OMFI01000344.1_pt1 | contig 16334 bp, 6 predicted proteins | sample 1645591 | NCBI WGS metagenome assembly OMFI01 (sample SAMEA103958112, study PRJEB25191) | human gut metagenome | biome: human-associated habitat [ENVO:00009003]; feature: intestine environment [ENVO:2100002]; material: feces | place: Germany | collected 2013/2015 | reverse complement strand
CGGGTTATAATAAGCATTCACCGTCTGAGGTGTCATCAACCATTCGTCCTTGTCAACCGGCTTGCCTGCTTTAGCAATCATATCATTGAAATCCCATTGGCTGGCACGTTCGATATTGGCCCAATAAGAATCATCTTTGATTTCCAGAGCAGAGTAATCTTTCCATTTATCCGGATAACCGATCTTTACATGGAAGGTAGCCAGTTTCTCCAGCGCTTTCACCTTTGTCGGTTCGCTCATCCATTCCAGCGCCTTGATACGTTCGCCCAAAGAAGTTTGCAGATTCTTCACTAAGGTAACCATACGCTCTTTTGCAGCAGCCGGAAAGTATTTTTCTACATACATCTGTCCTACCACTTCACCGAGAACAGCGTCTACCGTACTTACCGAACGCTTCCAACGAGGCTGCATTTCTTTCTTGCCGGACATCGTCCTACTATAAAAATCGAAGTTCTGAGCTTCAAAGTCATCGCTAAGATATGAAGCGGCAGCATCTATCAAGCCCCATTGCAAGTACAATTTCTGATCGTCCAATGATACAGTGTTAATCACATCGGCAACTTCTTTCATAGCGGCAGGCTGACCTATGTTCACTTCCTTCAGGTCTTTCAAACCTGAAACAGCGAAATAAGTATCCCAGTCGAAAGTCGGGATGTTCTTTTTCAGCGTTTCCATATCCATCTTATTATAATTGGCATGAGGATCACGCAATTCCACTTGTGAACGGGCCGCTTTAGCCAAACGGGTTTCAATGTTCATTACAGCTTTTACCGCTTTCTGTGCAGTAGCCTCATCATAACCTGCCAACCGGAACATCTTGGCGATGTGTTCCTGATATTTGTTACGGATGTTGGTAGTCTGTTCGTCTTCTTCCAGATAATAATCGCGTTGTCCCATTCCGATACCACCCTGATAGGTCTGTACTATATTCATCGAACTGTTCATATCATCCGCACCGACAAACATCGTAAAGTAAGGCCGTATACCTTTCTTCTGACTTTCGGCAATGTATGCGTAGATTTCGTTCTTGTCTTTCAGCGCATCGATAGCGGCCAATTCGTCTTTAATCGGAGCTACTCCCTCCTGGTTCAACTTCACACTGTCCATTGCGATGTTGTAAAGGTCGCCAACTTTCTGAGCAGCGCTTCCCGGAGCATTGTCCGTCTTTGCGGCCAGTTCGGCAATCAGGGATTTCAATTGTTCACGGCTGTTCTCACGCAACATATCGAATGTTCCGAAACGGGAATATTCGTCAGTCAACGGGTGATCTTTCACCCAACCGCCACACGCATATTGATAAAAACTTGTACCCGGCACAGCCGTGGTATCCAGATTAGCAAGGTCGATACCGGACGTCAGTACGGCCTCTTTCTTACTGTTACATCCTGTTGTCATAAGGCATACCGCAAGAATTGGTAAATACTTGGTTACTTTCATATTGTATAATAAATTAGTTTTTCACTTCTTCCAACTCCATCGAAACACGTTCCCATTCTTCAACAGTGGTATCCAATTGCTGCTTCAACTTCTGATGCCGTTCGTACAGTTGCATATCTGATGCTCCTTCGGGAGTTGCCATCTTTGCTTCCAAAATAGCGATGGCAGATTCTGTTTCTTCTATCGAAGCTTCACAATCGGCTACCTGCCGTTCGAGTTTTTTTATCTTTTTGTTAAGTTCCTTCTGCGCCTCATACGAAAGTTTGTTCTCTGAAGGCTGCTCCGAATCCGCTTCGTTACCTTTGGCAGACGCGGTAGGAGAAGCTGAAAGAGAAGCACTTTTCTGAAGTTCATTCAGGCTATCGATCTTCTTCTTTTGCAGAAAATCGTAGATGCCACCCAAATGTTCTTTCACTGTTCCACCTCCGAACTCATATACTTTAGTCGCAAGTCCGTCCAAAAAATCACGGTCGTGACTGACAAGAATGACTGTGCCGTCAAATTCACGGATCGCTTCTTTCAACACATCCTTTGAACGCATATCCAAGTGATTGGTCGGTTCGTCAAGAATCAGGAAGTTTACAGGTTCAAGAAGAAGTTTGATCATTGCCAATCGGGTACGTTCTCCACCGGAAAGGACTTTGACTTTCTTGTCCGAAGCTTCGCCGCCAAACATGAAGGCACCCAAAATATCCCGTATCTTCAAACGGATATCTCCCGTTGCTACCCGATCTATGGTATCAAACACCGTCAGATTTTCATCCAACATCTGTGCCTGATTCTGTGCAAAATAACCGATCTGAACATTATGACCGATGGTCAGTTTGCCGTCAAAGTCAATCTCACCCATTATACATTTCACCAATGTAGATTTACCTTCACCGTTCTTACCGACAAAAGCTACTTTCTCTCCCCGATTGATAGTGAGATTTACATCATGAAAAACAACATGATTACCATACGCTTTGCGCACGTCTTCGCAAATCACCGGATAGTTTCCGCTACGGCTGGCAGGAGGAAATTTCAAGCGAAGCGAGGAGTTGTCTTCTTCGTCCACTTCAATACGCTCTATCTTTTCCAATTGCTTGATGCGGCTTTGTACCTGCACGGCTTTAGTTGCTTTATAGCGGAAGCGTTCAATGAAATCTTCCGTATCCTGTATCTGTTTCTGTTGATTCTCGTAAGCGCGGAGCTGCTGTTCGCGACGTTCCTTGCGCAAGACAACAAATTCGTCATACTTCACTTTGTAATCATAAATCTGTCCACAGGTAATTTCGATAGTACGTGTGGTTACGTTGTTCAAGAAAGCGCGGTCATGGCTGACTAGTACGACAGCATTGGCACGAATTGCCAGGAAATTTTCCAGCCATTGGATACTTTCGATATCAAGATGATTGGTCGGCTCGTCGAGTAGCAGCACATCCGGACGGCGCAACAACAATTTTGCCAATTCGATACGCATACGCCAACCACCGGAAAACTCTGAAGTAGGACGATCAAAATCCTCACGGCTGAATCCCAGTCCGAGAAGTGTCCGTTCGATTTCCGCCTGATAGTTCGTGCCCCCCATCATTAGGAAGCGGTCGTTCTCATGCGTGAAACGGTCTATCAACTGATGGTATTCTTCCGAATCATAGTCTGTCCGTTCAGCCAGTTCCTGATTCATTCGTTCCAACTTCGCCTGAAGTTCAAAAATATGTTCGAATGCCTGTTCCGCTTCTCCCATCACCGTCCGGTTGTCGGAAAGAATCATGACCTGAGGCAAATATCCGATAGTTACATCTTTCGGAGTAGCTACAACTCCATGTGTCGGCGATTGTAAACCTGCCAATATCTTCAACATGGTCGATTTGCCCGCACCATTCTTGCCGACTAACGCAATGCGGTCTTTCTTATTGATAACATAACTGACATCCTCAAAAAGGGGTGTCGCATTAAATTCTACTGATAATCCTTCTACTGAAATCACTTCTGTCTCTGATTTATAAGATTTTGGACTGCAAAGATAATGAATAATTATTGTATAAATGTCAGTATCATCCGTTATCAAAAACAAAAAAGCAGCCATTCTGAACGAATGACTGCTTCCTATCTTAATCTAAGCCCCTCTTTAGAACAATTTAGCAGGATATTCACCGGCATCTACCAATGCCTGAATCTTGTCTACTACGCTTTGGCGATCTTCCGGATAAGTAACACCGAACCATTTGCTAGTAGTATCCAACACTTCAACAGTAGCGGTTCCGTCATTAATCAATTTATCCACCATCAATGGAATGAAGAATTCGCTCTTCAGATTTTCCATGTTCTTCGGATCGCTCAGGAAAGTTTTAAAGAACTCCTCGCTGTAAGCGAAGTAATCGGGAGTGAAACCCCAGAAATTCATACTTACCGGAGTTGTGTCGGGGGTAGCAGTCCATTCACCATTATCATCGATATATTTCACTTCACCGTCCAAGCGTTGAATCTTCGTACGTTCTACAACAGAAGTCAGCAATCCTTTCGCATCTGTGCTACAGATTCCACGAGATACCGTACCGCTTTCGCTCAAGGTATTTCCTACGCGGAAGCCTACCATTGAATAAACATTTTTCGAACCTTCGGGAAGAGCAGCCAGATATTTACCCATCACCTGGAAAGAATCGCGACCATAAAAGTCATCACAGTTAATTACCGCAAACGGTTCTTTAATCACATCGGCACCCATCATTACCGCATGGTTAGTACCCCAGGGTTTTGTACGGTCTGCCGGACAAGTAAAACCTTCGGGAAGAGCATCCAACGCTTGAAATACAAGCTCGCAAGGAATATGACCTTCATATTTGGAAATAATTTTCTCACGGAAATCCTGTTCAAAGTCTTTGCGGATTACAAATACAAGTTTGCCGAATCCGGCATTAATAGCGTCATAGATTGAATAATCCATAATAGTTTCGCCATTAGGCCCCAGACCGTCCAATTGTTTCAAGCCTCCATAGCGGCTGCCCATACCGGCTGCCAATAAGAATAAAGTTGGTTTCATAAATTGTGTAATATTAAAAGGTTAGTGATGTCAACGGCATCAGATTTCGTTGCAAAAGTACAAAAATAGTTGAATCCGACAGGACAATTATCAATCATTATTTACCAAAATCGTACAAAAATCATTCATTAGAAGGGATAACCGATAGCAAAATGTATTCCCAAATTTTTCATAAAAGCTCCGGTAACATTGTAATACCCACTTCTATCCGTATCGTAAGGCAGATGCAAAGGTACACCGAAATCGAGACGGAACACAAGAATATCCATATCATAACGGAAACCGACACCTGTACCCAAAGCAATCTGTTTCGGAAAAGTCTTCAGTTCGAGTTGTGAATTCGGACGAGCCTCATCTTTACGCATCAGCCAGACATTTCCCGCATCCAGGAAAGTGGCCCCCCAAATACTTTTATAAATACGGAAACGATATTCCACATTTGCCTCAAAGCGGAATGTACCTGTCTGATCGAGGTAAGAATAACGACTTTCCGCCGGATGATATCCACCGGGACCTATGCTACGCACCGTAAAAGCACGGATACTGTTAGCACCTCCGACATAAAACTGTTCGCTATAAGGAGCTATCGTAGCATTTCCATAAGAGAAAAGTGCTCCCAATGCCACACGGGACGCTATTCTGTTATTCTTATCAATATTCCATAAATGACGGAATTCCGTATTCAACTTCACGAATTGTGCAAAAGGAACATTCAGCAATCGTTTATTTTCTTTATTAAAAGGCTGACCGAAAGCACGATAGATCACTGAGGTCAGATTTCCGGCAGAAGTCACTGTAGATTGCCACCAGATAGGATTCTTTATTCTCCGCGTCGAAGCATTGTCATACGTATACGTGTATTCCATAGCAGGAATAAACTGGTCTTTCAAACTGATATACAATGCCGGATTCTCCTGAGCGATCTCCTTAAACTCTTCCGACTGATGTTGCAGGACGTTGAATGTCAATTTGAAAGGAGTGATACTATGACGGCTTATACGTGTCGGCTGGAAATCATATGTCGCATTTCCACCGAATGACAACAATTTATAATATCTCGCACGGTTCAACTGATCGATATACAACCGGAAAGTTGTGGTTGCCGGAAAGTCAAATTCCATTTTGCCCCAACGTGGGAACACAACTCTGGGAAAAGTCAGTGATGTGGAAAGTCCCATCTCCCAACTGTTCATCAAAGAACTTTTCTCTCCACCTCCAGTCTGCCACTCATAAGAGCCTTTAAGCTTTACATTCCAGCTTTCTCCACCACCGAAAACGTTGTTACGGGTAACACCAAAAGCAGCACCGGGACCGGTCTGATCGTTGCTCTTAGTTACTACGTTCAACTCCAACTCGGCATCCAGTGGCTTGGCAAAAGTGGCTTGTACACTCACATTCAGCGTATCACAAACTGCTGTCGTGTCCTTAGGAGCATATTGTATATCCAAATAGCTGAATATACCCAACTGGCTTAACTTTTCCTGAACCTGCTCTTGCCTGTATTGACTGTAAAGCCTAGTACGATTGGAAGCACGCATCTGTGCATTACGTACAAACTGTTGATAATTCAACCAACGATAAAGCATATTGGGACGAACCTGCAACTTCTTATAATAGTGAATATTCAGGTTCTTATACATCATGCTGTCATTCGGGGATTCTCCATTCTTTCCAAACAGATAAACAGAGCCATTGCCTACATAATAAGGACGTTGCGCAGCAGCAGGCAAACCGGGTACGGGAATCATCCGGAGGCTGATATGCCCGCCGGGCACTAAGGTGGTATCCGCCTGATAAGTCATATAGTCGGGACGGAAATAGAAGTATCCCCGGTTACGCAACAACGTACTGATACGTGTACGCTCGTCATCCAGGTCCACAACATTGAATTGTTCGCCGGGACTTATATAGGAATACCTGCGTCCCCGCTCCATAATCCGCAATGTCTGCGGAGTGAAACGCTCATAATACACCGTATCTATGAAATAGGGATTCTTCATATCCACCGTGTAAAGAATACCGGCTTTCAAGCTATCCTTCTTATCCGCCAATGTTTCGTAAGTTACTTTTCCATTGAAATAGCCATAATCATGCAACAGATTGGTGGCGACTTTGATGCGCACCTCCGGATTGACAGTAGAAATAAAAACAGGAGGATTGGCTGCAAAACGGTTGAACATCCATTTCCCGAATCCTTTCTTGTACTTCACAAAATCATTGTACATCCACATCTTAAAAGGAATGGGCAGAAACAGAATTTTCGTACTCGGAGCCTTGTCAAGCGCCGCTTCTATCTCGGTCAATGCCGTCTGACCTACCGAAGTGTTCGATTTATTCTGAATAACCGTTTTGTTCCCGGTATAGAGTATTTCGTCTTCGGGCAAATGCTTCGTCACCGAACACCCCGAAAACAACATGATACCAATCAGACAGCCTGTTAATATGTTACTATATATTCCTTTCATTCTTACTTCTTTTTCTTAAAGATGAACAGTTCACTGAGTTTATCCAGTTTCTTGCGAAGTACCAGACCGACTCCGGTCTCCGTAATCTCGCCTTCGAGCACACTCTCATAGTTCTTATCGTAGAACAGACGGACATAGCGGGTTCCTGTCCTATCCAGACGGTATTCCAAAGAGATATTGTCGATGAATGACTCGGCATTATTCGTCGCATTCTCACCCGTAGATACCTTACCGCCAATAACGATCTGGAACCGGTTATTGAAGAGACGTTGCGAGTAACGGAAGCTGTAATCCGTACGCTTACCACCAGTATCTGAAAGATCATGATCTTCGATACCCACCGAGACACTTGCATTCTTCAAATTGCCCATCAACGAGTTAATCTGACTACTCAACACGGAATTCAAGGCAGACCCCATATTCAGCTTGCCTACTCCACCACCTCCACCGCCAATCGGTCCGGTACCGAGATAGGTTTTCATCACCATGATATAAAGCGCCTGCTTGCCACGTTCTTCCGCCCCCATAGCTGTAAGTTCATTTTGTATGGTCGCGTCTTCGGGAGCCGACACATCAAATGCAAACGAAAGATTATCCAACCGGTTCTTGATTACAATGGAAACATCGAAATTAACCGTACGTGTTCCACCATTCTCTCCTTCGGATACGGAAGCGCGGATACGGTCGGTCGCCTTAAAGTTCAACATCGGGTCCATCGGATTGCCTGTCCATTCTACGTAACTGCCGTTATCTATGGCAAACTCTTTGGCTGCAATCACCGGCAAAGCATATTTCATCAAACCACCGCTCAAGGTATAACGTCCTGTCAGGGTCAAGTCACCCTGCGGAGTATATTTCATGGAAAGGTCACCTCCCCCTTCCAGTTCGATACGATTGTCATTGCTCGCATCCAAATCTACTTTCAAACGGACGGAAGGATCAATATGAACCATCATAACCATGTCCAGACCGCCTAAAGAAACTGTCGGCACTTCCTGACGGACAACTGTAGTAGTATCGCTAAACGAAGTAAAAGTGACCAAACTACCCAGACGATCCTGTACTGTCAACGGTGAGTCTGTCAGTATATACGAAACATCTGTATTACCCAGCAGACTGATGTTTCCCCGCATATTCAATCCATCCAAAGGTCCCTTTACTGTTGCACGGAAATCGGCAAATACCTTTCCATAAACCAAACTTTCACGGGTACGCTTAGCATCCAGAAGCGTATAATTCTGCGCAAGCATATTCAGATTTGCCATCGGACGACTCATATCGCGGAAATCTACATAGCCATCAATCGTAAACGGATTTTTCGATGTAGTGTAAATTGCGAATTTATCAAATAACAGACGGTTATTATTTATCTGCACCGGACGATTATCGAACATAAAACGAGCACCATACTGTCGGGAAAGAACAGCTACACTATCCAATGACAGTTCTCCGTTAATCAGAGGTTGTTCGGTACTGCCCGTTATTTTCAGATTACCATCCAAATCGCCCGATAAAGTAACCATCTGATCGGGAACAAACACATTAGCTACCCGAAGCGGGAAATGATCCAGCTCCGTATTCACCTCCAAGCTGTCTTTCCCCGTCCCGGTAGGTATCAACTTACCATCCGCCAGCAATACTTCCACTTGGTCGTGATTCAAGTACGCATTCAGATACTGTTTTCCCTGCTCGCCCGGTAGCCATGTAGCCCCCAGCGTAACATCTCCAATACGTTGCCGTTCGTATGTTAACTCATCGATAGACAACTCCGCAGACAGTTGAAGGTCCTTTTCCGTCTGTACATAATGAGCTTCCGCAGAGAACAGTCCGGTTATCTCCGGGAAATAGGGAAGTACACTGCTAAGCTCCGCCAAACGAATTCTCCGGATTTCAACATCGATATTCTGTAAAGACACGGTATCTCCCGGAACGGAATGAATACGGAAACCCATCCCTTCATCATCCCACATATCCACATTGGCATATACACGCATATTCTTGTGCAGATAGATCCAGTTATGCTTCTCATTGAAATGGAATTTCTGGAAAGCGATAATCGGGTTTTCCGGGATTAAGGTAAAAGCAATACCGTTGCCTTTTCCGTGTCCTTCAAATAAAGGACGGGCGTTGACACCCAACAGTACGCCTGTTTCTCCTTTTTCGTTTTTATAATCGACCAGCAACTCCGCATCCCGGTCACGAATTTCTCCCGTAATAGCAGTCGAGAAAGAGAACTGCGGATTCTTCGGTCCGTTAATCACTCCGGCACGCAGCTTCATGGAGGTAGTATCTTGCTTGACAGTAAAGAATATGGTATCCAGTTGCAAAGTATCGACCTTCAATGTATGAATGGCAGCCTTACCATTAATACCCCAGTCCGGAGCGGTTCCAAACTTCATGGATGCATCCTGATAGGATATGTTCTGAGTAGCCAGGAAATAGGCTAACGGATTCTCTTTACCTGCAGAGAAAGAGAGTATAGCAGTGGGCAAGGCTTCACGCAATTCGGCATGGTCCAATGCTTTTTCATCAATTTGTCTCATCAGCACATCCACAAAATGAGTAGACTGCCGAATCAACGGTTCCACCCCGGAACGTGCACTCAAGTTGAGTTTCATATCTCCGGACACCAAATGGGTAAACACCCGATTCTGGCGGGCTTCCGCAGAAAAGTTAAAAGCAAGCGGATGTTTCATCGGCTGCGGCATTAATCCCAACTCATGCAAATCCAATTGAGTGACATCCATTGTCACTTTTCCATCGGGATAACTGTGTGCCAAGTTATATTCGGCCTCAGTCGTCATCTTCAGCAAAGCATTGTCACTGGTCAGACGGGCTGTTACCAATGCCCCTTTCAAAGCTCCAGTCAAATCAACATTCGAGAGATGATATTGGGCATAATGAAGCTGATCTAACGACAGATTCAATTTGGCAAAAGAACGATAGGACGTCACATCCAGTCCTCGCCCTTCAGCGTCAGCCGAAAGTGAAAGTTCATAAATTGAATCTTTCGGTAGGAAATTATGCAGTTGAAGGTTGTTTATTTTTAAGTCTGCCTTGTAGACCTCGGTGAGCGTATTCAATGCCGCGTCCATATCTATAGTACCCTCTCTTTCTCTCAGTTTCAAATTGGCCTTATATGCAGGACCGTTTATATCAACCTTCGCAGCCATGTCCATACTATCGGGAATTACAATAGTCCCATTGGGAGCCTCACCGGACAAAGCAGTCAGGAAGTTCAGATTCTGGGTAGTCATCTTCAACCCGACCGTTCCCGAGCGCGTGATACTGTCCGCCAGATTTTCAAGAAGCCCACCACCCTCTAAAGAAAATGCTCCCGGCAAATCTACCGTAAAGCGCGAAATCTGCATCTCTTTCAGATTACCGTCCGTACCCGCACGAATAACAAGAGGACGGAAAGGATAGGCTTCTTTGAAACTATCCGGCAGCCCACCCGTAAACAGCATAACATCCTCTTTACCGATGTATGCGTTGAGATTGGCGGACAAACGTCCCGTAGTAGGGATGTTGACAAGTTCCCAATACGTATGGGCAGACAAATCAATTTCAGAATGAGGAGTCTGCAGCTTTAAGCCCGGAACACAAATAATTGAATCATTAGAATAAACCCTGCCCGCCAACGAGGTAATGCTCAGTCCCGAACGTTCATTCATTGAAAATTCACGGAGCACGGCATTCATATTCCTACCTTTATATAATAAGGAGTCCAAACCGATCCGGATATCACGGACCGCAATATGAGAAGCATCGAAGCCTTCGACCGGTTTAGCAGCTCCGGTATCATAATTGGCAGAGCCTCCCGACAACAGGAATTGTTTCAAGCTATAAAACTGATTCTTCAGATCCGCTTGCGCATCATTTACAGACGCTTCGCCGATGTAGGCTGCCATACGCATGGAATCAGCCGGAAGCTGCATACTGAATGACACATTTCCCAAATTCAACTGATGAAGGTCTACTTTCCAATTGACAGGAGCGGAAGCGGTCGTGTCTTTAGGAGCGGTCGTGGTGTCGTTCATTACCAATTGGACATGGGTGTCTGATAAATCGACCTGATTAATAATCGCTATTTCATTGGATAAATCCACCCCATGACTCTGCAGAAAGAAACGTCCCAAGACACCTTTTATCTTCATTCCCTCTATCAGACCTGCGGAATTGACTGCAACCTGATTTAGTGTAACTTCATCGACTTCTACTTTTCCTTTGATAAGTGGCCACGCCTGCACCCGCACATTCAAGCTCTCTAAAGACAACAAAGTATCCGGCTGTTGAATGACTTCTACACCACGAACTAACAGATTGAGCGGAAAACGAAGGTCAATCCGTTCCACCTGAATCTGCATACCGGTTGCTTCAGAAGCGTATGCAGTTACTTCCCGGCGTAAAAGATTTTGTACGGGAGGAATATAAAGTAATACCATCAGTATTACAAAGAGTATTATTGGAGTAAGCAATATCCAGCTTACCCATCGTATCCATTTTCGTTTCATACAAAGCGTGTCAGTGTAAATTGAAGACACAAAGTAAACAAATTATTTTGAGAAAAGGTTTGGATAACGATAAGAAAGATACTCTTTTGCCTCACTAATTATATGCGGAACCGTTGCCAGCACTGTAAGTGTTGTTTGCTTTATCTCGTCAACGAACATCTCTCCACGACAACTTTCCAAATATTTTAAAGGAGCAATTGTTTCGGATGCACCAATCAGTGTGAAAAGCGGAAGAAGTTTATGAGCCATAGCAGCTATCGCGTCCGTATCTTCATTGTCTAAGGCTTGTTGCATCCGGTCAACATTTTTCCCTGTCTCTTCGATGAAAGTCTCAATAATGGAACACGCCGCCTCCGGGTCGTCCTCCGAATAGGCTGTCAATGCGGAGAAATTCATCAATCCGCTCCCCATATCTTCTGTGATATGCGCCTCATCCGCAACCAATTGTCCTTCATTGATCGTCTGCAACAATTCCTTTACCGTAAATGGTTTATGCAGACATCCGGCAAATCCATGTTCGTACAACGCAGCCTTATCCATCTCACTACGGGCAGTAACAGCAATCACGGGGATCGTTTTTGCCTGCGGAATATTGGAAGCGCGAAGTAGTTTCACCAAATCAAAACCATTGACGGCCGGCATTTGTATATCGGTCAGTAATACATCAAAAACAGAAGCGCGAAGTTGTTCTATAAGTTCCTCCAATTGCTCGCAACAAACAGCATCAATGCCGTGCTGTTTCAGCATAGCTGCCGTCAAGCTGAGTTGGATTTTATCGTCATCAATCAAAAGAACACGGATCACCTTCATCGGAAGAATGGTAGCTGGCTCTTGGATAGATTCCCCTTTATCACTTTCCGAAAGTTCACCCTCCGTTACCGATTTCCCCACCGGATAAAGAGGAAGAGTCACCGTAAAGCAACTTCCTTCTCCCGGTGTGCTTTGCACATCAATTTCTCCTTCGAGTAAAGTTACCAGTTTCTTCACGATGGACAATCCGAGCCCGAACCCCTCTTCACCTTGTGCACCGGACAAACGGGTAAACTCCTGAAAGATGCGTTCCCGGTCTGACGGAGCCATCCCTTTTCCGGTATCTGCGATGGCTATTGTCAACTTTGAAGAGTCGTATGTAGCCGTCAATATTATCTTACCTTTTTGAGTGAACTTAACGGCATTGGATAAAAGGTTGTTCACAATCTGACGGAGACGCAAAGGGTCACTAATAAATCTCCCATTCAAATCGGAAGCGACATTACTTTGTAAAGTCAATCCTTTGGCGGCAGTCAAAGGCTCAAAACTAATATAAATTTCATCAAATAGCTGCGAAGGATTAAAGGTGACGCGATTCACCTCCGCTTTATTAAGGTCGAGCCGATGAAAATCGAGCAGGTCACTGACTAACTTCAAGAGATGTTCCGAAGAACTCTTCATATTTTCAAGATAGAAACGCTGCCGTTCATCCCGAGTCAACCGGGATAGCAGTTCGGTATACCCCATAATAGAGCCTAACGGTGCTTTAAAGTCATGAGTAATGGCAAGCATTAACTTTTCACGGGCGACAAGCAAATCCTCCGCCCGCTTGTTGGCTTCCTCCAGTTGTCGACGATAGCGGTTGCTCCGAGATATATCGCGTATGATCAATATCAAGAAAAAGGCAGACAAAAACACCGCCCCAATAGCGATTCCCGAAATAGTACGTGCCGAACGCATCCTTACTGCTTGTTGCTGCTCCGCATCCTGGAGTGCACGCTGAGTCATTTCTTCCTCATACCCCTTTATCAAGCTATCCATTCTTGCAGTCAACTGTGTATTCATCCGCTGATACTTCGTACTGGTACGCCGGATGGTCTTTTTCCGTTGCAAACGTTTTTCCTCCGTAGCCATACGGATTTTTTGCTGTAAGGAATCCTTAGAAGTGGCAGGTTCCAGAATCGTATCCGTAGCTACCTCCAAAGAAGTGTTGACAAGTACGGCACTATCCTGTTTGGAAGGGACAAATACTTCCGCTAACCTCTTGAAGAAACCTTTCTTCTTCGGAGCAGTCAGCAGAGAATCGCGTTTGGTTATGACACGATGTTGTACCCGTTGGTGGGTAATGACGGAATCCTGTTCGGAAATAATTTCCTTAATCTCCGATGCAGAAAGAAGGCTATCGTTCGCTTCGCTCAACACTCGTAACATTTGAATTGTATTCCGGTCTTTCTCATGGAGAAGGGCCAACAAGCTATCCGTACGCAAATTCTGCTGGTTGTCCGCAGCCGATAACGCTTCCATCTCACGATGCACAAACACCAACGAGAAAAGAAGAATAGCCAGTAGCAAAGTGTAACCAATGGTTATTTTGAGTTTTGTAGAACGGTAGGAAGCCATAGGAACAACGAATTACAAGTTATTGTCGGAGGGCAGGCTGTTTCGTCATGTAGTGGAAACGCCACCAAAGCATCAGCCCTGCACTTGTCAGTCCAAAAGGGAACGCCATCCATACGCCTACAACACCCCATCTCATCACGAAACCGCAAAAATAGCCTACGGGCAACGAGATAATGAAATAAGCGATAAAAGCGATGACCATCATCAGTTTTACGTCTGCAATTCCACGCAAAGCGTTGGCAAAAGTGATCTGCAAGCCATCGCCAAACTGGTAGACAAGGAAAGGAAATATTAACGAAGTAACCATAGCGGCAACTTCAGAACTGTCGGTAAACCAACCTCCCAGATAATTCCGACAAAGAAAAACAATGAAAGACAACACGACACCCAATGCCATCATCAGATGGAAACCGGCATAGGCGGAACGACGCACATTCACCATATCATCCTGACCATTGAAGTTACTGACCCGGACAGCAACGGCAGCTCCCATCCCGTAGTACATCATAAAAGTAAATTGTGAAATTGCCAACATGACTTGATGGGAAGCTAACGCAATCGTCCCCAACCAGCCAATCATGATGGCACTCAGACTGAAGGAAGCCGTCTCCATTCCCATCTGAAAGGCAACCGGCCATCCTAATCCGTTCAAACGGCTGAAAACAACACGCGACCATCCCAAACGGAAAAAGCCGACCTTATAACGAATGAAGCGCGGACTACGCATAAAGATGATTACAAAGACAACGACCATCACTATACGTGAAAACAGAGTACTGATACCTGCTCCCAACAATCCCAATTCAGGAAAGCCGAACTTTCCATAAATCAGAATATAGTTTCCGATGATGTTCAATACATTTCCGCCAAGCAAGATCCACATGGCTGTTTTAGTATCTGTAATTCCATCCGTAAATTGCTTGAAGCCATTGAAAAGCATAACAAACACCAAAGAAGCAAGTAAAACCAGATAATAAGGTTTAATCAGAGGAATCAATTCCTCCGGTTGACCAAGACGCTCTATATTCAGGAATAACAGCGTCATACATATAGTCAGCAGAAGCGCAACCATCAGATTGGCCAGCAAACTATTGCGCAATGCCTGTCCGGCAGGGGCAAATTGGTGAGTTCCATACAGCCCTCCCACGATAGGTGTCAACCCGTACGAGAATCCCGTACTGAAAATAATAGCCAGATTAAACACATTATTCACGAAAGAAGCTGCGCCCAACTCTACCGTACTATGGTGACCGATCATCAACGTATCTGCGAATCCAAGTATGATCACTCCTATCTGTCCGATGACAATAGGAAGTCCAAGACAGAATAATGCCTTGTAATGCTCTCTGTATGTTCTATAAATATTTCTCATTTACTTTTATAATAGAGTATAACCCCGTTCTCCCGCCGGAAAGCCGATTGGGCTACAGCCTGCAACTGTCCCGCAGTGACGGAACGATAACGTTCCACCTCCCGCTCCATGCTTTCCGCCCGTCCGAGCAGTTCGAACCAGGCAAGATTAGTCGCTACATTCAAATAATTAATATTACCGAATATCTGAGTAGACTCAAATTTGTTCTTTACTTTTTCCAACTCCTGCTCACTGACAAGTTCCTGTTGTAGGCGATCCAATTCTTCCCAAACGGCAGCTTCCGCCTGTTCCAGTGCCACGCCTGCCGACGGCTTTCCGGCAATATGGAACAAACCCGCATCTACACTGCCGGATATATAAGCGTCAATACTTGAGAATAACTGCCTTTCTTGTACGAGACGCTGGTTCAGGCGGCTGGAACGCCCGTTGCTTAATATATCCGAAAGGATATCAAAGGCATAGTAATCAGGGTGATGATGGTCACACATATGATATCCCATGAACAACGCATCAAGAGGAACATTCCGCTCTACCGTTAATCGTCGTTCTTCCGTCTGTTCCGGTTCCTGCGGCAAGTTCCGTTGAGGAACCTCCCGACGGGGAATAGGGCCGAACCATTTCTCTGTCAGTGTCACTGCCTCCTCGAAAGAGATGTTGCCGGTGACAGCCAGTATCGCATTATTCGGAGCATAAAATCGGAAAAAGAATGCTTTCACCTCCTCCAACGTTGCATTGGCGATATGCGACAGTTCCTTACCGATGGTAGGCCATTGGTAAGGGTGCGACCGGTAAGCCAATGGCCTCAGGAGATGTCCTACATCTCCATAAGGCTGATTCAGGCAACGCTGCTTAAACTCTTCCATTACCACTCCCCGTTGCACTTCCAGACTCCGTTCGCTGAAATCGAGGCTCAGCATACGATCTGACTCCAGCCAAAAGCCGGTTTCCACATTCTGGCGGGGAACAGTGAGGTAATAGTTGGTAATATCATTATTCGTCCAGGCATTATTCTCTCCACCCGCTAGCTGAAGCGGCATATCATAATCGGGGATATTCACCGAACCTCCGAACATCAAGTGTTCGAACAAATGGGCGAAGCCGGTATGTTCGGGATGTTCGTCGCGTGCTCCCACATTATATAATATATTAAGAGC
>OMFI01000341.1_pt1 | contig 16373 bp, 11 predicted proteins | sample 1645591 | NCBI WGS metagenome assembly OMFI01 (sample SAMEA103958112, study PRJEB25191) | human gut metagenome | biome: human-associated habitat [ENVO:00009003]; feature: intestine environment [ENVO:2100002]; material: feces | place: Germany | collected 2013/2015 | reverse complement strand
TTTTTCAACCGAGTCGTCTCTTGGCTGGAAATAACGCGATTACGAGGTGTTTTGATAAACAGTTGATTATTAAGCATTATGGATTTTGCGTTTTTTAGGCGTTGCCGATGCGCTGATTTAGCGTCGCCGTTGCACCGTAACGGCAAAAAAAGGATGCCCTTGCGAGCATCCCCACTTTACTAAATTGCATCTATGTGCTTTTCGTAAGCTTCGCTTTTTTAAACTTTTATTTTACAATATCCATAAGTGTCTCAAAACTATCTACTTTACCATACTTCACATTGGACGTAGATATTTGAGCAAACAGTTTTTCGGCACAAGCTATCTTGCCTTTTTCTATTTCGCGCAAGTCCATGCTCGACATTGAGCCTTTTGTCTCTGCTACAAAATAGATGTGCTTCACCTCGCCTTCTTGGAACGCGATTGCCCAGTCGGGAGAATAGTTGCCTACTGGTGTTGGGATATGGAATCCTTTGGGCAACTTGGCATATACCGCCACTTCCTTTGCCGTGTCAATTTGACCAACAAACTTGCGTTCTCCCTCGCTATCAGTAAACACATAGTCAACAATGCTTTTCTTGCCCTCGAAGGCACGGTCTATTGTTCCGTGTTTCTCTTGCGTGAAGATGTCGCTGTCAAACTTTCCGTCTATTCTGTTGTAGCTGATATGCTCAACGATGATTGTGGCTTTCTGCTCCAGGATCAGGCGTGTTACCTTGCGGATAAACTCTTCAGGGTTCATCTTATACATGCAGAACTTCAACGGACGTATCTTGGAAAGTATTGTTGCCACCGTCTTTCGGGTCAGACGAGTAGCGCTGCTTATCTTGCCCAACAGGTCATAGCGCACATTGCTTACAATATCCGTTTTCAGTTTCTCTGTTGCACTTTCCTGCTGGCGCATCATTTCGCCGTGCTTCATGTCGTTAAGCGATGCCTTGTCCTTTTGCTCGCCTCGTGTCACAACATAGCTCAACTGGGTTACCTCCAGTTCTTTGTTTATTGCGGCAACCGCTTTTTCAATAAGTTCCTCGCTGTCGAAGCTGACCGTGTAGGCATACTTGTGATTGATGCGTCGCCAAAGTTCCTGAAACTCCTTTTTCATGAAGTTGTCGTTGAGCTTGTTGTCGGGCGTTGTCGTCTTGCTGCCATCATCAATCATATCCTTCAATACGCTCGGATCGTAGATGCTCTGAACAAGCCTCATTACCGATTTGCTCATGGGCTGCAACTCATCTTCCAAAGTCAACAAGGTTTCTTCGGCACAAGCCTTGCGGAATATTTCCGTTACCTCTCCTTCCTTGGTGATATAGTTCTTCGTGCGCAACTGATAGTAGATATCTTGTGCGTCATTCTTCGTGATGGTGTACTTAGATCCATCATCGCAGGTCACGATTTTACCAGTGAAGAAGTCAACGTCTGCCTTTGTCGGACGGTCGTAGAGGTCTTGCTTGATGTCGCGCTGCAAGTCAGCCACAAAGGTTGCATATCCTTCGCTGGCTATGACGGTAAGTCGGTTTACCTTATGCACTTCTTCCGGAAGTGCGTCGTTGTCCTGGCGCACACCATATCTGTCTACGCACAAACGCAAGCCACGGCCCACCTCCTGACGCTTCTGCGAAACGCTGTTCGACTGGCGAAGCGAACATATCTGGAACACGTTGGGATTGTCCCAACCTTCACGAAGAGCCGAATGTGAGAAGATGAAGCGCACAGGCTCGTTGAGGCTGAGCAGTCGCTCCTTGTTCTTTAAGATAAGGTCGTATGCAGAAATATCGTCGCTCTGGTCGCTGCCACGCTTTACAGAGCTGTTTATTGCATGGCCTTTCTTGTCTATAGAGAAATATCCTGCATGGGTGGCGTGGGCTGATATGCTTCCAAGATAAGACATATAGTCAGGGTCGAACATGTTCTGATTATTGTTCAGCTCCGCCATATATTCCTGCTCGAATATCTCACCGTATCGTCCCAACAGCTGATTGCCGTCTTCATCATACTGGCGGTAGTTTGCCACTTCATCCACGAAGAATAGCGATAGGCACTTTATACCACGCTTGAACAAGGCCGACTCCTTACGGAAGTGCGCCTTGATGGTTTCGCGTATCTGGATGCGTGCCTTATGGTCGGCAGTGATATTCCCTTGGATATCTTTCACGTTTAGCGTTACGCCATTGCTAAAGATAGCTTTGCCACGCAAAGGGTCAATCTCTGTCAACATATAGCCACGATACTGCTCCATTTCTCCGGAGAGATAAAAGAGGTCGTCGCCTTCGCCTACATTCTTGTAGGCTCGCTTGATGTTGCCGTTCTTGCTCTGCACGTCTATCTCCATGCGCACCATCGGAGGCTCGTTCTTCGACAGGACGACACTGTCGAAATAGATGTAGCTTTCCGTGCCTTTGAGGTTGCGAAGCTCGAAGCCCACCACCTCTATCTTCTTCACCAACTTCTGGTTGTAGGCATCCAGCGCATCGAGCACATACACGGGGTTGTGGGTCTCTCGATGTGTGGCCGAATAGTTAAGCGTGAACAATGGGTTGAAGCGTGCCAACGCTGTCTGCGTGGCTGCACCGCCCATCTTCTGCGGTTCGTCCAATATGATGATTGGGCGGTTGGCTGCTATCACGTCGATGGGTCGGCGTGAGCCAAACTCGTCGCGTTTGTCGTATATGATACGGGCATACTTGTTTTTGGCACCTTCTTTCATCGAGGTATTAAACGCCTGCGTATTGATGATCATCACGGAGATGTCGGCACTCTGCGAGTAGGTGTCTATCTGATTGAGGTTGTCCGAATTATAAACGAAGTAGCGTGCCTTCTTGCCATACTGCTCCATAAAATGATCTTGCGTTATGTCGAAACTCTTCTTCACTCCTTCGCGTATGGCAATACTTGGCACTACGACGATGAACTTTGTCCAACCGTAGCGTTTGTTCAGCTCAAACATCGTCTTGATATAGACGTAGGTCTTACCAGTACCGGTTTCCATTTCTATATCAAGCTGGCAGGCTCCAAGGCGCTTTATCACCTCATTGCTAAGGTGGATGTTGTTCTGTGTCTGTATCTGATGGATGTTCTTCAGCAACTCATCCTCCGAAAGCACTATCTCGCCGTTCTTGTAGCCTGTGTCATACCCGCTGAAACCGATGCCTTTTTGCTCCATGCGCTTGCCGTTGTCAATGACGTACACCTTTCCCTGGTCCATCTTGTAGTCCAAGAGTCCCTGGTTGGGTTGTCCGTTAAAGATGTCGACGGTGCTTTCCACGGCATCGGTCTGATATTGTTGTATCTTGAATTTTAACTTCATTATTCTTACTACAATTGTTTTTAAACGACTGTGAAATTTTTAACGACAATAGAGACAATAGAGACAACTTTGTGACAATAAGCTTCTTGCTTCAAGGCGAAGCCTGTTGTCTCTATTGTCTCTATTGTCGTCTTTAAAAACATAGTTTCCTATGTCCTTTCAATCACCATTACATCTTTATGCTATCAAAATTATTTCTTGTCGTTCTTTATCACTCATCTGCGCTTATTGGATTTCCATACATATTCAATATCTCATCCGTATCTTCATCATACAGGTAGCGTTCTATCTCAAAGTATTTTGGCGCAAAATTCACAAGTATGCCGTAACGGTATTTCAGAAGGTGCATATAATTGAATAGTTGTGCCCTGTGATTTTCATTGAGTTCGGAAACAGCTTTGCATTCAACAATGATGTTATTCTTGCACAGGAAATCCAATCGAAAAGAAGCTTTCATCTTCTTTCCATGAAAGTAGGGATTAAACGCCATCTCGCGTTTATAACTCACGCCTATTTCTTGGAGTTGCATTTCCAACGCCTCTTGATAACAACTCTCATTAAGCCCAACTCCCATTTCTTTACGCACTTCATATATAGCGCCCACAACGTCATACATGTAAGCCTTGCTTTCTTTTATGCCTACCATATCACTTGTTTTATTAACTTTGACATATGTCAAGAACAAAGATACGATTTTATTACGAATAATATAGTCGTATTATCATCATTATTTTTTTAACGACAATAGAGACAATAGAGACAACTTTGTTACAATAAGTTTCTTGTTTCAAGGCGAAGCCTGTTGTCTCTATTGTCTCTATTGTCGTTTTAATCATCTCACAAAATTCTTGCCGTCGTGTTGGGCGCGTATGTCTTGAAGATCTGCTCGAAGTTGGTTGCCGTGGCATCATCTGCCATGCCAGTATCACGCAGAACGGCATACGTCGGTTGCATCTTCGCAATGGCTTTCACCACATCATCGGAAACTTCTTGGTCGAAGCAAGCCACAAGATAGCCGTCGCTTACATTATATATGGTCTTGCCATCCACTTTGCTCTCTTCAATCTTGCTGTCAAGCGTTGCACCGAGCTCCAACATCACTTGGAACAAAAGATCGCCACTTGTACGGTCGTCCTTCACGTTGTCTACCAAAGCAAACAAGTCTTGCTGTTTCGTTTCCTTCGGTGAATAGAACACTTCCTTCATGTTGCTGCTGTCGAGCTTCAAGACACGGAATCCTGTGTCGAGGTGCAGTGCCTTTTCAGGATTCTCCTCCTTTATCTTGGCACCTGCACGGCGGATGCGCTCTTTGCCGATTTCGCAGATGTTCTTGTAACCAGCTTTATAGGCTTCGCTTTTCTCATCGGTCAGTTCGGGAAGCTGGACCATGATGAACTTGCGGTTGCCTCCATCTTCGACGTTGAGCTGCATAACGGCGTGGGCGGTTGTGGCTGAACCTGAGAAGAAGTCGAGGATTAAAGCATCGTTCTTATTGATTATTTTTAAATAGAACTTTATTAGAGAAGACGGTTTTGGAAAAGAAAAGACTTTCCTGTTGAACAAAGAAGTAATCTCTTTTGTTCCATCTTGTGACATTCCAATATTATCTTCAAGCTTTGTTGAGACTGCAATTCGCCCAAAAGAGTCTCCAGCTTTTTTCATGTCATCTTCTTTCCAATAGCGTAAAACTGGTTTTGATATATTCAAGAACTCATAATCACCAGGGAAGACAATACGGTTTTGTTCGATATAATCTTTTATAGTTTCTCTTGTAATACGCCATGTTGCATTTGGGTTTGCAGGATATTCTTTACCACTCGCAGGATTAATTATAGTAAAAAAACTATTAGGACGCTCACTTGCAGTTGTTTGTTTTGTCAAATCATGTACACGCCATGGTCTATTAGGAAAATCATCAGTTGTATAATACTTCCTTTCTTTTCCTTCTACACTTGCGATAAAAGCGTTTGATTTTGCATAAATTATAGTCCATTCATAGTCTTGAGATATGCCAAATGGAACATCGGATTTTGCAGTCCTTTTTCTCCATGGTATTGTTGCAATAAAGTTACATTCTCCAAATACCTCATCGCAAACTTTTTTAAGATTCTCTACCTCATTATCATCAATGCTTATAAATATCACGCCATCCTCCGTCAGCAAGTCCCTTGCCACCTTCAGTCGTGGATAAATCATATTTAGCCAATCGGTGTGGAAGCGTCCGTTGCTTTCGGTGTTCGTCACCAGACGGTTGCCCTGCTCGTCAAATTGTCCTGAGTTGGCGAGATATTCTGCAGCCGACTCTGCAAAGTCGTCTTCATAAACAAAGTCGTTGCCGGTGTTGTAAGGTGGGTCGATGTAGATCATCTTCACCTTATGGAGATAGGTTTCCTTAAGGCATTTCAGCACATCGAGGTTGTCGCCCTCGATGTACAGGTTCTGTGTGGTGTCGAAGTTCACGCTCTCCTCCGGGCAGGGGCGCAGCGTGGCGTTGATGGGTGCATTGGCAGCAAGGATAGCCTTGCGCTTGTCGGGCCAAGTAAACTGGTAGCGCTCTTCGTTGCCTTCTACAATATCGGAAGACAGCAGCTGGCGCAGCTTGTCAAAGTCAACGGAATGTTTTACCCCCCCCGTTGGGTTTTAACCTCTGTGATGCATTCAGGGAACAATTCGGCTATTCGGCTGATATTGTCCTGCACACCATCAGCGGTCTGCATTTTTAGTTTGTCCATTATGTTTCGGTTTTACATTATAAATTATTGTCTTTTAACGACAATAGACATATTTTTTAACGACAATAGAGACAATAGAGACAACTTTTTAGACAAGGAGAATCTTGTCAAGGCGAATCTTGTCAAGGCGAAGCCTGTTGTCTCTATTGTCTCTATTGTCGTTTTTAAGAATTCCCATTATCTTCATCATTGCTTAACGATGCCGTCATTTATATTTATGATTGTCGTCATTTATTCATTGTTTTCTTTCAGTTTCACAAGTTGCTGGTGCAACTCAAATTTCTTCTTTGGCTGTCGCTCTTTTGCTATTTTAGCTTCGAGGGCAGCTATTTTTTGCCGCAACGCCTCTTGCTCCTTCGTCTGCGCCACAGCAGTATGTATGTCTTTTGCCTCGGAAGTGATGTCAGCACCAGCCACCTGTTTTACTATGGCTGAATACACTGCATCCATGTCTTGCCCGTCGAGCGATAAAGACAGCTTATCGGCTGAAGTCCAACCAGTTTGGAAAGTCTTGACTATATCAAACCGGGTGTTAGCGGCATCATGCCATTCCTTGTAGTTCACCAGCAGACAGAAGGCGTCATCGTGCTGAAGCAAGAAGAGCGTGTGGCGAGGCATCTGGCGATCGATAAAGACTAGCACATCCGTCGGTACGGTCTCACCTTTCAGTTCGATGCGGAACACGGCAATCTCGTGCACCGTCTTGCCGTCTCTCACATTCAGCGTGGACGGGGCAATCTTCGCCACCCACGTCACGCTTGCCACATCGTCGACAAAGCGCTGCTTCATTTTGGCATTCACCTCCAGGTTCTTATAGAACGCCGTCTTAGGCACAGGCTTGCCCACAAGGGTCGACTCAGGGAATGTTATCATGGCTCTTTCTTTTCTTCTGAATCTAAAGAAGGAAGATAGTCGCTTGCTTTGGCTGAAGTAATAACTCCATGCCCGAGTTTCTTCTCCAATTGATTGCGTGCTACTTTTGCTACGCTTCCGCCATCCTTAGCCACACGCTTCTGTTGGTTAAAGCCCTGAGGATTGCGCTGTTTAGACAATTCTGTGGCAGAAGCCTCGGCGAGCATATTGAGCGCAATCTCCATATTGGTCATGTTGTCGCGAAGACTTTCTTTCTTCAGACCCTTGAATTGTTTGTATTGCTTAGTGCTCATTCCGCTCCATTCACGAGTGATAATGTCGGTAAGAGATGCATACTGCATGCCCTGCTGAACGCCAGTTCTTGCCCATTCGTCTGTAAGTTCTTTTCTTATCTCAATAGACTTGATGCGCTGGTTTATCCATGCGTCTGAATATCCCAATCGCTTATAATCTATCACAGCCTGGTCGATGCTTTTCTCCGGGTCTTGCATCTGCTCCAACCGTGTGCTCGCCACTTGTGCCATCCACAACTTGAAAGGCTCTGCCTTGGGAGAAGGAATGGACTGTATAAGACGGAACAGTTGCTCTGTATCAGCCACATCCGTCAAGCGGAGCTTGCCGTCGGCTGCACGCAATTTCAAGCGGTTACAAGTTGTAACCGTTTGGTTGCCTTCCTTTATTAACCTGTGTTTTAATACTTTCCAATAGTTTCTCGCATGTTCTGTATCTGGTTGTTCTGTCAATACCGCACAAACATCCACTATAGAGAAATACCATTTCTCTTCTTTGTCGTCCCATATGGAGCGTATCTTCTTTTCTTCAAATAATTGAAGGGCTTCTCTCTTTGTCATAAATAAAGTATATCATCTAATGATTAAGAACGTTATCAACTCGAAATCATCCAGTCCTTTGATCTCGCCTCGCAGAGCGGTAGACTCGCCTACGGAAAAAAGACTGTCGATGTCGCTCTCTTCCTTCACGCTCACAATGCTGTCGATGGCACAGTGCAGCAAGTCGCTGTATTTGCGCATGTCGCGTCCGTCCTTCGTCTCCTTGTTGAGGGCAGCGCAGAGGGTGCGGTCATACTCCTGCTTGCCTTTGCACACATGGCGCATCACATCGAGCAACTGCTTTGGGTGCAGATGGTCGCACACCACGCTGCCATCATCGCCCACATATACCATATAGAACGGATGGAGCAGGTTCTTCTTGTCGATGTTTACCGCATTGTTTCTGTTACGTAGAATGTACATCACTCCTGGTCTTGCCATACTGTCGCTCCCCACCACGGCACTCATACCGAACGGTGCGTGCTCGATGTCGGGATGCTCCTTTATGTATGCCAAGAGGTCAAGGCGAAACTCGTTCAGTCCCAAGTCCATGATATTGATGCCGGTATCCATATCTTCGATGTCCACCACTTCCTCCTGAAGGCGCTTCAGCTGGTTACGGCGATATTCCAAATCGCCCTTCTCATTGTCGGAAAGCAGGTTGTCGTCGCCGGTGGAGGTAAGCACCGTGGCTTTCATACGGCTCTCCACGCGTCCTTTGAGCTTTATGTAATCGTCAAGCTCCATGTCGGGCCAATAGTTTACAAGCTGGATCACCTTGTTGCGCGAGCCGATACGGTCTACTCGTCCGAAACGCTGGATGATGCGCACCGGGTTCCAGTGGATGTCATAGTTGATAAGATAGTCGCAGTCCTGCAGGTTCTGTCCCTCACTGATGCAGTCGGTGGCTATAAGCACATCTATATCCTCCTTCGCGTTCGGATAGATGGATGCACGGTCCTTAGAGATAGGTGAGAAGTAGGTGAGGACATTATTAAAGCTCAATGGGAATTTCTTTATTGTGCACCGTCCATCTGTCGTTCCTGTGATAAGGGCTGTGTTGAGTCCGCAATCTTCCTTTATTTTGTCTGCAAGTTCGGTATACAGATAGTTGGCTGTATCGGCAAAGGCTGTGAAGATAAGCACTTTCTTGTTGCCGGGGTTTATAGGATTTTCAAACTTGTGTTTCAAATCCTCGATAAGCATCTGCAGCTTGCTGTCGTGGCGCGGTGTGATGTCGGAAAGCATGAGTAAGAGCAAATCAAGTTTTTCCAAATCTGAAGCAAGGTCACGACGCCAGCTGGTGGTGTCCATGTCGGCAAGGCTTATCTTCGACTTCTTGGTGGCAAACGGATCGGTATCACCTTCGCTGCTATCCATATCATCTGAAAACTCACTTACGTCAATACTTTCACTTCCACGGCGTTGCTCATACTCGTCTATAAGCTTTATAGTCTCCGTGATATATTCCTGAATGCGCTGCAATGTCAGGCGGAAGGAGTTGACCGAGCTTTCAAGGCGCTTCAAGAGATTCGTTGCCATGAGCTTGCGAAGTCCCTTTTCTCGTCCGTCTATGGACAAGCCCTCACCGTCGAAGTCGATAGCATAGTCGTTCCTTACGCTATCGAACAGATAGAGCGACGGCGTATAGATGGCAAGACAAAGGGTGTCGAGGGTGTTGGCAATGTCACGAAAGTTGATGGCGCTATTGAGGTCGGTCAGCTTAGGACGACGTGAGATAGGTGCCAGACGCTTCGGAAACTCGCCGATATCTTTGGTGTCATAATACTTAGTGATGTGACTTCTGCTGCGTGCGATTGTCACCGCATCAAGCATCTGGAAGAAGTCAAAACTCAAATCATTCAGCAAGCGTTCTGTGGTGCGTGCCTCAGGAGGCAGCTTTGCCCACTTGTTATATACTGTCTGTGCGTTGCGGAATACATCATCAATGCTCTTGTCTAATTCAAGAGCTTCATTGATATAGTCTGCTTTGCCTTCATAGGCAAGCTGCAACTGATTTTTCAAATCATTGAAGCGGTTGTTTACCGGTGTCGCACTGAGCATCAGCACTTTTGTCTTCACGCCGGAACGGATGACGCGGTTCATCAAACGCTGATAGCGGTTTTCCTTGCGTGGTTCTTCTTCATCGTCAAGTTCCTCCTCGTCAACGTTACCGCCATTGCGGAAGTTGTGGCTCTCATCAATTACGATAAGGTCGTAATTTCCCCAGTTGATATGCTCCAAGTCAAGACCGTTGCTTAAGCCACGGTCGCGTGACAGGTCGGAATGGAACAATATGTCGTAGCGCAGACGGTCGCCTGCGATAGGGTTGTTCTTATAGTTGGCACGGAATGTCTGCCAGTTATCGTTCAGCTTCTTTGGGCAAAGTACGAGCACGCTCTTGTTGCGGTTCTCGTAATACTTTATCACTGCAAGGGCTGTGAATGTCTTACCAAGTCCGACACTATCTGCAAGGATGCAGCCGTTGTATTTTTCAAGCTTGTTGATGATGGCAAGGGCAGCATCTTTCTGGAAGTTATAGAGCTTGTTCCATACGATACTTGACTTAAAACCTGTACGCTCGTTGGGCAGTACATCTTCTGATATGTCGTCCAGAAACTCATGGAAGATATTATAAAGAGCTATGAAATATATGTATTCCGGAGAGTTCTCCTGATACACTGTCTCGATGTACTCCAATACTTTGTTGGTGACATCAGAAAACTTATCTTCATTGTCCCATTGCTCATTGAATATCTTCAGATATGCTTCTGCAGTGGGTGACGGCAAGACATTTACCATTTGGTAAACACTATTACCGCGCTCACATCCTAATTCTGTTGTGGTAAACTCGTTGAACGGAAGATATACGTGCTGGCTGTTGTCTGCTACATGCAGGAAACCGCCCATAATGTCGCCTGTGGAATTACTCTTAAAGCGCACTTTGCGCTTTATCCATTCTGCACACTCCTTTGCAATTGCTTTCTGTGATAGCTGGTTGCGCAGACGGATTTCAAATTCGGTGCCGTAAAGATTGCGCTCCCGATTCAGCTTGGGAATGAAAAACTCACGTTTCTCCTTCTTGCCTTTGTCTTTGACAAATGTAGGCGAGGTAAAAATAAAGCGGAGTTCCTCTATGCTTTCCAGTTCCTTCTTTAGTGCCTCGAAAGCATAAATCGAAAACGAAGCTGCAGCCACACAAATACGACTGCTGGCAGACAACCGCGTCTTCAGGTCGTCTACAACTCGTTCATTTATATTGTTTATTTGTTTAGGAAGCTCCATCTTTATGATTTAATTGTTTCTGTAAATTCTACCTTTAATTGACATTATACATTATCTTGCAAAGGTAGTATTTTAACGGCATTTAACTAAATTGCCAAACTTAAATATTCTAAAATCAGCCATAATTTGTATCGTCTTATACTATTCTGTACTACCAATTACTATTAAAGTCTTTTTAAATTATACTCTATCTGCTATTCCAGTTGATTATTTGATGTCTTTTCAGTATAGCCATAACGTCTATATCTTTGCCTCAAAAACAGCATATTATGCCCGATACACTAACATTTACATCCGTCCATAACATCCCCGGCACCCACGCCTCCGCAGCTTTCACCTCCAAGACATCTGAAGTCTTCAAGGAGGAGCACAACATCGCACCAATCATCATCAACGACAAGATGAAGTACATCCCATGGGGAGGCGACAATCAGATGCCGTACGATATCATCAACCTCATCGAGTCTGACGAGACAATGAGCATTTGGCTGACGCCCATCCGCAATCCTCAATAAAAAGGATAATGACGGTTCTTTGTTTATGGTAAAATATAACACAACTGGCGTTTTTACGTTAAAACAAGCAAACACGCGACAAATAGTTAACACTAAAATGTTAAGCAATTAAGTTAATTAGTATCTTTGCGACATGAAAAAGAAGACGATATGGACAATAGCGGTCATCATGGGACTGTCGTTCATCTTGCTGCTCTTTTTGCAACTCACGTACATACGCGAGATGGCAAACATGAAGAAGGAGCAGTTTGACGAAAGCGTGAACCGCGCCCTCTATCAAGCCTCTCGCAACCTTGAGCTGAATGAGACTTTAAGGTATCTGGAGAAAGACGTAAGGGAGACGGAGAGGAAGGAAAACAATCAAGGCAACGGTTCCGCTTGCGCGCAAAAGGACGCCGCCGACTCATCATCGCGTCGGACGGCCAACAGCTTCCGCGGCTCCAACTATCTCACCTTCCGCATGAAGATGAAGATGGACAACCCGGTGAATATGCCGAAGGCCATGATTCTCATCAATGACAAGAACTCCAACAACGCCGCGAGCCGCTCGCTGCAAGAGATCGTGAAAAACAGATACGTCTACCAGAAGGCATTGGTCGACGAGGTTGTGATGAACATGCTCTATTCCGCCTCCGACAAGCCATTGAAGGAGCGTGTCAACTTCAAGATACTGGACCAAGACATAAAGGCCGAACTGATAAACAACGGCGTGAACATACACTACCACTTCACAGTGACCACGCAAGACGGGCGTGAGGTGTATCGTTGCCCCGACTACAGCGACGAAGGCTCGGAGTTCACTTACACCCAGGTGCTTTTCCGCAACGACCCGTCGTCGAAGATGGGCGTGGTGAAGGTTCACTTCCCAGACATCAACAGCTACATCTTCTCGAGCATCAAGTTCATGATACCCAGCGTGTTCTTCACGCTCATCCTTCTCGTGACGTTTATCATCACCCTCGTGATAGTGTTCAGGCAGAAGCGATACAACGAGATTAAAAACGACTTCGTGAACAACATGACACACGAGCTGAAGACACCTATCGCCAGCATATCGCTCGCCACGCAGATGCTCAACGACGACAGCGTGACGAAGAGCGAGAAGATGAGGAAACACCTGGTGGGTGTCATCACCGACGAGACCAAGCGCCTGCGCTTCCTCGTGGAAAAGGTGCTGCAGATGTCGATGTTCGACCGCAAGAAGTCGTCGTTCAAGAAGAAGCACCTCGACCTCAACGAGATGGTGGAGTCGATAGCCAACAGCTTCTCGCTCCGCGTGGAGCACACGGGCGGAAAGATAAACGTGGACATTGGGGCCGTGGACTCAGACATCTACGTGGACGAGGTGAACTTCCAGAACGTGATATTCAACCTCATGGACAACGCCGTGAAGTATCGCAAAACCGACGAGCCTGTCAACATCTACCTCAAGACATGGAACGACGACAAATGGCTCTATCTCTCGGTTCACGACACGGGCAAGGGAATAAAGAAAGACGACTTGAAAAAGATATTCGAGAAGTTCTACCGCGTAGGCACGGGCAACGTGCACGATGTGAAGGGCTTTGGCCTCGGCCTCGCCTATGTGAAGAAGGTCGTTGACCTGCACGACGGTGAGATTAAGGTGGACAGCGAATACGGCAAAGGCTCTACGTTCACCATCAAGCTGCCCGTGATTCACGACGAGGACTAAACACGGTCAATGGTCTCACAAGGTGAGTGACACGTTAACACCGCCGTTGGCAACATAATATACATTATATTAATACAGAACAATAACATTAAAACAGTAAATACTATGGAAGATAAAACAAAGATTCTGCTTTGCGAAGACGACGAGAACCTCGGAACATTGTTGTGCGAATATCTCATCGCCAAAGGTTACGACGCTGTGCTCTGCCCTGATGGCGAAGTTGGTTTCCGCGAGTTTCAGAAAGACCAATACGACATCTGCATCCTCGACGTGATGATGCCAAAGAAGGATGGTTTCACGCTGGCTGGCGAGATTCGCCAAATCAACTCGCAGGTGCCAATCATATTCCTCACGGCTCGCGTGCAGAAAGAGGACGTGCTGGAAGGTTTCGACAAGGGTGCCGACGACTACATCACCAAGCCTTTCTCAATGGAAGAACTGGTTAAGCGCGTTGAGGCCATCCTCCGCCGCGTGAAGGGCAAGAAGAACCGTGAGAGCACAAAGTACAAGATTGGCAAGTACATGTTCGACACGCAGAAGCAGCTCCTCACCATCGGCCAGAAGCAAACAAAGCTCACGACAAAGGAGAACGAGCTCCTCTCCCTGCTTTGCTCCCACGCCAACGAAATTCTGAAGCGCAACGACGCCCTGCGCACCATCTGGATAGACGACAACTATTTCAACGCGCGTTCCATGGACGTGTACATCACCAAGCTGCGCAAGCACCTCAAGGACGATGACCAGGTTGAGATAATCAACATCCACGGCCAAGGCTACAAGCTCATCATCCCAGACGAGGATTAAAACAACAACGCCCGAAGCACTCCCAAACGGACACTTCGGGCGTTTTCCATGTATTGCAGGGGCGGCACCCACAGTGAACACCGTTTTTTGTTGATAATAATATTTTACAAAAGGTCGTCTGAGAATCGATTTTTTTCAACCACGTGCCTCTTTGGTCGAAATTATGCGATTCTTGGCCATTTTTATAAATCCTTAAATATCAAGCGGTTGTATTTTTTGCGGTTTTTAGGTGTCGCCGTTACGGTGTAATCGCGTCGCCGTTACGGTGCAATCGCGTCGCCGTTACGGTGTAATCGCGTCGCCGTTACGGTGTAACGGCAGTGCGATTGCACCGTAACGGTGATGGCTCGGCTTCATTTTTGGCATGATTGAGCGTCACTGACGCCCGAAAACCACGTTTTAGCTCTCTGGATTGCGAGCCGCGGAGAGTGTGTTTTTCGACCAAAAAAGTTTACAAATGGTTAGGTTTCCCATAGGCTTCCACAAAGACGGAATCTTATTTCTCCACACGGATTTTAAGCTGTTCGAGACCGACGCCGTGAAGGTGATTCTCTATTTAGATATGTTGTTCGTTCTATTCGCTTCATATTGCCGCTTTTCACTTGAAACCGCTGCGAAGTTACTGCTTTTTTAGGATAAGCCATCCTAAAAGTGATGGAATTATGAAAGTTTTAGGACACCGCGTCCTAAAACTTTTGATTTAAGCGTGGTTTTAGGATGCCTCGTCTTTAAAAAAAAAGAGGAAGCTGGATAACCCCTATTGCATTGAATAATCACCAATGCCTGAAAAGCTCCAAGCCAAACCTGCATCCAAACGTGCGGTTGCCCTTGCCGTTGCTGACGAACAGGCCGGCAGAGAAAAACCTTGTGGTGAAACCATAGCCGAGTTCAACGTAAGGGTGCATCTTGCGCGCGTCGAGCCACGACACGTAAACGCGTTCCATCTCCATGTAGTGGCCTACTATGGGAAGCCAGCTCAAGAGCAAGAGCGGCGACTCATAGGTGAGGTTACCACGAACATAATAAGACGAGGAATTGTAGTTGTCGCTTCTCAACAACTCAAACTCACCGCTCCAGTCGTCGTTCCAACCTCCGGGTATGTTGTTCTCCTTGAAGTTCTCATAGTTGAGGAAGTAGGTGTCGCGTCCCTTGTGGGAATAGAATCCCGCGCCAAGCCTCATCTGCAACGCCTGCAGGCGGTTGAGGTGATGGATGTATTCAGCGTTGAACTCGTATCGCTCATACTTCATGTTGGAATTGAGCACGTTGGTTACGCCACGGTCATAGTCGAGCGTCAGGATAGGTCCCGACCAACCCACCGGACGATATTGAACCTCGAACACCGGCGCGAAAGCACTGTAATGGGTAGGCTTATCCATGGCGCGGAAAAAGCCAGGGGTAAACGCCTTGTACCTTTGGAAGAGCGAGCCCACCTGGAAGCCAATGAAACTGTTGACATCGAAGTTGAGCACCAGGCGCGCGTCTGTCTGCGTGAACTCATTGAAATGGTCAGGGGTCTTTATCATCAAGGCATGGTTGCCAAAGTTGTTTAAGGTCTGTTCCATGTCATTGTATATGAGATTGTTGCGTATGCGATTGCCATTGCCTATCTCAAACTTGACATACCTGTTCTTGCGCCGGCTCATGTAGAAATATAATGGCAGGCGGAAATAATACTGCTTGATTTTGAAGGAATAACCGAAGCGCAAGTTGCCGAGCAGCTCGGCATCCTCGCCCGTTTGGTAGTTGGTGTGCATCGCGAACTTATATGTGAATCCCCTTCTGTCACTATAACTCATGTAGAGAGGATTGAGCACGGGGTTTATGCGCAAATAGCCTTGGCTGTTCTGCCCGAAGGTCATCTTGATGCGGTTGAACACGTTGTCTCCCACGGCATCCCAGAACACCCTTTTCACCCAGCTGCCACGCTTCTTGTGCGTGGCCACCGTGTCGGCGGTGTCCTTGACGGCCTTCGCAGCCAGTATGTCGTCCACGATTTTCCTTTCTTGAGCGGGAAGTGTTCCCGGGCGCACGCTATCCATAAGGGCAGGGTCGTCAGCGTTGTCGTAACCGTCGCCATGAAGCGCATTGTTCAAGCCGTAGTTTGAAATGTAATGAGCCGACACCTTGTTGCCAAGGAAGTTGAAACGCAACAGTCCGTCACAGTCTTTAGGGAATAGCGAGTTGGCGCCCCTGTTACCCATCGTCATGGAGAGCAGGGCGTTGACCATGTCGTACTCGCTCCAAATGTTACAGCTGATTATGCGTCCCGTCAGTTTGTCGATGACGGCGTTGCCATGAACGAGCTGGGTGTTCTTGCGGCGGCCGGAGAAG
>OMFI01000326.1_pt1 | contig 16948 bp, 11 predicted proteins | sample 1645591 | NCBI WGS metagenome assembly OMFI01 (sample SAMEA103958112, study PRJEB25191) | human gut metagenome | biome: human-associated habitat [ENVO:00009003]; feature: intestine environment [ENVO:2100002]; material: feces | place: Germany | collected 2013/2015 | reverse complement strand
GGCTTCATGGAGGACATCTTCGGAAAGGAGTTGAAACCGTGGCAAGAAAGCGAAAAGCCGGAGACGGAACCGTAAGGCAACGCAAAGATGGGCGGTGGGAAGGCCGAATCGTCATCGGCTACGATGACAATGGCTACCCCAAAACGAAAAATGTTCTCGCCAAAACGAAGAAGGAGTGCGTAGAGAAGCTCCAAAAGCTCAAGGAGGAGTGCGGCGGACTGAAGCCGGAGAAGGTGCGGTCAGAGATGCCCTTCGGGGTCTGGCTGACATACTGGTACGAGAATCACTCCAAGCCAAAGATCCGCCCAACTACGCAGGAGACCTACGAGAGCCGCATCCGCCTGCACATCATCCCAGAGATCGGCAACATCCCGCTGAACAAGTTGACACAGAACGACCTGCAGCAGTTCTACGGTCGGCTCAAGAAAAGCGGCCGGAAGCGGTTCGCCGACAAGTACGGCGAAGGGCTGTCCGACCGAATGGTGCGTATGTGTCACGCCACCTGCCGCTCCGCATTGGAGAAAGCGGTGCAGGATGGGCTGATCCGTGTGAACCCGGCCATCGGCTGCAAGCTGCCGCCCAAGAAGGCGCGGGAGATGCAGGTGCTGACGCGGGAGGAACTTCAAAGGTTCCTCATTCAGGCGAAGTTCGAGGGCTACTACGAGGTCTTCCTTCTGGACTTAGCCACCGGCCTGCGCCGGGGTGAGCTGATGGCGCTGCAATGGGACGACCTGAACTTCAAAACCGGCGTGCTGAATGTGAACAAGCAGGTCTACGATGTGCGGGGCCAGCTCCAGATCAGCACGCCCAAGACGAAGAACTCCATCCGAAAGATCGTTCTGCCGCCTGCGGTGGTGGCAGTGCTGCGGGAGTATAAAAAGGCAGTGGACTCCCGCTGGATGTTCCCATCCCCGGTAAAAGAGGACTGCCCCATCACACCTGGCGTGGTGCGCCGCAGACTGCAGCTCATCTTGGAGCACGCAGGGTGCAAGCATGTTCGATTTCATGATCTGCGTCATACCTTCGCAACGCTGGCGCTGGAAAACGGCATGGATGTGAAAACGCTCTCCGCCATGCTGGGCCATGTGTCGGCGGCCACCACGCTGGACATCTATACCCACATCACCGACGATATGCGACTCACGGCCGCCGCCAACATCGACCGAAGTATCGGCAAGATGGAGCCGCAGGAAGAAGCGGAGCCGGAACGGAAAGACATCGTAGACTTCCAGCCCTATGTGGGGAAGAAAAGGAAACCGGGCACCGGCTGCGTCAGCGAACTCAATGACCACCTGTTTGAGGGACGCTTTTCTCCCATATGGCCGGACGGGACACAGCATTCCCGCAACGTCTACGCCCACACCCGCGAGGAGTGCGAGGAAAAGCTCAAGGCGCTGATCGCGGAGATGAACGAGGAACGCAAAAATCTCAAGGAGCAGCTTGCGGGCATCGCCCCGCCGGAAAAGCTGACCAAGAAACAGCGCAAGCTGTGGGACTATATGCGCCTCCACCCGGAGGTCACAGAATTCTCGACCATCGCCAAACGAACCGGACTGGCACGGAATACGGTTAAGAAGCATTATGGGATGGTAGCGGCAGTGCTGGGGAATAGATAACTACCGTTCGAAAAGGTAGGATAAAAATATGCCGACCGAGCGCAAAACTCTGTTGGCATATTTTATTGTTTATGGGATTCAGCTTGTGCAATTATCATATCAATTACATCAAGAAGTGGAATAAATCTTGAGAAGTCAATCGTCCGGTAGTTTTCATAAACATATTGTGAGAAGATTTCTTTGCCAAAGTATTTGTTGCTGTCGAATTTATCTTTGCGGCAGAAGGTTTTTCCTTCTAAATTGAGACTCAGCAGCTCATCGGAAAACAAATCTTCTATTTCGCACTCTTCTTTATCGCCTATAAGAGGTGGCGTAACCACAAATAACTTGCTGCTCGTGATCAAACGCATATGCAGCTTCGCTTTGAGTTCTGCTTTTTGATCTACGGTGGCATGCACATCCTCACCTAAGAATTTTTTTAATGGTCTCTCACTCTTGGATTCATTGTCATACAGAAGTATGACAGGATTATGCTGCTCGTGATCACTTAACTTCTGGAAGTAACTGAGATAAGGAGGAATTCGTTTGTTGCTACCAATATGATAGCGATATAGAATTCTCATAGCATCGGCACCGTCCAAGCTGATTCCGAAGAAATACTTCCACCTTTTTGTGCGTCTGAAGAACGAGAACTTGTAGACGAATTTACCTTCAGCATCTTTTTGTATGAGCCGTGGATACTTGTTATAAAGGTTCTTCAGAGCGGCTTTTATATACCGTATATCAGTTTTTCCTTCTGTTACAATAACAGGGGTGTCATTGGCGAAAAGATATTTATAAAAAATAAATGCTTGGTACTGTTTCTCGCGGCCATTTAGATTGAAAGCGTCATGCTTAATTTCCTGTGGATCAAGAATATTATTGTAGTGATCCAGTTGATCGATAAAAGAAAAGCGCCCTTCGAGTTGCTTGATTGATCCTGGCACACCATCGATAAGATACTCACCAGTCGAGTAGAGCTGATGTGCCATCGCTCTCGTTTTACGCACATAGGAGTGATTGACATTTAGCTTTTTGTTCACAATTAGCCCCGTGACTTCTTGGCGTGAATCCCTAAATTGAAGCCGGGTTTTCTTTTCGTTGATAGAGAAACCAGCCTTTGTTATTGCAACGATGGCTTCTGCTAAGAATTTCTTCTGATTTTCAACAAAGTGCCTGTCGTTGGTAGAGAAAGTCAAATCATCAGCATATCTGGTGTAATCCAGCTTATATTTCTTGGCCGCCTTTAAAAGGTGGGCGTCAAGAGACTGGCAGATTAAATTTGTGATGATTGGAGAACTGGGAGCACCCTGCGGTAAACGGCCTTGGTAGCAGGTCAATTGTGCGAGGATAACAGCAACATCGTGAGGCAGTTTGAAGTGATTATTTTTTTCAAAATAGCCCTGAATGCGACCAAAGTGGAAACTATCAAAAAAACTTGCCAAGTCTAAGTTTAGGACATAACGCTTATTGCGATGAATTTTTGCATTGGTAATAATACTTTTTTCTTTCTCAAACCCATGAGAAATATTGGGTTTAATACCATTCTCATCCCAAATGTTTCTTTGGAAAAGGCACAGAATATTTGAGAGTTTTTTCTGCAGGACTTTCAAATCACCAGAAGGAGCGCAGATGGCACGAGTGTCACCATTACGTTTTGGGATTTCAAAGGTGGTGTAATAACTATCTGGCTTTTTAACATAAAGAATGTGCGTTAGCTTACTGCGTGGGATACCCAAATAGTCAGCCAACTCATTTCTTGATTGAATATCACAGAATTTTTTCATAGGACCCTCCCCAAAGGGAGAGCGTGTGGCAACTCATTGTGCGAAAGGATCAGTCAACATGAGTTAACACAGTTAACATCATGGAAAGAAAGGGCAATACGCTAATGTGCCACCCAGTTTAGTCAACACTTGCGAAACACAAGTACAAAATCTTGCCACACGCTCTTTACAGACATTGAGTCTGCAGACAAATTATACCCGATTTCAACCGCTTTTTCAATCTGAATATGTGCAAGAGCGCATTTGAGTTTACATTGTTTTTACGCCGAGGTCGCAGCTGCTGTTTTACCTCTCTGGCCGCAATTGGAATGTGGCCAAGTGTGTTCTGAAAACAAACTCTTAACGCAGAAAAACCGCCTCAAAAGGCGGTTTTTCCAAGTAAAGTGGTCCGAGATGGGAGACTCGAACTCCCGACATCTTGCTCCCAAACCTATGCCTAAACCTTCAGGCAGAACTGTGTCGCACTCTTTGGCACTTTCCGGCACTCCTGCGGTTCCTCTTTGGAACTCTATTGGACTGTTTATTTCAGCCACCGCTTTCGGCTTTTGGGATTTGTGTGGGATTGAATTCTGTATATTAAAAGTGCTTCCGACCGGGTTTACATCCAACAGCGGGTGCTTTTTGCCGCAGAGAGCAGCTCAGAAACTGCGCCGCATAAACAAAGAAATAAGCGCGATGACAAAAAGACAGCAGGCTGACTTGGATGATAGCCAGCCTGCTGAGCGAAGATGCTTATTCGATGTTTTGTCTTTCAGCAGCAATGCGTGTTCTTTTGCCAGAGAATGCAATGCCGATTTTTATAATTGACGTAACATTCATTGCCTGCAGATCAACGCTGTACGCACGGTCGTTGATCTGTTGCAAGGCAACATTAGCAAGGTCTTCAAGCCGTGTTTCAGAGCGGTCTTTTCCGGCCTTTAATTCGATCAAAATGCCAGGCAGCCGCTTATTCAAAGGAAGCATCTGAATATCAAATCGTCCATCACCAGCTTCGCGATTGGAGGTAATGCGATAACTGTTGTCCATCACAGCGCACATACCCAATATCAGACCATGGTAAAATGTTTCGTCGGCAGCATCGTGGAAACTTATTGTTTGGAGCAGGAACTTTTCCAAGGCTTTTTGCAGTGAGTCGATATCTACCTTGTAGATAGCTCCCTGAATAGCAATAGCAACGGAACGAGGAATAATGTTCTCGAGCTGAGAAAGGATCTCCTTGCTGTAGACGAAAGAAATCTCTTTGTTGGGCAGGGCCACTTCGCACATATAATCCTCGCCATAAGACTGGTCACAGCTCACTGCCTTCAAGTAACCTGCTACAAGCAGAAAGCTGTAAACAGAGGACGGATCATTCTGGATCTGCGGATAAATAACACCGGTGTCAATGTGCGTAACGAAGGATTCGCCCTTCATCAACAGCTCCAGACGCTCCATAATATCCGGCGTTGCAGAAGCCAGCACCTCACGGATGATGTCATTGCTTCCGGTGGACTGCCAGAATGCTTTGGGACGGCAGTTATTATTGAAGTATCCAATGACAGACCAAGGATTAAAAATCTCGGTATTGCCGAAAAGGTAACCATCATACCACTCGCAAAGCTCCTGATATTTATCAGAAGCATGATAGTAGTCCGCCATCTCATGTACTTCGCTTGAAGTGAAGCCGAAATATTCACTGTAGCGCTCGTCTAAAATCGAATTGATCTTCAGGTTGTTCAGGCCACTGAAGATACTTTCCTTGGCAACACGCAGGATGCCGGTCAGGAAACCGTAGCTCAGATGCGGATTGTCCTTCAGGCCACCGGAGAACAGATTTCGCATGAATCCAATGATCGTGTCGTAGAAGCCGCTCACATGGCCCTGCTGAATGGGAGTATCATATTCGTCAATGATGACGATAGGTGCAACATCGTGGTGTTTATGGAGGAGTAGCGTCAATGTCCGCAGGGACATTTGATATTCCACTTCGTCAGCGGCTTCTGTTGCAAGAAGGGAGTATTCCTCTTTTTCGTAATCACTAAGTGCGGAGCTGGATGCCAACTCGTCGTGACGACGGAATTCCTGCGCAATCAGCTTTTGGAGCGTCTGATAGGTTTCTTCCCAAGAGGTGTATTTAACATCCTTAAAGGACAGGAAAATCACAGGATACTTTCTATGGTGGGCAAGATAGGATCCTCCGCAGGACCAGATTTTCTTATCTCTGAAGTAAACGGAAGTGTCCTCGGTCGTCTTTTCGAAGAAAGTGCGGAGCATATCCATGTTAAGCGTCTTGCCAAAGCGTCTGGGGCGGGTAAATAGGGATACTTTGGGGCGCTCGTCCAGAAACTCTTTGATCATTAAAGTCTTGTCTACATAGTAGTAGTTTTTGCAGGCGTCCCGGTAATCAGATACGCCAATGGGCAACGGCTTGCGTGCAGATGATGCAACGGGCTCCACCACACTCCGATGACCACGCTTATCCATCGGCTTTTGAGCGCTGTCCGGGATAAACCACTGCCTGCCCTCCTTATACGCGCCGGAAATGCGTCCGGCTTTGCAGAGCGCATTGACCCGCCGTTCGGTAATCCCCCAAGCGGCAGCCGCTTCTTTGATCGTCATATTGGAACACCTCCATTGCAGTTCGTCAAGAATATTATAACCGCTGCTCCGAATAAAATCAACTATATTGTTCCGAATAATAGAGGCGTTATTCGGAACAGTTATTTTACTGAAGATATGCCGTTCTTTCCGGTAGCTATTTCCTGCTTTCTGTGATATTGTTCGTTTGCCAAAAGGAGGCGACGATATGCAGAAAGAAAATACCCTGACAGTCGAGCAGTGGTGCGGCCAGTGGTTCACCGCCAATCGGCACAAATGGAACGGCAACACCGAGGGCGGGTACCGCAATCTGATTTACAGCCACATCCTCCCCAGCATCGGAAGTGTGGCGCTCTCTGACCTGACAGAGCAGACCATCACCGATTTCTATGACACGCTACGGAGTCAGAGACTCAGCGCCAGAAGTGTCTGGTGCGTCCATTTGCTCCTGCGCCGGTGTATGGACGAAGCAGCATGGGAACAGTTTATTCCATACAACCCGGTGCGGCTCTGCCAGGAATCAAAGGCAGAGGGATACAAAGCAGCCCCTCTGCGCCTGGGACAACTCCAGCGTTACCTGAACGCAACGGAACAGCTCGGCGTGCTCCCTCTCATCTACACAGGACTATCAAGCGGCCTGCGGCAATGTGAACTGATCACCTTGTCGTGGGCCGATTTTTATGTCCGCTACAGGTACATCCTCAAGGGTCAGCGGTTGCTGACGCTTAACGCCAAAGCAGAACGCCTTCTGAAGCAGATACCGGAAACTGACTCGCCCTATGTGTTCCGCAATCCCAAAACCGGAGCGGAGTATAAACTCCACGAGTTCTACTATCTGCACAAGAAAATCCTGAAACAGGCCAGGCTCCCATGGGTAGCTTTCCGTGACCTGCAGCGTCAGTGCATGGAGGTGGGAATATGACACTTCAGGAATACATCAGCTTCTGGCAGGAAACCTATGACAAGCATCAGAGCAGGCCGACTACCTATGCGGCACACAACTATGTATTCAAGAACCATATTCTCCCCAGCTTGGGAGATATACCGCTCTCTGAATTGACATCGGAGATGGTCGGAGAATTTCTGGAGGAACGGCGGCGCTTCGGCAATCATCGACCCAGCAGCTCTGGCTTGGGGGAAGAAACCATGCGACACATCCACCGCCTGCTTCAGCAATGCCTGGACCAAGCCATGCGGGATGGCCTGATTGCCGATAATCCCGCCAGAGCGTTCCACTACTCCAAGCCAGAGAAGGTCAATGCCGATGTGCTGACGCCGCTGGAGATGGAGGATTATCTGGACGCGGCAGAACGGCTGGGGTACCTCCCGATGTTCATGCTGGCGCTGACGATAGGCCTACGCCAAGGCGAGCTAATCGCCCTGAAATGGAGCGACCTCAATGTAAAAAACAGGACGCTGACCATATCAGAGCAGCGCTCTGTAGAACGGCGGGAACTGATCGAATATGGCTCGGGAACGAGAACAATAACCTTGACATCGGAAGTGGTCGACCTCCTGATCATGGAACACGCTAAGCATCCAAACAGCCCGCTGATGTTCATGCATCCGGCCACGCAGAGGCCCTACTCGCCACAGATGGTGCGCCGGATGCATAACGAGATCATCAAGGAAGCGGGGCTTGACCACATCCGATTCACAGATCTTCGGCACACCTGTGCCGTCCTATCTCTGCGGAACGGTATGGAAACCAAGGAACTGGCGCGGATGCTTGGACACTACCGCCCCACGATCACCAGGCAGAACTATGAACCCTATCTGCCCCACAAGGTACAAAAGGACGAAGATATACCAAATGAGGCCACCCAGAGCGAACTGCAACAGGCGGCAAATATTCTGGAAAATCTTCTGAAGTTCTGATAGCTATTCCGCAAAAGGTGTGGTATATGTTTGTGTCAAAAGGAGACGAAGCCCATGAAATACAGATTACTCAAAGAGTTGTACGACTGCAGCTTCATCTCAGGATTTACACTGGCGTGGAAGCTGTCCGCAGAACTGAATAATTGTGAAAACGAGCGCTTAGCCTCCTGCCAAACCGGGAGACTGGGCGCTCGTTTCATATCTCAAAAGGAACATCATAAGGAGGAAACTACATGAGTGATAAACTATGGCGAGCGGTGTATGATCGATTTCACAAACCGCAGACCGATCCTGAAAAAAAGAAAGAAAATGTGGAGCGGTATCATGCGATGGTGAAAATGATGGTGGCTATCGAACGACAAAACCTGCTTCAAATTGCGGAAGACAAGAATTTTCTCAATAGCGATGCAGACCTTGATAGCTTTATTGACGGGCTTGAGACAGCTCTGATAATTTCTATGTTAGTCGAAGATGACACAAACGAATTCATGCACCCTGGTGAAACGCCGCAGGGCATAAGAAAATTTACATTGGGAGGAGAATGAATGAAATGAAAAGGAGATTCATCGTTACTACTGCAATCACCGCCTGTCTCGCCCTGTGTGCCGCTGTGTGGCCACAGACCGAAAAGGTCGAGAAACCACCCACGCCGAGCGAAACGGCCAACGTGACCACTCCACGGCCGACACTTCCGGAGCCGGAAGAACTAATATTGCCAGCAATCACAGAAAAGCAAGAGTCGGGAATGCCGGAAGCTGAATCAGCCCCGGAAGTGGCCGCCAAGGAGTTGCCCATCCCTGCACCGGAAATAGAAAAGCAATTCGAAGCGGAACAAAAAACTGCACCTCCTATGCAGACAGAACCCGCTCCGGTACATCCTACGCAGTCTGAATCGGCACCGGAGCCAATAGCTAACGATAACGAACTGGCGGATATGGTCTATGTCCCCGGCTTCGGCTGGATACGAAGTGAAGGCCCCAACCATGTCGAGTACGCCGAGGATATGTTGATGCGTGTTAAAAATAAAAAGTTTAGGCGCTTTATCAACTTGACACAAATTATGGTCTTTTCCAACAACAGCGAATATGATGACACCGAAGCCGTCCCTCTGGAAGGAGCATTCTACTCCACCATCAGCTATGAGAAGCTGTTTTTTAGTCATTTCCGAGAGGAAGACGAAAAGCTCCTGACTTCCGTGCCAGAGAAGGATGAGGCGGTTGAAAATTTCATTCTGACCGATAACAATCTGAGTAGCATCAAGTATAGCCCGGAGTATGTAACAAATAGTTCCCCAGTTTCGCCTACCAATAGAATCATCACTTCGCTTTTTTCGTTTGAGCGTATTCTAACTTTCTTGAAATATGCAATCGCTTATGTAGAACGGACAGATGAAAATGGTATCACCCATCTGGAAAAACATCTGATGCGGTATCCACAGTTCTTTGCTACTAAAGCAATCGAAAACAAATTGAATGCCGGGGTAAAAAACGGCATCATTTGGCATACCCAGGGCAGTGGTAAAACAGCGCTTGCCTATTACAATGTCCGTTATCTGACCGACTACTATCAGAAGCATGGAACGATTGCAAAATTCTATTTCATCGTAGACCGTCTTGACCTATTGACACAGGCAGCCAATGAGTTCCGTGCTCGTGGACTTCATGTAGAGGAAATCAATTCCAAGGAAGACTTCATCAAAAACATCCATTCCACCGGAACAGTCAACAACACCGGCAAACCTACGATCACGGTGGTCAATATTCAGAAGTTCTCCAAGGAATCCATTGCGAAACAGTCCGACTATGCAGTAAATGTACAGCGCATCTATTTCTTGGATGAAGCCCACCGCAGCTATAAACCTACCGGATCCTTCCTGGCCAATCTACTTTCCTCCGACCGAGAAGCGGTTATGATCGCATTGACTGGCACGCCACTGATTGGTACGATTTACGATGATGACGGAAAGCCGATTGCAGGCAAAAAATATGATTCCAAGTCTGTGTTCGGTAATTATATCCACAAATATTACTACAATCGCTCTATTGCTGATGGATATACTCTCAAGTTGATTCGCGAAGGCATTGAAACTACCTATAAGAAAAAGCTGCAAAAAGCATTGGAAGAAATTGAGATGCTCAAAGGCTCTCTCGATAAGAAAGAGATGTACGCCCATCCGAAATATGTTTCTGCCTTGGTCGAGTATATTACGGACGATTTCCGCAAGAGCCGTATCGCCATGAACGATGAATCCATCGGTGGTATGATCGTCTGCGATTCTTCCGAGCAGGCGCGTGCGATTTTTGAAGAGTTAAAATCCTATCCCTATTCTGCGGCATTGATTTTGCATGATGCAGACGACAAAGAGACCCGAAAAGACAATATAGACGCCTTCAAAAAAGGCACGATTGACTTCCTCGTGGTCTACAACATGTTGCTGACCGGCTTTGATGCTCCTCGGCTGAAGAAACTCTACTTGGGACGTGTTATCAAAGACCACAATCTGTTACAGGCCTTGACCCGGGTTAACCGGCCCTACAAGAATTATCGATACGGTTATGTGGTCGATTTTGCGGATATCCGTGCGGAATTTGATAAGACCAATAAAGCATATTTCGATGAGCTTCAGGCCGAACTGGGCGATGAGTTCAAGCAGTATGATAACATCTTCAAATCCCCGGAGACAATTGAAGCAGACTTGCAGGACATTAAGGACGTACTGTTCCTGTATGATACTGGAAATGCGGAGGTGTTCTCACAGCAGATTTCTGCCATAGACGATAAACAGGATCTCATACAGCTCCGCCGTGCATTGGAACTGTATAAAGAATTGTTCAATGTTGCAAAACTGTTCGGCTATGACGAACTGGCTGACCAATTTGACCTGAACAACATCAGTGCCCTTTATAGCGAGGTCTGCAATAGGATTGCGCTTATTAACCAGAAGAAACTCCTTGAAGAAGCCCAGGATATGAGCGCTATTCTGAACCTTGCTATGGACGAAATTGAGTTCCATTTCCGCAAGGTTTCCGAGAAAGAACTGGTGATTGCTGATAAGTATCAGGATACCCTCAATCGGACCCGCAAGGCCGTTCTGCATACGCTCGACCCAAAAGACCCTGAGTACGTCACACTACTGGAAGAAATGCAGCGTTTGCTGGCTAAGAAGAATATCGAGGAATTGACCGCTGCCGAAATGACAGCGGATATCGAAGCCTTGGAGCGCATCCGTAAACTGGCCGAGCAAAAGAATCTTGCTGACCAGATGTTGGCGGCTAAATACGATGGCGATGTGAAATTCATGCGTACCCATAAACGCCTGCGTGAAACGCCGCCTCCTATTGCTGGGGATGTCGTACTGCATCAAGTCCTTACGCACCTGAAGCACCGGGTGGATTTCCAAGTGCTTTCCAATAGTCACTTGATGGACAACGAGCCTTACTTCATGCAGGGCATGTTCCCGATGATTAAGCAGGAGCTTGATGCTCAGCATCTGAAATACTCTGCTGCGCAAATCAAGTATATCGGCACCTGTATTTCCAACGAATACTTTACGGAAAGGAATTTTGCATCATAATGGATTCCAATATTACTCTACAAACCAAGCAGATGATCGATAGCCTGAAGGCCGTATGTACCAATTTTGGTTTGGGTAATGCCTCCAGCGAGTACAAGATCATCACTGAGGTTTTCCTTTACAAGTTCCTCAACGACAAGTTCCTTTTCGAAGCGAAGCGAGTAGAGCCTGCGCTGGCAAAGCTGTCCCCGGCAGATGCCGAAAAGCAACTCGCCCAGATGACCGATGATGACTATGAACTGTTCCTGCTTGGTTTTGACCCGGATACTGCAAAACTGAAGCAGACTCATTTTATCTCTTACCTGTTCAACCGTAAGAATGAAGAGAATTTTCATATGCTCTTTGATGATACACTGCTGGATATTGCTACATACAACATCGACATCTTTTCTGTCCGGACTGGCGGCCAGTCCAAGATGCGCTTGTTCAGCGGTATCTCCCAGCATGTGATTGAGGCTGAGAAGAAGGACGATTTCTGCCGTGCTATCATCGACAAGATTGCTGAATGCAGCTTCGATAGTGTGTTTGAGCAGAAGTACGATTTCTTTGCTCAAATATTCGAGTATCTGATCAAGGACTACAATAAGGATTTCGGTAAGTACGCCGAATACTATACGCCACATTCCATCGCCAGCATCATTGCGAAAATCATGGTACCTAACGGCGCAAAGAATGTGACGGTGTATGACCCAGCCGCAGGCTCGGGCACACTGGTGCTGGCGTTGGCCCACGAAATCGGCGAAAGCAACTGCACCATCTATACCCAGGACATCTCCCAGAAGTCCAACGAGTTCCTGCGCTTGAACCTGATTCTCAATAATCTCGTCCACTCGCTGCCCAATGTCGTACATGACGATACTTTGTTGCGGCCTTATCACAAAAACGCCAAAGGCGACGGGCTTGCCACGTTTGACTATATTGTCAGCAATCCGCCTTTTAACATGGACTTCTCTGACAGTAGGGATACATTGGCAGGAGATAATCACAAGAAGCGTTTTTTCGCAGGAGTGCCGAGTATTCCCAAAAAGGACATAGAAAAAATGGCAGTCTATCTGCTGTTTATCCAGCACATTTTATACTCACTTGCCCCCAAGGGAAAAGCAGCGATTGTTGTTCCGACAGGTTTTTTGACCAAATCGGGAATTGCAAAAAAGATCCGAGAGTATTTGGTAAAAGAAAAGATGCTTCGCGGTGTGATTTCTATGCCCTCTAACATCTTTGCCACCACAGGCACCAATGTCTCCATTCTTTTCATCGACCGCGAAAATGCAAATGGAAACGTGATTCTGATGGATGCATCCAAGTTGGGAACAAAAGTAAAAGTCGATGGCAAGAATCAGCGAACGGTTTTGAGTGATAATGAATTCACTAAAATCATCGACACTTTTAACGCAGGAGAATTGGAGGATGATTTCTGTGTGGCAGTCAGCTATGCGGATATCGAAGCAAAAAAACTGTCCTTTTCTGCCGGTCAGTATTTTGAAGTCAAGATCGAATATGTGGAGCTGACGCCGGAAGAATTTGCCGAGAAGATGACCGGATTTACTGCGCGATTAGATGAAATGTTTGCAGAAAGTCTCCGCTTAGAAAGCGAGATTAAGACGCAGCTGGGGCGGGTGAAGTATGAGTAAATATGTGCCTATTGGAGAAATATGCTATGTTTATGATGGCCCTCATGCAACACCGATAAAAACCAAAAGCGGGCCAATTTACCTTGGAATTGATGCTGTAACTGATGGGGGCAGATTAAATTCAGCGGAGTTTAGCTATCTTTCCGAGAGTGACTACAAAATCTGGACAAAGCGTGTAACGCCGCAGTGTGATGATATTGTTTTTTCTTACGAAGCAACACTCGGTCGGTATGCAATGATACCGGAAGGGTTTTATGGATGTCTTGGCCGTCGCTTGGCAATCGTGAGAGCAAAAGATAGCCGAGTTAATCCGCGTTGGCTTTATTATTACTTTCTCTCTCCTGAGTGGAGTGCTTTTATTGCAAATCATACGGTAAAGGGAAGCACCGTCAATAGGATTTCGGTAGAAGATTATCCTAATTATCCAATCCCACTTCCTGAACGAAAAACGCAAGATGCTGTTGTTGAAGTGCTGTCAACAATAGACCAAAAGATTGACAACAACACAAATCTATGTGTGAAACTCGAGTCCATGGCCAAAACACTCTACGACTACTGGTTTACGCAGTTTGACTTTCCGGATGAAAACGGCAAGCCCTATTGTTCCTCCGGCGGTGAGATGGTCTGGAATGACCAACTCAAGCGGGAGATTCCGAAGGGGTGGGATGTTCGGCCATTATCCCATGTCATTTCCAGCATCAATACGGGATTGAATCCGAGAGATAATTTTATTCTTGGAAATGGTGACATCCAGTATCTCACAGTCAAGAACTTAACCACTTCAGGAACGATTGATTTCAGTGGCTGCGACACAGTGGACGAACAGGCGAGAGAGATCATCCATAAGCGCTCTGATATTTCGGTGGGGGATATTTTGTTTGCAAGCATTGCACCACTCGGCAGATGCTATTTGATCCAAAATCCCCCCGAAAAGTGGGACATCAACGAATCCGTTTTCTCGATTCGTCGGAATGCATCCCGCGTAACCTCGGAGTTTCTGTATATGTACTTTATAAGTGACACCTTCATAAAGGCCGCAACATCCAGTTCGACGGGCAGCATTTTCAAAGGCATCCGAATCAACACGCTTTTAGACATTGCTGCTGTGATACCTCCAAAAGATATTGTGACTGCATTTACCACTCAAGTTAAAACATTACTTGCACTCAAGGAGCAAAAGGGCACTGAAAATCGCGAACTCACAAAACTCCGCGATTGGCTCCTTCCGATGCTGATGAACGGACAAGCCACGGTAGAATGAGGCAACATAATTATGAGAAAGAATTTAGCCCAAGCATTACGCTCTGGCGGAGTTGAGCCAGAAACTGAGCATTCTCGACTCTACGCCCTCTTTTATGAACCAAGTATTAGATATATCAAATGAGTTTGCTTGCGTTTTTGCGATTGGAACATGGGAAAAGGAAGACGGAATTTGATTCGCTGAAATCTCAAATAGAGGGAAAATAATGAAAACCTACGACGAATTGGTTTCTCTTTTTGAAAATGCAAATAGCATGTTTCTACAGACAGAACAAAGCTTATTCAGAAGCAAGGTTGCTGAACGGACTTTGTGTGGTTCGTTAATGTTACATATCCACGATATCATCAAGGAAGATGACTCTTATTCGGGATATTACACGGATGTGGAGTATAACAGAAATGCGGGTGGTATCAAGACCATTCGAAAAACCATCCGAGGGCAGCAAGAAGAAATAATCCCCATAAATTGTGATTTAATCCTTCACAGCAGAGGTGAGAATGTAGACCAAGACAACCTAATCGCCATTGAAATGAAAAAATCCAATGCTCCGTCAGCGGAGAAACAAAAAGACCGTGAACGGCTTATTGCCCTTACGAAAGATTCGTTTGATGATGTGTGGGCGTGGGATCATAATTTGCCAGAGCATGTGTGCCGGTATGTATTGGGCGTATATTATGAAATCAACTATAGGCAGAAGGAAATCCATATCGAGTACTATCGCCGTGGAGAATTAGTTAGATCCTATAGCAACCACTTTGTAGGTTGATTTGTGTTTTATAAATGGGGTGCTTCGATGTTGAACTATGACGAAGATTTAACTGAATTAGTAGAATCATTGATTTGCACTGGGCGGGAGGATGATTGGTGGGATTTCAAAGAATGCTACCACGAGGATAGGGCTGCTTTGCTGCATGATATCATTTGCCTTGCGAACAACCGGGCAGACCGAGATACCTATTTGATTCTGGGTGTTCGTGATAAGACATTTGAAATCATGGGTGTCGAAAATGACCCTCACCGAAGAAATCAACAGAACATAGTTGACTTTCTAAGTCAAAAAGAGTTTGCAGGACAAATACGCCCTCGAGTAGAAGTGCGCACAATTCGGTTGGAAGGTCACGAAGTAGATGTGTTTATTATCAAAAACTCAACCGATGTTCCTTACTATCTGATCGAGAGTTACACGGACAAAAAGTACAAGCCGGATCCTCCGAAGAAGGGGAAAACGGTACAGGCGTTCCATATCTACACCCGAGTGATGGATAACAATACGCCCATTGACAAGAGTGCGGATATTCGTGATGTGGAGTATCTTTGGAAGAAGCGTTTCGGCTTGTTGCAAACACCACTGGAGCAGGTCAAAATTCTGCTGCGGAAACCGGATGAATGGGCAGAGGAAGATTCGCGATATTACCACAAACTGTTTCCGCAATATACGATTTCCATTGAATACGAGGAAGATGAGGACGGTATCAGCAAAGAGGGACACCGGGTGTTCTACCATCACCTGCAAACAGATACAAGAACACAGTATGGCGTTCTGAAAATATATCATTACAGTACGCAGCTATTTTCTTGTCAAATAACCGAACTCGATGGACATAGAATGACTGCGCCTTGCCCTGAAACGAAGTATATTCCATATCGAAACTATAGCGATCCAAACATTTGCTTAAGGTACTATGTGACTTCTGATCTTCGGTATTTATTGCTGCGGTTTCTGGAACACCACATTGGAAATGCCAATGGAAACGAAGCGCAGTATGCAACACGACGACTGCTGGATGTCGTCCTTCTATTTGACAGCAATGAGGATGCTGAAGATTTTGCTACCTATATCCATCGCCATTTATCTCCGTAAGCATCTCATGAGTCGTGGAGACTACACGTTTGCTACAGACCTCTATACTGAATTCGTATTGCCTCATTTGAGAAAGCATGCGAATGGAACGGTAGTTGGCTATGGTGTGCGAGAGGTTCCAAGTGATTCTTCCATAAGGCAAGTCTTGATGCCGTTATTCAACTAATCAAAAAGGAGTGAGACATATGGCGTCTCACTCCTTTTTGTTATTCCTTTTCCCGCGCCCCGTTCAGGCTGGCCCAGTGCTGGCGCAGCAGCCTTTCTGCTTCTCTGTGAAGGGAATTTTGGAACATGACAGCCATAACCAATGCGCTAAGCACCGCAGCCACGTGCTCCAGCCAGGGATACATAACCCAAAGCCGTTCTCCCCAACAAATAAGCGGAACACCAACAAGCAGCATAAACAGCAAAATAATGATGGCAACGTCGGGCCTGCCGTAGCCTTCATGTCTTTTGATTTTGGCTCGTATCTGTCGAAGTGCACGGGCGCGGATCTCCCGGATGTTTCTGGACGAGCACTGCTTGTCCTGTGCGACGGATTCGGTGGACTCTCCGTTGATGACGGTGCGAAACAGAATCTCCCGCTGCAACTCGGTCAGCTCACGCAGTCCCTCGTCAATTTCTTTGCGCACATATATGAGCGGGTCTTCATCAGATCCCTCTGGCAGATACTTCGCCCGGTCAAACCAGCGCATATCATCGTAGATCGCGTTGCGCACTTCCTCCGGCAGGAACGCTTCCGGATTGTAAGATCGGGGCTGTTTGATATCCACATCTTCCAGAG
>OMFI01000322.1_pt1 | contig 17087 bp, 15 predicted proteins | sample 1645591 | NCBI WGS metagenome assembly OMFI01 (sample SAMEA103958112, study PRJEB25191) | human gut metagenome | biome: human-associated habitat [ENVO:00009003]; feature: intestine environment [ENVO:2100002]; material: feces | place: Germany | collected 2013/2015 | reverse complement strand
CCTATTTGAAAACTGTAACTGAATACAAACCGCTTGATAGCTAACCAACACGTTGCCCGTGGGAGGGATCCTGCGGGCAACATAGCTCTATCTTGGTGCAGATTTCACCTGTTATAGGTATAAATTTCACCTATAACATTGACGGAATCAGACCATTATGGTACAATTATCAGGCCATAACGATCGCGGAGGTGTCGCCATGTCGGATTTCTTTATGAATGACAGATACAGAGTGCTTGAATGTATGGCGCAACGGCAGATTATTGTCAATAATGAAGCTGTAGTCAAGCTATCACAGCAGGAAATTGCTGATACATTAGGCTTTACAAAATCGAAAGTTAATTCAATTATCCGTGAACTTATCCAAAAAGGCTATGTGACACAGGTAAATGCTCGTGGTAAATACGCATTAACAGAAAATGCAAATCGTGAATTGCGAAATATGCAGAGTAAGGAGGCGGTTGTATGAATTCCAATACGATGCCATTAGAGGCTGAGACTCGTGTTCTCATCGACCGCAGTCTTGAAAATCTCGGTTGGAAATTGAGCGGCAAAGATCAGAACGTTTATTATGAGCAGCCACGCTCTGAAGCAGAGAAAAAGAAGCTGTGCGGAAAGCGTCCGGACTATGTTCTGTACTCGAAGGATAGCGATAAGCCCTTGATTGTTATTGAAGCAAAAAAGAAAGGTGTTCGACTGGATTCAGCATTGGAACAAGGCATCCAGTATGCAAAAGCTATTGAGGCCCCTCTTGTATTTGCTACTGACGGCGTTTTCTGCAAAGCATTTCATACTGTGGCAAATAGACCTCCCATTCTCAATGGCGAGGAAATAGACGAATTTATCCGCGAAGCACTTGCTTTGCGTTATTTGACGTCCTATGAAGTAAATACCGTAAGCCCTAAAGTTCAGTATGACCGCAAAGAACTTATTCGAATTTTTGATGAAGCAAATAATATGCTTCGTGGGGAAGGTCTGCGTGCCGGTATTGAGCGTTTCGGAGAATTTGCAAACATTCTGTTCTTAAAGCTTATCAGTGAAAGTGAACAGATTAAGCGAGAAAGTGGTATCCCAACTAAATTTGATGTTGCTTGTAGTTGGGATAGTATTAAGCAGATCCCTATTTCCACCCGTATTGAGTATATAAACAAAACCGTATATGACAAACTGAATGCGCTCTATGATACGGACATTTTCACCCCGCTGCAGATTAGAGATGCAAGTATCCTGAAAGAAATTATGGATAAACTTGATCCTCTTATGCTTACCGACGTAGATAGTGATGTTAAAGGCGATGCTTTTGAATATTTCTTGAAAGCTTCCACTTCCACGAAGAATGATTTAGGTGAATACTTCACGCCTCGTCATATCGTAAAAACAATGGTGCGCTTGGTCAACCCACAGATTGGCGAGAAGATATATGACCCGTTCTGCGGCACCGGCGGTTTCCTTATTGAGAGTTTCCGGTATATCCATAACAATATGGCACGAACCGAGGCTAATATGAAAACCTTGCGAGAGTCCACAGTATACGGAAACGAAATCACCAATACAGCTCGCATCACTAAAATGAATATGATCTTGGCTGGTGATGGACATAGCAACATCAAAATGCTTGACAGTTTAGCCAATCCCATTGATGGGACTGAAACCTATATGGAGAATGGCGTTTTTCATCACAGAGGATTTGACATTGTCCTCGCAAATATGCCGTATTCACAGAAAACGAAACACGGAAATCTATACGATCTCCCTAGCACAAACGGTGATAGCATCTGCGTGCAGCATTGCATGAAGGCGATCAATAGTGCTGCTGAGAATGGACGAATGGCTTTGGTTGTTCCAGAAGGATTTCTATTTCGCAAGGATCTTGCAAAAACACGCGAGTACTTGCTGGAGCATTGTCAGCTTCAGAGTATCATCTCTCTGCCGCAAGGTGTGTTTCTGCCTTATACTGGTGTAAAAACCGATATTATTTATGCAACCAAGGTCAATAAAAAGGTTAAGTCTTCTGAGAAGAAAAAAGATTTCTGGTATTTCGATGTCAAAAGCGATGGTTACACGCTCGACAATCACCGTCGTAAACTTGAAACGCCCAGTGATTTAGCAAGGTATGAAGAGTATCGAAAGTTAGATAAGGATCAGACTGCGGATATGCTAAAGGTGGGATTTGAAGTTATCCCGCTCGATGAAGTGCGTGAAAACTCCTATATTCTCGTTGGTAGCCGGTATCGTACTAATGAAACAGTTGCATCTAAAAATGATTGGCCGTTGGTCAAGGTTGGGGATCTTTTTGAGATTATTTCGGACACAATAAACCCGGTTGCCGAAACTGGTCGGACGGTATACGTTGGCTTAGAAAACATAGAGCCGTCAACCGGAAGGCTCATAGGGGAACTTGAATGTGAGATTGATTCCATAAGAAGTGTTAAACGAGTATTTAAGAAGTCTGATATTTTGTATGGTAGGTTGAGACCTGCATTAAATAAGGTCGCTTATCCAAACACGGATGGTATTTGTTCAACAGACATTATTGTTCTCAGAGCCAAGGATAAAAACGGCATACTACCGGAACTGTATAGCCGCATTTTTAGAAGCGCTCGATTTAATGAAATGGTTCTAAATGGAGTCAGTGGAGGGCAGCTTCCTCGTGTAGATGCTAAATACTTGTTACAGCTCCCAATACACAAAATTCCTGTAACTATTCAACAGAAGATGGTTGAAGAACTTGAGGGATACCAGCACATCATTACAGGAGCTCGAGCTGTTGTGTCAAACTACACTCCTCAGATCATCTGTCAGACAGATACTTACAAAATGTTAGCAGAAATAGCAACATTTAAGCCTTCAAAAGATGAAGTGAAAGATTTGCCAGAAGATACTGAGGTTTCGTTCGTTCCCATGGCCGATATTAATACTTTCGACGCCTCTTTTACACCGAAAGAAAATCGGAAGCTCTCCGAAGTTCTTTCCGGATTTACCTATTTCAAAGATAATGATATTCTTCTCGCAAAGATTACTCCTTGCTTTGAAAACGGTAAAGCTGGAATTGCCCGGAATCTGACAAATGGTATCGGCTTCGGCTCAACTGAGTATATCGTAATTCGAGCTAACACTTCTCTTGTGTACCCTGAGTGGATTTTCTATCATATTAACACGCCTGAGTTTATAGAGGGTGGAAGGGCATTTATGACTGGCACTGCTGGCCAACAGCGTGTTGACATTAACTATGTCAAACAGTATCGCATTCCCGTTCCACCTCTTGAGGAACAGAAGAAAATACTTGACCAGATAAGTTATGAGCAATCTCTAATTGAGCCATCTAAGCAGCTCATAAAAGTTTTCACCGCAAAAATTGAAACTCGTATAAAGGAAGTCTGGGGTGAGTAAAGTGTCTGATGTAGTTGATTATACAGAGGTACCATATCTGCAAGAAATATTGAACTATCTTCCTATTGATCCTGCCGATGAAGAGGATGTAAACAACTACATCCAGAACATTACCAATCTCATTGCAGTAAACTATAAATATGGACAATACCAGTTTGCATACTTTGGGCTCCATCTCCTTTATATGACCTACATTTACTGTACGGCGTGGAAAATAGGACAAATTGAGCCAGAACGCTACAAGGACGCTATCGTATTTGCCCGACCGTACAATGGGCGGGAAAGAGACTTAAAAATCGAAGATGCAGATTCAATATTTGCATATAGCTTGATTCCAGAAAAAGACATTGCAAGGCTGTTCAAAATTATCGGATTGGATCGCTCTCAGATTTCTGCTGTTGGCGAGTTGGTTGATACGAGAAATGAGATGGCACATGCATCTGGCAAGTTTGAAATCTTGACAGAAGAAGGATTCGATGCCAAAGCAAGCAGCGTCTTTACATCCATATCGTGTATTCACAGTTGCATGGACAAGCTAATACGCAAGTGGTGCAAAGAAGTGTTACTGAGCTTTTGTTGTGGCGAATATGATGGATATGATAATCCCAAAGATGTCATTGCTGAGCAAATGATACAGTCCTTTAAGCTTTCTGTGAACGAACTTCTCGTGTGTAATGAAATGAGTGTCAGTAGTCTGATTACCGAGCATAGAGGGTATCAGACAAAATTGAAAGATTTTAAGAAAGCCATATCCGACCATTGCCAGGAAATGGGCTACATATAATTACAGAGGCGGTGCAATATGGAAAATACTAACCTAACAGAAAAAGCGACGATAGTACCCGTTGTTAAAGAAATTAGGTCGATTTTGGACACCGCTCGTAGCAATGTGGCTCGGCAGGTGAACAACGAACTGCTGCACACCTACTGGAACATCGGCCGCATTATCTGCGAGTATGAGCAGAGTATGCCAGAGCGAGCAGATTACGGCAAGCAGACCTTGAAAGAGCTTTCTAAAGAACTAACCAAGGAGTTTGGTAAGGGTTTTTCGAGAGCGAACCTCTACAATATGCGACTGTTTTATCAGTCCTATGATAAAATCCAGACAGTGTCTGGAAAATTGAGTTGGTCGCATTATTGCGAGTTATTGTCAATCTCGGATCCAGACAAGCGTAGCTTTTATGAGAAAGAAGCGGTTAATTCTGGCTGGTCTGTCCGGGAACTGAAAAGGCAGATTGACAGTTCCCTCTTTGAACGTTTGCTGCTCTCTCGTGGAGATGCCAACAAAGAACAGGTGCTAGCACTTGCGTTGCATGGCAATGAGATTGCTCAGCCTGAGGATATTATCCGTGATCCTTATGTGTTTGAATTCTTGGGCTTGCCGGAAAATAGGCCTGTCATGGAAAGTGATTTGGAACAGGCATTAGTGCAGCAGATCGAAAAGTTCCTGTTGGAGCTTGGTCGTGGCTTCATGTTTGTCGGAACGCAGCAGCGGGTAACGATAAACAATACCCATTATTATGTGGACATGGTATTTTACAACAAGATTCTCCGGGCCTATGTGCTGATCGAGCTAAAAACCACTAAACTGACACCGGAGGCCGCAGGGCAGATCAACATGTATCTGAACTACTATGCTGCCGAGGTGAATGATCCAGATGACAACCCGCCCATCGGTATCATCCTATGTACAGATAAGGATGGCGTTGCCGCTGAGTATGCGTTAGGGGGACTTTCCAATAACATTTTTGCTTCCCGGTATGTGCTGTATATGCCGAACAAGGAGCAGTTGATCCGAGAAGTAGAAGCGGTTCTAGAAAAATGGCATGGGGATGAATCGAACAATAAGGAATCCCTTTAGTTTTCTGACAAAAATCTATGTTTGATCACAGCAAACTTATTAAGAGATAAAAGGAACTAATAGGATGCGTAAGAGATTACTTAAATAATGTATCAAAAGTTCAAGCAGAAATACATGCATTTTGAGGATAAAACTCTTAGACTCCGAATAACAAACTTTGCAAAAACGTGACGTTATGTTGTAATATACTCATGCTGGAGCGAGAACCATCTGCAATAATTACTTTACGCTCGTTATAGCGTTTATCACTGCTGATAAGATTTTGATAAGCATCCATCGTACAGCTACGATAATATGGAGAATCAAAATTCTCAGAAGAACAGGAGCAAATAATTCCTAAGCAAAATTCGTTAAGTTATGAGTCCCTGCAACGAGTGGGAGTAATACCTGAAAGGCCAAAAAGTCTTGAAAATGCTGGACTTTTTGAGACTTGACGCCCCTCGTGGCAACGATTTGGCAACAGAATTTCATTATTCACAAGAAAAGAGCTATCTGATTTCCAATGAAGTCAGATAGCTCTTTTTCTATCCAAAATACTCGTCGTATTCTTTGTCTGTTAGGTACTCAACAAAAGTATCTTTTTTATAGCTATGGAATATCACGCGGAATTCATCCTGAATGTCGTTATAAAGGTCATATATTTTATCGAAACAGCCTTTTACTTTTTTAAGTTCTACGGATATAGTATCCAAATTTGTTCTTCGCATTTTGTGAACCACTTTAATTCTGTAAGAATTAAATAATTCTGCTTTTTCAATAAATTCCTGTTTCTTTGGAAAACTGACGGATGATTTAAGTTCATTAATATAATATCCGAACATTTTATCTTTTGGTAATTTGAACTCAATTTCAGCTGGATAAACAGAAAGTTGGATATAGAAATAGCAGTCCTCCAAAATGTGCATGCACATCGCTTCAAGAATCTGATGATACATTAGCGTTGCTGCAAGCATTCCCTCGAAAGTGTTTAATCCAAAACTGTTGTCTGCCAGTTCATTTAATAATTCTAAGTTTTCTGGCATCTGGATTGAGGGCCAATCATCAGAATTCATTATACGGCTTAAAATTTTATCCATATTAACTTACTCATTTCTTTTTAAAGTATTCACCAGCATATCGCTGAGATTCTGTGACGGTACTTTTACAAAACTGGAAGCTTTATCATACTTCGGATAATTGTAACGCCACTTATCATATTCGTAACGGTTAATGTCGCCGTTATGATATTTCTCTGATTGTTCAGCCCACACAGCGAGCATTTCCGAAAGCTCGGCAGCGTCCGTCCCCTTGCGAGGGTCTGCATATATTGAAATGCCGTTTTCGGTCTTTTCTATTGTCAATCCGTATCTGTCCTCTAATGTAAACAGCGTGTGCATTAAGCCGTTGTAACTGTCAATATCCGGCACAGTTAAAGCACTTGTTGATATGCCAAACACACATTTGCAAGATTGTTTGTTAAATCAGCCTTAGGTGTTCTGCTACTGGATTCATACTGAGCTATACGAATATCCGCAGTCTTTTCTGGAAAGCCGACCACCTGTCCTAAATATTTCTGTGTCATTACGCAAAGATTACGAAAGAATCTTATTCTCTCTCCGATTGCCATAAAATACACTCCTTACTTATGTAATGTGCAATCAGTATATCATATATGTTTAGTATAATCATTAAGCAAATAGCGTTATGTTATTTGCAAAAATTGAATAACCGTCATACATCACGATAATGGTGTATCCGCTCTGGCAAATCGGAATGCGGTCAGAAAGTATACGACAATAAATAACCAAAACAATTATAAAGGAGATGCTTTTTATGACAGAAAAGTCTTTTATCAGATAATTGGTAAGCATCCACATATTGATTGTGGATGCTTTTCTTATGCCAAAATTTAATACAGTTGAATGAAGCACTTTGCGATTATGCAAGGTGCTTTTTATGCTTATGCAATTAAGCTTGCTCTTTTGGAAGTGTTACAAGCATAACCGTGCCGTTATCCGAGCTTTCTTCAATTTTTATTGCACCATTGTGGAGCAACACAATTTCCCAAACAAGCGATAATCCAAGACCTACTCCGCCGTGCGCTCTGCTGCGTGATTTATCAATGCGGAAGAAAGGCTGGAAAATACTTTCTCTGTATTGTTCCGGTATGCCGTGGCCGTTATCACGCACACGAATTGAAATTTTATCACCGTCATCGCAAACGGAAATATGCACTTGCGCATTTGTGCGATTATACCGTATGGCATTTTCCGTAAGGTTAAATATCAATCTGTAAATCAATGTGTCGCTGCCTGTTATCGTGCCGTTGCCGTCATAATTAAGGGCAATTCCTTTTTCCTCCGCAATCGGCTCAAGATCGGTTATGATTTCTTCTATCATTGGGGCAAGCTCGATTCTGTCGTTGCAGGGCACAGAGCGCAGCTCGCTCATTTCAAGCAATGTTTTTGTCATTTGAGACATTCGCTCGGTTTGCTCTTGCAAAAGCTTTAAAAACTCTGCCGTTTCCGGCTGCACATCGGGATGCTCTGCGGCAAAAAGTTCAATTTGCGCCTGAGTCAGCGCAAGGGGAGTCCGCAATTCATGAGCCGCATTTCCCGTGAATTGGCGCTGTGCCGAAAAGCCCTCATCAAGCCGCTTTATCATGCTGTTGAACGATTTGCTGAATTGCTTGAATTCGGGAAGCACATCCTCGCTGATTTGCACATCCGCAAGATTGTTTGGCTGCACATTTTCAACCTGAGCGGCAAAGCTGCGAAGCGGTTTTAATGCACGGCCGCTTACGAAATATGCAAGCACGCCGCCAAGCAGAGTAACCGCCGCCGTTATATACCAATTTGTTGTGCCGAAGGATTGCTGTGCTCCGCTTACGATAATAGTAACCTCATTATCAAGATTTTCGCTTTGCGGGTCAAATGCTCCCGGCTCGCCGCCGTCAATATCGCTGTAAGCCGAAATGCCGTTTCCTATTGAATCCATATAATGCTTGCCGGAATATCCTATCAGGCAATTCATCAGCACACATGTTATGCATATTAAAATAGCCGTCATTATGGTTATGCGCCATTGCAAAGATAGCCTTTTCATTTCCTTTCCTCCATAACATAGCCTTCACCTATGCGATTGTGTATGGTGTCATATCCCATGGCGGCACGCAATTTCTTTCTCAAAGCCGAAATATGCACTCTTATTGAATTGCTGAAATTATCAACGCTGCTGTCCCAAACATGCTCAAGAAGCTCCTCTTGGCTTATCGGGCGGCCTTGGTTAAGCATAAGATATTCAAGTATTCCCGTTTCTTTTCTGGTTAAAGACAGGGCCTTACCGTCCACGGCGCCTTTGCGTGTTTTTGTGTTAAATGTAAGCTCTCCGCAGGTTAAAACAACATCGTTTTGCGTAAAGCGCCTGAGCGTCAGGCTGCGAATTCTTGCAGCAAGCTCATCTAAGTGAAAAGGCTTTGTCAGATAGTCGTTTGCGCCGGCGTCCAATCCCTCCACCTTATCTGCGATTTCACAGCGCGCCGATAAAATAAGCACCTTTGTGTCGCAATCCGTTTTTCGCAGGGATTTAAGCAATGTCATTCCGTCTGTATCGGGAAGATTAAGATCAAGCACAACAAGATCAAAATTTTCAACGGCAAGCATTTCTGCCGCCGCTTTTCCGTTGTAACAATAATCAACGCTGTATGCAAGGCGCTTCAGGCTGCGAACAATTGTATCGCAAAGTGCTTTTTCATCTTCAACAACTAAAATATGCATTATGTTTCTCCTAACAGGGTTTTGGCTTTAGAATATTTATATTATAGCATAAAGCAAGGCTTGCCTGCACAATAAATATTCCGGAGCAAACGGTTATATATGCAATGAGTGCCGTTTGCAAACAGAAAATTTGCTATGTGATGATATTATATCATAAAGGCATAAAGTCTTTGTTAAATTTCTTTTCTTAACAAAGATTTTATGCTTGTTGTGGTAAGATGTATTCAACAAAGGAATTTGAAGGGGAGTGATCATGTTGTTTAAGTTGAAAAAAGCTTTGTCTCAGGGCGGCTTGCTGATTGCCGGTGCGGTTATGGTTTGCTGCGGTGCAATGAGGGGCGAGGTTGAATCCGTATTAAGTAAGGCAATAAGATTGTGCTTGGAGTGTATTGGGATTGGATAAGAAAAAGAAAAAGAAAAAAGCATCGCGCCTTATAAGCCGCTTCAGAGGTTTGATACAGGCTTGCGCGGCCCTTGCAGCAAACATACATTTGCCTAATTTCTTTAAAGGCGGAATATATCAGGGCAACGGCAAGGCTGTTTGTGTGCCGGGGTTAAACTGCTATTCCTGCCCGGCTGCATCGGGCGCTTGCCCTATAGGTGCATTTCAAGCAGTGGTGGGCTCATCAAAATTCAGCTTTTCATATTATATAACCGGATTTCTGATTTTGATAGGTGTGCTTCTCGGCCGTTTTGTTTGTGGCTTTTTGTGCCCGTTCGGTTGGCTGCAGGATTTGCTGCATAAAATTCCGGGCAAAAAGCTTTCAACAAAAAAGCTTAAACCCCTAAGGTATCTGAAATATGCCGTTTTGCTTTTTGCCGTGGTTTTGCTTCCGGCGCTTGTTGTAAATGATGTGGGTATGGGCGATCCTTTCTTTTGCAAATATATTTGCCCGCAGGGTGTGCTTGAGGGCGCAATTCCGCTCTCTGCCGTTAATGAGGGAATACGCGCTGCTTTAGGCTCTTTGTTTACTCAAAAGCTTATAATTTTAATTGCAGTGGTTGTTTTAAGCATTTTGTTTTATCGCCCGTTTTGCAAATGGATTTGCCCGCTCGGTGCCTTTTATGCGCTTATGAACAAGGTTTCTCTGCTTGGAATAAAGGTTGATGAGCATAAGTGCGTTTCATGCGGAAAATGCGCAAAGGCCTGCAAAATGGATGTTGATATTACAAAATCACCCAATCACACCGAATGTATACGCTGCGGCAAGTGCATAACCGCCTGCCCAACGGATGCTTTAAGCTTTCATTACGGATTCGGAATGCCGTCAAAAAACATCGGCGAAAATTCGGCACCGTGTAAGAAAAATAAATTAAATAATAAAACGGAGGAACAGTTATGAAAATCTCAAAAACATCAAAAATATTGGCTGTTATAATGGCGTTGGTGCTTGCGCTTGGCCTTGCAGCCTGCTCGGCAAGCAAAGACGGCAGCAAGGGCGGCGATTCCGAAATTGCCTCATTAATGGCAACGGAACCCGGCAGCATCGATGAGGCAACAGAGCTTTATAATAAGCTCATGCAAAAGGAAAACGATATTCTAACAAATAATTCTCAGCTTTGGGAAAAAGTGTTTCTTTCTGCCAATAAAAACACTTCCATGATTGAAGACGGCACAAATTACGGTGATTTTCTGCTTTCAACTATCGAAGGCGCAAAAGACAGCTTCACTGCCGAAGAACTTAAAACTCTTAAAGCAGGTGCGGAGCAAATCAAGGAAATTGAAAATAAGCTTACGATTTTGGAACAAAAATATCCCGGCTGCGGAAGCAAACCCCAGGAAAACGACAGTGTTGATGCCGCAACCGCGGGAATGACGGGTGGCAATACCGCCGACCTAACAAAGTTTCCGAGCTTTCAGGGAAAGGACCTTGACGGCAATGATGTTAACAGCAGCGAGCTTTTTGCCAAAAATACGGTAACGGTTGTAAATTTTTGGTTCACAACCTGCAATCCCTGCGTCGGTGAGCTTGGCGATTTGGAAGCGTTAAACAAAGAACTTGCTCAAAAAGGCGGTTCTGTTGTCGGCATAAATTCATTCACGCTTGACGGCGACAGTAAGGCTATTTCCGAAGCAAAGGATATTTTGAATAAAAAGGGAGTAACATATAAAAACCTTTGGTTTGATTCAAGCAGTGAAGCCGGCAAATTCACCTCAGGCCTTTATTCCTTCCCGACAACCTATGTTGTTGATAAAAACGGAAACATCGTTGGTCAGGTCGTAGGCGCAATCACATCGGCAGAGCAGTCAAAAACTCTTAATGCACTGATTGATCAGGCAATTGCAAACAGCGCAAACTAAGCAGTAATAATGCAAAATGCCGTGCGTTGAAATCATAAATATTTAAGCTTGTTATTTTAAGGCTTTCGCTTCAAAAGGGCGAAAGCCTTGCCTTTTATCCGTTTCTTTGATTTTTTTAATAGTGCAACGGGCAAAACTCGGAAATCTTAAACCGCATTTTCCTTTATAAAGTGTGCCCCAAATGGCTCTGCTTCTATTGAATATGGTTGAACTATGTAATATAATGTTGAAAGAGGGTACTGAATGTTATAAGAGGGAAATTATGAAGCTTAATGAATTAAAGGTCGCAAAAAGTGCCGTTATAACCAAAGTCAGCGGTCAAGGGGCGCTTCGGCAGCATTTTCTTGATATGGGCATGGTTCCCGGCGCGGAAATTACCTTGGTAAAAACCGCTCCGATGGGCGATCCTTTGGAATATCAAATTCACGGCTATGAACTTACACTCCGCCTTGCAGAGGCCGAAAAAATAGAAATTGAGCCTATAGCAAAAAGGAGCCGCAGCCATACGGGTATAAACAGGGAGCAAAACATTGATCATCCGGGACTTGGCGAGGACGGCAAATATCATTCCAAAAAGGATGAAAAACCGCTTGATGACGATGTTGTTCTTACCTATGCCTTGGTTGGAAATCAAAATTGCGGAAAAACAACTCTTTTTAATCAGCTTACCGGAGCAAAGCAGCACGTCGGCAACTTTCCCGGTGTAACGGTAGACAGAAAAGACGGTGTTATTAAAGGCTATCCGAAAACGCTTGTAACGGATTTGCCGGGTATTTATTCAATGTCTCCTTTCAGCAGCGAGGAAATAGTTTCCCGCAATTTTGTGCTGAATGAAAAGCCGAAGGCAATAATAAACATTGTTGATGCAACCAATATTGAGCGAAATCTTTATTTAACAATGCAGCTTTTGGAAATGGACACGCCAATGGTTGTGGCGCTTAATATGATGGATGAGGTTATAAGCAATCAAGGCTCTGTTGATGTTAATGCAATGGAGTCAATGCTCGGTGTGCCGGTTATTCCGATTTCGGCATCCAAAAATGAGGGCGTTGATGAATTGGTGCGCCATGCAATCCATGTGGCTAAATATCAGGAAAAGCCATTGCAGCAGGATTTTTGCAGCAAAACAGATCATGACGGAGCCGTGCATAGGTGCATCCATGCAGTTATTCATTTGATAGAGGATCATGCGGAAAGTGCTCAAATTCCCGTTCGGTTTGCGGCAACAAAGGCAATAGAGGGTGATAAGCTTATTATTGATCGCCTGAAATTGCAAAGCAGCGAGCTTAATATGCTTGAATCAATAGTTGATCAAATGGAAAAAGAGCGCGGGCTTGATCGCAGTGCCGCTATCGCAGATATGAGGTTTTCTTATATAGAGCAGCTTTGCGAAAAAACAGTTATTAAGCCGAAAGAAAGCAAGCAAAGAATTCGCAGCGAAAAAATAGACAGAGTTTTAACCGGTAAATACACAGCCATTCCTTGCTTTATTGCAATAATGGTGGCAGTGTTTTACCTCACCTTTAATGTTATCGGCGCGGGGCTTCAAACCCTGCTTGAGCTTGGCATTGATAAGCTCAGTGCGCTTGCGGATTGTGCACTTACCGCAGCCAATGTAAATCCGGTTATTCACAGCTTGATTATCGATGGTGTTTTCACGGGTGTAGGCAGTGTCCTCAGCTTTTTGCCGATTATCGTTACACTGTTTTTCTTCCTTTCATTGATGGAGGATACGGGATATATTGCCAGGGTGGCTTTTGTTATGGATAAGCTGCTCAGAAAAATCGGCTTGTCCGGAAGAAGCATTGTGCCTATGCTTATAGGTTTTGGCTGCACGGTGCCTGCTGTTATGGCAACACGAACTCTGACGAGCGAGAGAGACAGAAAAATGACAATTCTTCTTACTCCTTTTATGAGTTGCAGCGCAAAATTGCCGATATATTCGTTTTTTGTAAGTGTGTTTTTCCCAAAAAAAGGTGCACTTGTAATGTCTGTTATTTATCTGCTGGGAATCTTAATGGGCATTTTGGCTGCATTCCTTTATAAAGGAACATTGTTTAAGGGCGAACCGGTGCCGTTTGTTATGGAGCTTCCGAATTACAGATTGCCAAGTGCAAAAAATGTGGCTCAGCTGCTTTGGGAAAAAGCAAAGGATTTTTTGCAAAGGGCTTTTTCGGTTATTCTTATCGCAACGGTTGTTGTGTGGTTCCTGCAAAAATTTGACCTTAAATTTAATATGACCGAGGATTCTTCACAAAGCATTTTGGCTGCCGTTTCCGGCCTGATTGCGCCGATATTCAAGCCGCTCGGCATAGGGGATTGGCGAATTTGCACGGCTCTTATCTGCGGCTTTATGGCGAAGGAAAGTGTTGTTTCCACCCTTGAGGTTCTTTTTGGAGGAAGCATTGCGGCTGTTCTTACTCCGCTGGCGGCATTCAGCTTGCTTGTGTTTAGCCTTTTATATACTCCTTGTGTTGCTGCAGTCGCTTCCGTTAAGCGTGAACTTGGCGCCAAATGGGCAGCGGCGGTTGTTGCTTGGCAGTGCCTGGTTGCATGGGTGGCAGCGTTTATAATCTATTTGGTCGGCACCTTGATAGGTGTGTAACGGCAGAGGTGCGTTATGAATATTTGGGATATTATTATTAGTGTGATTCTTGTGATTGCTGTTGTGTCGGCAATTGCAGTTTGCAAAAAAAGAAAAAAAGGCGGATGCTGCGGAGATTGCGGCAAATGCGGCGGTGCTTGCAATGCCAAAGACAGCAACGGCAAATGTTAAGCCCGGCTTAAGAATTATTTGAATTGCTTGGCGATAAAAAAATAAAACGCTTCGGATGATGCTTATAAAATCCGAAGCGTTTTTTTATGCCGCAAAGGGCTTATTTAATTGTTGCGCTCTTTTTCTTTTTTCTGCTTATTTCAACTGCCGCAACGGTAACTGCAAAGCCTGCAAAGCCAACAACACTTACGGCCGATGATAATTTAAGCTGCTTGTTTTTGTATTTAAGCACAATTTTGTGTTCGCCGGCTTTAAGCGGAATTGCGCAAAATCCCGTGTTTGCTCTGCAAATTGCGGTTTCTTCACCGTCTGCATAAGCCGTCCAGTTTTCATTATACGGAATTGAAAGAAACAAAACCTTGTTGCTCTCAAGCTTAATGCTGCCCGAAATCTCATTTACGGCAATGTTTAAATCCTCCAAATGCTCCTCTGCAAGAGCATTCAGATTTGCTTTGTAGTCTGTTTTCGGAATGCAGATAATTTCAATTGAATCATATGCATATGCGCCGGAGCCAACACGCAAGGTAATGTCTTTTATGGGCTTGTCTCCCAGATTAACGGTAAAATCATTTATGCCGCTGTAATAATCGTGATTCGGTGTTGAAATCGAAAATGGTGTTCTTGCGCCCGAATCGGAGGAAACAATTGCCGATGCATATGTGCTTGGCTCAAAGTTCTTTTCATTGTAAGAAATCTTGCGGCGCTCATATGTTGTTAATTTGTTGTAAGCATCCGGAGAAATTATTTTTTTAAGCTGCATTCCACTAAGCGAAGTGTAGCTTAAATTGTTGAATTGAATATAGGTTTGATAGCCCTCCGGAACGGAAGTTTTTAAGTGAATTTCCGTGCCACTGTTTTGTGAATAAATTGTGTTGTCTTTTATTATGCAGCCGTTTTCCGGAAGCACCGTTTTATATTCCGGCTTGTAAACCTCTGTGCTTATCGAAGACAGGTCTGAATTAACATATTCATCTGTATCATTCAGCACTGCAGCCTGTAAAAGAGCTTCTCTCTTTTGCACGGGGCTTAATGAGGAATATTCGCTTTGGGAAATAACATTTTCGTATGTAAAGCCGAAAGGAATGTAATCCTTGTTTTCATACACCTGTGAATTGTATGTGCGTTCGCTGCTGATGTTTTTTAGCGTTGCAAGGCTTTCTGAGCCGATTGCGCTTTCTTTCTTTTCATCACCGCCCGAAACATAGTATTTAACATTTTCAAGAGCATAGATATACGGGTCTGCATGGCTGTCGTCCAAAATGGAAAAATTATTGTAAACAAGGCCCATTTCTTTTTGGAAATTGTTTGTGCTAGGGTCGGTAAGGCTTAAATAGCCCACCGATGAATATGCGCCGCTGAGCATGGAATTGTTCATTTGCTCAAGCTCTATGCCGCTGCCGCCGTATCGCTCAACGGCCGACTCGGTGTTTTGAAGCTCTGCAATGGCTTTGTATGAATTTGAGCCAGAAAATCTGTTTGCCTGCCCCATAGTAAGAAATGTTGTTGAAAAGCTTGCATGGTTGTAATCATAAATGAAAAGTGAATTGAAAATAACACCGGCCGCCGCAATCATGCAAAGTGCAGCCTTGGCAACTTTTGCCGCTTTTTTAGTGTCTGTTTTTTCAACATAAGGCAGTGCCGAGTATATAAGGCATGCAATTGCAAAAAATGCAAAAAGTGCGCAGGAAATATAGTTTTCTTTAATTCTTGCATTCGGCACCAAAGAAATTATAACGGTTGTAACGGCCGCAGCGGCGCATAAAACAACGGATTTTTTAAATGTGATTTTCTTTATTTCACTGATGGAAACCGTAAATGCATATGCGGCAATAAGGCCGTAAATCCAGCTCCATCGGTTGCAAACATATGAAAATCCGTTTATAACCTTACTGCAAATCGGAAACATCATAAGCAGTGTTGCCGTGATGAAAGCGGCTTTAAGAAAACCGTGCTTTTTCTTTTGCATAAAGAGCAGCACAATTGCCGCTGCTCCCGCCGCCGTAAAGCCCATATAAACATTGCAGTCAAGCTGCACATATCCCATAAATGCGCCAATGAATTCTTTGTAGTATTCGCCTGCATAAAACGGATTAAGAGCGTGCTGAACAGAGCCTCTGTTTGAGAAAAGCACGGTGATAATCATCGGAAGCAGAGTAACGGCCGCCATAATCATTCCAAGCAAATATGAGCCTCCGAATTTAAACAAGGCTTGGAAAAAGCCTTTTAATAACTTATCTTTCGGATAAGCAAAGAATATTCTGAGGAAAACATAAAGAATGGTGAAGATTGAAATAACATAAAAGAAATAAAAGCCGCTTACTGCCGCAAGGCAAACGGATATGATAAACAAATACGGGCGTTTGCCGTCAAACATCATTTCACCGCCGAGAATGATAAGCGGAAAATAAATAAGGGGATTTATAAATGACGGGTGCCTGAGGGTCATATACATTGCATATGCGGAAAAAACATAAATCATTGCGCCGGCGCAAGCTCCGGTTTTGCTTTGCTTTTTATATTTTGCAAGCAACACAAAGGCAAGCCCTGCAAGATAATAACGCAGGTAAACAAGCACTGAAAACGCATATGCCGCATATTTTGAAGGCACCAATGCCGAAACAAGATTAAGCGGATCGCCTATTCCGTAATAATGCAGGGAAGTGAAAATATCATTTCCCATTCCTATGGATAAATCAAACTGCGGAATAACGAGTGAGCCTGCAAGCAGGCTTTTAATTATTTTGCGAAGATATACTCCGTAATAAACAAATCCCGCATAGTGCTGGGCAATTCCGTCCGGATCCCAAACAAGCGCTTTTCTGAAAATCAAAAACTGAGTAAAAATGATGGCTGAAAGAATTAAATATATTGCCGTGTATCTGAAAAAATATGATCCGATAAATTTTTCGGCGCATATTCTCGCTTTGCTTTTTTCGCCGTGCTCTGCGGCTTGTTTTTTTAATGTGGATGTGTTGCTTTTCATTAAATAAACTCCCGATTTTG
>OMFI01000313.1_pt1 | contig 17340 bp, 17 predicted proteins | sample 1645591 | NCBI WGS metagenome assembly OMFI01 (sample SAMEA103958112, study PRJEB25191) | human gut metagenome | biome: human-associated habitat [ENVO:00009003]; feature: intestine environment [ENVO:2100002]; material: feces | place: Germany | collected 2013/2015 | reverse complement strand
GCTGCTTTCATAATGCCCTGAGGAGAAAGGGGTTTGGTATCTCTTCCCACGATCATGGATACCGCCTCTCTGGCAGCCTCCGGATTCCCCGCCTTTAAATGTTTCCATACTTTTCCGCTCTCCACCTGCAGACACCTTGCCGCCAGGATCTGATAGGTCATGACCGCCTCCACCACCATGCCGATCCTCGGATAAAGTGCATATGCTCCCGCCAGGATCAATGCCGTAAACATTCCCGTAAGCAGCAAAACAATTGCCACCAAAAGCTTCCCCTGTCTGCGCTCCGCTGCCTCTCTCTCCGGGGAATCTTCCTGTGGGTTGCCACTGCGCAGTGCTTTTTCTGTCTTCGCGATCAACCAGCCGATTCCCCGGATGGGATGTGGCAGAAAATAGGGATCGCCAAAGATCTGATCCAGTAAAAATCCCGCTCCAAATGCCAGGATATGATATTTCATCTGTTCGTTTCTCCTTTTGTAAGTTCCGATACTGCAGCTTCCGATACTGTAGCTTCCGACAGCGGGCGAAATTCCTTCCACTGCGGGGCTCCTCCGCCTGCCTTAAATGCCAGCCTGCCACTGTAACCCTGTCCGCATTTTACCTGATAGTCAAAATATTCTCCACCGAGGAAATGACCAAGCAGCGCCATGATCGTTCCGCCGTGAACCACCGCGGATGCATTTTGTATCTTGCGATCCCTCTGCCCCGATGCAGCACTTCTCTCCCAGATCCTTTTCATGTGATATACCATTTTTTCGTATCCGGCAACACTTCGGCGGATAAACTCTTCCCTGCTCTCTCCTTCCGGAAACGGCAGGGTACCTCCGCTGTCGATCCATCTCTGATATGCCGGATCTCCGGAAAGTTCCTGATAATTATGTCCCTCAAACGCACCGAAATCCATCTCTGTCCATTCCGGGATACAGATAGGAGTCTGCCCCGGATACAGGATCTGTGCGGTCTCAAGACACCGCTTCATGGGACCGGAAAACAGAACGTCGGCAATTGGGTAAATCCTGTCTGTCACGGATTTTTCCAGTGTCCTGATACCGTCCGGACTTAAAGCTTCGTCCGTTTTCCCAAGATACCGACCCTCTTTATTAGAAAGCGTCGCTCCGTGCCGGATGAGGGTAAGATGAATCTCTATTTGATCTTCTGTCCGATTCCGCATACGACTCTCACCACCTCATCTGCCTGCGCTGCCAGCTGTTCGAGTATTCTTCCGGTGCGCTCTCTGTAAATTCTCTCCTCCGCTTCCATGGGGACGATGCCGTTGCCGATCTCATCACAGATCAGAATGCAGTCCGGATGTTCCTTGCAGAAATGCTCTATCATTGCCTCCGGAGCGGTTCCCTGTCGCAGCTGCTCCCGGATAGAGTGGTGCAGATGATTGACGATCACCTGCAAAGCGCCTGTCTCTGCGGGCAGTTCCAGTGTTCCATCCAAAACAGCCACTTTCCGTCCATCCTCACAGCGTGCATACCTCTGCTTCACATAATGCAGTTTTCCCTGGGCAAATCCGCCAATGATCAATATCATTACATCAGCCTTTCCGCGATTGCTACCGCGACCACCACGCATCCTTCACAAAGCGTCACAAAGTATCCCGCTGTGTCTCCGGTGATGCCGCCAAACTCTTTTTTGCTGCGATAGTAATAATACGCAAAGCTAAGCAGGGCTGCCGCCACGGCGATTCCTCCCGCTACAAAAGATATCCACAGCATAAATAAAACACAAAGGATTCCCTGTCCGTATAAAGCACTTTTTACCACCCTTTTGTGGGCTTTATCCGCAAACAGATACAGTGTTCCCTCCTGCTTTGCCGAAGGGAAGTTCACCACTGCGATACCGCTTAATACTCTGGACAGGAAGCATCCGGCGCCCGTCACAGTAATCATACGCAGTGTCGTGATCTCCGAGAATCCTCCCAGGAAAATCAGTCCGTACAGTGCAAGCATAATCACTGCAAATGCCCCGATATGAGAGTCCTTCAATATCTCCAGCTTCCGGTCTCTTGACTGGTAGGAATGCAGGGCATCACAGGTATCTAAAAAACCGTCCACATGAAAGCCCCCGGTGACCAAAAGCGGTATTGCCGTCCCCACCACAGCATAGCACAGGGTTCCCACCGCGAACCGGTCACAGAACCATTTCCACAGATACCACAAAGCACCGATCACCGCACCCACCCATGGAAAAAAGCAGAGGGCGTACCGCATGTCCTCGTCCTTCCACTGAAACTGTGGCATGGGAATCTTGGAATACATAGAAAACGATATGAAAAATGATTTGATAATTCGCATGTCTGTTTCCTTTCTATCCCCGGCTGTCCTGCCGTTTCTGTGCTTTTGCTCCTGGTGAGCCGGGTTTGATCCGCTGTGGGATCCCGGCTATAACTTCCACAACTTCGTCTGCCTCCGCGGCAAGTCGTTCGTTGATCCGCCCCAGTGCCTCGATGTATTCCATCGTAGAATCATCGTAGATCATTCCATCCTCAAATACATTATTGGTTACAATGACTAACGGATCCGCCTGTTTTCTTAATCCTTCCATACCTTGCAGAATCTTTGTGATCACCGGCTGACGATCCACAGGCTGTTCCCCGGAAAACATTTCGTTAGCGGTGAGATTTGACATACATTCCAACAATACCGCTCCTGCCGGTTCCATTTGCAAGACCGCCTGCTCCAACTCCGTAGGTTGTTCGATGGTAGTGAAGCCTTTCCCCTGTCGCAGCCTGTGATGCCTGTCCACCTTTGCCTGCATCTCCGCATCCCGGATCTGCATGGTGGCGATATAATATTTTTTCTTATCACCGGCAGCCCGTAGCAGATAATCTTCCGCATAAGCGGATTTTCCGCTGCCACTGCCGCCCAGGATCAGTGTCATCATGTTGCTTCTCCATTCGTCTGAATGTTCAGCCCGCGCCATTCGCTCACAAAATCATGCAGGCATGATTTTTGCGCCCGGATATGTTCATGGCTGAACTGTTAACGTCTATATTGTTCCACTTCGATTTCTGAGAAGGTAGCGCTCTGTCCATAAATGCTCATTGCCATATCCAGCAGTGTGAACATCATAACGGCTCCGGTTCCTTCTCCCAGTGCCATTCCCGCATGGATCACCGGAGACAGCTGCAAAGCATCTGCCAGCTTCACTGCCGCCGGTTCTTTCCCAAGATGGGAAGGGATCAGATATTCCCGCACACCGGGGAACAGCCGCTCCGCCACCAGGGCCGCTGCCATGCTAATCACGCCATCCAGCACGATGGGCACATGCCACAAGGCTCCGCCGATGCACATACCGGTCAGTCCGGCAATATCCAGTCCTCCGACTGTCTGCAATACCGTGAAGGCATCCGCATGCCACAGATCATAGGTTTCCAAGGCGGTGCGCACCACCTGTTGCTTCCGCGCCAGTCCCTGATCTGTCAGTCCCGCGCCTCTGCCGGTGACTTCCTCTGCCTCACACTGTAATAGGGCGGCTGTCACTGCACTGCTGGTGGTGGTGTTGCCGATTCCCATTTCCCCGGTGGCAAGGATACCGTATCCTTTTTCCTTACACTCCCGTACCAGTCTGGTTCCTGTGGCAATGGCACGGACGGTCTCTTCTTCCGTCATAGCCGGTTCTTTTAAGAAATTTCTTGTTCCGGAGCACACTTTGCAGTTCCATACTCCGGGGATGGATTCCTCACTATTTATCCCGATGTCCACGGGAATGGTCTCGGCACCGATGCTCTGTGCCATCCTGCAGACGGAGGAACCCTTCCTGGCCATGGACTTTGCCACCGCCAGCGTAACCTCCTGTCCGGACTGGGTCACCCCCTCCTCTACAATGCCGTTATCGGCGCAGAAGAGCAGCACACCCTTTTTACGAATATCGATCACTTCCGTACCTAAGATGGCTCCGATCTGTGCCGTGATGGTTTCAAAGCTGCCCATGCCGTCCAGCGGCTTTGCCAGAGTGTCCCAATGCTTTTTCACAAGCTTTCTCACTGCTTCGTCCGGCGGCGTGATCCGGATCTGCGCCAATTCCCGTCCGGTATAGTTATGAAATACGGGCTTCTCTGAGCATTCCATAGATTTCCTCCATACGCAGATATTCCCGCAGGGTATCTGCCAGCTTATCGTATTGTCTTTCCTTAATAGTGCGGTAATCCTCCCAGACGCCGTCCTCCAGAGAGATGCCTTTTTTCCGGGCCAGGGTCTGTATCATACGCCCGGCGATCTCCCCCTTGTCGAACAGACCGTGAATATAGGAACCATAGATTCTGCCGGTGGAGTCACTGACTACATTTTCTGCACCATTTGCCGGTCCGGCTACCTCGTCCACTGTCCCCTTCGCACTGCTGCCGTCCCCGTTACAATACACTGTCTGTCCCATATGGATCTCATACCCCGTGAACTCGCATCCTGTAAGTCCGGAGAAAATACCCTCCACCGCATCCAGAGTTCCATCTGTCTGGCAGCGATGTTTCTCCTTCTGCAGCACTGTCCGTACCGGAAGCAGTTCCATGCCGCGGATCTGTCCGCCTTCCTCTACACTGTCCGGATCCGCGATCTCACAGCCTAACATCTGATAGCCTCCGCAGATCCCGAAAATGGGAACTTTTCCCGCAGCCCGTTTTACCGCTGCCTCCAGTCCGTTCTGCCGCATCCATTTCAGATCTCCCATGGTATTTTTACTGCCGGGGAGAAATATCAGATCCGGCGTTCCCAGCTCTCTTACATTCGTCACATACCGGACACTGACCTCCGGCATCTGCTCAAACACATCAAAATCCGTAAAATTTGAAATTCTGGGATAGTGGATCACAGCCAGATCGATCTTCCCCACATGTTTTGCATCGAAACGGTCCGTCAGACTGTCCTCATCTTCCAGCGTAAGTTCCATATAAGGTACCGTTCCCAGCACCGGCACCTGCCCCCGTTCTGTTAACATCTGAATGCCGGGGTCTAAAATCGTGCTGTCTCCACGGAATTTGTTGATGATCAATCCCTTTACCCGTTCCCGTTCCTCTTCGGTCAGCAGCATCAGGGTTCCCAAAAGCTGTGCGAACACGCCGCCTCTGTCAATGTCTCCCACTAAAAGTACCGGTGCATCCACCATTGCCGCCATTCCCATATTTACGATGTCATTCTGTTTCAGATTGATCTCCGCCGGACTTCCGGCGCCCTCGATGACAATGATATCCGCATAAGTCTCCAGCTTGCGGAAGGCTGCCTTGATATCCGGGATCAGTTCTGTCTTATGGGCAAAATAGTCTCTGGCGGACAGATTTCCCCGTACCTCCCCGTTCACGATGACCTGGGAGCCGGTATGGCTGGTGGGCTTTAGCAAAATAGGGTTCATGCACACCAGCGGTTCGATCCCTGCCGCTTCCGCCTGCATCACCTGTGCCCTGCCCATTTCCAGTCCTTCTTTCGTGATATAGGAATTGAGTGCCATATTCTGTGATTTAAAAGGGGCGACCCGATAACCGTCCTGCCGGAAGATCCGGCATAGGCCCGCCACCAGGAGACTTTTCCCGGCACCGGACATGGTGCCCTGTATCATAATAACTTTTGCCATCGTTTTCTCCATCCCACAGATGCCACCGACATCCCGGGAATTTCGTTTCTCTGTTTTCTAACACCCACGCTGTTGCTCCGGGCTTTCTGACTTTTCTATCTGCTTCCCCAGCTGTTCTGCGTACTCTAAAAGCTCTCTCTGATAAGTCTCCAGACTGCCGAAATTCTCCCGACAGCAGATAACGCGGTTACACTTTTCCAACTGTTTCTTCGCTGCCTGTATTTTTTCCTGTGCCACCGGCTCAAAAGGATGCTCTGCGATCACCTCCGCCGCCAAAGCCTTCGCCACGGGATAATCCAGATCATTTTCATGCAGGATCCCGGTGACAAAGGGGATCCCCGCTCTCTGCAGACGCCGGTAAATTTTCCGTCCGCTTCCGGCTCCGGCGATCACGAAGACCTGCGGTGTTCCTTCCGGCGCCGCCAGCTCCATATCACTGCTGCCCTCATCATAGCTTCCCATCCGGATGCCATAGAGTTCGGTGATATAGCCGGCTGTCATGACTTCCTCCGGCGTTCCGATCCGGTCCACCGCCCTGCCGTTCACACACAGGATTCTATCGGAGATCTTCTCCGCCAGTTCCAACTCATGCAAGGACAGGATCACCGTAAGTTCTCTCTCCCTGCACAGCTTTTGCAGGATCGATAAAAATTCCAGTTTATGCCGCACATCCAGGTAAGAAGTCGGCTCGTCCAGGATCAGTATCTCCGGCCCCTGACAAATGGCTCTTGCCAACATCACCCGCTGTCTCTGCCCGTCACTGATCCGGTCAAACAAAGAATCCCCAATATCTGCCACCTGCACCAGTTCCATGGCGTTTTGCACCGCTGCATGATCTTCTGCCCGCAGCACGCCGAAGCGTCCGGTATAAGGGTATCTTCCGGTGGCCACCACATCTTCACAGGTCATCAGTTCTCCCCGCAGACGTTTTGTCATTACCACTGCCATTTTTTTTGACAGTTCTGCCCCGGTGAGTGTCCGCATATCTTCTCCGTCCAGCCGCACCGTTCCCGCGATCAGGGACAGCTGTCTCGCAATACTTTTTAAGATCGTCGATTTTCCGGCACCGTTAGGTCCCAGTAACGTCAGGATCTCTCCCTTCCTGAGTGCGATCTCCACTTCTTCGATCAGAGGCTTTCCATCGTAACCCACGCTTATTTTTTCCGTTGTAATATAATAAGGCTTCTGCGTCTTCATAGGTAAGTTATCCACGCTCCCGTCTGCTTTTGGATACCATGATCCACAATACCACCGGTGCTCCGAAGATTGCCGTCACTGTGCTGATACCAAGCTCTGTGGGTGCCATCCAGGTTCTTGCCAACAGATCACAGAACAGGCAGAACACACTGCCTCCTAAGAAACATGCCGGTATCATCAGTAACGGTTTTGTGGTGCCGAATAATTTCCGGATCAGCTGCGGCACGGCGATCCCCACAAAAGAGATGGGTCCGGCAAATGCCACGATGCATGCCGAAAGTACGCTGGACAACACCACCAGCAGGATCCGCAGCGTCCGGATGTTCACTCCCAGATTCTGTGCATACGTCTCACCCAGCTGGTAGGCTTCCAGCGGCTTTGCTAACAGGATCACCATAAGTAAAGTCACTGCCACCACGATACTCATCACTTTCACATTGTCCCAGGTCATTCCGGAAAAGCTTCCTCTCGACCAGTTGTGGAGATTCACGATATCCGCATCCTCCGCAAAAGTCACCACCAGTTCCGTAATGGCAGAACAGATGTAACCGATCATCACGCCGCTGACCACCAGCATGGACATGCTGTCTACCTTTCTCGCCATGAGAAGTACGAATCCCATGGACAACATAGCTCCTAAAAATGCCGCCAGGATCAACAGTCCGGAGCTGACACGGACCGTATTCCCCAGCAAAAATACCATCACCAGTGCCACTACCATCTTCGCCCCGGAAGAAATTCCTAAGACGAAGGGTCCGGCTATGGGGTTGTGGAAAAAGGTCTGAAGCAGATACCCGGCAAGTGCCAGCGCTCCGCCCAGGATTCCCGCCGCCAGTGTCCGGGGAAGACGGATCTCCCACAGAATCCTCGCATTCATGCCTTCTTTGGTTCTTCCCGTCGTCAGTATTTCTGTCAATGGGATCTTCACCGTTCCGATCCCTATATTGCAAAGCAACAGCACGAGAATGCCTGCCGTCAATAGAACAAACGCTATGAGATATCTGATTTTCCTGCGCTGCTGCATGTTTTTCTCCTTCTTTTCCTATTCGTATACCAATCGTATTCTAATCTCATTCTAAGACTCTTATACTTACGCTGTGTTTCTAGGTCCTTCATCTTACTGTAAGAGAAACAGATAACGCAGCTTAGCGGTATCATCGTCCGTCAACACCGTATGCATATCCTGCAATAAATACCCGATTGCCATGGACTGCTGGTACATATCGTTGGTGGTGCAATAGACCTGCCCCTCCTGTACCGCCTTGAAGTCTTTTAGAATATTGCATTTGCCGATCAGTTCATCCAACGTGGTCACGCCACCGTCGATCGAGCTGTTGTAGATCAGGATGTCTGCGTCCCTAGCCCCCGCATAGAAATCTTCGACCTGCATGTTCAGCGTGGAACGTCCGCTTCCGCTGTCCTCGAGATCCTCAAAAATGTATCTTCCTCCTGCCAGTTCGATCAGCTTCGGAATATAATCCGTACTCTGCCGTACCTGGATCAGTCCGTTGGAAGTCACATAGAAAAATGCTATGGTCTTCCCTGTTTTTTCCCCGCTTTCTACTTTTTCCAGAATCTCTGTCTGCTCCGCAAAGGCTTCTTCTGCCTCCGCTTCCTTTCCGGTCAGAGCTCCGAAAAATTTGACCCATTCCACTTTTCCCAAAGGATGCTGTTCATAGCTGGAATATTCGATCATCACCGGAATATCAAAGCTTTGAAGCATTTCCACCACCTCCGGCGAGTGCGTGATCATCCGGTTCTCGATCGCCAGATCACAGCCTTCAGACACCAGTAATTCATAATCCGGTTTACTGTATTTTCCGGCATAGATCATGTCCCCTGCCGCCATGGCATCCTTTGCTGTCTGAATGTACCAGTTCTCCTGCTTCTGCCCGGAGAACCGAATCTGATCCACAGCGTCCAGCGAGGCGAACATGTCCATCGCGCCGGATGCCACCAGATATATATTTTGAAGCGGTTCCTGCAAGATGCTGACGTCCTCATCCAGTCCCCTTGGCACCGGCTGTCCCTCCGGCACTAACAGATACCGTTTACTATCGGGAAGCGTTGTCAGCATCTTATAACCATCTTCGTAGTAATCCACCGCAAAATTTTCCGCATATTGCAGCTCCATGCTGCCTGTTTTTACTAATTCTGTCTGCGAAGACATCTCCACAGAAGCAGAAGAAGGACTGCCGCAGCCACTTAGCCCCAGCAGTCCCATAAGAAGCAGAACATAGATCCATTTTCTTCTATTTCTTCCTGACCTCAAAGTTTTCATGCCTTTCATAGCCTGCAATATTTGAGCCGCAGGCACCAATGTGTATTACTTACCGCTCTCTGCACTCTCAAGTGTCTCAGAGTGGAAAGTTACGGTGTATTCCACCTCATGAGGTGTGCTCATTGCCACAGTATCACCGATCATGGTAAGGGGGGCATCCAGTGCTTCCACCGGCACTTCAAATACGGAATTGCCCTCCGTATTTACCGGCAGATATTTTTCACCGTTCACCAGCATATAGTCATAGTTCGGGCTGCTCCATTCCAGAGTCGCCGTTGCCGCTCCGTCAATCACCGTGATCTGCGCGGGAGACTGGATGCTTGCTCTGCCGCTTCCGCCCTCCATGGTCAGTTCGATGGTGTAGGTGCCGTCTTCTACAGTGCTCAGATCAAAAGTGTCTGCGGTGCCCTCCTCTACCGGATCGGATACCTTTACTTTATGGTCATACCATTTTCCCTTGGTACCGATCAGTGCCAGATCGAATTCCTCTCCGATCACGGGTACAGGAACATCGAAGCCGTAGACTTCTTCCGTCATGCCGTCACTGTAAGTCACGGTATCCGTGGTGGGCTCAAGCAGTACTGCACCATCTTTGGCTGCATCTTCCGCCAGACCCGGATAGAGATTCAGGATCTTCTTGGAGCCTAAGGAAATGTGAATGGTCATAACGCCATCCTTTACCGTCAGTGTTCCCTTGCCGTCACAGGCCTCACTGACATGGAACATGGAACTGTCCGTGGAAAATTCAGCGGTGTAGACACCATCAGGAAGCTGTGCCTTGTCCTGCGCAGTCTCTGTGCTGACAGTTTCCGCCGTTTCCGTGCTCTCTGTCGGTGTTACGGTACTTTCCTGTGCGGCAAATGTGCTTTCTGCAGATGTTGCATCCGCTGCCTGACCTGCTCCACAGCCGCCAAGCAGCAGACAGGCACTCAGTCCGCCCACGATTATGATTTTATTCATTAATGTCTTTGCTTTCATTACTGATTTTAATCCTTATTTTATTTGTAATCTTGATTCTTATTTATTTCTCAGCCATTGCTGCTGCGGTATGTGCCACATACAGATCCTGGATAGCCTTGATCCCGCCAAGACCTGCGATCTGGGTATCCACGCTGTCGAACTTACCGGAAGCATTGAACTGGCTTAACCAGGAATCCTCATCCTCGCCTGCCATATCGTTGTTGGCATGGTCACCTGCTACTACCATCAGGGGACGAAGAACCACTTTGGTGTAACCTGCTTCCGCAACAGCCTTGATGACTTCTTCGCAGGCGGTCTCTTCCGGCTCACCTTCTACAGTTCCGATGAATACGTTAGCATAACCGAGGTCGTTCATCTGGGTCTGCATCTGGCTGTAAGACACCTTTGCGGTGTGGGAAGTTCCGTGACCCATGAATACGAATGCCACGCCATCTTCCTTTGCAGCATCCAGGCTGTCATACCCAGCGGTCTTCACTGCTTCTGCAGTCAGATCTTCCGCTACTGCTTTCTTATCTGCATTGACAACGGTTGCATCGTCTCCCACTTCACCTAACAGGGGCTCAGCGACTTTTACAGATGCAAACTGATCCTTATACGCTTCTACAGCTTCCATCAGCTCGTCATACTCTGCGCCATGCATCAGATGCGTGGGCTGTACTACCAGGTTCTTAACACCGTTTGCCACAGCGCGGTCCAGTGCCTGATCCATGTTGTCGATATGCTCATCATCTCTTGCCTGTATATGGTTGATGATAATCTGTGCGGTAAATGCTCTTCTTACAGACCAGTCGGGATTGGCTGCTGCGATCGCATCCTCGATACCCTTGATATCAGCCACACGGCTGTCGTTAAAGGAAGTGCCGAAGCTTACTACCAGAATCTCGTTCTCACCGATCTCATCCTGATTACGGGGATCATCCTTGGAAGCATCTCCGGTATCTCTGCCGAAATAATCGGGATCTGCATTTTCTCCCTCTACCAGTTCCTTCTGTGCGTCGGTCAGTGCATCCCATGCTGCCTTGGCATCTACACACTGCTTATCGGTATTCTCAGTTCTCTCCTGCACATAGATGGCATCGATCATTGCTGCTACTTCATCGGCTGCTGCCTGATCTGCATCTTCGGTGCTTTCGGTAGCTGCTGTTTCCGCTGCCTGGGTGGTCTGAGCCTCAGTGCTTACCTGTACAGTGCTCTCTACGGTCTCCTGGGTATTGCCGCATCCGGTGATGCATACAGCGCCCAGTACGGTTGCCAGTACTACTGCTACGATTCTTCTTTTCATGTTTCCTCCTCTGACAGGTTTTCTGTCTCTTTTGATTTTGGGGCTTGCCCCGGTATTCTTAAATATGTAAGTCAGAAACATGTTTTTCGCAACAAAAACAAAAACCCTTTCCTGTATCAGGTAAAGGGTTTGTACACATAAGAAACGAATGCAAAAAGCTTCTGTCGCTTCTGCATTCCACACGTACAACCAGTTACTCGTGGCTTTGAAACAAATGTTTCTGTACAGCATTCAGGCAGGTCTCCCGGCTTGAAGATCATTGCATCCGCCATCTTCCCGGTCTCCCAGTGATCTATCGGCTTCAGCTCCCTAATTACGGTGACGAGTTCGTGCAGGACTTACACCTGCTTCCCTTTTCACCGGAGCCAGCTACTTACGTGGCTGCTCCGGCACCTGAATACTCCATATTCAATTGTGGCTACTATATCACAGATTTTCTGAAATTGCAATGTCAATCAGTCATCTGTTCCACCGGCTGTCGGGATCAGTATACCTGAAAATTAGAGATTGGCGTCATTCCGGGCATAATTCAGGATCATTTCTTTTAAAATCAGCAGATCACCTGTATAATCCTTGTTGTCCGTTGCTCCCCAGATAAAACCACCTGCGTAATGGGTACACGCTGCCATCATGGTATGCACTGTCACACGCATGAACTGTTCCTCCGGAATATCCGTGCGGAAGGTCTTGTCCTCTTTTGCCTTCGCATACATCATATGAAGTCTTGTGTTGACGGAATTCAGGGATGCGTGGAAATTCGCCAGTTCCTCCTGCCGCACCGTCTGGTGTGTTATATAATTGTTGAAGTTGTCATTATACTGCAGCAGATCCTTATGGTTCTGATACATGCCGATATAACTGTCCAGCGTAAAAATAAATCTTCCGATGGCCGGAATATCGTGTATCGAAGAGATTGGTCTTGCCTCATCCAGCTTGTCCAGATAAGCCTTCCATTTCGATGCGCAGACCGCAATAGCCAGCTCCGTCTTATTGTTGTAACAGCGGAACAATGTGGCACGTCCCACACCGGCTTCTTTTGCGACCTCATCCATGCTGACCGCTTCGATTTTCTTTTCCACAAAAAGCCGGAACGCTGTATCAATGATCCGTTGGTTGCGCTCATGCTCTTTATCCATCTGTTTCTCAGATTTTCCCATTTTTCTCTTCCTTTTTCATACATTCTTACTGTTCATTTTATGGTAAAAGACAGTGACTGTCAACGACTGTAAAAAGCTAATGTAAAAGTGCCTTGCAGATTCCTACGAATTTTCTTGTATTTAAAACGCCAATATCGGCAAAAAAATACAAAAGCAGGTAATTTTGTATTATAAAAATGCTTTATTTTCGCCAAGTACGCAAATAAAAGAAATTCCGTACAGAAATTCCTGATTTTGGAACTTTTTTGTACGGAATCCAATGTTTTTATACTATTTACACCAAACTGACTTTTCTATCAAGGGTTTTATCAAATGCATCTAGGCTCTTTTTTGTTTCTTCCTGAATATGCTTATTTACTGTTTCCATCAGTGCTTTTTGTTGTTCTTCCGAAAGATTAAGCATATAAACTATCCCCCTAATAAACTTAAATTCTATTTATTCTCTTTGACGATAATCCAGCGTCCTCTTCTGTTTGTGCCTTCTCTTGCAATTATGTGCATCTCTTGTAACTCTTTCATATCCTTTTGCACTTGCTTTCTAGTCAAATCTAATTCTTTCATAATTTCAACTTGTGTAATAGTTGAGTTTAACTTTATCAGCTTCAAAATTTCCTTTTTTCTTTCAGCTCCTTTTATTGGCTCCTTTTCGGCTCCTTTTTGGCTCCTTTTTGGCTCCTTTTCCTCTTCGCTTGTTTTTATCGTTTGTTTTTTCGCAAATTCAAGCGATAAACGAGTCCTGTCAGGATTATAACTTTCCTCTACAACAGGCATTGGCCAGCCTTCATTCTCCCAAACCTGATAAATATCTGGAATACCACTACCGGCTCTTTCACCAATACCAATCATATTAAACATCTTCATTAGTGTTTTATTTCTAGGATCTGAAATACCACCACGAAGCATCTGCTTTTTACCAGTGCGAATGCTACCAGGATTCTCGATAACCAACTTGTCATCTTCCTTCTTAATCACTACACCGCAAGGCAAGAAATAATCTGTATTAACCAAACAATTAACTAAAGCCTCTCGAACTGCCTTATGAACTGGAGTATCATCCACCCTCGTAATACCTTCAAGCTTAAAAGGCTTCTTAATATCCTTTGCAATTTTGCTATTTACTCTAAAGAAGAAATCAAATACATTACCGCTCCAATCACCGGAGCTAGACTGCAAGCGATCTGTCCAACGTATTGTTGGGTCAAGCATCTCTCTATAATCTAGGAAATACTCTGGAAATTCTCTTACGATATGATATTCTTCACCGAACATAAGCAACCCAGCTGTAGTAGGATGTAATTTACCATCCTCGCCAAATCCTGCTGCACCTATTCTCTCTAAATACTCATCATCTGGTAAATTATTAAATACGTGCTCTGGACGATAGCTCTTATGATGATTTCTGAATCCCTTCAAGGACTCTGTATCAATTGCAGAAATATCAAACTGTTCTACAATCTTCATATCCTCTGTCTCATCCGCAGCATCACGGAGCATACCTTTAATTTCTGCCTTTGAGCAATGATAGTCGCCTTCCCAATCTCTACGATAGCAGCCACCAAATAAATCGTTATTAATATAAACAGGCTTCTGATCACGTTTAGCTCTTGGTACATAAATAACCAGAATGGTATCGCCATTAACCTCGTAGGACTCCACATTTTTATCCGATAGCAAATTAATGCTTACCTTCTTGGTATCATGAATTGTGTTCCAAAAGTTTCTCTTAAGTTTATCCGCATTCTTAAGTCCAGTAGTATACCAAGTTCCATCCTGCCGCTCTCCAACGCCAAGAATAATAACACCACCATTAGAATTGGCAAATGAGGAATACGACTCCCATAATGCTATAGGCAATCCACCTTCTGCCTTTTTCACTTCTCGGCAGTTATCTTCTTTATATTTATCAAAGTTCGATAAATCAAACAAATCTGACATATGAGATTCTCAGCTCCTTTCCTCCATATACATAAACGAATTCTCAAAAATTATCAATTCAATTTTTCAGCCCATTCTGCTTCCTTGAAGCCAACAAGCACAGTATCTCCATTTACAACAAGTGGACGCTTTACCAACATTCCATTTGTAGCAAGTAACTGAATCTGTTCCTCTTCACTCATTGTAGGCAGCTTGTCCTTAAGCTGCATTTCTTTATAAAGAAGCCCGCTAGTATTAAAGAACTTCTTAAGGGTCAGTCCACTCTTCCCATACCATTCCTTTAATTCGTCATAAGTAGGATTCACCTCTACAATATGGCGCTCAGTATATTTTATATTATGCTCATCCAGCCATTTTTTAGCCTTTTGACAGGTTGAACATTTGGGGTAACATATAAATAACATTTATTAACACCTCTCAATTATTTTTTAATTGATCTGCTATCTCTACATTTCGGATAATTCATACATCCGTAAAATCTACCATATGGTCCACTTCGCTCTCTCAGTTTTCCTCCACAATCAGGGCAAATCGTAAGCAGACAAATACTCTCGCAGTGCCATGAGTACGCAATAAAAATGCACATCCCATGGCTTATTCGTTAAGTCTGGGTTCAAAAATGATGCAACAGTCCCCTGCCGGTACCTGCAAAAATAAGCATGATGCATCACTTTGCACCTGCCATAGAAAAAGATTAGATTTATTTTTGAGATACAAATCTGACTAACCTACATGTGATTTGTTCTGCTCTTTCTCTATGATCCACTTATCCCGTTGATAACTTCTAAAATATTGTACCATAGATTTTTCGTTTCGAAAATTCCTTTCCTCTAAAAATGGGCAGAAGCAAACCTCCAAATCTTGCGGAGTCTTGGAGGCTTGATTCTTACCACTTATACTTTAAATTGCTTCTTTTATTTTGTCATCAGCTCCATGAGCAGCTTATTCAAGAACCTAGCAAATCGTGTTTCAAAATTGGCATGCTTTTTATCACACTGCCTTCCGGCAGAAACCTAGTCTATGTGAAGCCAAGAGCTATGCGCAGATCGCTACGCAGAGAGATTTCGATGCATTTTAGCAGAATTTATGTGCTTTTAATAATGACAATGTGTTGACACTATATACATATTTGAGTATACTATACTTGAATGGAGGTGTTCTGTATGGCAACAACTAATTTAAATATTCGTACAGACAAGGCAATCAAGGACCAGGCGGAGGAAATCTTCAATGAACTTGGTCTGAATATGACAACTGCTGTAAATATGTTCCTGAGAACCGCTATCCGTGAGCATGGTATTCCTTTTGAATTAAAACTGGAAGTACCGAATGATACGACAGCCGTTGCCATTGAGGAAGGCAGAAAAATGATGAAGGATCCTTCTGCTCCGCGTTATTCCAGTATGGATGCGCTTAAGGCAGCTCTCGACGTATGAAATACGACATTCAGTTTACCAATCAGTTTAAAAAGGATTTGAAGCTTGCCAAAAAGCAAAATAAAAATCTTGATAAGCTGTTTGAGGTAATCGATATTCTGGCGAATGGCGGTACGCTGGATGCAAAATACAGGGATCACGACCTTACAGGAAACTACAAAGGCACGCGTGAGTGTCACATCGAACCGGACTGGTTGCTTATTTATGAGATTCAGAACAACGTTTTAGTACATACATTTTTCCGTTCATTCGGGATGCTATGCTACGTTTTCGCATGGGAGAAGAAAAATGGTCAGTGTCCTCTCTGACTAATTACAAAATGGTGCGGTCAATGGCTTGGCTGTACCACAATACCAAGGATGCGGTCAACGAGTTTTCCAAGAAATACAACTGCGATCTTACCCTTGCGGAAGAATATCTGAAAGTAGTCCGTGGCATCCGCAATCAGCAGCCTTTCTATGTCACAGACGAGGACGGCGAAGAAACAGGCGAGGATGTAGCCCTTGACGATAGCTGGAACTATACCGATATCCTCTGGAACGGCATACAGGCAGAAAAGGTGCAGCGGGCATTTGAGAAACTGAATTACCGGGAACAGACCTTGCTCGAAAAACGGTTAGCAATTTGCATGACCTGTGGGCGTGTCAGCTCATGGAAAGACCGCCCCACCTTTGAAGAACTGGCGGTTATGTTTGAGGGCAGTACAGCCAGCGGTACAGAACGAGCCTACCGAAAAGCAGTGGACAAGTTGACGGAATTGTTGGTTGCCGAGGGCGCAATCCATGCAGTCCGGCTAAAACAGAAATCCAAGATCAAGCGAAAAAAGAAAATCGCCGCCGCAATCTACGAATATCAGGCAGACTGCGACGGCGAATGGGGCGAAATATCATTAGATTTTGAAAACGGCAAGGCAGAGGTCATTTTGCTTGCCGATTGGGATACAGTGAAAACAAACAAATTTGCAAGCAGAGCAATCGCCTATCTTCTGAACTGTGAGAACGAAAAATTACCCAAGGAAATAATGGTGGCCTTTGAATAACGAGGGAGTGAGATACATGGAACAATTATTGATTATTGAAGATGATATAGGGTTGAATCAGGGTTTAAGTAAAGCACTGAAAGCAGATGACCGTCAGATCATTTCCTGCCAAGACCTAAAAGCGGCGAAGGAACAGCTGCTTTGCGGCGGTGTATCCCTGATCCTGCTGGATATCAATCTGCCGGATGGCAGTGGGCTTGAGCTGCTCCGGGAGATCAAGGAAAACATGCCCGGAGTTCCTGTTATTCTGCTGACTGCCAATGACACCGATCTGGACATCGTAGACGGACTGGAGAGAGGCGCTGATGATTACATTACCAAGCCCTTTTCTCTTTCGGTTTTGCGGGCAAGAGTGAATACCCAACTGCGAAAGCAAGCGTCAAACAATAAAAATGCGCCGATCCATATTGATCTATTTCACTTTGACTTTGAGGCTATGACCTTTTATGTGGGAGATTCAAAAG